>Ga0208794_1000221_pt1 | contig 46194 bp, 62 predicted proteins | sample 32_taG_FD_184106 | JGI IMG/M metagenome (GOLD analysis project Ga0208794, IMG submission 184106) | Marine viral communities from the Gulf of Mexico - 32_GoM_OMZ_CsCl metaG (SPAdes) (version 2) | ecosystem: Environmental > Aquatic > Marine > Oceanic | place: Atlantic Ocean: Gulf of Mexico... | reverse complement strand
TCATGCCTGGCGACAACGTCAAGCTGGTCGTCACCCTGATCGCTCCGATCGCCATGGAAGATGGTCTGCGCTTCGCGATTCGCGAAGGCGGCCGTACCGTTGGTGCCGGCGTGGTTGCCAAGATTATCGCCTGATAATCTGACGCCATAAGCAAAAGCCCCCGTTTAACGGGGGCTTTTGTATTTTGGTTGACACTGGGTAGGTGCATCAGTAGAATTGCGCCTCCCTTGGATGGGCCTACCCGGCGTTTCGGGTAGCTCTGAAGAATTGAAGCTTGGAGTTTCTGGTCAAATGCAGAACCAACAGATTCGTATTCGGTTGAAGGCTTTTGACCACCGCCTGATAGATCAGTCAACCCAGGAAATCGTGGATACCGCGAAACGTACTGGGGCTCAGGTCCGTGGTCCAATTCCTTTGCCGACACGCAAAGAGCGTTTTACAGTGCTGGTTTCACCGCACGTCAATAAAGATGCCCGCGATCAGTACGAGATCCGCACCCATAAAAGGGTTCTGGATATCGTTCAGCCTACCGACAAGACTGTCGATGCGCTGATGAAGCTGGACCTGGCAGCTGGCGTTGAGGTTCAGATCAGCCTCGGCTGATAGTCCCATACGACGGGGGCTATAAGTCGTGTAACGCCCTGCAATGGGCGGCCATAGCGGGTAATAGCCCCGTGCACTCATGAGGTTTACAAGATGACTATTGGTTTAGTCGGCCGGAAATGCGGTATGACCCGCGTTTTCACTGAAGATGGTGTATCCATACCGGTTACGGTTGTAGAAGTAGAGCCTAACCGCGTCACCCAGGTTAAATCCCTCGATACCGATGGCTACCAAGCCGTTCAGGTAACCGTAGGCGAGCGTCGCGTTTCCCGCGTCAGCAAGCCGATGGCAGGGCACTTTGCCAAAGCCAACACCGCGGCTGGCCGTCGCGTCAGCGAGTTCCGCTTTGAAGAAGGCGAGTTCGCTGCTGGCTCAGAAATTACCGTAAGCATTTTCGAAGCGGGTCAGTTCGTTGATGTCACTGGTCAGTCCAAAGGTAAGGGCTTCGCCGGTACCATCAAGCGCTGGAACTTCCGCGGTCAGGATGCCACTCACGGTAACTCCGTATCTCACCGCGTTCCTGGCTCTATCGGCCAGTGCCAGACTCCTGGTCGGGTATTCAAGGGCAAGAAGATGGCTGGTCACATGGGTGCTGAGCAAGTGACCGTGCAGACCCTTGAAGTTGTCCGCGTTGACGCCGAACGTAATCTGCTGCTGATCCGGGGCCCGGTCCCTGGCGCGCCAGGTAGCGACGTCATTGTCCGCCCGGCTGTCAAGGCCAAGGGTTAAGGGGGAGTTACCATGAATCTGAATGTAGCTGGTGCAAATGCGATCGAAGTATCTGATCTGACTTTTGCCACCGAGTTTAATGAGACCCTCGTTCACCAGGCCGTTGTTGCATACATGGCTGGTGGCCGTCAGGGCACCAAGCAGCAGAAGACCCGTTCTGATGTGTCCGGTGGCGGCAAGAAGCCCTGGCGTCAGAAGGGTACCGGTCGTGCCCGTGCCGGCACTATCCGCAGCCCGATCTGGCGCGGGGGCGGTACCACTTTTGCAGCACGTCCGCAGAACCATGAGCAGAAGCTGAACAGGAAGATGTACCGTGGCGCCCTGCGCTCGATCCTGTCCGAGCTGATCCGCCTGGACCGTCTGGTAGTGGTTGAAGACTTCGCAATGGAAGCTCCCAAGACCAAGGCCCTGGTTGGCAAACTCAAGGAACTGAACCTGGACAACGTGTTGATCGTCACCGACAGCCTCGACTCCAACCTGTATCTGGCTGCGCGCAACCTGCCGCACGTCGATGTACGGGATGTCCAGGGTTCGGATCCGGTCAGCCTGATCGCTTACGACAAGGTACTGATTACCGTACCTGCTGTTAAGAAGTTCGAGGAGATGCTGGGATGAACCAAGAGCGCATTTTCAAAGTACTGCTTGGCCCGCATGTGTCCGAGAAGGCTACCGTGCTGGCTGACAGCAAGAACCAGTTCGTGTTCAAGGTGGATACCACCGCGACCAAGCTGGAAATCAAGAAAGCTGTCGAACAGCTTTTCGATGTCAAGGTCAAGACTGTCGCGACCTTGAATGTTAAAGGCAAGACCAAGCGAACCGTTCGCGGCCTAGGCAAACGTAATGACTGGAAGAAGGCGTATGTCAGCCTGCAGCCCGGTCAGGACATCGATTTTGCCAGCGCTGAATAAGTAAAGGGGTACATCATGGCACTTGTAAAATGTAAACCTACTTCCGCTGGCCGCCGCTTCGTTGTCAAGGTCGTAAACTCTGATCTGCACAAGGGCGCTCCGTTTGCTGCCCTGGTCGAGAAGCAAGGCAAGTCTGGTGGTCGTAACAATAATGGCCGTATCACCACGCGTCATCGCGGGGGCGGTCACAAGCAGCATTACCGTCTGGTCGATTTTCGTCGCAACAAGGATGGCATTCCAGCCACCGTTGAGCGTATCGAATACGATCCGAACCGTACTGCGCACATCGCTCTGCTGAAATATGCTGACGGCGAGCGTCGCTACATCATCGCACCCAAGGGTGTGAGCGCTGGCGATCAAGTCGTATCCGGTGCCGAGGCGCCGATCAAGCCGGGTAACTCCCTGCCGCTGCGTAACATTCCTGTCGGTAGCACGATCCACGCGATCGAGCTGAAGCCGGGTAAAGGCGCACAGGTTGCTCGCAGTGCTGGTGCATCCGTGCAGCTGGTTGCTCGTGAAGGTGCTTATGTGACTGTTCGCCTGCGTTCCGGCGAAATGCGCAAAGTACTGGGCGAGTGCCGCGCCACCCTGGGCGAAGTGTCCAACGGTGAGCACAGCCTGCGCTCGCTGGGTAAGGCCGGTGCCAACCGCTGGCGTGGTATTCGACCGACTGTTCGTGGTGTTGCCATGAACCCGGTTGATCACCCGCACGGTGGTGGTGAAGGTCGTACATCAGGTGGTCGTCATCCGGTATCACCTTGGGGGTTCCCGACCAAGGGTGCCAAGACTCGGTCAAACAAGCGCACTGACAAGATGATTGTCCGTCGCCGCAGCAAGTAAGGAGATACGACTGTGCCGCGTTCTCTAAAGAAAGGTCCTTTTATCGATCTTCACCTGTTGAAGAAGATTGAAGTGGCAGTTGAAAAGAATGACCGTAAGCCGATCAAGACCTGGTCGCGTCGCTCTATGGTCCTGCCGCAGATGGTTGGTCTGACCATCGCTGTTCATAACGGTCGTCAGCATGTTCCGGTGATGGTTTCCGAAGACATGGTCGGTCACAAGTTAGGCGAATTTTCTGCTACGCGGACCTATCGTGGTCACGTTGCAGACAAGAAAGCCAAGCGCTAAGGGGTTAGAAAGATGGAAGTAGCCGCTACTCATAAAGGCGCCCGACTTTCTGCCCAGAAAGCGCGCCTGGTCGCCGACCAGATCCGCGGGAAGAAAGTGGATGAGGCCCTGAACCTGCTGAAGTTCAGCAACAAGAAGGCCGCTGAAGTCATCAAGAAGATTCTCGAGTCGGCAATTGCCAACGCGGAACACAATGATGGCGCAGACGTGGATGACCTGAAGGTGTCCACCGTGTTTGTCAACGAGGGTCGTTCATTGAAGCGCATCATGCCACGTGCCAAAGGCCGGGCTGATCGCATCGTTAAGCGGTCTTGTCATATCACGGTCAAGGTTGCTGACAAGTAGGAGTCGATCACATGGGTCAGAAAGTACATCCGATTGGCATACGCCTCGGTATTGTTAAACAGCACACTTCGGTGTGGTACGCAGAAGGCCGCACGTATGCGGACTATCTGTTCACGGATCTGAAGGTACGCGAGTACGTTCAGAACAAACTGAAAGCTGCTTCGGTCAGCCGCGTTGAGATTCAGCGTCCGGCACAAACCGCCAAGATCACCATTCACACTGCCCGTCCGGGTATCGTGATTGGCAAGAAGGGCGAGGATGTCGAGAAGCTGCGTCAGGAATTGACCAAGCAAATGGGCGTGCCCGTGCATATCAACATCGAAGAGATCCGCAAGCCGGAACTCGACGGTGCCCTGGTAGCGCAAAGCGTTGCTCAGCAGCTGGAGCGTCGTGTGATGTTCCGCCGGGCGATGAAGCGTGCAGTACAGAACGCCATGCGCATCGGTGCCAAGGGTATCAAGATCCAGGTTGGCGGCCGTCTCGGCGGTGCCGAAATTGCCCGGACCGAATGGTACCGTGAAGGCCGCGTGCCGTTGCACACTCTGCGCGCCGACATCGACTACGCGACGGCTGAAGCCCACACCACCTACGGTGTGATTGGCGTCAAGGTTTGGATTTTCAAAGGCGAGATCATTGGTGGTCAGCCCGAAGAAACCAAAGCTGCCGCTCCCAAGAAAAAAGCTGCTAAGTAAGGGGTACGCACATGTTACAACCCAAGCGTACGAAGTTCCGCAAGCAAATGACCGGCCACAACCGTGGTCTGGCTCTTCGCGGTAGTAAGGTGAGCTTTGGCGAATACGCCTTGAAAGCTGTTGGCCGGGGTCGTTTGACCGCACGCCAGATCGAGGCCGCTCGTCGTGCCTTGACCCGTCACGTAAAGCGTGGCGGCAAGATCTGGATCCGTGTCTTCCCGGACAAGCCAATCTCCAAGAAGCCGTTGGAAGTTCGGATGGGTAAAGGTAAGGGTAATGTCGAGTACTGGGTAGCCCAGATCAAGCCTGGCAAAGTCCTGTATGAGATTGAAGGTGTTTCCGAAGAGCTGGCACGCGAGGCGTTTGCCTTGGCTGCTGCCAAGCTGCCTCTCGCTACCACCTTTGTTAAGCGGACGGTGATGTGATGAACGCAACTGAACTTCGTGAAAAATCTGCTGAGCAGCTCAATGAGCAGCTGCTCACCCTGCTGCGTGACCAGTTCAATCTGCGCATGCAGAAGGCAACCGGTCAACTCGGTCAGAGCCACCTGCTGAAGCAGGCAAAGCGTGATATCGCTCGCGTCAAGACCGTGCTCAACCAGAAAGGTGGTAAGTGATCATGGCTGAGACCAAGACTACAAGTAGTGTTACTGGCCGTGTGGTCAGTGACAAGATGGACAAAACCATCACTGTGCTCATCGAGCGCCAGGTAAAGCACCCGCTGTACGGCAAGTACATGCGTCGTTCTACCAAGCTCCACGTGCATGATGAGAACAACGAATGCCGCATCGGCGATCTGGTCACCATTCGGGAAACCCGTCCCTTGGCTAAAACCAAGAGCTGGACCCTGGTGCAAATCGACGAGCGCGCGGCGCAAGTTTAAAGCCCCGCGCTGTTTAGCGGATTTTTTAAGGGTCGGAGAAAGTTATGATTCAGACTCAATCCATGCTGGAAGTGGCTGACAACAGTGGTGCACGTCGCGTTATGTGTATCAAGGTTCTGGGCGGTTCTCACCGCCGCTACGCCGGCATTGGCGATATCATCAAAGTAACCGTGAAGGAAGCGATTCCCCGCGGCAAGGTAAAGAAAGGCCAGGTGCTTAACGCGGTCATCGTGCGTACCCGTCACGGCGTTCGCCGTACCGACGGTTCGCTGATCCGTTTCGATGGCAACGCAGCCGTTCTGCTCAACAACAAGAATGAGCCGATCGGTACCCGCATCTTTGGGCCAGTGACGCGTGAACTGCGTAATGAGCAGTTCATGAAGATCGTATCCCTCGCGCCCGAAGTGCTGTAAGGAGCCCGGTCATGCAAAAGATCAAACGTGAAGACGACGTAATCGTCATCGCCGGCAAGGATAAAGGCAAGCGCGGCAAGGTCCTCAAGGTCCTGGCTGATCAGCGCCTGCTGATTTCCGGTGTCAACATTATCAAGCGGCACACCAAGCCAAATCCCATGGCTGGTTCGCAGGGCGGTATTGTTGAAAAGGAGGCGCCAATCCACGTCTCCAACGTGGCTATCTTCAACGCCGAGACCAGCAAGGCCGACCGTGTCGGCTTCAAGGTCGAAGACGGTAAGAAGGTTCGTATTTTCAAGTCGACGCAAAAAGCCGTCGACGCTTGAGAATCTAGGTGCTTACCATGGCAAGATTGCAAGAAGTATATCGGACGACTCTCGTTCCCCAGATCCAGGAAGAATTGGGCCTGAAGAACGTGATGGAAGTACCGAAGCTGACCAAAATCACCCTCAACATGGGTCTTGGTGAAGCTGTCGGTGACAAGAAAATCATCGAGAACGCAATGGCTGACCTCGAGAAGATCACTGGCCGTAAAGGCATCGTGACCTATGCTCGCAAGTCGATCGCCGGTTTCAAGATTCGTGACGGCTGGCCCATCGGTATCAAGGTTACCTTGCGCCGTGAGCAGATGTACGAATTCCTGGATCGCCTGCTGTCGATCTCTCTGCCGCGTGTGCGTGACTTCCGTGGCCTGAACGCGAAATCGTTCGACGGCCGTGGCAACTACAGCATGGGCGTCAAGGAACAGATCATCTTCCCGGAGATCGATTACGACAAGATCGATGTCCTGCGTGGTCTGGACATTACCTTGACAACAACTGCCCGGACGGATGACGAAGGTCGCGCGCTGCTGCGTGCGTTCAAGTTCCCGTTCCGTAACTAGGAGTCAGGTAATGGCTAAAGTCAGCATGAAGAACCGTGAGCTCAAGCGTTCGCGCACGGTTGCCAAGTACGCCAAGAAGCGTGCTGAAATCAAGGCTGTCATCGGCAATGTCAACGCGTCTGTTGAAGACCGTTGGAATGCCCAGGTGGCCCTGCAAAAACTGCCGCGCGATGCCAGTCCGGTCCGTCAGCGTAACCGCTGCCGCATCACTGGTCGTCCGCACGGTGTATATCGCAAGTTTGGACTGAGCCGTATCAAGTTGCGTGAAGCAGCTATGCGCGGTGATGTTCCCGGTCTGGTCAAGGCCAGCTGGTAAACCAGACCTTAATTACTCAGTTTCAGGAGCACAAAGCCCATGAGTATGCAGGACCCGTTAGCAGATATGCTGACCCGCATCCGTAATGCCCAGATGGCTGAAAAGTCCAGCGTAAGCATGCCTGCGGCAAAGCTGAAGGTGGCTGTCGCCAAAGTATTGAAAGAAGAAGGCTATGTAGCCGGTTACGACGTACAGGGCGACACCAAGCCTGTGCTGTCCATCGAGCTCAAGTACTTCGAAGGCAGGCCGGTTATTGAAGATATCAAGCGCGTAAGCCGTCCCGGTCTGCGCCAGTACAAGTCCGTTGACCAGATTCCGAAGGTCAAGGGTGGATTGGGCGTGTCGATTGTCTCCACCAATAAAGGTGTCATGACTGATCGCGCTGCTCGCGCTGCCGGTGTCGGCGGCGAAGTGCTCTGTACCGTATTCTGATAGGGGGTTACGATGTCTCGCGTCGCTAAGGACCCTGTCAAATTGCCACAGGGTGTAGAAGTAAAACTGAACGGTCAGGATATCTCGGTCAAGGGAGCCAAAGGCTCCATGGATCTGGTCCTGCACTCGACAGTAGAAGTTGTCGAGAAAGACGGCATGCTGCATTTTGCCGCCCGTGAAGGCAGCGTCAACATGGCCATGGCCGGTACCACGCGTGCGCTGGTACAGAACATGGTTACCGGTGTCACCGATGGCTTCGAGCGCAAGCTCCAGCTGGTGGGTGTGGGTTACAAGGCACAGTCCAAGGGTCAGACTCTGTCCCTGGCACTGGGCTACTCCCACCCCATCGAGTATCAGCTGCCAGAAGGTGTTTCTGCGGAAACCCCGAGCCAGACTGACATCATCATCAAAGGTATCGACAAGCAGCTGGTCGGCCAGGTAGCCGCGGAAATTCGTGATTTCCGTCGTCCCGAGCCCTATAAGGGCAAGGGTGTACGCTACGCCGATGAGATCGTGCGTCGTAAAGAAGCCAAGAAGAAGTAGGGCATAGCAAATGAGCGATAAAAAAGTTATTCGTCTCCGTCGCGCTCGCCGTTCGCGTCTCAAGCAGCGCGAGCTGGAAGCCGTACGTCTGTGCGTGTACCGTTCTTCGCAGCACATGTACGCACAAGTGATCTCGGCTGATGGCGCCAAGGTTCTGGCCAGCGCTTCCACGCTGGACTCCGATCTGCGCAGTGGTAGCACTGGCAACATCGAAGCCGCCAAGAAAGTCGGTCTGCTGGTTGCCGAGCGCGCCAAGGCCGCCGGTATAACTCAGGTCTCCTTCGACCGTTCCGGCTTCAAGTATCATGGCCGCGTGAAAGCGCTTGCCGACGCCGCTCGTGAAGGCGGGCTGGAATTCTAAGGGTAGAGCTATGGCTAATTTCGAGCAAAAGCGCGACGAAGGTTACATTGAGAAACTGGTTCAGGTAAACCGCGTTGCCAAGGTAGTAAAAGGTGGCCGTATCTTCGCTTTCACCGCACTGACGGTGGTTGGCGACGGTAATGGTCGCGTGGGTTTCGGTCGTGGCAAGGCACGTGAAGTGCCTGCCGCCATCCAGAAAGCCATGGAAGCTGCACGTCGTAACATGATCCAGGTGGACCTGAACGGTTCTACCTTGCAGTATCCGGTCAAGGCCGCGCATGGCGCCTCCAAGGTGTACATGCAGCCTGCTTCCGAAGGTACCGGTGTTATTGCCGGTGGCGCGATGCGTGCCGTCCTGGAAGCTGCCGGTGTGCATAACGTACTGGCCAAGTGTTACGGTTCCACCAATCCGGTCAACGTCGTTCAGGCCACCTACAAGGGCTTGAAGTCGATGCAATCGCCCGAGTCGGTAGCGGCCAAGCGTGGCAAGACCGTCGAAGACATCGTGGGGTAAGCTGACATGGCTAATGCAACAATCAAAGTGACCCTGTTCAAAAGTGTTGTCGGTCGTCTGCCGAACCACAAGCTCTGCGTCAAGGGCCTGGGTCTGCGTCGGATCAACCACACTGTCGAGGTCGAAGATACTCCGGCTGTTCGTGGGATGATCAACAAGGTCTCCTACATGGTTCGGGTAGAGGGTTAAGACATGAAATTGAATGATCTGCGTTCCGCGCCGGGTGCACGCCGTAACAAGCTGCGCGTCGGCCGCGGTATTGGTAGTGGTCTGGGCAAGACAGCCGGCCGTGGTCACAAGGGTCTGAGCTCGCGTTCCGGTGGCACCGTTGCCCCCGGTTTCGAGGGCGGTCAGCAGCCTTTGCACCGTCGTCTGCCGAAGTTCGGCTTCACTTCCAAGATTGCCATGGTCACCGCGGAGATCCGTACCAGCGAGCTGAACAAGCTGGACGCCGACGTGATTGACCTTCAGGCGCTCAAGGATGCCAATATCATTGGCAACAAGTTTGTACGTGCCAAGATCGTCCTCTCTGGCGATGTGACCAAAGCGGTCAACATCAAAGGGCTGATGGCCACCAAAGGTGCGCGTGCAGCAATCGAAGCAGCTGGCGGCAAGTTCGAGGAATAAATGGCTAAGCAAGGCGCTCTCTCAGGAATCAAGCAAGGCGGCCTGACCGAACTGTGGACGCGATTGCGTTTCCTGTTCCTGGCGATCATTGTCTACCGCATCGGGGCACATATCCCGGTTCCGGGTATCGACCCTGATCGTCTGGCCGAGCTGTTCAGACAGAATGAGGGGACGGTTCTTAGCCTGTTCAACATGTTCTCGGGTGGTGCACTGGAGCGGATGAGTATCTTCGCCCTGGGCATCATGCCGTACATCTCTGCATCGATCATCATGCAGCTGATGACGGCGGTGAACCCCACCCTGGAGCAGTTGAAGAAGGAAGGTGAGTCCGGACGGCGCAAGATCGCCCAGTACACGCGTTATCTGACGCTGGTGCTGGCGCTGATTCAGGCGGTCGGTATGTCTGTCGGTCTGGCCAGTCAGGGTGTCGCGTTCGATACCGGTTTCGGCTTCTATTTCATAGCGGTCACGACCTTTGTCGCCGGCGCGATGTTCATGATGTGGCTGGGTGAGCAGATCACCGAGCGGGGTATCGGCAACGGTATCTCCATGCTGATCTTCGCCGGTATCGTGGCGGGGTTGCCCAGCGCGATCGGTCAGTCTTTCGAGGCTGCACGTCAGGGCGATATCAATATCTTCGCCTTGATCGCGATTGCACTGCTGGCGATCGGCCTGGTCGCCTTCGTGGTCTTTGTTGAACGTGGGCAGCGGCGGATTACCGTCAACTATGCCAAGCGTCAGCAGGGCCGCAAGGTGTTTGCCGCACAGACCAGCCATCTGCCGCTGAAAGTGAACATGGCAGGTGTGATTCCGGCGATCTTCGCCAGCAGCATCCTGTTGTTCCCGGCGTCGCTGGGTACCTGGTTCGGCCAGGGTGAGGGCATGGGTTGGCTGCAAAGCATTTCCCAGGCACTGGCTCCGGGTCAGCCACTGAATATCATTCTGTTTACCGCAGGGATCGTTTTCTTCTGCTTCTTTTATACAGCTCTGATGTTCAACCCCAAGGACGTGGCGGAGAACCTCAAGAAGTCAGGTGCGTTTATTCCTGGCATCCGGCCTGGTGAGCAGTCGGCGCGCTATATCGATGGCGTTCTGACTCGACTGACCATGTTTGGTGCCATGTATATGGCAGCAGTGTGTCTGTTGCCGCAGTTCCTGGTGGTATCGGCCAATGTGCCCTTCTATCTGGGTGGGACTTCACTGTTGATCGTTGTTGTGGTTGTGATGGACTTCATGTCCCAAGTACAATCGCACCTCGTTTCTCAGCAGTACGAGTCTCTTATGAAGAAATCCAACCTGAAAGGCTATGGTGGCAGCGGTATGCTGCGCTGAGATGCCAGGTTCTAGGAGTCAGTTATGAAAGTTGGAGCATCGGTCAAGAAGCTTTGCCGTAACTGCAAGATCATCCGCCGCAATGGTAGCGTGCGCGTGATTTGTGCAGCTGAGCCCCGTCACAAGCAGCGCCAGGGTTAATTTTAGCCCCCACTGTTCGTCGACTACGTCTCAGGATAACCGCCACTCGGCCAGATAACTGGTCGGGTGGTTGATTTTTATTTATGTTAGCGCTACCCTACTGCACCCTTTTTCACACAACCTTTGTTGTTTGGGTTGAGTCAGAGTAGCTGTCAGACGGAGTAAATTTGGATGGCCCGTATTGCAGGCGTCAACATCCCGGATAACAAACATACTGTTATCTCATTGACCTATATCTTTGGTATCGGTCAAACCAAGGCACAGAAAATCTGTGCGGCCACTGGCATTGCGCCCAGTGCAAAAATCAAGGATCTGAGCGAGGAGCAGGTTGATCTGCTGCGCACCGAGGTGGGCAAGAACAACACTGAAGGTGACCTGCGTCGTGCGATCAACATGAACGTCAAGCGTCTCATGGATCTCGGTTGCTATCGTGGTCTGCGTCACCGTAAGGGCCTTCCGGTCCGCGGTCAGCGCACCAAGACCAACGCCCGTACCCGTAAGGGTCCGCGCAAGCCGATCCGTAAGTAATCGCGAAGGAATATACAGATATGGCTAAGCCTGCTGCTCGTGTACGTAAAAAAGTAAAAAAGACGGTGGTTGATGGGATCGCCCACATCCACGCGTCTTTCAACAACACCATCATTACCATTACCGACCGTCAGGGCAACGCTCTGAGCTGGGCGACTTCTGGTGGTTCCGGTTTCCGTGGTTCGCGTAAAAGCACCCCCTTTGCTGCCCAGGTTGCAGCCGAGCGTGCTGGTCAGGCTGCTTTGGAATACGGTCTGAAAAACCTCGACGTTAACGTGAAGGGCCCAGGCCCGGGTCGTGAATCGGCAGTGCGTGCGCTGAACTCTTGTGGCTACAAGATCAGCGGCATCACCGATGTCACCCCCATCCCACATAACGGCTGTCGCCCGCCTAAAAAGCGCCGCGTGTAACCAGGAGACGGAAATGGCTAGATATATTGGTCCCAAGTGTAAACTGTCTCGTCGCGAAGGCACTGACCTGTTCTTGAAGAGCGGCGCCCGCGCTATCGAATCGAAGTGCAAACTGGATAGCCCTCCAGGTGTGCATGGTCAGCGTCGTGGTCGTCTCTCCGAGTACGGCACCCAGCTGCGCGAGAAACAGAAAGTTCGTCGTATCTACGGCATCCTCGAGCGTCAGTTCAGCAACTATTACAAGGAAGCTGCCCGCCTCAAGGGCCCGACCGGTGATAACCTGCTGCAACTGCTCGAGCGTCGCCTGGATAACGTTGTATACCGTATGGGCTTTGGTTCGACCCGTGCTGAAGCCCGTCAGCTGGTTTCGCACAAGGCAATCAGCGTCAATGGCAAGACCGTCAACATCGCTTCGTTCCTGGTATCCCCGGGTGACGTGGTTGCTGTTCGCGAGAAGGCCAAGAACCAGTTGCGTATCGGTGGCTCTCTGGAGCTTGCTGCGCAGCGCGGCCAATCCGAGTGGTTGGAAGTAGATGCAGCGAAGAAGGAAGGTGTCTTCAAAAGCCTGCCCTCACGGAGTGATCTGTACGCCGACATCAACGAGAACCTGATCGTCGAGCTCTACTCCAAGTAAGCGTCAGACAGCAAAAGGTGCCCCCATGCAGAGTTCGGTTACCGAGTTTCTAACACCGCGTCATATTGACGTACAGGAAACCTCGCCCACGCGCGCCAAGATTACTCTTGAGCCGCTGGAGCGTGGTTTCGGCCATACCCTGGGCAATGCGCTTCGTCGTATTCTGCTCTCGTCCATGCCCGGTTGTGCCGTGGTAGAGGCGGAAATCGACGGCGTTTTGCATGAATACAGCGCCATCGAAGGCGTTCAGGAAGATGTCATCGAGATCCTGCTGAACCTGAAAGGTCTGGCAGTCAAGATGCACGGCCGTGATCATGTGACCCTGACCCTGTCCAAGAAAGGACCGGGCCAGGTGACTGCAGCTGATATTCAGCTGGATCACGATGTCGAGATCATCAACCCTGATCACCTCATTGCTACCTTGTCCGACAATGGTTCGCTGAATCTGAAACTGACCGTGGCCCGTGGCCGTGGTTATGAGCCGGCTGACGCACGTCAGACCGACGATGATGAAAGCCGCTCCATCGGCCGCCTGCAGCTTGATGCGACTTATACCCCGGTTCGCCGTGTGGCCTATGTCGTTGAAAGCGCCCGTGTCGAGCAGCGCACCAACCTGGACAAGCTGGTTATCGACCTGGAAACCAACGGAACGCTGGATGCTGAAGAAGCCATCCGTCGTGCCGCGACCATCCTGCAACAGCAGCTGGCCGCGTTCGTTGACCTGAAAGGCGAGCACGAGCCCGTTGTTGAACAGCAGGAAGACGAGATCGATCCGATCCTGCTGCGTCCGGTGGATGACCTTGAGCTGACCGTACGTTCAGCCAACTGTCTGAAAGCCGAAAATATCTACTATATTGGCGATCTGATCCAGCGTACCGAAGTGGAATTGCTGAAGACCCCGAACCTGGGCAAGAAGTCCCTGACCGAGATCAAGGACGTTCTGGCCTCACGTGGTCTGTCACTGGGTATGCGTCTGGACAACTGGCCGCCTGCAAGCTTGAAGAAGGACGACAAGGTTTCGGCCTGATCGTCCTGACACCGAGGAATTGAGAGATGCGTCATCGTAAAAGTGGTCGTCACCTGAGTCGGACCAGCTCGCACCGTAATGCCATGTTCCAGAACATGGCGGTGTCGCTGTTCGAAAACGAACTGATCAAGACTACTCTGCCCAAGGCCAAGGAATTGCGCCGTGTTGCCGAGCCTCTGATCACCCTGGCGAAGGAAGATACCGTCGCCAATCGCCGTCTGGCATTTGACCGCACCCGCAGCAAAGAAGCTGTTGGCAAGCTGTTCAATGACCTGGGCAAGCGTTATGCCGAGCGTCCCGGCGGTTATGTGCGTATTCTCAAGTGCGGTTTCCGCGCTGGTGATTCTGCGCCCATGGCATACGTCGAGCTGGTCGATCGCCCTGACCTGGCTGCTGCCAGCGAAGAGTGATAGCCAAGCGCTAGAAAAAACCGGACCTTGTGTCCGGTTTTTTTGTGCCTGGTGTTTGGGTGTTCGGAGTCTTGTGTATTCAGAGGTATCGCGAACGGCTGGCCTTGAGATCGGTGCTAGCTGCGGCACCGATAGCCCTTCCCATGACACGGTACTAGCCGTCCCTGGGGCTCGTCGTCGACTGACAGAAAATTGCTCCTGCTTTTTCTGCTCTTCCGCCATCCATGGCGGTCGCCTGTGCTCCGACGGTCATGGGAAGGGCTATCGGTCCCTCAGCATTTAACCTTCGTGCAAGCCGCAACTTAAAACCGCTTCGCGAGTAAGTGGTTCTCTCCAGATTCAGCTATCCCGCTTCAGCAAAGGCCCGAGGAAGCTGCCGGTATGCGAGTGCTTCATCGCAGCGACCTCTTCCGGTGTACCCGTCGCAATGATCTTGCCGCCACGCGAACCACCTTCCGGACCCAGATCGACAATCCAGTCTGCCGTCTTGATCACATCCAGGTTGTGCTCGATCACCACTAGCGTATTGCCGTGGTCGCGCAGGCGGTGCAGCACGTCCAGTAGTTGCTGAATATCCGCAAAGTGCAGGCCCGTTGTAGGCTCGTCGAGGATATACAGGGTCTTGCCGGTATCGCGCTTGGACAGCTCACGGGCGAGTTTGACCCGCTGGGCTTCACCGCCTGACAACGTGGTGGCCGACTGGCCCAGGCGAATGTAGGACAGGCCCACATCTATCAGCGTCTGTAGCTTGCGCGCAAGGGCAGGTACGGCCTCGAAGAACGCGCGGGCTTCCTCGATGGTGAATTCCAGTACCTCATGGATGTTCTTGCCCTTGTACTTGATCTCCAGCGTCTCGCGGTTGTAGCGCTTGCTCTTGCAGACGTCGCAGGGCACGTAGATGTCCGGCAGAAAGTGCATTTCGACCTTGATCAGGCCGTCGCCCTGGCAGGCTTCGCAGCGGCCGCCCTTGACGTTGAACGAGAAGCGGCCGGCCTTGTAGCCGCGCGAGCGGGCTTCCTGGGTGCCGGCGAAAAGCTCGCGGATGGGTGTGAACAGACCGGTGTAGGTCGCCGGATTCGAGCGCGGTGTGCGGCCGATCGGGCTCTGGTCGATGTCCACGACCTTGTCCAGGTGATGCATGCCGTGGAAGCTGTCATAGGGCGCCGCCTCAAGAGTCGTGGCGCCATTGAGCTCGGTGGCGGTGATCGGGTGCAGGGTATTGTTGATCAGGGTCGACTTGCCTGAGCCGGAGACGCCGGTGACGCAGGTCATCAGGCCCGTGGGGATTTCCAGGGTGACGTCCTGCAGGTTGTTACCGCGGGCGCCCTTGAGCTGCAGCCAGCCGTCCTTCTTCGGCTTGTGCCGTTTTGCCGGGACGGGGATCTTCACCTTGCCGGACAGGTATTGGCCGGTCAGCGAGTCGGGATTGTCCATGACCTCCTGGGGCGTGCCCTGGGCGACAATGCGGCCGCCATGTACGCCGGCGCCGGGGCCGATGTCGACCACGTAGTCCGACTGGCGGATGGCGTCCTCGTCATGCTCGACCACGATTACCGTATTGCCGATATCGCGCAGGTGCACGAGGGTCGAAAGCAGGCGTTCGTTATCGCGCTGGTGCAGGCCGATCGAGGGCTCGTCCAGGATGTACATCACGCCCACCAGGCCTGCGCCGATCTGGCTGGCCAGGCGAATGCGTTGGGCTTCACCGCCAGACAGGGTGTCAGCACTGCGATCCAGTGACAGGTAGTCAAGGCCGACGTTGACCAGGAACATCAGGCGCGCGCGGATTTCCTTGAGGATCTTCTCGGCAATTTCACCCCGGCTGCCGGCCAGGGTCAGCTGACCGAAATACTCGGCTGCTTCACCGACGGGCAGGGTGGTGACGCCGGGCAGGTTGCGTCCGTCGATAAACACGTGACGGGCCTCACGGCGCAGGCGTGCGCCGTGGCAGGCGGGGCAGGGCTGGGTGCTCAGGTACTTGGCCAGTTCTTCCCGCACGCTCTGCGATTCGGTTTCGCGATAACGGCGCTCCAGGTTTGGCACGATGCCCTCGAACGGATGCTCGCGCTTGACGATATCGCCACGGTCGTTGAGATAGCGAAAGGAGACCTTCTCGGTGCCGGTGCCATGCAGCACCAATTTCTGATGTTTTTCGGCCAGCTCGCCAAAGGCCTTGTCCAGGGAAATGCCGTAATGATCGGCCAGGGAGCTGAGCATCTGGAAGTAATAGACGTTACGTCGGTCCCAGCCGCGAATGGCGCCCTCGGCCAGGGTCAGCTCACTGTTGACCAGACGCTTGGCATCGAAGAATTGCTTTACGCCCAGGCCGTCGCACGTGGGGCAGGCGCCGGCCGGGTTGTTGAACGAGAACAGCCGCGGCTCCAGCTCGCTGATTGAGTGGCCGCACTTGGGGCAGGCAAACTTGGCACTGAAGGTGGTTTCCTGGCCTTCTTCGCCATCCATCGGGGCGATAATGGCAATACCATCGGCCAGGTTCAGGCAGGTCTCGAAGGACTCGGCCAGGCGCAGCTGGAGGTCTTCACGTACCTTGAAGCGGTCGACCACCACTTCGATGGTGTGCTTGCGGTTCTTTTCCAGGGCAGGCGCTTCGTCCAGATCGTGCACGCGGCCGTTGATGCGGGCCCGAACAAAGCCCTGTGCCCTCAGCTCGTCCAGCAGGGCAAGATGCTCGCCCTTGCGCTCGCGCATAACCGGTGCCAGCAGCATCAGCTTGCTGCCTTCGGGCATGGCCAGTACCTGGTCGACCATCTGGCTGACGGTCTGGGCTGCCAGTGGCAGATCGTGGTCCGGGCAGCGCGGCTCGCCGACGCGGGCAAACAGCAAACGCAGATAATCGTATATCTCGGTGATGGTGCCCACGGTGGAGCGTGGGTTGTGCGAGGTCGATTTCTGTTCAATGGAAATAGCCGGGGAGAGCCCTTCGATGTGATCGACATCGGGCTTTTCCATCATCGAAAGGAACTGGCGGGCATACGCCGAGAGCGACTCGACATAGCGGCGTTGACCTTCGGCGTACAGGGTATCGAAGGCCAGGGAAGACTTGCCCGAACCCGACAGCCCGGTTATCACGATCAGCTTGTCACGCGGCAGATCAAGGTCAATGTTCTTCAGGTTGTGGGTGCGCGCCCCACGAATCAGGATGGTATCCACAGTACATTTACCCCACGACCAGCAAAGCCGAACAGTATACGTGCTCAGGGCTGCGCGCGCCAAAAACCGGACAGGTGATACGCTGGCTCCGGGCCTGCTTTTGCAACCGGAGATGTCCATTCGCGGCGCTGACCACTGCGCTGCGGCCTGCTCTGGAAGCATGCTAGAATTCGCCTTTTTGCCAAACAGGAAGCGCAATGCATCAGGCCGACCGCATGACATCCAGCGAGCAACGCGCCGCAGGCTCGCTGGCAGCCGTATTTGCGTTCCGGATGCTCGGACTGTTCATGGTTCTGCCGGTACTGGCCACCTACGGAGGCGGATTGGCCGGCGCGACGCCGCTGCTGATCGGGGTGGCGATCGGTGCCTATGGATTGACCCAGGCCTTTTTGCAGATACCGTTCGGCATGCTCTCGGACCGCATCGGGCGCAAGCCGGTCATCGTCGCCGGCTTGCTCCTGTTTGCCTGCGGCGGGCTGGTTGCCGCACAGGCCGACAGCATGATGGGCGTCATATTCGGCCGGGTGGTGCAGGGCGCCGGGGCAATTGCGGCAGCGGTCATGGCCATGGTCGCCGACCTGACCCGCGAGCAGCATCGCACCAAGGCGATGGCGATGATCGGGATGAGTATCGGGGTCTCGTTTGCCGTCGCCATGGTCGCCGGCCCGGTGATTGCGGCTCGAGCGGGCCTGCAGGGCGTATTCTACACCACCGTCGCTCTGGCGCTTGTAGGTATTGCACTGGTGATCTGGGTCGTTCCGCCGGTGGCCCGCGCGGAACGTCATCGGGACGCTGGCGTTATCGCCTCCAGTTTCTGGCCCAGTTTGCGCAATCCGGAATTGCTGCGACTCAACTACGGGATCGCGATCCTCCACGCGATTCTGATGGCCAGCTTTGTGGCCATTCCCCTGGCACTGCAGGAGCGCGCCGGTCTGCCCCGGGAAGAGCACTGGTGGGTGTACTTCTGCGCGCTGCTGATTTCATTCTTTGCGATGGTGCCGTTCATCATTTTTGCCGAGCGCAAACGCCAGGTCAAAGGTGTGGTGCTGGGTGCCGTCGCGCTATTGGCCCTGGTCCAGCCGATGCTCTGGCTGAGCGTTGATTCGCTGCCCTGGCTGGTGTCGGCCATCGTGCTGTTCTTCATCGGCTTCAATTTGCTGGAGGCCACATTGCCGTCGCTCCTGAGCAAGATAGCCCCGGCCGGCGGCAAGGGCACGGCAATGGGGATCTATTCCACCAGCCAGTTCATCGGCGCGGCCCTGGGCGGCGTGCTTGGCGGCGCGGTATTCGGCGGCTACGGACTGGGTGGGGTATTTGCCTGCTGTGGATTGCTCGCACTGTCGTGGCTGGTGATTGGTGTTAACATGCGTCAACCAGCTTACGTGTCCAGCTATCGCCTGCCGTTACCCCAGGAGCTTGTCCGGGATGAGGCGTTGCTCCGGCGCATTCTTGCCGTACCGGGGGTTGCCGAGGCGGTAGTCGTGGCTGAAGAAGCAGCAGCTTATGTCAAAGTCGATACGCAGGTGCTGGATCGTGACGAGCTTGATCGCGCGGTAGCGCCAGCTCGATAACGCAGGCAGCTTTACGCCGCATACAGGAGATTTGAAAGATGGCCAGAGGCGTCAACAAGGTAATTCTGATCGGTAACGTCGGGGGCGATCCCGAGGTGCGTTACCTGCCCAACGGTAATGCCGTTGCCAATATCACACTGGCAACCAGCGACAGCTGGAAAGACAAGCAGACCGGTCAGCAGCAGGAACGCACCGAATGGCACCGTGTGGTGTTTTTCGGCCGGATCGCCGAGGTGGTTGGCGAATACGTGCGCAAGGGCTCGAAGATGTATATCGAGGGCCGCCTGCAGACCCGCGAGTGGGAAAAGGACGGTGTAAAGCGTTACACCACCGAGATCGTCGTGGATATCGGCGGACAGATGCAACTGCTCGACGGCAAGCCCCAGGGCGGCGAGCAGGGCATGGCGCCGCGCCCTCAGCAGCAGCGTCCGGCCTCTTCGCAGCCCAGTCAGCGACCGGCCCAGCAGGCGCCGCAGCAGTCTGCGCCACAGCAGCCCGCGCCTGACTACGACAGCTTTGATGACGATATACCCTTCTAGCCCCGTCGTGGTCTGCTCGACGAAATACCCAGAAACCTCCGGCGACGGAGGTTTTTGCGTCCTGGGGCTTGTGCCAGTCGGCGGAAAAAGTCGGTCGCGCTATGTTAACCTATGCGGCATAACGACTGTTGGTCGCCACCGTGATCAGGCAGTATTTCCGAACGCAAGCCAGCCTCCGCGCGCGGCCGCCCCGGGTATGCCGGCCGGCCACGCGTGGCGCTCGCTCCCTTTGAAGATTGCAGATGTCCGAAATCTATTTTGTCCGTCATGGCCAGGCCTCATTCGGTGCCACCAATTACGATCAGTTGTCAGGCAAGGGTCACCAGCAGGCCCGTCTGCTCGGCGAATACTTTCAGCGCCGCGGCATGACCTTTGACCACGTATTGATGGGTGACATGGTCCGCCATCGTGAAACGGCGCAGGGTATTGCCCAACCGCTGGGCCTGGATGAAAGCGCCTTCGAAGTGTTCCGGGAGCTCAACGAATTCGATTTCCATGCCATCCTGGCAGCCTACACGACGCAATTTCCCGAGCAGGCGCTCCCGGAAAAGCCGGCTGTTGCCGACTTTTTCAAGCGTCTCAGACAGGGCATCATGCTCTGGTCCCGTTGCGAGCTGGAGGGTGATCTTCCCGAGACCTGGGCCGATTTCGAACAGCGGGTGCAGCGCATGAAAATGGATATCATGGCCCGCTGCGCCGGCAAGCGCGTACTGGCGGTCAGCTCCGGCGGTGCGATTGCCATGCTGGTAAGCCAGTTGTTGCGTTCGCCCAGCGAAACCATGATCGAGCTCAATCTGCAGACCCGCAATACGGCACTGATCCACTGCGTGTTCAACCAGCGCAACATGCGCCTGAGCAGCTTCAACAGCGTGCCCCATCTGGACGATCCGGCGCATCAGTCACTGATCACCTATGCCTGAAAGTGGCTGGGCGCCCGCAGCACGCTGCGGGCGCCCAGCCACAGGTTTTCTGAATACAGGGTACAAGCATGCGAATGCGCATTTTGCTGCTGGAAGGGGACTCGACGCTCGGCGTGTCGTTCCGTCAACTGGCAGCGCAGGAAAGTATTGATGTCCAGGTGGTCGATCGCCCGGGCGCGGGTTGGCAGCCGGATCAGTTGGCTGGCTGGCTTGAGCGTCACCCGGCCGATACGGTCGTCAACCTGGCTTACTTCCACGAGCAGTTCCAGCTCGGTATTGATGACCCGGCCGCACTGTCCCGTCTGGAGATCTTCAGTCGGGAGCTTGCGGACCTGTGCGCCGAGAGCGGACGCCTGCTGATCCAGCCCTCCAGTGCACGGGTGTTTGATGGGCTCAAGGCCACGCCCTATACGGAGAAGGATGAGCCCGCGCCAGGGGACGAGTTGGGCAGCCTGCAGGCCCGGCTCGAAGGCTTGCTCGCTACGCGTTGCCCCCGCTATGCCGTGTTGCGTTTCAGTTGGCTGCTCGACAACACCCGCGACGGTCAGCTGGTCAGGCTGATCGAGCAGTTGCACGGGGAGGGGCCGGTGCTGCTGGCGGAGGAATGGCGTGGCAATCCGACGCCGGTGGACGATGCTGCCCGGGTCCTGCTGGCGGTGCTCAAGCAGCTCGACTGCGAGGCACCCCTGTACGGGGTGTACCACTACGGCAGCACCGAGCCCTCCAGCTGGATCAGTTTTGCCAAGAGCCTGGCCCAGGAGTTGATGGCCAGCAACAAGCTCGACCGCGATCCGGTGATTCGCTCGATTCCCTTCGACAAGCAGACCGAGGCGGGCTGGGAGCCGCAGAACGCGGTGCTCACGAGTCGGCGCATCCTGATGGCGTTCGGCGTGAAGCCGCGGCCCTGGCGTAGCCAGTTGACGCAACTGCTGACGGGAATCGAGACCCCGCAATGAAAAACGGCCGCAGATGCGGCCGTTTCTTTGTTGCCTGGTGACGCAAGATCAGAACTTGTAGCCGATGCTGGCCATGTAGACCATGGGATCGATATCCACGTCCACCTTGCTTGGTAGGCCGCCAGTGCGGAACTCGGCGGTGGTTTCGATATCCACGTACCATACAGCTGCGTTCAGATACACCTGCTCGGTCAGTTTGTAGTCCAGACCCGCTTCCAGCGCGTAGCCAAAGGAATCATCCAGTTCCAGATCGGAGAAGCCGGCGCCTTCTGCGGTGCTGGACAGATCTTCGCTGAAGAACATGGTGTAGTTCAGACCGGCACCGACATACGGCTGCAGGGCCGAGTTCTTGGCCATCGGAAAGTACTGCAGCGTGACGGTCGGTGGCAGGTGCTTGATGCTGGCAAAGCGAGTCACGCCCTTGAGCTCGATGTCGTGACTGAAGGGGGTGGCGCCCAGGACGCCCAAGCCGATGTGATCAGTCAGCATGAAGGTGCCGGTGATGCCGACCTGGGTGTTGCTGTCGACGCCGACTTCCAGACCGGTGTTGGCACCGCCGACGAATACATTGCCGCTGCTTTCCTGGGGATCAACCACGGCGGCGCCGACGCGAACGATCACATCGCCTGCCTCGTAAGCCTGAGCCACGGAGGCGGCAAGCAGGGCGGGGGCGAGAAGCAGGCCGGCGGCCAGTTGAGTAGTGAAGCGTGACATGAGGATAACTCCCTTGCGTGTTGGTATGGCGAGACTGTATGCCTTGTTGCAGAGTCGGTTATTGATCTGGAGCAAAAATCGATACGTCAGCCGAATATGATCGAATGATGGGTGCAGGTCTTGAACAATCGGGATGTTCAAATGATAATGCTTCTCTTTTAAATGGCCCGGTCGGGCACGATATTCCGGAGAATCTGGATGAAAGTGGTTTTATGGGTACTCCTCGCGCTGCCCCTGGTGGCGCTGGCGCAAGGGGCAGCGGAGCAGGCCCTGGATGAGAGCCAGGCGCTGGTACGTGAGGCGCGGGACTCGCAGCAGCGCGTCGAGCAACTCGACGACGCCACCCGGCAGGCGCTGGAGCGGTACCGCCAGGCGATCGAGCAGCGTGAGCAGTTGACCGAATACAACGCCCGCCTCGCCGATATGGTCGGCACGCAGGCGGAGGAACTGCAGGCGCTGGAGACGCAATTGGCGAGTATCGAGGATACCCAGCGCGAGCTGTTGCCGCTGATGCAGCGCATGTATGCGTCCCTTGAACAGTTCGTGGCCCTGGATCTGCCCTTTCTGCTGGACGAGCGTGGTGAAAGGCTGGCGCAACTGGACGCGCTGCTGAAAAGTCCGAATGCCAGCGTAGCGGAAAAGTACCGCCGCCTGGTGGAGGCCTACCAGATCGAGAGCGACTACGGGCGTACCCTGGAAGCCTGGCGTGGCACCCTGGGCGCGGATGACCAGGTGCGTGTCGTCAACTTCCTGCGCCTGGGTCGGGTCATGCTGTTTTATCAAAGCCTGGATGGGCGCGAGCAGGGTTACTGGGACGCCGATGCGGGGGAGTGGAAGCCCCTGGGCGACGATTACCGCCGCACCCTGGAGCAGGGCCTGAGCATTGCCCGTCAGCAGCAGACGCCGGTCATGCTGCGCCTGCCGCTGCCACCGGTTGCTGAACAGGAGGCCGGGCTATGAAGCGCATATTGATGGTGCTGACCCTCTGCTCGCCAGTGCTGGTCAACGCGCAGCCAGCGGACCTGGATGCCCTGCTACGGGATATTCAGCAGGTGCGCAGTACCGAGCAGGCCGCCATGCGCGAGCGTGAGGCGCAATTTGTTGCCGAGCGCGATCAGCAGCAACGGCGCCTGGGTGAAGCGGAACAGGCCCTGGCTCAGGTCCAGGCCGAGGCGGATCGCCTGCAGGCCGAGTTTGATCGTCAGGCAGCGGCGCTGGAAGCTGGCGAAGCCGAACTGGCACAACGCAGCGGCAATCTGGGCGAGCTGTTCGGAGTGGTCCGTCAGGCCGCCGGCGACACGCGCAGCCAGTGGCAGGATTCACTGCTGAACATGCAGTTTCCCCAGCGTACCGAGATGCTCGACCAGCTGGCCGAAAGCCGGCGCATCCCCACGGTGCAAGCGCTCGAAACCTTCTGGTTCGCCTTGCAGCAGGACATGACCGCCAGCGGCAAGGTGGCGCGCTTTGACGCGCCGGTGGTGGGCGTGGATGGCGAGCAGCGCGATTTGCCGGTGGTGCGCGTGGGACCCTTTACCGCAGTGCAGGATCAGGATTATCTGATCTATCAGGCCGATGCCGGACGGTTGCTGGTCGCCGACCGCCAGCCGCAGGGCCGCGGGCTGATAGACGATTTCACCGCGCCCCGGGAAGGGTTGGCCGACCTGCGTGTCGATCCGACGCGAGGCAATGTGTTGCAGCAGTTGCAACAGACGCCCTCACTGCTCGAGCGCGTTCATCAGGGCGGTCTCGTGGGCTATGTGATTCTGGCGCTGGGTGCACTCGGTCTGTTGCTGGCGCTGTGGCGTCTGGCCTGGCTGCAGCGAACGTCCGGGCGGGTGGATCGTCAGGTTGACGACCTCGACAACCTCAAAAGGGACAATCCGCTGGGGCGCGTACTGGGCGTGATTGGCAGCCACCCCCGTCTGGAGCAGCTCGATACGCTGGAACTGAAGCTGGACGAGGCCATTCTGAAGGAAACACCGGCGCTGGAGCGCTGGCAGGGTCTGATCAAGTTGCTGGCGGCAGTCGCACCTCTGCTGGGTCTGCTCGGTACCGTGACCGGTATGATCGCCACCTTCCAGGCCATTACCCTGTTCGGCACCGGTGATCCCAAGCTGATGGCCGGCGGTATCTCCCAGGCGCTGGTCACCACCGTGCTGGGTCTGGTCGTGGCTATCCCGCTGCTGTTCATGCATGGCCTGGTGGCCGCTCGGAGCAAGGCGCTGATTCAGTTGCTGGAACAGCAGAGTGCCGGCCTGATTGCGCTGCACCTGGGTGGTGAGGAGAAGCGGGATGCCTGAGGGGCTCTGGCAGCTCAGGGATTTTCTCGACAGCGGCGGCTGGGTGCTGTGGAGCATTCTGGGCGTGACCATCGTGCTCTGGACCCTGATGCTCGAAAGGCTCTGGTTCCTGGGTCGTGTGTTCCCCCGGGAGTCGCGTCAGCTGCAGCAGGGCTGGTTGGCCCGCAATGATCGCAGCAGTGTCGCGGCGCGGCACATCCGGGCTGCCTGGCTGTCCCGCGCGCAGATACGCCTGCAGCGCTACATGCCGATGGTGCGGGTGCTCATAGCCCTGTGCCCCTTGCTCGGTCTGCTGGGAACGGTCAGCGGCATGGTGCAGGTGTTCGATGTGATGGCACTGAGCGGCACCGGCAACCCCCGGGCAATGGCAGCGGGTGTCTCGCGGGCCACGGTACCGACCATGGCCGGGATGGTGATTGCCATCAGCGGATTATTTTGTCTGGCGCGGCTGGATCAGCAGGCGCGCCGGGCCTTGCAGCGGCTCAATGACCGCCTGCGTTTTGAATAGGACAGACTAGATGCGCATGCGCAGACACCACGCCGGCAGCGACGACGAAGCCGGCATCGACATGACGCCGATGCTCGACATCGTGTTTATCATGTTGATCTTCTTCATTGTCACCAGCTCCTTTATCAAGGAGGCGGGTATCACCGTGCAAAGCCCATCGGCTGCCACCGCAGCGGAACAGCCCAAGGGCAATATCCTGATTGCGATCAGTCCCGATGGCGAGATCTGGATGGATCGCCAGCAGGTCGACGTGCGCGCAGTCAGGGCCGCCGTCGAGCGGATGCTGGTAGACCAGCCCGATAGTACGGTGGTGGTGCAGGCCGATCGTGATTCGCGCAGCGGACTGGTTATCCAGGTCATGGACCAGGTGCGCCTGGCCGGGGTGCAGGACGTGGCGCTGGCGGCGACTGCTGCGGCAGCCGGAGCGCGCTGATGCGATTGCTGCTCAGTTTTGCCGGCGCTTTGCTGGTGGCGCTGATCCTGTTCGCCCTGATGGTGATCCTGGTGATGCCGCCGCGTGATGAAGCCGAGGTCGACCAGGAACTGACCCGGATCAGTTTCGTGCGCTCGGTCAGCGACACCGCCAGCGAAAGTCGTCAGCGGCAACCGCTTGAGGCGCCGGAACGGCCGCAGCCACCGGAGCCGGTACCACAGGTCCAGCCGGTGGATGCGCCGCAGCAGCCGGCGCCCGAGGTCAATCTGGCCATCGAGATTCCCAGCCTGCCCACATCGATTCAGCTCAGCAGCGCGCCCACCCTGGAGGGGTTGCGCGCCGCCGAAGCAGCGCCCGCACCAGCGCCACCTGCCGCGGCACCCGCACCGGCGGCGTCACAGGGTCCGAGACTGTCCCAGGAGCCGACCATGCTGGTCGAGGTCAAGCCGGATTATCCGCGCCGCGCGCAGGCTTCGGGCATCGAGGGGCGGGTGGTACTTGCCTTTACCGTGACGGCGGAGGGTCGAGCCGAAAATGTGCGCGTGATCGAGGCCGACCCGCCGGGGCTGTTCGAACGTGAAGCGCGCCGCGCCGCAGTGCGTTCGCGCTACGTCCCCCTGCGCGAGAACGGGCAGCCGGTCGCCAGTGAAGTTAACAAACCCTTCGTCTTCCGTATGGATGGGGGCCGCTGATGCGTCATGTGCTGATAGTGCTATTGCTGGTCTGCAGCCTTCAGGTGCAGGCCCAGCAGACGATCGAACCGCAGGTATTCAAGGCGCTTGGCAGCGCCAGCGCGGCGCAGCAGAAGCAGGACTACAGCGCAGCGCAGCGTGTTCTGGAGGCGGCTCTGGCGACCACCGAGCCACAGAGCCTGGAGCGCGCGCTGGTGCAGCAGCGCCTGGGCTACCTGGCGATAGAGCGCCAGCGCACTGGCGAGGCGATAGACTGGCTACGCAAGGCGCTGGCTCAGGGTCAATTGGAAGCAAGGGCAGCCAGTCAGGACCGGCGTAACCTGGCGCAGCTGCTGGCCCAGACCGGTCAGGATGCTGAAGCCGCCAGGCTGCTCGAAACGGAAATGGCCGCAGGGACGCTGCCGCTGGCTACCCGGCAGCTACTGGTGCAGCTTTACAATCGCCTGGGCCGGTATGCCCAGGCGATCCCGCTGGCCGAACAGGTCGTGCGCGACAATCCTGCCGCCGACGCGATCTGGTACCAGTTGCTGGCGGGTATGAACTATCGACTGCAGCGCTACGCGGCCGCAGAAAGATGGTTCCGGGTACTGCTGCAGCGCGAGCCGGGCAATGCCCAGTACTGGCGCCAGCTGGCGGGTATGCAAAGCCTGGACGGGCGCCAGGTCGAGGCAGCGGCCACCCTGCGCCTGGCCCACGAAGGCGGGGTTGGCCTGAATGAGGCCGATCTGGAGAATCTTGTGGCATTGCAGGTAGCCGCTGGAGCCCCCTGGCAGGCGGCGCGGCTGCTGGAGGCATTGCTCCGGCAGAACCTGCTCGCTGCCAGCGGCAAACGCAGTGAACAGCTGGCCCGGCTGTGGCAGCAGGCGCGGGACTACGAGCGGGCCCAGCAGGCCTGGGGGCAGCTGGCGCGCAGTTCGGGGCAGAGCGAACACTGGTACTGGCTGGCGTCGGTGCAGTTGGAGCAAGGCCGCTGGGCAGAGCTGCTGGAGAGCGTGGCTCGGGCTCGCCCGGGGGCCTCAGCCCGCCAGCGGCGGATACTCGATAGCTGGGCTGAATACGCCCGTCGGGCCATGGAGCAGGACGGGTGAGCCAGCTGTCAGCTGAAGTTGGCGCGCGGCTGGCGCTGGCGGATACTCAGTAGGTATAGGGTTCCACGTCGGCATTGGCGATCCGATAGCCGGCATTGGCCAGGTCGCTTTCCACGTGCTCCACCTGCATGGCACCACTGACCCAGAATGGCTGGTACAGCTCGGCCAGCTCGATACCCCGGGCACTGCGCACGTGCACGATCTGGTTGGAAGGCGGCGGCGGCACGTGGATGCAGGCGCCGAAGTAGGGCACCAGCAGAAACTCGCTGACCGAGCCGTCCGGATCAATACCCAAGGGAACGATGTACCCCGGCAGCTTGACCTCGCGGCCATCGAGCGCAGCGACCACCGGAGCATCGGGTTGGCTTTGCACAGCCGGATCGCCGAACTCCTCCTCGCTCAGAGCGTCTGCCAGGGAGGCCAGGTCATGGGTCGGTTGCGGCAGGCCGATCAGGGGCTGCGCATCCGGGGGCACCAGATCACCCCAGCTGAGTTCTTCCACGGCAAGGGCGGGCGCAGCGCAGAAGACCAGTGCGCAGGCGGCGGTGATGGCGGCAAGATAGCGCATGTAATACCCCGTGGGTTTCATATCGACAGTCAGGTCCGGATTGACAGGCCATCGGCGAGCGACTGCCGGTAGGCGCGCCAGGCTGGCACGCTGCCCATCAGGATGCTGGCACCCAGAATAGCGCCGAGCAGTTGCCATTCATAGACTCCCGGTGGCGTGATCGCGATGAACAGTCCGTAATGGGAGAGAATCAGCGGCCGTGCCAGCCAGAGGCCCAGATACATGAGGCCCAGTCCCAGCAGGATGCCGGCCAGCGCCAGGCTGGCGGCCTCGAGCAGCAGCAGGCTGAAGACATGCTGCGGCCGTGCGCCTACCGAGCGCAGGATGGCCATTTCCCGGCGGCGCTCGTTCAGGCTGCTGAGAATGGCGGTAAGCATGCCGACCAGTCCGGTCAGCACGACAAACAGGGAAACAATGAACAGGGCCTTTTCAGCCACGCCGAGCAGGCTCCAGAGCTCCTGCAGGGCGACACCGGGCAGAATCGCCTGCAGCGGCTCGCCGGTGTACTGGTTGATCTCGCGCTGCACGGAGAAGGTCGCGATCGGGCTGGTCAGACCCAGCAGGACCGCGGTAATCGCCTTCGGCGTCAGGTCCATCTGACGCGCCTGCTCGGCGCTGATCGCAGCTGCGCCACGTGCGGGCATCCCCTGCTGCCAGTCCACATGCAGGGCCTCCATACCCTCGAGGCTGATATGAATGGTCCGGTCTACCGGCGTTCCGGTCTTGTTCAGGATGCCGCGGACGCGAAACGGCTTGTCGCCGTGGTCGACAAAACTCACCGCACCGGTGCCATGGGCCAGGACCATTTCGGTATCGAGGTCGTAGCCCAGTTCCCGGGCGACGTCTGCCCCCAATACCGCGTCATACAGATCGCCTGGCAGGGCGCCGAGAGCCAGTTCGAGGGTCTGGTCGCGACCGTACCGGTAGTGTTCGAAGTAAAGCGCGTTGGTACCCATGACCCGGAACCCGCGGTGCGAGTCCCCCAGGGAGATCGGAATGGCCCACTCTACCCGCGGGTGGTTCGCGACCTTCTGGTAACTGTCCCAGCGGATATTGTTGGTGGCGTTGCCGATACGAAATACTGAATACAGCAGTAGCTGAACCGAGCCGGAACGGGCGCCGACCACCAGATCGGTACCGGCGATGGTACTGGTGAAGCTGGCCCGCGCTTCGGTGCGGACCTTTTCCACTGCCAGTAGCAGTGTCACGCTCAGGGCGATCGCCAGTACGGTCAGGATGGCGGAGAAACGGCGGTTGGCCAGGCTCTTGATGGCCAGATGCAGGAGATACATCACAGCACCTCTGCGGTCGGTGCCGCGCGATTCAGTTCACCGAGCGAGAGGGCACGGTCGAACAGCGGTTCCAGGGACGAATCGTGACTGACGAACAGCAGGCTGCTGCCGCCACGCTCGCATTCAGCGAACAGCAGACGCAGGAAGGCCTCGCGGCTATCGGCATCCAGGGCCGAGGTCGGCTCGTCGGCGATCACCAGCTCCGGGCTGCCAATCAGCGCCCTGGCCGCGGCCACCCGTTGTTGCTGGCCGATTGACAGCTCGTTGACGGAGCGACGCAGCAGGGCCGGGTCGGACAGCCCCAGGCCCGCCAGCAGCCCCGTGGCGCATTGCTCCAGACTGTCGTTGTGGGCCAGCGCGCGGCCCCGGCGCAGTGGCGAGAAGCGGCACGGCAGGGTGACGTTCTCTACCACGGAGAGATAGGGCAGGAGATTGAACATCTGGAATATGTAGCCGGTGTGGTCGGCACGGAACCGATCCCGCGCACTGGCCGACAGGCTCGGCAGGTCGGTCTCCAGCACCCGGATGCTGCCATTGCCCGGTAGCAGAACCCCGCCAAGCAGGCCGAGCAGGGTGGTCTTGCCACTGCCCGAGGGTCCCTTGAGAAATACCCGCTCGCCCCGGTCCAGGGTGAAGGAGGCGATGTCGAGCAGCTGCGGCTGGCCTGGCCAGGCAAAATGCACGTCATCGAGCTGTATCAGTGGGCTTGGCATGGCAGGGTCTGGCGCAGGGAATGGGTTGGGCAAGGGCCGTGAACAGGGGGAGTATATCTGATCCGTTCACGGCCGCAGCCTTACAGGCGGATGATGTTCTGTGCCGGTGTCAGCTCACCACCCTGCTGGCCGCGGGGCGTAATGGCCTGCAGCAGCAATTTTTCGGTGCGGGGGAACACCTCGAACAGTTTCACTTCGATTTGCTCGATCGCATCGGGATTGGCGCAGTCGTAATGGAAGCTGGCCTCGATGTCCGAGTGGGCACTATCGTGATCCGCATGGCCATGTTCTGCATGAGCCTCGCCGGCGTGCTCGTCATGGTGAGCTTCATCGTGGTCGTGGTGCTTCTCGGCATGCTCATCGTGATGTTCGTGCTCTGCTGCGTCGGCGTCGGCTTCGAACAGCGGGCTCTTGGCTTCGGCCTCTTCCAGCGCGCAGCCGGCAGCATCGGTAATGGCGAACAGTGCGTCCGCCCGCAACAACTGCTTTCTGGCGTCGGCGAGCGCCGCGAAGTCCTCGGCAGAACCTGGCATGTGCTCGAAGCCGACGATATTCGCCGCCGGGCTGTCCAGTTCGATCATCAGCTGGCCACCGTCGACCACCAGATTGAGGGAGGCCACACCGTGCTCGTGGGCGTCCAGGCTGGCGGTACTGGCATGTTTCTGATCATGATCGCCGTGGCCATGGTGATCATGGTCGTGGCTCTGGGCCTGGATGGCAAGGGCGAGGGTGCTTAACAGCCCGCCAAGCAGCAGGGAGGTGTGGCGCATGGGAGTGTCTCCGCGATTGGGTTTGGATGTTATCCTATAACACAATCGGGGAGGGTGCTACCGGCCATTGCGCTGCCGCCGGAGCGTCAATACAGCGCCTGATACAGCTTGCGTCGATACTCGATGGTCAGCGGGTGCTCGCTGCCCAGCACGTTGAACACCTCGAGCAGGGCCCGGTGGGGTGTGCCGTCGGCGTACCCCCGGTCGCGCTGGAACAGGTCGAGCAGGGCACCCAGGGCTTCGGCATACCGCTGCGCGGCCAGATCAACGACAGCGAGCTGATAGGTCGCCTCGCTGTCACCGGCGTCCGCTTGCAGGCGCTGTTCCAGGATGCTCCGCTCTGGCATGCCCACGGCCTGGCGCAGGAATGCGATGTGCGCCCTGGCGCCGGCCAGCGCACGTTTGTGCGTGTCCCGATCCTTGACTGCTTCAAGCACCTGTTCGGCAGCATCGAACTGGTGGTCCATGGCCAGTGCGCGACCGAGCAGAAGCAGCAGGCCGTCATCCGGCTGCTCACTGATCGCCGGCTGCAGCAGGGCAATCGCCTGCGCCGCATCGCCCTGCTCCAGCAGGCCGGCCGCAACCGCCGCCAGGTCTGCGCCGGTATCCTCGATGATCTCGGGTGGTGCGCCCAGGTGCTGTTCCAGGATCGCCCGGATCGCGCTTTCCGGCTGGATGCCGGCAAAGCCGTCCACCGGCTGACCGTCCTTGAACAGGACGACGGTTGGCAGACTGCGAATGCCGAAGCGTTCGCTCAGTCCGGGTTGCTGGTCGCAGTCGACCTTGGCCATCAGCAGGTCACCGGCATAGCTGTCGGTAATGGCGGCGAGTACCGGCATCAATGCCTTGCAGGGGGCGCACCATTCGGCCCAGAAATCCACCAGCACGGGCTTGTGAAAGGAGTTTTCCAGTACGTAGCGATCGAACGTGGCTTCGGTGACATCAAAGATATGCGGTGAGGCGCTCATGGGCGGTTTCCGGCTGGTAGTCTGATAAAAAGTGGGTTGCTGTGCACGTGTGTGCAGATATGGGGTATGACCAATACAAAATCAAGCGCCGCTCGTTGCCCGATACAGGCTGACCTGGCGAAACTCGACCGGTTCACCCAGATCCGGCCAGGTGCGACCCTCGAGTACGCGTTCGCGGCGATACCCGGGGTGCTGCAGATCACGTACCCGCGAGTCGGCCAGCACCACGGCGCCGGCCCGCTGCACAAACCGGTCGAGAAAGAATCGGTTGTCGGCGTCATAGAGCACGTCGGCGGCGACAATCAGATCCACGGGCTCGCTCTGGGCGAAGAAATCTCCGGCGTAGGCCAATGGCAGGGCGTTGAGTCCGGCATTCAGTTCACAGGCCATCCGTGCCTGCGGGTCCAGATCGCAGGCAATGGTGCTTTGCGCTCCGGCCAGGCAACAGGCCAGTGCCACCACGCCCGAGCCTGATCCGAAGTCCAGTACGCGTTTGCCGCGTACCTCCTGCGGGTGATCAAGGATCCAGCGTGCCAGAGCCAGACCGCTGCCCCAGCAGAAACCCCAGTAGGGCGGATCTTCCAGGATGCGGCGGGTCTCCTCGCTGGAAAAGGCCTGATCCAGGTTGTCCGGGTCCAGCAGCCACAAACGCAGCTCCGGCACCCCGGGCAGATCACTGGCAACGAGGCGGGCATGGGGGAGGGTTCGGCGTAACTCGGCCTGCAGTGCAGCAAGGTTCATCGGGCGGGGTCCTGAACAAAGGGACCGCATTGTAGCGCTGCCGGTGTCCATAGCGAATATCAGCTGCTGTAAAGGGAGGTGTGCAGGTGGTTCTGCAGGTATTCGATCAGCGCCCGGGTGGCAAGCGTCGGGTACAGATTGGGCGCGGTCAGCAGATAGAGCTGGTCCCCCCAGGCCCGAACCCGGGCCCGGTACTGTGGCAGCACGCGCACCAGCTCGCCACCTGCCAGCTCCTCGCGGACACTGTACAGCGGCAGCAGCGCGCAGCCGATGCCGGCCAGCGCGGCGCGCTTTATGAACAGCATGTCCTCGGTCTGCAGCCGCGGGCGCAATATCAGGGTACGGGTCTGGCGGCCGTCGTGGAGCTCCAGCGGCAGGCGTTGATCGGGCAGGTTGACGCTCAGCATGTCCAGCTCCAGCAGATCATCCGCTGTCTGCGGGGTGCCCTGCCTGTGCAGAAAGTCGGGGCTGGCGCACAGCGCCCAGTCGACCGGCCCCAGGTCCCGCGCGACCAGGGCATCGGGCGGCGTCGAGGTGACACGGATGGCCACATCGATTTCGGCGGCGACCAGGTCGAAGATGCGGTTGCTGAAGGTCAGCTGCAGGCTGACCTCCGGATACAGGCGGGCAAACTCGAGCAGCAGTGGGCCGACGACCTGCTGGCCGAGGGCTACCGGTGCGCTCAGGCGGATGTGGCCGCGCAGGTTCTTGCCCAGGTCGTCCACTGTCGCCTGCAGGGCGCCCAGCTCCTGGCTGATGCGGGCAGCGTGTTCATACAGCGCCCAGCCGATCTGGGTCGGCTCGACTCTGCGCGTGGTGCGCCGGAACAGCTGCAGTTGCAGGTCCTGCTCCATTACCTTGAGTCGCCGGCTGATATGCGAGCGGGACGTGCCCAGCCGCCGCGCCGCGCCGCTCATGCTGCCGGTTTCAACAACGGCGCACAGGCACTGCAGGGATTTGATATCCATTGATTGTCGTCATTTGGTAAACAGTTTGGACTTGTTGCGGAGCATTGTAGATCAAGTGGCCGCCTCTTATAGTCCAAGCATCGTATTTTATGGTCCTGACCTTCAGTGCCCGTTCAAGGAGAACAACAATGAGTCTACCCAGTGTGCTGCAGCATTCGTTGAAGCTGCCCGTCATCTGCTCGCCCCTGTTTATCATTTCCAACCCGGACCTGGTGATCGCCCAGTGCAAGGCGGGCGTTGTCGGCTCCTTTCCGGCACTCAATGCCCGTCCCGCCGAAGAGCTGGAAGTCTGGCTCAAGCGCATCACCAGCGAGCTTGAGCAGTACAAGCAGGAGAACCCCGATGCCGTGGTCGCGCCCTTCGCGGTGAACCAGATCGTGCACAGCAGCAACGACCGCCTGCAACACGATGTGGAAATGTGCGTGAAGTACAAGGTACCGATCATCATTACCAGCCTGCGTGCGCCCAATGACGTGGTGGAGCCGATTCACAGCTACGGCGGCCTGGTGTTCCATGACGTGATCAACGTCAAGCATGCCAAGAAGGCTATCGAGGCGGGTGTCGACGGCCTGATCCTGGTCTGTGCTGGCGCGGGTGGTCATGCCGGCCAGCTCAGCCCCTTTGCGCTGGTATCGGAAATTCGCGCCTTCTATGACGGCCCGATCATCCTCTCTGGCTCGATCGCCAAGGGTGAGCAGATTCTGGCAGCACAGGCCATGGGCGCCGACCTGGCCTACATGGGTACCCGCTTTATCGCTACCCATGAGGCCAATGCCGATGCGGCCTACAAACAGATGCTGGTCGATACCACGGCCGATGACATCGTCTACAGCAACCTGTTCACCGGTGTGCACGGCAACTATCTCAAGCCCAGCATCCAGAATGCCGGCATGGACCCCAACAATCTGCCCGAGGGCGACAAGAGCAGCATGAAGTTCGGGTCCGGCGGCAGCAACAAGAGCAAGGCATGGCGGGACATCTGGGGCGCCGGTCAGGGCGTGGGCAGCATTGCTGCCGTTACCTCGACTGCCGAAGCGGTCAGCCAGCTGGAACAGGAATACGCCAGTGCCCAGGCGCGCATGCAACAGATTACGGCGCCCTACGGAACCAAGGCATGACCGCACTCCTGGTCTGCGCCGATCTGGAGCGCAGCGGGGAGGAGGTGGCCCGGCGCGCCCTGAAGCTTGCCGGTGGGCTGGCGCGGCTGGGGGTGGCCGACGGTGACGTGATCGCGGTGATGCTGCGCAACGGTCCGGCATTTGTCGACGCGATCCTCAGTTGCCAGACCGCCGGGTGCTTCTACTGCCCCGTCAACTGGCACTTCAAGGCGGCCGAAGTCGGCTTTCTGCTACAGGATTCAGGCGCCCGGGTGCTGTTGGTCGAGGCGGATCTGCTGGAGGACATCAGGGGCGTCATTCCTGACGGCATGATCGTGCTGATCAATGACGGCGAGGACGATTGCGGCAATCAGCATGCCTATGAACCCTGGCTGGCAGAGCAGGGTCCGTACTCCGGTGAGCCGCGTACGCCCCGTGCGCACATGGCCTATACCTCCGGCACTACCGGCAGACCCAAGGGGGTAAAGCGCTTTGCCCCGGCGCCGGAGCAGCGCGAGGCGATGGCGGCTGCAATGCGTGAGCTGTCCCGCGAGGCATGGGGCATCGAGCCTGGCGTGCGCACGCTGGTCTCGGCTCCGCTGTATCACAGCGCGCCCAGCTCCTTTGCCCAGCAGTCGATTCTGCAGGCCGAGCTGATGGTGTTGATGCCACGTTTTGACGCCGAGCAGACCCTGGCGCTGATCGAGCATTATCGCATCGATACGGTGTTTCTGGTGCCGATCATGTATGTCCGCCTGCTGCGACTGCCGGATGAGATCAAGGCCCGCTACGACCTGTCTTCGGTGCGCTTTGTGGCCTCCACGGGAGCGCCCTGCGCGCCGGAGGTGAAACAGGCCATGCTCGACTGGTGGGGCCCGGTGATCCACGAGACCTATGCTTCCAGTGAAACCGGCATGATCACGATCCAGGATCCCGCTTCCGCGCGGCGCAAGCCCGGCAGCGTCGGTCGGCCAATCGGTGATACCCGCATCCGCATTGTTGACGAGCAGGGCCAGGACTGCGCGGTGGGTGTGCCCGGTATCGTCTATGTCCGGCAGCCGGCGGTGCCGGATTTTACCTACCTGAACAACGAGCAGGCTCGGCTGAACGCCGGACTGGATGGTCTGGTCACCGTGGGTGATATCGGTTATCTGGATGAAGACGGTTATCTCTATATCTGCGACCGCAAATCCGACATGGTGATTTCCGGTGGGGTGAATATCTATCCCGCCGAGATCGAGCATGTATTGATTACCCTGCCTGGTGTGATCGATTGCGCCGTGGTCGGACTGCCGGACAGCGAATATGGCGAATCACTGCTGGCCGTGGTGGCTGCCGCCCCCGATGCGCTGACTGCCGAGCAGGTGCAGCAGTACGTGCGCGAGCGGTTGGCCGGCTACAAGGTGCCGCGTCGAGTTGAGCTGATCGAGAGTCTGCCGCGCGATGACAACGGTAAGGTAGCCAAGCGACTCCTGCGCGAGCGCTTTGCGCCGCAATGAGCGGGGTCGCGCCCAGGCGACGGGCGGATCTTTCTTGCGCTGAAATGTAAAGATGCATTTTTATCGGGGCCGGGACAAGAGTAAGATGTGAACGCTTTTCAGCCTCCCGGGAAACTTCTATGCACTGTCCATTCTGCGGCGCCCATGACACCAAGGTGATTGACTCCCGGCTGGTGGCCGAGGGTGACCAGGTGCGTCGGCGCCGCGAGTGTCTGGCCTGCCAGGAGCGCTTTACCACCTTTGAAACCGCCGAGCTGGTTCTGCCGCGGATCATCAAGGGCGATGGTCGTCGCCAGCCCTTCGATGAAGAAAAGCTGCGCGCCGGTATGCAGCGGGCGTTGGAAAAACGACCGGTGAGTGTCGAGCAGATCGAAGCCGGTATCGGCCACATCAAGCATCGCCTGCGTGCCACCGGCGAACGTGAAGTGCCGGCCATGGTGGTCGGTGAAATGGTCATGAACGAACTCAAGCAGCTCGACGAAGTCGCCTACATCCGGTTTGCCTCGGTGTATCGCCGGTTCCAGGATCTGAACCAGTTCCGCGAGGAAATCGAACGGCTCTCGCGCCGCGACAAGGACGAGCCCGATGCCTGATCAGGCAATCAGCGACCGGAGCATGATGGCCCGGGCGCTGCAACTGGCAGAGCGAGGCCTGTATACCACTGATCCCAATCCCCGCGTCGGCTGTGTGCTGGTACGCGACGGTCAGATCGTGGGTGAGGGCTGGCACGTGCGCGCGGGTGAAGGCCACGCCGAGGTGAACGCGCTGAGTCAGGCTGGCGCTGATGCCCGTGGTGCGACAGCCTATGTCACGCTCGAGCCCTGCAGTCATACCGGTCGCACGCCACCCTGCGCCGACGCGCTGGTGACCGCCGGGGTGGCCCGGGTAGTGGCAGCCATGCAGGACCCCAACCCGCTGGTGGCGGGGCGGGGTCTGGCCCGTTTGCGCGATGCCGGGATTGAGGTTGAGTGCGGCGTGCTCGAAGCCCAGGCGGCGGTGCTGAATGCGGGCTTCGTCAAGCGCATGCAGACCGGCTTGCCCTTTGTGCGGCTCAAGCTGGCCATGAGTCTGGACGGCCGCACGGCGATGGCCAGCGGCGAGAGTCAGTGGATTACCGGCCCCGAGGCCCGCGCCGATGTGCAGCGCTTGCGCGCGCGCAGCAGCGCGGTGGTATCCGGCGCCGATGCGGTGCTGCTGGACGATTCGGCGCTGACCGTACGCAGTGCGCAGCTGGGCCTGCCAGAGGCCGAGGCCCAGGCGGCGGCCGAGCGTCAGCCGTTGCGCGTGCTGGTGGATGGCCGCCTGCGTGTGCCCCTGACCAGTCGACTGTTCCAGCAGGACGGTCCGGTGCTGGTGGCCTGCCGCCTGGACCAGTCGCCGGAGCAGGACTATCGCGCCGTAGGCGCGGAGCTGCTGGCGCTGCCCAGCGCGAGTAGTGACTTCGTGGATCTGAAAGCCCTGTTGCGCCTGCTGGCCTCGCGCGGCTGCAACGAAGTGCTGGTGGAATCCGGCGCCGGATTGGCGGGCGCCTTTCTGCGCGCCGGGCTGGTGGACGAGTTGGTGATCTATATGGCGCCAAGACTGCTCGGCAGTCTGGCGCGACCCTTGTTGGAATTGCCCTTCGACAGCATGGCCGAGGCCATGCAGCTTGATGTGACCGACATGCGGGTAGTCGGCCGTGATTGGCGTATCACGGCGCGACCGGTTCTTCCTTTCTGAGAGTGATGCATCATGCATATGGCAGTTCAGTGGTTGCTGATCCTGATGGCAGTAGCGGCGTTTCTGGGCGTGGTTTTCGAGGAGTTGATTCACGTCAACAAGGCCAAGGTGGTGCTGTTTTTCGGCGCCCTGGCCTGGATGGTGCTTTTTATTGCGGCACCGAATGACACGTTTCGCGATCGGGTACAGGCGGCGCTAAGCCACAACATCACCGATATTGCCGGCCTGTGGTTGTTTCTGTTGGCCACCATGACCTTCGTTGCCTATCTGAACAAGAAAGGCCTGATCGAGAACATCATCTACAGCGTGCTGCCGGGGCGCGTCACCGAGCGCAAGCTGTTGTTGCTGACCGGTCTGTTCTGCTTCGTGTTCTCCTCCATCGCCGACAATATTACCGCTACCCTGGTCTCGGTCGCCCTGGTGCTGAGCCTGAAGATGGAACTGCGCAAGACGTTGCGTTTCGCTACGTTGGTAGTCTTCGCGGTCAACTCCGGTGGCGTGGCGATGATCACCGGCGACGTCACCACACTGATGATCTTTCTCGCCGACAAGGTCGAGATCACCCATTTGCTGATGCTGGCCGGTCCGGCGTTTCTCGCGGTACTGCTGCTGGCTGCGTTGCTGTCAGTGGGCCTGAAGGACGAAGTGGTGATCGAAAAAGCGGCCCTGCAACCGCTGCGTGGTGTCGACCAGGTCATCGGCCTGCTGTTCCTGCTGACCATCATCGGCACCATTCTGGGCAGCCTGCTGTACTCGATCCCACCGGTTCTGACCTTCCTGACTGGCCTGGCGCTGATGTTTTTGATTGCACGGTTTTTCAATGAAGACATAGAAAACGACCCGATTCTGGAGTACGTACGGGCCATCGAGTTCGAGACGTTGCTGTTCTTCCTGGGTGTCCTGCTACTGGTGGGCATGTTGCAGTTCATCGGTGTGCTGCAAGGCCTGACGGCACTTTACGACCTGGTTCCGGTCATCTTCGCCAACTTCCTGATGGGGGTGCTTTCGGCGCTGATCGACAACGTGCCGCTGACCGCAGCGCTGCTCAAGGCTGATCTGCAGATGAACACCGCCGAGTGGATGGGCCTGACTTATGCTGTCGGAGTGGGTGGTTCATTGCTTATAATCGGCTCCGCTGCCGGGATCGTGGCAATGAGCAAGCTGCCCGGGTTGACCTTCCTGACGTATATGCGCAGTTTCGGGTTGCTCTTCGCGGCCTTTGTCTTCGGTTATATCTCGGTTTACGGGTTGGGTCTGCTGGTCAGTGGCTAGTAGACTGCACCCCTGAAAAAGAGGCACTTACATGTTCACAGGCATTATCGAAGCGGTTGGCCGGATCCAGAGCATGCAGCCCCGTGGCGGTGACGTCCGGTTGTATGTCAAAACCGGCTCTCTGGACCTGGGCGACGTCAAGCTGGGCGACAGCATTGCGGTCAACGGCGTCTGCCTGACCGCGGTGGAGCTGCCCGGGGATGGCTTCTGGGCCGACGTCAGCCAGGAAACCATTCGCCGCACGGCACTCTCGCGCTTGAAAGAAGGCAGCCGGGTCAATCTGGAAAAGGCGTTGACCCCTTCGTCTCGCCTGGGCGGCCATCTGGTCAGTGGGCATGTGGACGGTGTCGGCAAGGTGCTGTCGATGAACGAGGATGCACGCTCCTGGCATTTTCGCATCGAAGCGCCGGCAGCCCTGGCGCGCTATATCGCCGAAAAGGGTTCCATCACCGTCGATGGCACCAGCCTGACCGTCAATGCCGTGGATGGCGCCGTGTTCGACCTCAACATCGTGCCGCATACCATGCAGGAAACGGTCATGGGTGATTATCAGGCCGGGAGCCCGGTGAACCTGGAAGTCGACCTGATTGCCCGCTACCTCGAACGCCTGCTGCTCGGCGACAAGGCTGCCGAGCCTGCGGCCGAGAGCCGGCTGAGCATGTCGTTTCTGGCCGAGAACGGCTACCTGAAATCCTGAACTATCAGGCCGTGAATTTCCCAGTCCTGAATGTTCCAGTTGCGAACGTTCAAGTCTGAACAAGAAGCCCGGGAGGGCCGCATGAAACTCAATACCGTAGAAGAACTGCTGGAAGATATTCGCGCTGGCAAAATGGTCATCCTGATGGACGACGAAGACCGCGAGAATGAAGGTGATCTGATCATGGCGGGCCAGGCCTGCCAGGCCGAGCACATCAACTTCATGGCCCGCTATGGCCGCGGCCTGATCTGCATGCCGATGAGCCTGGAGCACTGTGAGCGGCTGAATCTGCCGTTGATGGTGCAGCGCAACAATTCCGGTTTCGGTACCAAGTTCACCGTGTCGATCGAGGCGGCCGTGGGCGTGAGTACCGGTATCTCGGCTGCGGACCGTGCGCGCACCGTGCAGGCCGCCGCTGCCCCTGGCGCCGTCGCCGAAGACATCGTCAGCCCCGGCCACATCTTTCCGCTGATGGCCCAGCCCGGTGGTGTGCTGGCCCGCGCCGGCCATACCGAGGCGGCCTGTGACCTGGCGCGCATGGCCGGCTTTGGCGAGTCGGGCGTGATCTGCGAGATCATGAACGATGACGGCAGCATGTCCCGTCGTCCGCAGCTGGAAGCCTTTGCCCGCGAGCACAACCTGAAGATCGGCACCATTGCCGATCTGATCCACTACCGTCTGCTCAATGAGCGCACGGTCAAGCGCGTATCCGAGCAGCCCCTGGAAACCGAGCTGGGCAGCTTCAATCTGGTCACCTACCGCGACAGTCTCGAGGGTGCGGTGCATCTGGCGCTGACCCTGGGCAAGCTGGAGCCGGAAGAGCCCACGCTGGTGCGGGTGCACAACATGGATCCGCTGCGCGACCTGTTCATGGTCAACCAGCCGGGTCGCTGGAGCCTGCGCGCGGCAATGAGCAAACTGGCTGAAGAAGGCCATGGTGTCGTGCTGCTGCTGGGTAACCAGATGGGCTCGGAAGAGCTGCTGCATCACGTCAACCAGCTGGCTGGCACCGATGCCCCCGAGCGTGAGCCGACGACCTATAACACCGTGGGTGCGGGCTCGCAGATCCTCCGTGATCTGGGCGTGCGCAAGATGCGCCTGCTGTCCAAGCCGATGAAGTTCAATGCGATATCCGGGTTCGACCTGGAAGTAGTAGAATATCTGCCCTGCAATTAAACGCACCCGATACACGACTGCGCCAGGTGCGCAGCCGGTTCTTTAAGAGAGAGATGACATGTCAGCTATACGTACCATCGAAGGCGATTTCGTATCCGTGCAGGGCCGCTACGCCCTGGTCGTCGGCCGCTTCAACAGCTTTGTGGTGGAAAGCCTGCTGTCCGGCGCCATCGACGCGCTCAAGCGCCATGGCGTGAAGGAAGCGGATATCACCATCGTGCGTGCTCCGGGTGCGTTCGAGATTCCCCTGGTAGTCAAGAAGGTTGCCGAGACCAAGCAGTTCGATGCCATCGTGACCCTGGGCGCGGTGATTCGCGGCGGTACACCGCATTTCGAATATGTGGCTGGCGAATGCGTCAAGGGCATCGGTAGCCTGTCGCTGGAGTACGGCATTCCGGTTGCCTTCGGCGTTCTGACAGTAGACAGCATCGAGCAGGCGATCGAGCGCTCGGGCACCAAGGCTGGCAACAAGGGTGCCGAGGCAGCCATGTCTGCCGTGGAAATGGTCAGCCTGTTCAAGCAGTTGGAGGCCAAGTGAGCGAGTCTGACCAGCAGCCGGCCAGTGCCGGCCGGCCCAAGGCTTCAGCGCGTCGCAAGGCGCGCAGTCTGGCGGTACAGGCGCTCTACGGCTGGCAGGTAGCGGATCTGCCGCTGTCGGACATCGAGGCGCAGTACCGTGCCGACAACGATTTCGCCAAGGTCGACGGCGCCTACTTCCATGAGCTGCTGACCGGGGTCGGGCGCAACCTGACCGAGCTGGACGAGCACCTGGGCAGTGTCCTGGATCGGCCGGTACGCGAACTCGATCCGATCGAACTGGCCATACTCCGTCTGGGCGTATACGAGCTGGTGCACCGGATCGACGTGCCCTATAAAGTGGTGATCAACGAAGGTATCGAACTGGCCAAGATCTTCGGCGCGACCGACGGCCACAAATACGTCAATGGCATCCTCGACAAGCTGGCGCCAAGCCTGCGCAGCGTTGAGGTGAATGCGTCCCGCAGGGGGCGTTGAAAGCCATCTGCAAAGGTCTTCCGCCATGCCGCTGGGTGAGTTTGAACTGATTGGTCGCTTCTTTCGCAACCCAGCGCTGGAAACGGCCGGTAGTCCGGAACATGTCACCCTCGGCATCGGCGACGATGCCGCTCTGATCGCCCCGTCCGTGGGCAAGCAGCTGGTGGTTTCCACTGACAGCCTGGTCCTGGGCACCCACTTTCCCGCCGATTATCTGCCCGGCAATCTGGCCTATCGGGCGCTTGCCGCGGCGGTCAGCGATCTCGCCGCCATGGGGGCGAGGCCGTTAAGCTTTACCCTGGCCCTGACGCTGCCCGAGGTGGACGAGCACTGGTTGCAGGGCTTTGCCGAAGGGCTTGCCGAGGCTGCGCGGGACCATCGCATCAGTCTGATCGGTGGTGACACCACACGCGGCCCCCTGAATATCAATGTGACGGTGTTTGGCGAAGTGCGGGCGCGCAACGTGGTACGCCGCGCTGATGCTCAGCCCGGCGATCTGCTGTGTGTCGGAGGCCCTCTGGGTGACGGTGCAGCTGGCCTGGCGGTCGCGCTGCAGCAGGCCCTGCCCGATGGTCTGTCGGACCAGGCCCGTGATTACCTGTTTCAACGCTTCTGGCGACCCAGGGCCCAGTTCGAACTGGGGTTGGAGCTTGCCGGCGTGGCGAGCGCCGGCCTGGATGTGTCGGACGGGTTGCTGGCCGATGCACGACATCTCGCCACGGCGAGCGATCTGGCCTTGCATATCCGGCTGGCCGACCTGCCCTGTTCGGATGCGCTACTCGCCTGGCCCGCCGAACAACGTCGCGAGTGGATGCTCGGGGGCGGCGATGATTACGTGCTGCTCTTTACCCTGCCGGTGGCAAGCAGCCGCTGCCTGGATGTCTGGGCCTCACAGGGGTTTCAAGTGACAGTTATCGGCGAGGCGGTGGCCGGCAGCGGCATCTGGCTGGACGCCGGCAACGGTTACGAGCAGGTGGCGCAGCCCGGTGGTTACCAACATTTCCAAGGGAGCAGCAATGCCTGAGTCAATCTCTCACGCGCCCGCATCGGTCTGGCGCAATCCCATCCATTTCCTGGCCTTCGGCTTCGGCAGCGGGGCAGTGCGCCGCGCGCCGGGAACCTGGGGTACGCTGGCGGCGGTGCCCTTTGTGCCGCTGTGGCAGCACCTGCCCCTGAGCGGCTACATCCTCGTGCTGCTGGTCAGTACGCTGGTGGGAGTATGGCTGTGCGGGCGCACGGCGAAGGACCTGGGGGTGCACGATCACAGCGGCATCGTCTGGGACGAATTTGTCGGTTACTGGCTGACCATGCTGTTGGCGCCGCCGGGTTGGCTGTGGTTGCTGGGCGGCTTTGTGCTGTTCCGTTTCTTCGATATCCTCAAGCCCTGGCCCATCGGTTGGGTGGATCGCAAGCTGCATGGCGGCCTGGGCATCATGCTCGACGACGTACTCGCCGGAGCCATGGCGCTGGCTGTACTGCTGGTGGTCGAACAGCTGGTCTGAACGCAGGCTCTCAAGGAGAACGAACATGCACAGGAAAAGTGGTTTTGCCAGGGCAGTGCAGCTCACAGCGCTCGGCCTGGGTCTGGTATCGGTGCTGGCCTGGGCCGAACCCCAGGTGCGCGTCGTCGGTCTGTTCGCGGATGCGGCGGTGGTCAATATCGACGGCCAGAGGCACATGCTGCGAATCGGCAAGCCGGGTCCCAGAGGTGTCGAGCTGCTGGCAGCGGACAGCCGCACGGCCACGCTGCGGGTCAATGGCCAGACGCGACAGCTCTCCCTGCAGCGGGATTACACCGAAGGTTTTGCCGAGGTCGAGCGCAAACAGGTGGCCATCGGCCGCGGTGACGGTGGCCATTTCCGCGTGGTCGGCTCTATCAACGGGCAGAATGTCCAGTTCATGCTGGATACCGGCGCCACCAGTGTGGCGATGAACGCCAACCAGGCGCAACGTCTGGGAATCGACTACCGCCTGACCGGGGTACCGATCATCACCAGCACCGCCAGTGGCCAGGAGCGGGCCTTCAGGGTCATGCTGGATCGGGTCAAGGTGGGCGATATCGAGTTGACCAACGTGGCCGGCGTGGTGCTCGATGGCGCCTTTCCGACGGAAGTCCTGCTGGGTAACAGCTATCTCAGTCGCGTACGCATGATCGACAACGGTGAGACGCTGCTGCTGGAAAGCCGGCACTGACTGGGTCAGTACCGCGACATGTCGACACATTAGCCCTGTTTCTATGCATCGCGGCTTGCTCGTACTCCTGATAATATAGCGGCCCCTTATTGCAGCAACCGGACAGGAGCCAGGTGTGTCAGTCACCTTTGTTGCGTCATGCAAGTTACCGACCCGCTGGGGCACTTTCACCATGCATGGTTTCCTCGAGCCGGAAACCGGCAAGGAACACGTAGTCCTGACCATGGGTGATGTGGCCAACGGCGAGCCCGTGCTGGGGCGCTTGCATTCGGAGTGCCTGACGGGTGATGCCCTGTTCAGTCTGCGTTGCGACTGTGGTTTCCAGCTGGAGGCGGCCCTGAAGGCGATCGCCGAGGAAGGTCGCGGCGCGCTGCTGTATCTGCGTCAGGAAGGCAGGGGCATTGGTCTGATGAACAAGATCCGTGCCTATCATCTGCAGGATGGTGGCGCCGATACAGTGGAAGCCAACGAGCTTCTGGGCTTTGGTGCGGATCAGCGTGACTATGGGATCTGTCAGCCGATGCTGGAGCATCTCGGCATTACCAGCCTGCGGCTGCTGACCAATAATCCGCGCAAGGTCAAGGCGCTGGAGGGATACGGTCTTCGGGTGGCTGAACGATTGCCCCTGGAATTCGGTCTCAACCCCCATAACAGCAAGTACCTGGCAACCAAGGCCGGCAAACTGGGCCATATGCTGGGGCTCATGCATCAGGCGGAGAAAGATTGATGTTCGACTCCACGCAGCATTGGCGCGCCCTGCGGCGCAACTGGCGGATGCAGAGTATCGTCACGCTCTGTCTGCCCATTGCCCTGGCCTGGTTACTCAAGGACCAGTCCGGAGCCTGGGAGGACGGCGCCATCTGGCTGTTCGTTCTGGGTCTGGCTACCCTGTTTCTTTCGCTGTGGCGATTCCGTCGCTACAAGGCAGCCCTGATCGAGGTAGACCGTCTGGGTGAGGCGCCGGAGGCCGGCGAGGCCTGGGTCGAACTGCACCGTGAGCAGATGCTCGGACTGCTCAATGCCAAGCTCCCCGCCTGGGTCGGCATGCTGCATTACGTCTGTACTGCTGAAGTAGTGCCCCTGACGCTGCTGGTGCTCGCCAGCATGGGCGTCATGCTGCTCTATCGTCCGCCTACTGCCTGGGTGAAGTAATGCTGCGCCGGCTCGCCGTTCTGGTCTGCCTCTGGCTGGCCGGATGCGGTGCGCAGGCCGATGAATCCTCCGCGGGCGCGCAACGGATCGTCAGCCTGGCGCCTTTTCTCACCGACATGGTCGTTCAACTGGACGCCGCCGATCGTCTGGTCGGTGTGCTGGATGACGGCCTGGTGGCCGAGCAACTCGCCGACGTGGTCCGTGTGGGCGGCTACCAGACCCTCTCGCGTGAACTGATTGTTGCCCAGCAGCCGGATCTGGTGCTTGCCTGGACCTCGGGTAACGACCCGCAGTTGCTCGCCCAGCTGGAATCCCTGGGGCTGCGCGTCGCCCGCTTCGATCCCCAGCGACTGGATGACATTGCCCGGATGACCCGGGCCCTGGGCGAGCTTCTCGGCACGCCAGCGGTAGCCGAGGAGCTGGCGACCGGGTTCGAGCAATCACTCGCCCGCCTGCATCGCCCGCTCGCCAGCGATGCGCCGCGGGTGTTCGTCCAGCTCTGGGATGATCCCCTCTATACGGTGAGTGACCGGCAAATGCTCGGTGATGCGCTGCGCCATTGCGGCGCGCGCAATATATTTGCCGCGCTGCCTGTGCTCGCGCCACAGGTAGGGCGTGAAAGCGTGATTGCTGCCGACCCTGATCTGATTATTGTGTTCGCGGACGAGCCTGCGCAGGCTAACCCCTGGTTGCAGCGATGGCGCCAGTTCCCGCAGATGCGCGCGGTGCGTGAGGAACGCCTGGTGGCGATGGGTGGCGACCGCCTGGTACGACCGACACCCGCAATCGTCGAACAACTGGAGGTGTTGTGCGGCATGGTCTGGAGCAATGCGCAGAACGGAAAGTGAGCGGTTGCCGATAAAAAAGGGCACCCGAAGGCACCCAAAAGACCTTACGCCGACACCTGCACCTGGATCTAGCGGACCCCAGCGGCGCGCAGGGCTGCCGGGGTGAACTGGTTGTAACTCGGCTGGAAGTCATACTGCGGTGCGGAGACTTCTTCGGTGTACATGCCCAGAGCAATGTAACGACCAGCCAGCAGGTCGTACAGGGTCTCGATGGCGTAGCCCGGGATCTTCTCCACATAGTTGTGGGCGATATGGCCTTCACCTACACGCCACAGGGTGCCACGACCGTCGTAGTGATCAGCCAGGTTGATCATCCACGAATCCTCGTCAACGAAGAAGTTACGCTGGGCGTAGATGTGACGCTGACCCGCCTTGACGTTGCCCTGAACTTCCCACAGGCGGTGCAGCTCGAAGCGGGTGTGCTCGGGGTTGATGTGACCGGCTTGCAGCACGTCGTCATACTTCAATTCACGCTGGGTCATCTTGTAGCTGTTGTAGGGTACGTAGATTTCCTTCTTGCCGATCAACTTCCAGTCGTAACGGTCAGGTGCGCCGTTGTACATGGAGAAGTTATCGGAAGTACGCATACCGTCCGAAGCCGTACCCGGTCCGTCGTAGGCGACCTGGGGAGCGCGACGTACGCGACGCTGGCCAGCGTTGTAAACCCACGCCATGCGCGGCTCTTTCAGCTGATCCAGGGTGTCGTGTACCAGCAGTACGTTACCTGCCAGACGCGAAGGTGCGTTTACACGCTGCT
>Ga0208794_1000220_pt1 | contig 46697 bp, 27 predicted proteins | sample 32_taG_FD_184106 | JGI IMG/M metagenome (GOLD analysis project Ga0208794, IMG submission 184106) | Marine viral communities from the Gulf of Mexico - 32_GoM_OMZ_CsCl metaG (SPAdes) (version 2) | ecosystem: Environmental > Aquatic > Marine > Oceanic | place: Atlantic Ocean: Gulf of Mexico... | reverse complement strand
AATGCCAACAGGAGCAAATACAGCTGCTGGACCATTCCATTCGCAATCCAATGAAGCTTGGTTTTTCCATACTCCTGGATTGAAAATCGTTTATGCGTCTACACCATATGATGCAAAAGGATTATTGAATGCAGCAATTGAAGACCCAAATCCCGTGATGGTTTTTGAACATAAATACTTGTATAGAAGCTTGAAAGAAGAAATTCCAAACGACTATTACACGGTTGAAATAGGAAAGGCTCGACAAGTGACTGAAGGAAATGATATAACAATTATTTCATACGGTTTGGCTGTTCATTGGGCGCAAGAAATTTTAGAAAGTCACCCAGAAATTAGTGCTGATATCATTGATTTACGCACGCTTTTACCATTGGATACGGAAGCAATTTATGCATCTGTGCGCAAAACGGGAAGAGTCATTGTTTTCCATGAAGACTGTATGACAGGTGGAATTGGTGGTGAGTTGGTCGCTTTGATTACTGAAAATTGTTTCAACGAATTGGACGCGCCAGTTAAACGCGTTGCTTCGATAGATACCGCTGTACCATTTGCTGTTTCATTAGAAGCACAATTCTTGCCTAAAAATAGGTTTGAGGAAGTTTTGATGGAAGTAATAGAGTTTTAATCAAAGTAGTTGAAGATGAAATCGATCGCAATCATTGGAGGAGGACCAACTGGATGTACACTGGCAATTTTGTTGCAGCGAAAAGGACATAAAGTTGCTCTTTTCAGTGATAAAGAAGCACAAGAGTTATTTGTCGGTGAATCCATGATTCCGGCAATTATTCCTTTATTACGTGAGCTGGGAATTGAAGAAGAAGTAAAACAATTCAGTATTCACAAACCTGGAGCAACAGTTTGGGTGAAGCCTGGTATGCACGCGGAAGCTTCGTTTGCAGAAGGTTTGGGACAATTGCCGACTTATGCATACAACACAAATCGAAAGGAGTTTGATACTTTGTTGATGAATACAGCAATCAAAGAAGGAGTGAAGATTTATTCTGTGAAAGCTGGAATTGTAGCAGAAAACGATCGCATTTCATTTGATGATGAAACTCTTGAGCTATGTGCTGAGTTTTTCAATGGTCAACCTGAATTTTTCATCGATGCCTCTGGTAGAAAACGAGTTTTTTCTAATTTGCTGAAACTTCCAGTTACAAAAGGTGAACGATTAGATACTGCTTTGTTTGCACATGTTGATGGTCATGAATTCCCGTTCAATGAAGGTGATATTCACATGAATTTGGCTTCTAGAGGTTGGGTTTGGCGCATTCCTGTACCTGGAAAAACGTCGATTGGAATTGTTGTCAACAGAGAACACTTGAATCGATTTGGTTCAACACCGGAAGAACAGTTTGATAATTTCATTCAACAAGATGAAAAATTGAAAGGTGTTTTTCCCAATGTGAAACGTACTTCAAAAATTCAAAAATATTCCAATTATCAAATGATGTCCAATAGAATTTATGGTGAAAATTGGGTGTTGGCAGGAGATGCAGCTGGTTTTCTAGATCCTGTTTTTTCTTCTGGTTTGCATTTCTCCATGAGTTTTGCTTCTAAGTTGGTAATGGCATTTGAACCGAATGCTAATTTTACATTTGCTGACTATGAGAAGCGCTGGAAAAAAGAAATTAAGTCGTGGAAACGAATGATTGAAATTTGGTACAATGGACGATTATTCACCAATTTCTTGTACGGAAATGATCGCTTGGACTCTAAATTTGGTCGATGGATTGGAAAACACGCTGTGAAACATTTTACTTCCGTTTTTACTGGCGAAGCAATCAATAATAAGTTTAGCATGGGTTTGTTGCGATTCATGACTGGGCCACTGCTAGATTTTATGTACTTTTTTAGATTGCATCGTTACAATTACAAAGACCTTGAACTGTAATAAACACGAATTATTAGAACAAAGTCAATAGCAAGGAAAATTGTTAATTCGTAATTATTTAGAATAAACTCAATTGTTCCATCTCATTGTCTTCAAAGTTTCCAATTTGAAAACCGATCAATCGAACTGATTTTTCCAACGGGAGACAATCCTTAATCAATTGTGAAGCTAATTCCTGCAGGATTTCGAAGTCAGTAAACTGTTCCAAAACCGTTTTCGATTTTGAGGTAGAAGTAAAATCAGAGAATTTGATTTTCAAACTCAAGGTGCGACCGTTTTTCTCATATTTTTGGTAGCGATTCCAAAGTATTTCCAACATTTCCATTGCTTTTACTTCAAATGAGGTGTCATCGAAAATGTCTTTCGACAAGGTTGTTTCGGCAGCAATGCTTTTTCGTTCACGGTCTGCTTGAACAGGCCGATTATCAATTCCTTTTGCCACAGAATATAGGTAATTCCCAAACTTGCCAAAATAATGAATCAATTCATCTTTCGTAAATCGCTTTAAATCCCTTCCATAGTTGATTTGTAGCTCCAGCATTTTATCAGCAGTTGCTTTTCCAACTCCGTGAAATCTGCGAATCGGTAAAGAATCAATGTAGGATTGCGCTTCTTCAGGCAAAATGACAAACAATCCATTGGGCTTGTCTTGATCTGACGCTAGTTTTGCTAAGAATTTGTTGTAGGAAACACCTGCTGAAGCAATCAAATTTAATTCAGTTTTGATATCCGTTTTGATGGATTGAGCAATGAACGTAGCCGAGTTCAATCCCATTTTGTTATCCGTTACATCCAAGTATGCTTCATCCAATGATAGTGGCTCAATCACATCGGTATAGCGTTGAAAAATAGAACGAATTTTAGAAGAGATTTCTTTGTAACGATCAAAACGTGGCTTCACAAAAATCAAATCTGGACATTGTCGAGCTGCCAAGGCAGAACTCATGGCCGATTTCACACCAAATTTACGTGCTTCGTAACTTGCGGCAGCTACAACACCTCGTTCTTTACTTCCTCCAACGGCGACAGGTTTTCCAATTAGTTCAGGATTGTCTAATTGCTCCACCGAAGCAAAAAAGGCATCCATGTCCACATGTATAATCTTTCGCATGAATTCAGAAATAAAATCGAAAAGCGATATTACTGTAAATTGCTCTTTTCTTCCTTTTTATTACTCATAATGGAAGCGGCAACTCCCATTGCTAACAAGCCAAGAATAATCACTAATGAAATCCATGTCTTTTCCGTAAGTATTTCTAAGTAATCATGGAAAATCATTTTAATTCCTACAAATAGTAAGACAAAAATGAGTGAAAATTTCATGTACTTGAATTTATCAAGCATGTTCGCTAAGAAGAAATAGAGGTTTCTTAATCCCAATATTGCAAATATGTTCGAACTAAATACGATGAATGGTTCTTTTGTCACCGAGAAAATGGCTGGAATTGAATCTACGGCAAAAAGAACATCTGAAAATTCAACAACTACCAAAGTGGCAAGTAGAGAAGTGGCAACCAATTTTCCATTCACCCTTTCGATGTACTTACCTGATTGAATGCTCCAATCAATAGGAATTATCTTGCTCAATAAACGCACTCCTAAGCTTTTCTGAAAGTTTTCAGATTCTTCACTATCGCGCATCATTTTAAATGCTGAGAACACCAAAATTCCACCAAAAATGTACATTGCCCAATCGAATTTCTCTACGAATGCGGCTCCAAGTACAATCATTCCGAGTCGGAAGAATACAGCGCCTATGATTCCCCAAAATAAAATGCGGTGTTGAAACTCATTTTTTACTTTGAAGAATTTGAAAATCATAGCAATGACAAAGATGTTATCCAAACTCAATGATTCTTCGATGACATACCCTGTGTAATATTCCATCAGCGCCCGTGAACCTGATATGCCATGTTTGTTGATTTCAAACAAGTCATTCTCATATATCCAGTAAATTGCGATACCAAAAAGCAAGGCCAATGAAACCCAAATCCCAGTCCAGATCAACGAGTTTTTCATTGAAACAGCTTCATTGCTTTTGTGAAAAACACCTAAATCAAGCGCTAAAAGAATTGCTATGATAGCAAAGAAGATAATCCAAATCATGTAAAGAAAATAGAATAAAATATTTCAGACAAAGATAACAGTTAATTTGAAGTTTTGGATTTCCTCCCCCTTAATCCCCCTCCATAGGAGGAAACCTATTAGTGTCTCAATTGAGTTATTGGACTAGATTGGTCAACTTATTAATCAATTTCTTTTGGAAGAATATTTCGTCTCCCCCTTTGGAGGGGGATTAAGGGGGAGGATTCAAGATATCACTTTCACATTCCAATCTTCACTCTTATTCCTTCTGAATGCGACGTGAATTCTGGAGCATACATGCATTGTAAAGTTGCAACGCCATTGGAAAACTCACCAGAATGTGTTGTTCTTAAATCATACTCAAACACATGTGTTCCTTTTGGTAAATAATCGAAGAAGAAATGTGTGGCAGCATCCTTGGTGCTTTCATAATAGCCTAATCCATCTTGATATTTATAGCGTGAAATGACATTAATTGGCTCAAATCCTGCAGCTCGCATATCTTTCATGTGCACATACTCCATGTTACGATCTGTTCGCAATTCAATTCTTACACGAATCTTGTCTCCTGCAACCAATTTCGTAGAAGAGGTGATAGGAGTAATAACAGGACCGCTGGAAGTATTTTTCACTAAGAATAATTTCTTCGTCAACTTTAAGTTCGTGGCGTGTGTCGTAACTTTATCCAAATCTTCGAAGTATTGCCAATACATTGCACCCCAACTAACTCCTTCAGTTTTTCTCGTTACCGAAATGTTTCCTAATTCAGGTTTTACATCATTTCCAGACCAGGAAGTTTTAAAATAACCTGTTCCAGCTTCTACAGGCGTGCCAATTTTTTTAGGGTCGAGTAAAGCTCCGGCAACACTGATTTCAACTTGTTCAGTATTTTCCAAGATATCCGTTCCACGCAACAACAATGCATAACAAGCTTCAGCAGTTGCTTTTGTTGTTTTCCAATCAGTTGTTTGTTTTTGCTTCAATAACCAAACCTTTAATTCTTCAACAGTTGATTGATCATCGCTTACTTCATCAAAAGCTTCAATCATCAATGCTTGAGTTTCAATTGGCGCTTGGTACCAGTAATATCCACTCACGTTATCTTTCCAATACATTCCCATTTCTTCGTCTTTCAACAATCGTTCTTTCAACGATTTCATCACGTCATTCGCTAATGTTGGTTGATCGTATCGTTTTGCTTCTAACGCAATCATTCCCTGATTGTAAATGGAGAAATTTGTCCAATATTTCGCAGCTTGTGCAGAATAGTAATCATACGCTTCTTTCGTGGCTTTACTCATTTCTATGTCTTTGAAATAACTTCTGGCGTACAAAAATTGAATTTGAAGCTCACTGATGTGTTGCTCATTTTTGTAATTTGGAACGTAGCGTTTTAAGTAATTCAAATCTTCTACCAAACGATCATCCAAATACTGAACTCCATTTTCAACCATTTTCCAAACCGATTTATCTTCTCGCACGTTTTTTATTCCCAAATGATCCAAATGTCCCATTCCTGTGACAATGTGCTGAGTGATGTATCTACTTTCTGGCATTCCAGGAAACCACGGCCATCCTCCGTTGGAAACTTGCATTTTTTCCAATTTTCGAATGTTTTTACTCAATTCATTGTCCATTTTGTTCAAATCGAACAATAGTGCTACACGTTTTTTGCGTTCACTTTCGTTCTGTGCATCCAAAACCCATGGAGTTTCTTCTAAGATCACAGATTTCAATTCTTGATTTTTCTGAAGATTAGATAGAAATGCATCTGGACTGCTCGTTTTCCAACTTTCAAAGACTTGTTTGATTGTTGGACTTGAATTGATAATGTTCGACGCAATTGCATTGGTGTAGTAACGCGTAAATGTTTGCTCTGCACATTCGTAAGGATATTCCATCATGTAAGGCATTGCTTGAATTGCGTACCAAGCAGGATTGGAAGTGTATTCCAATGTTACCTTGTGATGTTTGATCGATTTTGAATCTTTACTTTCAATCAGTTTAATGAACGAAAAATTCTTAGTACCTATTCCCTTACTTGGAAGGGGCAAAGATTCTGTTACCAACATTCGGTTTGATAAAACTGGAACAACCATTTCTTCGCCGTCTGTATGATTTTTAGCTTTAGCAACAACGCGATAAGTAACTGCTCCTATGCCTTCTGGAACCTTAATTCTCCAACTTACTGCTGTGCTTAGTCCTTTTCCTACAGAGAACGATTGGATAGAATTGGTATTCTCGAACTGAACATCCAGTGGAGTCATTGTAGCAGCATCAAACAAGAAAAGCTGTGCATTTCCGTTCAAATCTTCTTCGGCCAAATTCGAAATTTTAGCTGCAAAAAACAATTCATCTCCTTCTCTGAAGAAACGAGGAGCATTTGGTTGAACCATTAATTCCTTTTGAGTTACAACTTCTTTTTGGATGTTTCCAATTTTTAAATCTTTTGTGTGTGCCAATCCGATCAATTTCCATCGTGTGAGTGCTTCTGGCATGGTGAATTTCAATAGTACATCACCATTTGCATCAGTCTCCAATTGTGGAAAGAAGAAAGCTGTTTCGTTCAAATTAGAACGCGCTTGAACTTCACCTAAATTGGATTGTTCTTGTTTTATACCATTCGCTTGGTCTTCCGCAAATGCTGTAACTGTTTCACCGCGACCACCTCCTGAGCCTGTAGCTGAAAAACCTGCAATCGGACTTGCGGGAACAATGTCTGTTTCTGCGTTTTTGTAGACTTTTTTGTCTTTGCGAGAGTTTGATTCCATGGAAATCTCTGATAATTCCATTTCACCATATTCATCAGCAGCAATCCGCGTGACAGTTCCATCATTATCGTAATCGTCATAATAATAATCATTGTATCCGTAATGATATTGATTGAATCCGAACCAATTGAGTACTGGATATTGATGGTAAATGTCCTTCGAGTAATTGTTCCAATTTCTTTCATAAGTTTGAGAATACTTATTATTGAAATTTGTACTATGTCTATTTCCTGACGAATAAAATGATTCATATGGAAATAGTGAATAATAATTTGAAGCCATGGCATCCAATGAAGCGTCGTACATTCCAACCAATAATTCAGCGGCAACTTTTTCTCCTTCTGGTCCTTTGATGCGCAACTTCCATTCTTCTTTTGCTCCAGGCAATAATTTATCTCTGAACGTTTCAAAAGTGAGATCTAATTGTTTGTTAGAAAACGGTACATAGATAGTGTAGGAATTACTGAATGAGCGACCGAATTTTACCATGCTAAAATGGATAGAAACATTTCCACGATGTTTTTCAGAAATTGGCAGCTGAATGACTTTTTGTTCATCGGATAGAGTGATTATTTCTGTATGAATGGTTTTGCCTTTATGTTCAATTTCGTACAAAACTGAAACGTTTTCTGCAGCCGAACCTATTAAGAAACGTGCTGTTTCACCAGGTTCACAAAAGGTATTTAGTTCCATCGATGTCCATAACTCATTCGTTGGCATTTTTGTTTCTCTTGGATCGTAAAGCTGAATGTATTTCACATCTTTTACTTCAATGCCAAATGTGTCCAGTGCAGTCGTCTCAATCAAATATCGTCCAGTTTTTGTAGTTCCTAACTCAGACAATGTGATGGAATCATTTGTCGCTGTATTGAACGATCTTGAAAGTAATTGTGTGCCTTTTTTGAATTGTGTAATATCCAATTCATCTCCATAAGTATCATGTGGAAATAGTGCTTTGTAATCTCGTTGATTGATACTCTGAAGGTCAGGTTTTTCCCATAAAGATGGACGATAAACACCTTCTGGTTCAATTAATTCAGTAATAACTACCGTTCCTTTGGCGGTAATTTTCTGACCATTCAAGTTAGTGCTTGAAATTTTGTAGCGATGTCTTTCGTTCTTGTCTAATTCTTCAGAGATTCCCAAACTCAAGTTCATTGCTGTATATCCTACCGAAACATGTGTGGATGTTGAGCGCGTTTCTCCATTGATATCTGTAACATCAACTGTAATAGAATAGCTATAATTTGGACTGTATTTTTTATCAATTGACTTGTCTTCAAGCGCACTGAATGTAATGCCAAAATCGCCGAGTTCGTTTGTGGTTGTTTCCCCGTTTTTAATTTCTACACTAGCCTGAGCTTGCGGATAATAGCCAAAGCGGTAATAAATCCAGCTCGGGAAGTAGCTAGAACGTGTAATACGGTATTGAACTTTCGCTCCATCAATTGTTGAACCAGCAAAGGCTTTTGCGTTTCCTTTGACAGTAATTGTTTGTCCCAATTTATACGAACCTGTTACAGGTTTCATGGCAACTTCAAATTTTGGCCGTTTGTATTCTTCCACTAACAACGAATGATTACCATGTTTTTCTGACAATGACATTCTTCCATTGAGTCCTGAAGTTGGTGCCGTAAATGTTCCTGAAAATGTTCCGTATTCATTCGTTTTAACCTGTACATCTGCAATCTTTTGTGAGTTGACATCGTAAAATGTAACGGTCGTTGTTTCATTCGTCACGAGTGTATGTTTCTCGCCTGAATGTTTGATTTTTATCCCTTTGAAATAAACGGTTTGACCTGGACGATAAATTTGTCGGTCGAGGTAGAAGTTAGTGGTAGTGTAAGTTTCATTTCTATTTGAACCATCATATTGGTAGTGATTGTTCATCCCATTGTATTCATCTTTTCCATCTTTCAATGCAATGTAAAATGATCGGTATTTGTGTTTCGAAACAGTGAATAAACCTTTCGAATCGGTAGTATATGATTCCTGCGCTTTGTATTCGTATTCACGCGAAGTGTAATTGTACTTTTGGATGAATACTGTTGCTTTTACATTTTGTAGTGGCTTTCCAGAGTTACGATCGCTGACTTCAACCAACATTGATCCATCTTGATTGGAACGATTGGTGTACGACAAATTCGTTGTCCAAAATGAACTGTAAGTTACTGCGTTGTTGTTCAATGAGAAATTTTGATCGGCCGATGCAATGATAAAATAGTGACCTACTTCATTTTCAGGTAAAACAATCTCCGTTGAATGCGTTAAGTAATCCTGAGGGTTTTCCAGTTTAGTTTTCCATTCATGCACAGTAGGAAATTTCAACATTGCTGTGATTAATTCATCGCCATACAACTGTTGTTTCGAGAATTGATTCCAATCTGCTTTAATCACTTTGAAGTACAATGAATCAACATTTCTATAGGAAATTAATGCTTTTCCTTTTTGATTGGGAACATAGGCTGATTCATTCGTGAAAGAAATGGATTTTGCTTCAATTGTATGCAAAAGGCTTTCACATTTCGTTGCACCAAATGAATGTGGAAACTTTTTCATTGCCTCCAAACAAAGTTCATGGGCTTTTTGTTTTTTCATTCGGTTCTCAGGAAATTCCTTCGAATAAGTATTGCCTAGTTGATCGTAATACTGTGCTCTGTAATAATTAATTTCTGCAAAAGATTCATGATTGGCATGTTTTGTTGCGAGTAAATTCAACGCAGCAATGTACCACTCTTTTTTACTTTCGTCTTTACTCACATAATAAGCAAATTGCAAACGTTGAAGGGTAATTTCAATCTTTGTTATCGGATTTTTGTCCGCTGAATGAAAACGCGTCAATTCTTGTAAAATCTTTACGGCATACAAATGATTGGAAAGCGAATCATTTGAAGATAAAATCATTCCGCTAAAAATATTGTCTGATTCAAAATAGGATTGTCCTTCTACGACAAACTTATCTGCTGGTCGAGTAATGGAAGTTTCGGAATTTTTGAAATGACTGAATGCGCGCTGAGCTAAAAAATCATACAGCGTAGGTTGTAATTCATTTGCTTCTTCTGTATTGCTAATAATTTCTTTGAAGTCTAAAATATCAACACGTTGAGATTGTTTTGATTCTACTAAGGAAGCCATGTAATGTTTATTCACCTGGTCCATTAGATGCGTCAAATCCCATGTGCGTAAATCGTTGTTTTCAAAATTAACGGTTGTTGTTCTATTGATGAATTTCCATCTGTTTTGAGAATAATAGTTCCAGTAGACTTCAGCTGTGACAGAGTGAATCAATTGTTTTAATGGAAATGTTTCTTTTTCTGCCAATTCACTCAATTCATGAATCGCAATGATGTAATCATCTTCTTTGATGTACGAATTGTACTTCATTTTATGAATCATCGCTTTTACAACTTGTGGTGAATTGTTGTCAGCTAATGCACCAGTGTAAATGACTTCAACAACATCCAAAGCAGATTGATACAATCCTTTATTTTGAAGGGAATCTACTTTTTTCCACAAATCTTGGTAGTCACCAGTGAAATCGTATTTGATTTTTTCTTGTGGTTCATCTACAACTTCAATGTTAGCTGTTTCGCTTTCTGTGATTTCATTTTTATCGCAAGCGTGCGACATAAGTAAAAATGCAGAAATAATGGTAAGAAATGAAATGAGTCTATGCTGATTCATATAAAAAATATTGTGATGATTAAAGATACAATTAATAAAGGATTCGGTTCAATTCTTCTTATAATGTGAATCGAATTCCATTTGTGATACTAATTGTTTCTGTAGAAATTCCTACTGGTGGATTTTGATCAAAAGTGTAGATAAAACTAGAGGTAAAAGCAAAGTTCTTCGTAAAGTTGATGGCTAATAATGTTTGATTGGATAAACGATAGTCAGAGAATCGATCGTACAAGGGCTGATAATAAGTTGTAGAAGTCAATTCTCCTTTGTCCTTCGGTAACTTCAAAGATAAAACTAAGTAATTCGACATACGGAAGTCATTGCGATAAACCCTAGTTGTCTCAATGCTTTCTTCGTATTCATAGAATGATGAAATTCCCAAATAAGTTTTAAATAAATTCCCTTTCACAAATTTGAATCGCAATCCTGTTCCAGCAATATAGCGAGAACGTAGATTGAGTAATTGATTTGCTTGTAGTTGTGTGTACAACTCATATTTTATGGTTGGATTCAAAACACGATTATAGCGTACATGTCCAAAAGCTGCATTACTCAATTGTTGATTCCGCGTCTTCGAAAAGTCGTAACTTCCTAAAAGCAAAAAAATGTCCTTTAAACTTTTTGTTTTAAATTGAAAGACAGCACTAGTTTTTAATTGAGTCAATGGTTTTCCATTGTTTTTCTGATAAGCAAAACTCACATTAGCATTCCCAGCCTTTCGAATGGAGTCAGATTGAATGCGACTGCTCTCAATGTTGACCAATTGAGCAAATAACGAATAAGACACTAATAGAAACGTAAATAATGTGAAGGTTTTGATCATGAATGCAAAAATAAAAAAACGAAAGGAATGATTGTTGCACTTATAGTAAGGAAGAAAATTTGAAATCTATTTGACACTCGGGTAAAAGTAATTTTAATACTGTTTATCAATGTATTAAGCGGAATGTTCGAATCGAGATTCTGATGTTAAATTGTCAAAATGAATGTTCAGATTTTCAAAATGAAAAAAATAGTAACTTAAACAATAGCGTTATGAAAAGTGTAGTAAAAATTAGTTTGATGTCAATGTTATTAGTGATAGGATTAATGGCATGTAAGAAAGATAAAGGTGGAAATGGACAAATCAAAGTTCAAATGACCGACGCTCCAGCTGATTTCACAGAAGTGAACGTGAATATTGAAGAAGTATGGGCGCATTATTCTGGAAATGGAGCAAATGGTTCGGGCTGGGTTCAATTAAATGCCATTCCAGGGTATTATGACTTGTTGCAATTGCAAAATGGTCTTACTGATGTTATCGCAAGTCCAACTACAATTCCTACTGGAAAAATCACTCAAATGCGATTGAAATTAGGGGATAACAACTATGCAGTTGAAATCATCGATTCAGTTGCAGTTCAGCATCCTTTGTTGCTTTCAAGTCAAGATGAAACAGGATTGAAAGTGAATTTAAATTCAGAAATTTTCGTAAATCAAACAATCGTTGTTACTTTAGACTTTGATGCAGGAGCTTCAATTGTTGAACAAGTAAATGGTGGATACCGATTGAAACCTGTAATTAAAGTGCAAAATGTGACTTACATTCCTTAATGGAATGGAATTGGCACAATAGTTGAAAATTCAATAGTAATAATAACTAATTAATCGAAGAAAATGAAAAAGTCACTAATTATGGTCAGTATGATGATTGTTTCTGTTGGTTTGAATGCACAAACTGAAACGGGAATCAGAAAAGAATCTAAGCAAGAAGAAGTGAGAAAGCCTGGAAGTTCTCCAGCTGAGCGCCAGAAAGAGCGTGAAGCTCAGGAACAAGAAGCACAACCTGAGGTTGAACCAATTGAAGAGGCTCCAACAAGAAAACCTGGACAAGTAACTCCAGTAGAGCGAAGCAAAGAGCCGCGTCAAGAACCAGCTAAGCCAGAGGCAGAATCACAAGAACATTCTCATGATAAACGTACGAAAGAAGAACAACGTGCACATGCAGAAGAAAGATCGAATGGTCACGCTTTTAGCGGTAAAGGCAAAGGAGGAGAGAAGAACCAAAAAGACCCTGAAGGAAAAGACAAAAAACCGAAAAAAGAAAAGAAACAAAAATAAAGATGCTTACTTATCTTTTACAACTCAAAAACCAATGCGAAAGTATTGGTTTTTTTTTGCAATAGTTTCCTTAATCCAGAAGGATCATTGCGCATATAGTGTACAGGTGTTTTCTCTTTTACAAAAGATGCTTCAAATTTAAACAGTCTATACGTGTATATCCGTATTTTGGATATTAAATTGTCCTATTTAATTGGAATTCATAATTTTACACAAAAAAATATTTTACATGAAATTTATACTTCTACAAATCGCACTTTTTGCAACAGCTTTAATTCCTACTTTTTCATTCTCTCAATGCCCTAGTACAGCTACTTTAAACACAGCCTACAATCAAAATAATGGGCAGCGGGGTTGTATGTTTACCATAACAGCAACTAACTTAGTAACAATTACATGTTTTGATGCAAGTTTATATGCAGGAACTACCGCTGCTTATGAAATTTACTACAAAACAGGAACTTTTGTTGGTTTTGAATCCAATGCTGCGGCATGGACATTAATTGGATCTGCTCCAAATGTTACTTCTGCAGGCACAAATGTGCCAACATACCTTCCAATTCCTGTAAATGTTACAATTCCTAGTGGTCAAACAGTTGCATTTTATGTCACAAACACAGCAGGTGGAGGGTTAAATTATACTGACGGAGTTGCCAATAATTCAATGTTGGCATCTGATGCTAATATTACTGTCAATGGAGGAGTTGGAAAGTCATATCCATTTGGGTTAAATTTTAATTATAGAAATTTTAATGGGACTATTCATTATACCTTGGGTACGCCATTGCCTGTATCTTTGCATTCATTTTATGCGACTCCAATTTCTAACACCGTTCGCTTGAACTGGCTCACTAATACAGAAGAAAATAGCGATTACTTTGAAGTGAAAAGAAGCGTAGATGGACTTGAGTGGTTACCTATTGGTTTGGTGAGTGCTGCAGGCAATTCATCTGAAAAAATATCATATGAGTTTTTCGATGATAAACCCAATATGGGAAAAAATTACTACAAATTAATTCAATTTGATATTAATGGCGATACGAAAGAGTATCCTATTCGCGCAATTGATTTATCTCAAATTGAATTGTCATCTAACAAAGTTTATCCAAATCCAAGTTCAGAGTTATTAATGATTAGTGGGTCTAAAGATGATTTTTCGCAAATAACGATCACTGATTTTTCCGGTAAAAATGTTGACAGTTTAATACCGATTGAGTATAATTCCTATGGCATTAAATGCGATATATCAAAATTGGAACCTGGATTATACATAATTTCCATTGCAGGGGAGACAATCAAGTTTATTAGAGTTTAAGCTGATTTTATATATTTTATCAAAAATAATTTCAAAACAAAAAAAACGGCAATCAAATTATGATTGCCGTTTTTCGTTTTATTGAATGAAATGTTAGTTCTTAACAATTCTGTGTAATGTTGTTCCAGAATCTGAATTCACTTTGATGAAATATACACCTCTGTTATAATCAGCTAAAGAAACTACATCTCCAGATTTAATCACTTTTGTTTCAAGTGTTGCACCTAATGCATCAATCACTTCAATTATTGCTTGAGTCATTGTAAACTCAATTGTAACATTGTTGTGAGTTGGGTTAGGATAAATTGAAGTAGTTGAATTTTTCAATTCTTTCACTCCAACGTTTCCAATGTAGATACATGCTGAAGTGTCAACACATCCATTTGCATTTGTAACAATCACTGAATAAACACCATTTGCAGTAACAGTCAACGTTTGACTTGTTTGTCCAGGAAGAATCATGTTCGCCCCACAATCAAACCATTGGTAAGTTGTTGCTGCTCCAGCTGTTATTGTTGCATTTCCATTATCTGTTACAGTAGCGTTTGGCAATGCATTTACAGTTACATCAACCATGTCTGTATTAACACAACCATTAGCGTCTGTACCAGTTACAGTATAAGTTGCAGTTGCTGTAGGATTGAAAACTACACCATCCATAACTGAATTGTCCCAAGCATAAGTAACCGCTCCAGAACCAGATAATACGACATCATCACCGTTACAAATTGTTTGAGCAACACCCGCATCAACGTTAGGTAATTGATTGATTGTAATTAACTGTGAAGTTGAATCCATACAACCAAATCCGTTTGAATAGACTGCATAAACGGTAGTTGTTGTTGCTAAATTAGCATACACTGTATCAACATTTGTTCCGCTGTAAGCCATAGTCGCTCCTGCATCAGTAAATAATCCTGCACTTGGCGACCAAGTTGGTAGACTAAACGTTGAGAAGATGACATTTGTACGGTCTGTTGTTGTTCCTTGCGAAAATGATGTAGTTAAAGCATCAAATCCAGGAACTCCACCAGCTACGTTATCTGCAGCGCGTCTGTATGTCATAGCTGTTGCCATCGAAGTTGCAAACGTTGTTGTTCCAGATCCATTTCCTGAATTTCCTGAGTTATGAACAGTTTCAACAATCACGTTTGATGTTCCATCCCAGATAAATGGAGTTGAAAGGTTAAAATGAACTGGTCCTGTTGCAGATGGTGTGTATGTTGCAGGTCCATAAACCGTTGTTGTACCAACTTCAAATCCACTCAAAGTTGTACTTGCAGTATGTTTCATTCGGATTGTGAAATCAACACAAGCTCCACCTGTAGCAGTTGCTACATTAAAACCAACTGAATTAATATCAGAACCTGCAGATAATCCTTGTGCCGATAGCTCAGCTGCTGTATAAATCATTTGATGTTTTGCACCTCCATACCAAGCACTTAATGGATTTGGCCAAGATAAAGATCCTGGAGCAGTTGTTCCTGTTCCTATCGTCACAGTATCAGCAATGGATGATGTCAATAAAATGATTTCTTCATTGATACAAATTTCTGATGTCGATGCCGTTACAGGAGCAGTCGCTGGTAAAGGATTAACGGTTATTGTAACTTGTGCAGTTGTGCTACATCCATTATTTGTACCTCCACTCATGTCTGTTGCGGTAACAGTATATGTAGTTGTTGCAGTTGGAGTTGCATTCACAGTTGCTCCAGTTCCTAATCCATTGGACCAAGTATAAGTGTAATTTGGATCATTTGAACTTGTTGCAGTCAGCACTCCTGTATCATTCAAACACAATACGTTTGTACCAGTAGCACTAATTGCTGGGGGAGGAGTAACAGTGACAGTCACTGGAGTCAATGGACTAACACATAATCCATTTGATTCACCCACGTAGAATGTTGTCGTTGTGTTGATTGAGTATGAACTCAATGTTGCACCTGATTCTCCTGCAATAGGAGCTCCTCCAGTTGGAGACAAGTACCACTCAAATGTGTTTCCAGTGTTACCACTTCCAGTCACTGATGCAGTTGGCACACCAGTTCCACATTGTGTAGAGTTCATTGCTACTGGTGCTAATTCAGCAGGATTGATTGTAACATCCGCAGTAGTTGCAGAGTTAACACATCCCGTTGTTGGATTTGTCAATGTTACAGTAAATGCTTGAACAATTGGTGAACCAGTGTTATTAATAATCACAACTGAAGTATCAGCTGTATTTAAATTTGTCCCTGGTGTCCATTGCCATGACATCATATTTGAAACGTTCGTAGTCGCAGTTGCATTGAATGTAAACCTTGGACGAGAAGAAAGTGTTCCAGTTGCAGTGTTAGCAGCCAATACTGTTGCTGGTGTTTGATTGTCAGCTCGGTAATAAGCCAATGCAACATAAGATGTAGCATCATATTGTACTCCAGCAGATGTTCCTCCTCCGTTGTCGTTACTCCAAGAAGTTTGAACAATAATATTACTTACTCCATCCCAGTTAAATGGCGTAGAGAATGTAAATGTATTTAAACTGTTTGGTGTCAATGCCAACGTTGGATTGTTGTATACTTCAGTTAAACTTGCTGTTGGCACCAAAGTAGTTGAAGATACAGTGTTTGCTGTATGTGCAATGTGCAATGTAAAACCATTGTAAGTTACACCAGCTGTAGTTACATTAATCCCCAATGAGTTGATGTTACCAGCAATAATACCAGCTGCAGTCAATTCACTCGCACGGATGATGTATTGTTCTTTCACACCACCGTAAAGATGGTAAAATGGAGTATTGTATGAACTTGAAGAACTTAAAGCTCCAGCTCCAATCGGAACAATTGCAGTTGGACTCACTCCATAAGTGTCTGCAGTTAAGAAGATAGTGTCGCCACTACATACTGTTGATGGACTTGCCATTGGGCTGTCGATAACCGGTAGAGCATTAACAGTTACTACCACTGATGCTGTGTTGCTACAACCTCCGTCAACACCTGTTAATTCATAAGTGAAAACACCTGATGTTGTAGGAGTAACGTTGATAACAGTTCCATTTTGAGATGTTTCAACACCACTTCCAGTTGTTCCTAACCAGCTATATGCGTAGTTTTGAACTGGAACACCATTCGTATTTGATGCAGTTAATGTGAAGTTATCTCCAATACAGATTTCGACATCACTTGTTGATGCTTGAATTGGATCGGCTGGTGTAACCGTTACAGAAATAGCTGTTCTAGGTGACTCACATCCTGTCGCTCCATCAACTTCAGAAACATAGAATGTCGTATCTGTTGCAATAACATTAGTAAAAGTTGCAGATGTACTAGATTGTGCCACTGTTGTTCCAGCTGCTGTCGTATACCAAACAAAAGTTGGAGTAGAAGCACCCGTGTTAGAAGTCACAGAAGCCGTTGGTACCTGTGCACCACATTGTACACTATTCGAAGCTGTCACTGCCGCTGGTAAAGGATTAACTGTTATAGTGGTTGTTGGAGATGGTGTGAAAACACATCCCATTGCTGTAATATCAGCTGTATAAGTTGTTGTTGCCGAAGGAGAAATAGTTAAAGGGTTTGTTGTCCCAACTTCTACCATTAAACCATCTTTCCAAGAAACTGAAGTAATTGGGAAGCTCGTTATTCCTCCAATAGAAAAGTTTGGTCTGTTACTGCTAGTACTATTAGTACTAAATCCCATACAAGCTTGAGCGGAAGAAGGTGCTGTTAAAAGACAAGCTTCAGTAGCATTGTCTGCAGAAATTGACATTGTCGAAACGAATCCAACGTTGTTGTTCATGCTAACTGCAGAAGATGTTCCTCCTGAGTTATTGTTTGAATAATTGAATGAAATAACAATGTTTGAAGTTCCATCCCAAGCAAACGGAGTTGAAAATGTAAATGTATTATTACCTAAAACAAGTGGTTGTGCTGCATTAGTATAAACAGTTGTTAATCCAGTAAGAATTGCAGTATTTGTTACGGCAGAATTTTGACCTGTTGATCCAATGTTAATTGAAAAACCATTTAAAGTTGCAGTACCTAATGTTGTAATATTGATACCTAAACTGCTAATTGGTCCAGCCGTAAAACCAAGACTTGTTAACTCTGATGCAAGATAAATGTACTGAGTTTTTACACCTCCATAACCATGATAGAAAGGAGAGTTTGAACTTGAACTACTTGTTGATGATCCCGCACCAGAAATTACTACTGAAGGTTTTGTTGCAATTGCTGTTAATGTAGTAGTATTTCCTGAGCAAACAGTACTAAATGATGCGTTCACGGATGCTGTAACTCCTGTTAATGGCTCATCTGAATAAGTAGCACCAACATAAGTCGTATTAATTCCTGAAGAATTCGTTGCTACAATATTCCAAGTAACAGTAGCATTTGCAGGCGAAACTGTTGGGATTGTAGCTGAGTAAGTTGATCCTGCACCTGTCATGTTGATTGGTGTTTGGGCAACTCCATTTACTGAGTAATTCAAAACAGCAGATGTAATTGTACCACTTAAAGTCGTGATGTCAGCCGAAATATTTCTAGCCACATTTGTACACTGAGCCGTTTGATTTGGTGTCATTGAATTCAAAACAATCACTGGTGCTGGAGTAGTTCCTTCAAATTCGAAAGCACCACGATCAGGAGCCGTTCCAGTTCCTGCATATCCAACAAATGTTGCTCTTGTTACTGATGCAAAATCCGTTGATAAGTTAAATGGACTCGTGATTGCGGTTGCACCACTTTCAACCAATGTAGCAATACCATTAACTGGTTTTAAGAAATCAGCACTTGAACCTGTTAAACTAATAAAGAATGAACCAGGAGTACCATAACTATATCCTTCACCTGTACCAGAAAGATTTTCTCTCGGAGCAACCAATGTTTGGTAGTTTGCTAGAGTTTGTTGTGCAGTTGTACCATCATAGAAAATTACACGACTAGCTGAAGGTACACCTGCAAAAAGTGTGTTGTTATTTGAATTCGCAGAGAAGTTATTTAGTGCAGCACCAGATCTTCTAAATGCGACAGTTAAACCTGTTCCTGAAGCAGTGGACTCATTGATGATAATGTTGTTTCGTAAGTCTAATGCAGCAGTTGTAGCCGTTGCACTAGCTGTATGAAAAATACCGGAAGTTCCAAAATCCGTTGCCGTTGATGAGCTGTTTAAATAAATAGAGTTATTGTAAACTGAAATGGTTGAAGAAGTTGTTGTAGATGTTAAAGAAATTCCTCTGACCGCATTCAAATCTCCCGAAATTGGAGCTCTTAAATCTGATATAACATTATTGTATAAAATGGCATTTGTTCCTGATGAAACACTCATTCCATAAGTCAATCCTACTGCGTTACTTGCTTCTAAATTGTATACTTTGTTATTATATAATCGAGTAGCTAGTCCGTTTGTTTGTCCAATTCCTATGACTGTTCCTGAAGTACTTGTAATACCAAATACAGTGTTATTGAAACAATTGACAGTTCCACTAGAAAAGTCTCCAATTTGAATGGCTGTTACAGAAGCATTATTAGTCATGTTTGAAACAATGTTTCCAGAAACTAGACTTCCAGCAGCTCCATAACCATGTGAAACTCCGTAAATTTGATTAGTACCACCAGAAATATTATTTACAACATTATTAGAAATAATCTCAATTTGTGAAGTAGAAGTATATTGTCTAATTCCATAGAATGTTGTAGCTCCTGTAACACTAATGTTAGAAAAGTTATTGTTTGAAATTGTTGCAGTTCCTGATCCTGGTGAACCGAAATTATAATAACCATATACAATTCCTCCCACTCCTGTTTTAGCTAATGAACCAACAACCGAATTATTATCAATTAAAAATGTTGGTAAAGAAGTGTTATTATTGATACAATAGAAGGTACCAGTAGTATTGACAGAAATATTACTAAACGTATTTCCTGTAATATTCAAGTTTCCTGTTGTAGAGGCATTTTGTATCAATGTAATCGTAGAAGTTCCCGCTACAGTATGACCAAAATTATTGAAGTCGTTGTTTGTGATATTAGATGTTGAAGTTGCTGTAGTTGTTGTTCCATCCAAATGAACACCTAATATTGCACTTCCAGCAGCTCCACTTTTAATCGAAACTGAATTGTTCGAGATGGTATTCGTATAAGTCCCTGTAGGAGTATTAGAAAATGCAGGTACAAATATCCCTCTGATTGTTCCACCAGTAACACCACCATTAGAACTTGTGATAGAGTTGTAGCTTATATTGGCATTTCTCACTAAAACACCATTTATTGTACCTGAAACATTTGAAAATCCTGAAAATGTTCCAGTCGTTCCAAAATCAGTAATTGTATTTCCTGTAGATAATCCGTTTCCACCAATATCAATTCCGGTCGAATGATTCGCAGCAGCTGTAGGTCCGATTGCAACAATTCCAATATTCACATTAGAAATGGCATTACCATACACTTTTAACCCGTTGATTCCTCCAGCTGGACTTGTAGCCGTGGCAGACGTTGTAACGGTTGCAGCTGCGTGAGTAGCATTTGCATAGATACCAAATGTATTTTGATAGGTACGGTTTAAGATAATTGTATTATTAATAATAGAACAATTTTCTGGACCATCTGTTGGTGTTGCATAAAACAAAGCAACTCCAAATTCGGTCATGTCATTTGTTCCTGCAGCTGTGATTGTATTGGTCACATTTTCACGTAACTCCAAACCAGCAATATTAATGTAGTCACCACCAACAATTTTAAAAATTGCATCGTTTAAATTTCCTGCAGTTTGAGCAGGTGCAGTGATGACTGGTTTTGGTAATCCAATACTTCCGATAGAAATGTTATCAGAAGCAGTCCCAGTAGCAGTAATTACATATCCGCCTGCGGGAGCCGTTTCCGTAAATCCGGGTGCTATTACAGCATTTACACCTCCTGCACCAATACCATTTGTATTGATGTCTACAACAAAAGATGCGATGTCTGGATAGTCTCCAGGGATGGACTTCGTTCCAGAAACCTGGGCGAATGTTCCGAAAGAAAGTAGGGTCAAACCTAGGACCGTATTAATTACTTTCTTGTTAAGGTTAAAAGTAAATTTTCTCATAGAAATATGATTGTTTATTTTGCAAAATTCGATAAAAAATGAATCGCTAAAACATTTAGAAACCTTATGAGATATCAGTTACGTTTGTAACTAATTTTTTTGAAAAATTGGGATAAAACAAGGAGTTGAAAAACCATTGATTTAAACGGTTTAGTGTAAAATATTTAACGTTGACACTAAACAATTTTGTTCATAACATTATTGACAATGTTAATAACTAGTGATAGGTAAGACAGTCGTACCGATTAGGATTTAAAGCGTTGTTCTTTTTTATTGAATCCATACGGACAATGCTTGCATCCATTTTTACAACAATATCCTCTTTTTAAATGGTATTTTTCAGTAAAAACGATGTAACCTTCTGGACTATAATAAAATTCTTCTTCGTTTAACTTGTTTTGTTTTGAAAAGCCCGACATATCTTCTTTCATATACCAAAATTAAGGCTTATTTTTGATACTATAAATTATCTCAATGTCTTTCATTACCTCAAATTCTATTGTACAGCAAATTAGTCATACACTATTAAACAATCACAATGTTGAATTGTTCATTAAACGAGATGATTTAATACATACAGAAGTTTCTGGGAATAAATGGCGAAAGCTGAAATACAATATCGAGCAGTTTCGGAGATCAAAAAAAAATCACATTCTCACTTTTGGGGGTGCTTTTTCCAATCATTTATTGGCTACGGCAAGTGCGTGTCAACAGAATGGGATTTCTTCTATTGGAATTGTGAGAGGAGAGGAACTGACCAATGAGACGAACCACATATTAAAAAGATGTACTGAATTAGGTATGCGTTTGGTTTTCATTAGTCGCATGGAGTATGGAATGAGAAGCGACAAAGAGTATTTGGAAGAACTTTCGCTGGAATACCCTAATTCTTTCATTATTCCAGAAGGTGGTGCCAATTATTTAGGAGTTATTGGCTGTCAGGAAATTATGAATGAAATTGATCGTGATATTGATGAGGTGTTTGTTGCGCAAGGTACGTCTACCACAAGTTGTGGATTATTGTTGTCCAATAAAACGAAATCGCTCCACGTAGTTCCGGCACTGAAAGGATATGACTCAATTTCCGAGATGACACAACTTTTAGCGCGCACTGGTGTTGAGCGTGAACTAATTGATGATTTAATGACAAAGGTGATAGTTCACGAAAACGCTCATTTTGGTGGGTATGCAAAAGTCAATGAAGATCTCATCCAATTCATTGAAACAATGGAAAATGAAATGAACTTGCCATTGGATAAAGTGTACACTGCGAAAGCCTTTTTTGCTTTAATGACTGAATTGGAAAGTGGAAGGTTGGACGGTAAAAAAGTCCTATTTATTCACACTGGAGGATTATTTGGAACGATGAATGAATTGATTAACTAACTCTTTTGTCTCTTTCACATCATGTACTCTTAGAATAGATGCGCCTTTACCTAAAGCAAATGCATTCAAAGCAAGCGTCCCGTCTAAAGCTTCTTCAGGAGTACAATTCAATCGCTTGTAAATCATTGATTTTCTTGAAATACCTATGAGTATTGGTTTTTGAAAGATTTGAAAGGAAGCAATTTCATGAAACAACTCATAGTTTTGTTCCAAGGATTTACTAAAACCAAATCCTGGATCTAGAATGATGTCTAGGACATTGTGAGATAATAGCACCTCAATTTTTTCTTGAAAATAGGATTTTACCTCTTCATTTATTGCATCATAATGATACTCTTTGTGCATGCTATCAAAAGTTCCTTTTAAATGCATTAAAATATAGGGGGTTTTGTTGCGAGCTGCAATGGAAATTATTTCTGGATCAAATTGAAATCCACTTATGTCATTGATAATCGATGCGCCTGAATCAATTGCAACTTGAGCAACTTCTGATCGAAAAGTATCAACGGAAATAAGTGTGTTTGGAAATTCTCTGAGGATTGTTGAAACAGCATTTTCAATTTTCCTTTTTTCTTCATCATTGTTAATCGTCAGAGCGTTTGGCCGAGTAGAAACAGCACCTACATCTAGGAAATCGGCCCCTTGCTCTATCATCAACTTTGCGCGTTGAAGAAGGTCGCGGTCAGAGCGCAATCGACTTCCTTCATAGAATGAATCATCAGTAACATTTAAAATCCCCATCACCTTTGGGATGGAAAAGTCAATTAAATTACCGTTAACGTTCATCGAATTCGGCTTAAAATATGTATCTTCAACCCTTAATTTCTGCATTGCAAAATAAATGAATAAAACAGAGCAACAATATACAAAAGTAATCAATGCTTGTCAGGATATCTTCATCAAAAAGACGAAAGATTACGGCACTGCATGGCGCATTCTAAGACCTAGTTCTTTAACGGATCAAATTTTTATTAAAGCACAACGCATTCGCACAATTCAAGAAACGGGTGAAAACAAAGTGGGTGAAACTGTTGAGGGAGAATTTATCGCAATTGTGAATTATTGCATTATGGGAATCATTCAATTGCTTGAGAAAGAAATGGATGAAATGGAATTGTCGGCCGATAAAGCAGAAGAATTGTACCGAAAATATGCCCTTGAAGCTCAATCACTAATGATGAAAAAAAATCATGATTATGGTGAAGCTTGGCGAGATATGAGAGTAAGCTCCTTAACGGATTTGATCCTGATGAAAATTTTGAGAGTCAAACAAATGGAGGACAATAAAGGGAAAACATTGATTAGTGAAGGAATCGACGCTAATTATTTTGATATGCTGAATTATGCAGTTTTTGCAATGATTCATTTAACCAATGAAACAAATTAACAAACGTACAGTCGAACTATGAATCCTAAAATTACTATAGCAGGAAGATCTTTGGTCTTCAATATTTTTTTCGTGATTGTTAACCTAGTTGGTTTAACATTACTGACAATGGGGAATCATGTCAATTTTGAAGCAAGTTCCTTTTGGATGAATTTGGTCGGAATAGCGTTGATCTTGATCAGTGGATTTATGCTATTTGTTTTCAAAGGTAGATTAATGATGTCAGGAGTTGCCCGTGTGCTCGTTGGTGGACTTTTCATCGTTTCAGGATTGGTGAAAGCCAATGACCCAATTGGATTTTCTTACAAATTGGAAGAGTATTTTGAAGATGGAGCATTGGCCTATAGAATCAAAGAATTGTTTGGAACACCAGGTTTTTCGCTGGAGTATTTCATTCAATTCGCTTTGGCGCTGAGTGTGATCATTTGTGTGGTTGAAATCATCCTTGGAGTTTTCATCATCATTGGTGGGAAAATCAAATTAGTGATGTATCTAAGTGTTTTTATGATGCTTTTCTTCACGTTTTTGACGTGGCATACTGCAAATTGCGATGGTTCTAAGAAATTTTTAGATCGTGATACTTATGCAATGTCTGATCCGATTGCTGCAATGAAAATTGAAGAAGCGAAAACGAATAAAGAAGTCAAAATTGTTAGTCAGTCCTCCTCTGAGTTAATCGTAGATGAAATGAAACTGCCTCAGTGCGTTTCTGATTGCGGATGTTTTGGTGATGCAATGAAAGGATCTGTTGGTCGCTCACTGACACCTGAGGAATCTCTATGGAAAGACCTCGTTGTTTTGTACTTGTGTATTTGGATTTTCATTTCTCAGTGGATCATAGAACCTAATACACGCAAAGAAAATTTAGTGTTTACATTATTGTCGCTTACAGTAGTTGGATTCTTTTCATGGGTTTTCTCATGGTATTTCCCAATTCTATTCGCATTTATCGCAATTGTAAGTGCTTTGTGGTTAAAGCGTTCAGGAGGTAAACTCTTAAGTAATTACTTTGGCAGCAAGTTGGCAGTTACTGTTTTGTGTGCTATATTCTTGTTCCTCGTTTTACGTTATGAGCCAATGAAAGATTATCGTCCGTATGCCATCGGTTCCAATTTAGTGGAGAAAATGAACGACGGAAAAGAAGGTGTTTACGAAAATATGCTGCGCTACAAAAACAGCAAAACTGGTGAAGAGAAATTGTTCAACGCTGCGTCCAAAGAATATACAGATTCAAAAATTTGGGAAGACGCTGATTGGAAATATGTCGACATGGTTCAAAAAACAATTGTGCCGACAAAAATTGCGTCGATTACGGAACAATTCAATCCATTCATTCAAGTGGCAGATTTAACTCCAGCAGAATCAAATCTGAAAATTGTACAATCGATTTTGAAGGACAACCAAACGCAGATTGTCAAAGTGAAAAACTTGTCATCCGATGATGTGTATGATGTTCCAATGGAAGAGTTTACGTTAGAAGAATATACGCCGGAATACTATGCTGTTCTCGATACTGTTTATCAAACGAGTGAAGAATTCAATGAGATTAGCTTGCGCGATTATGTGATTTCCGTTGACCAAATTGTTATGATAACTTCCAAAAACGTAGAAGAAGCCAATTGGGCATCAGTTGAAACCTACAAATCAATTTATGCTGGATGTAAAAAGGCTGGAATTCCATTTATCATTGTAACAAACGGGTCAAAAGAACAAATCGAAGCATTTAGAAAAAGATACAAGTTCGATGCACCAATATTTATTAATGATGAAACTGAATTGAAAGCAATTGCGCGTTCAAATCCATCATTAATGGTTTTACAAAAAGGAATCGTTGCTGGAAAATATTCACATCGATCAACACCAACATTTGATTGGTTGAACAAAAATATATTCGTGAGATAATGAGAAAAAAGATTGTAGCAGGAAATTGGAAAATGAACTTGTCGCCCGGTGAAGCAACTGCTTTGTTCATGGCGCTGAATGAATTGCCAAAATATGATGCGGAAATGATTGTGTTTCCACCTTTGGTGTATGTGCAAGAATTGAATAGAGTTAGAACGTCTGCCGTACATCTTGGCGTTCAAAATTTCTACCCAATAGAATCTGGAGCGTTTACAGGTGAAGTTTCAATTGCTCAAGTGAAAAACGTTGGTGCAAGCTATGCTTTAGTCGGTCATTCTGAAAGACGATCCGTGTTTGGAGAATCGGGTGAAATGTTGCGTGCTAAAGTAAACGCCTGTTTGTTTCATGAAATGACTCCTATTGTTTGTTGTGGTGAGCCATTGGTGATTCGCGAGGCAAACGAAGAATTCTCTTTCGTTAAAGATCAGCTAGAAGAATGCTTGTTTCATTTATCAGGGGAACAGCTGACAAAAACAATCATAGCGTATGAGCCTGTTTGGGCAATTGGCACAGGAAAAACGGCTAGTTCAGAACAAGCGGAAGCAATGCACAAAGAAATTCGATCTTGGATCGCCGAAAAATATGGAACAGAAATTGCGAACTCTATTTCAATTTTATACGGTGGAAGTTGTAACGCTTCGAATGCTGAAGAGTTATTCAACTGTGAAAATGTAGATGGTGGATTAATTGGTGGAGCAAGCTTGGATGTTGGGGCGTTTGAAGCAATATTGAAATCAATTTAATGGAATATTTAGAATTAAAAGTAAGCTTAACTCCTCAAGAACCTTGGGGTGAAATATTGATTGCTCAATTGGCAGAGTTGGGATTTGAAAGCTTTATGGAGTTTGAAGAAGGGATTTTGGCCTATGGACAAACTTCTGAAGTTTCCTTGGATAAAGCGATGAATGAGACTTTTTTGTCAGTTGAAAACGATGAACTAAGTGTTAAAGTTGAATCTAAAATCATTCCGCATGAAAATTGGAATGCCGTTTGGGAAAGTGATTTTGAACCTGTATTTGTTGAAGATTACGTTTCGATTTTAGCTCCATTTCACGATAAGAGTGTAGCAAAAGGGATGACCGTTGTTGTTCAACCACAAATGTCATTTGGAACAGGTCATCATCAAACAACTTGGATGATGTCGAAAGCGCTTTTTGAATTGGATACAATTCCTGAGAATGTACTCGATATGGGGACAGGAACAGGTGTTTTGGCGATTATTGCTGAAAAATTAGGGGCGAAGAATGTGCTAGCAATTGACATTGAGGATTGGTCTGTTGAAAATACCATCGAAAATGCAGATCGAAACGAATGTAAGACAATCACAGCTATTTGTGGCGATGTGGATCTCATTCACGGAAAATCTTTCGAGTTGATTTTAGCTAATATCAACAAGAATATTTTGAAAGCCCACATGGAAAGTTATTCAAATTCATTGGTTGCTGGTGGAACTTTAATGTTGAGCGGATTTTTTGATTCTGATGTTGACGAAATTGTTCAACACGCTGAGCAATTTGGTTTAAAGAAAATACAAGTATTGAATAAAGACAATTGGGCAGCAGTTCAATTGATAAAACAGTAAGTTATGAGAGTAGTTGGTTTAATTTGTGTGTTAGTGTCAATTTCGACTTTGAGTTGGAGTCAGACATATTCAAAGGATAGAGCGAAGTTTGTAAAAGAGTTTCAAAAAGCGCTAAGTGAATTTGGAAAAGGTGATTTTACAGATTTTGCCAAGAATGATTTGACACCGATGCTACTTGAATCAACTGAGTTTCCTGAAAAGTACTTCACTAAAATGGTGGAGACGTGTAATTTGTTGGAAGCAAAGAAATTAGATCCATATCCAGAAATTTACAATTATGTATTTTCAGTTTATTCATTCGTTAAATCAAAACAGCCCGAAGCAAGTTACATTGCATGGTCCAATGCCATCGATAAACTGCTTGAAAGTCGAAATGTGAAGAAATTCACCGAGTTTGCTGAAATGTCAGCTGGATTTTTCTCAGAACGCTTGTTATCCGATAAATCTAATTTCGGTTGGTATTATGAAGGTGGTACGTATGAGTTTTTATATACAACAAAGCCATTTATTAAAGTTTCCGGCGGCAATCTAATTTGTAGGATTATCAACAAAAATGCTGACTCTAAAAAAGACGATCAATTCTCTGATAGCATTAAAGTGTACAATACCGCTGGTGAATACGATCCTGTTTTAAAGAAATGGGAAGGAACAGGTGGTAAAATCACTTGGGAAAAAGTAGGTTTGGATGCTGCTAAAACGTATGCTGTGATCCAAAACTATCAATTGTCAATGAAGGCTTCAACGCTTTCGGCGGATTCAGTATTGTTGACATCGCCTTACTTTCCAACTGCCATTAATGGTCAACTTTCCGATCGCGCTTTTAAAATCAACAGAGAAGACGATAAAGTGTATCCACAGTTCGTTTCCAATCAAAAGACATTAACCATTAAGAATATTCGTCCAAATGTCGATTATACTGGCGGGTTTTCGCTGAAGGGAAATACCTTTGTTGGAGTTGGTTCGGCTAGTCAACCATCAAAAATTACTTTGTACAGAAATGGAAAACCATTTGTTGTTGCTTCATCATCAAATATTTATCTGTCTGAGGAGAAAGTGTATGGTTACAATACACGCGTTGCAATGTACTTAAATACAGGTGATTCTATTACGCATCCTGGATTGACATTTAATTACTTTACAGGGACAAAAATTGTCGAATTTTCACGTCCTTCAAGTGGAATTGGTCAAGCACCATTTCAAGATTCCTATCATAAATTAGATTATTATGTACCAAGATTGGTTTATGAAGAAGGTGGCTCCTTGGTCAATTTTACCTATGAAAAAGGGACAAGTCAAGAACAGCGTATGGCGCGATTTGAGTCTGCTGATTTTTTTGATGCACGATTGTATGATCAATTACAAGGTTTGTCTGCGACTCATCCCTTGGTTGCAATTCACAATTTTTCCTACAAGTATGATAAAATCATCATGTCAGAAGGAGATTGTGCTACTGCTTTAGGTGGAACAACGGAACAAATGAAACCTATGATGCTTCAATTATCTAATCTTGGATTTATTAGTTATGATACAGATGCGAAAACGGTAATTGTCAATAAGAAATTGGAGAATTTTGTTCGAGGAAGAGCAGGGAAAAAAGATTATGACAACATCAATTTTGTAGCTGATTGTCGACCAAAAACATTGAATGGCTATTCTCCAGAACAAATCAAAGAAGACGAATACTTGCAAGAGGTAGAAGCCTTGTACAAAAAGCAAACTGCTGAGCGTGGATTGTTGCAAAACTTTGGAACGTTGAATTTAAGTACATTGGATATTACCTTGGATGCCGTTGATCGTGTGACCTTATCTGACAAGCAAAATTCTCACGTTTTCCCTGAAAATGGAGTAGTGGTCATCAAACAAAACAGAGATTTCGATTTCAAAGGTTGGATGAATGCTGGAAAATTGGAGGTGAATACATTGAATGCTAATTACAATTACGCTGAAAATAAGGTGAATTTGATTGAAACCAAAGAAGCCTTGTTTAGAGTTCGACCTTTGTCTCCTGAACATGGAACACAAGGAATTGCAATGGGGAATTCGATTTCAGGCGTAGTAGGAGAAATTTATGTGGACGCTCCAACTAATCGTTCAGGGAATAACAATGCAAAAGAATTTTTGAAATATCCAAGTTTGAACGCGAAGAAGCCTTCATATGTTTATTACAATTCGAAAGAAATCTATCGTGGAGCGTATGATAGTACTCGATTCTTCTATACTATTCAGCCTTTTGTGTTGGATTCTCTTGACAATTTCGTTGAAAAGGATTTGAGATTAAAAGGAGAGTTAACATCTGCTGGAATTTTTCCTTTAATCAAGGAAGATTTGAAGATTATGCCAGATTATTCATTCGGATTCTCAACAGCAGCACCAAGCACAGGATTGAACTTCTATGGAACAGGAGCTAAATACGAAAATAAAATTTTACTTTCAAACTCAGGTTTACAAGGTGCGGGAACTATCAATTTTGTTCATTCAACTTCTGTGTCTATCAAGTTGTTTACATTCCTTCCAGACTCAACACTTGGTTTAGTTAAATTCGTTAACCTTCCAATGGAAAAAGGTGTACAGTTTCCTGATGCTAGTTGCGAAGAAGCATACATGACCTACATTCCAAAGCAAAACATTTTAAAAGCAGCTTCCACGCCTAAAAACGATTTCAAATTCTTCGATAAAGAAGAAGCGAAATTAAGAGGAACGGCGTATGTTACACCAGAAGGTATGACAGGAAGTGGTTTGATGTCATTTTCAACAGCATCCTTAACATCAAAGAAATTTAAGTTCAAACGCTGGGAAATTGATTCTGATACATCTTCGTTTAACCTGAAGAATGATTATCCTGAAGAAGGAGAGAATGCACTGGCTTTTGAAACAAAAAATGTGAACTCACATGTTTCATTCGTTGAAAGGAAAGGAGTGTTTAAATCCAATGCAGGTGAATCAACGGTAGAGTTTCCTTTGAATCAATACATCTGTAAAATGGATTTGTTTACTTGGTTCATGGATCAAGAAGAAATTGAAATGTCTAAAAACAAAACACCAGATATTAATATTGATGCTAATTTGGACTTGGTTGGACCAAACTTTTATTCTGTGCATCCAAAGCAGGATTCGTTACAGTTTAGAGCGCCAAAAGCCAAATTCAACATGAAAGACAAAACAATTTATTGTTCAGAAGTAGAGTACATTGACGTAGCTGATGCGAGAATTTATCCAGATAGTATGCTTGTGAATATTCGAAAGAAAGCGAAAATGGATCAATTTACGAACTCCAAAATTGTTGCTAACTATATCACAAAATACCATACGTTTACGAAAGCAACAGTTGACATTACAGCGCGAAGAGCCTATTCCGGAACAGGAGATTATCCTTACTATGATATGGATAGTACTTTGACCGTTGTTCGAATGGACAAAATTGCATTGGACACGAGCTATCAAACAGTTGCAAATGGTAAGATTGCCAAAGAAATGGAATTTAAATTGAGTCAACAATTTGATTTCTATGGCGATATGTCAATCAAGGCGGCAAGTCCAGTCATTCGATTCAATGGAGCAACTCGTATTAATCATTCATGCGAGAAATTTGAAAAATCGTGGTTAGCGTTTAATTCAGAAATCGACCCTAAAAACATTCAAATCCCAGTTTCTTCAACAATGAAAAATTTAGAGGGAAATGCACTGTCTGCTGGAATTGTTTGGCGTGATGCTGCGAATGTGGACAGTATTGTGCTTTACCCAACTTTCTTATCTGCATTACAAGATCCTAACGATCCAATTGTGATGACAGCAAGTGGGTATTTAATGTACAATGCGCAAGCAAGTGAATTCCAGATTGGTTCTAAAGAAAAATTAATAGATAGAAGTGGAAAAGGAAATTTCATTGCTTTGCATACGCAAAGTTGTTCAATGAATGGAAATGGAATAATCAATCTTGGAATGGATTATGGTGATGTTGGATTGGAAACTGTTGGAAATGTCAACTACGATCAAGGAACTGGAGAAACAACTATGAATTTGACGGCTAAATTTACTATGGCATTAGATCAAAGCCTTTTCAAAGCAGTTGCTACGAAAATCAACGATTTTGAAGGTTTGTCGCCAATGGATTTCAATTCCACAACTATGGAAGCAGCAATGGTTCAATGGACAGATCGTATGCAGGCTGATAAATTCAAAGAGGATTATACGATCAAAGGAGAAATCAAAAAAGTACCAAAAGAATTGGAAAATTCAATCGTAATCACTGGATTGCGTTTGACGTCAAATTCAAATAATCCGAACATTAAAGGGTTGAAGACAAATGTTGAATCTGCCATTTTGGTCAACGTTTATGATAAAGCAGTTACTAAATATGTCCCATTACATGCATTCTTCCAGCAAAAATATTCTGGAGCTTTAGGAGGAGATAAATTCGGATTATTGATAGATTTGCCTGGAGGATTGGATTATTTCTTCGATTATACAATGGCCAAAAAGGATGGAGTGTTGGAAATCGTGACAGGAGATGCAGAGTTGTCAAGCGGAATTAGCAGTATGAAAGACGATAAATTGAAAACGAAGAATTTCTCTTATAAATTAGGACAGAATTCATTGAAAACTGTATTTAACAATTTGTTTTAGGAATGAACTTTATTTTATTTGGTACGATTGCATATTTATTAGGATCCATTCCTACCGCTGTGTGGATTGGGAAAGTTTGGTACGGTGTTGACGTTCGTGAACATGGTAGTAAGAATGCAGGTGCCACAAACACGTTTCGAGTACTTGGGAAAAAGCCTGGTAAAATTGTTTTGGCAATTGATATCTTGAAAGGATTTATTGCTGCCTTTTTACCTTATGTTTGTGGCGTTGGACCTTGGATCAGTAATGATTTAATCAACGTGCAACTTGTCGCTTCTTTGTGTGCAGTGTTAGGACATGTATTTCCAATTTTTGCAAGTTTCAATGGAGGAAAAGGAGTAGCGACATCGTTAGGAGTAATCATCGGAACACATCCTCCAGCTGCTGGAATCTGCATTCTCGTATTCATTGTTGTATTTATTGTTTCAAATTATGTATCACTAGGAGCAATCTGTGCATCCGTTACTTTCCCATTGGCATTGATCTTTATTTTTAAAACACAATCTTATTGGTTAGTTGTCTTTGGAATCGTTTTGGGAACAGCCGTAATTATTGCTCACAGAAAAAATATTATCCGCTTATTGAACGGCACTGAAGGAAAAATGAACCTTTTTAAGAAGTAAGCGTACTATTCACTATTACAAATGCTTGATTTATAAGAGTGTCACTTGCCAGACATATTGTTTTCAGTTGGTTTTTTTTCCTCCCAACCTTGCTCATTGCGCAAACGGAGGCGGAAATCAAAGAAAATGCTGAACAGTTGTTCTTGAAAGAACAATATGTTGATGCAACTCCTATGTATTTGCGTTTGTTGTCTTTGCAACCACGAGACTACGATTACAATTATAAGTATGGAACCTGTCTGTTGTTTAATTCCAATAAAAAGCAAGATGCCATTCGCTATTTAACTTATTCCGTTACAAGTGAATCAATCGATCCAAATGCACATTTCTTTTTAGCACGCGCCTATCATCTGAATTACCAGTTCAATGATGCCATAAAAGAATATCAAAAATACCAGACAATTGCTGGAGTAAAAGGCAAGTACACTTCGGATGCTGTGCGAAACATTGAAATGTGTCGAAACGGTAAGAAGTTATTGTCGACTATCACTGAAATTATTGTGACAAAGAAATCTGAAATCAAATCAGAAGACTTTTTCAGAATCTATGATTTGGCAAATATTGGAGGATCCTTTGTAGTTGCAGCGGACTTCCAATCGAAAATGGACAAAAAAATGAATCACATTCCTTTGGTTCATTTTCCGCAAGGAACCAATTTGATCTTCTATTCCAGCTACGGTGAAAATACCCAAAAGGACATTTACATGGTACGTAGATTACCAGATGGTAAATTTAGCTTGCCACAACTTATTGTTGGTGGTGTGAATTCACCTTTTGAAGAAGATTATCCGTACATGCATCCAAATGGAAGATTTTTGTATTTCTCGTCGAAGGGACATAATTCTATGGGAGGATTTGACGTTTTCCGATCGCTCTATGATGCAGAGAATAATTCATTTGGTCCGCCTGAAAACATCGATTTTGCTATCAGTTCGCCCGATGATGATATTTTGTATGTTGTTGATAAGGACGATAAAAATGCCTATTTCGCTTCTTCGCGACAAAGTCAGAATGGGAAATTGTTTGTTTATCAAGTAAAAGTAGATCGTGTTCCAATTCAATTAGCAGTAGTGAAAGGAACTTTTGAATCTGGTGTTAATCCTGCGAACAAAGGAATGACCGTAGAAGTCATAGATAAATTGTCTGATAAAAATATTGGAACGTTTAAGACAAACCCGAAGGGAACTTACTTGGTGACTTTTCCGAAAGGAGGAAAATATGAGTATCATGTCTCTGTTGATGGCTCCAATGAATCCTTCACATGTCAAGTCGAGATTCCTTATTTGAAGGAGTTTAAGCCCTTGAAACAAAAAATGTTACACGAAGTTGTAGAGAATAAAGAAACGGTTCGAATTGTCAATCTGTTCAATGAAGAAGTGGAAGATGCGCAAGCAATCATTGCTCAAGTATTGAAAGATCGTTCTGATTTGAATGTGAATGTTGACAATTTCGATGCTGATGAGTTAGAAAACTTAAAAGAAACAAAAAAGGTATTGGCTGAAATTGGCGCGAGTGAATTGTCCGTTTTTGAAGTTGGCCAACTGTTACAACGGCGCTCTGCAGAATTAGCAGGACTGGATCAGGGAATTTCAAAAGAACAAAATGCAGTGAATGCCATAGTTGTTGCCAAAGTGAAACGCATTAAGGAAATTGACAAGGAAGTAAAAGAATTGGTAAAGGAAGCTGAGCAATCTGAAAGTGATGTTGTTCAACATTCAGTTTTGATGGAAGCAAAGCAATTAATCAATGAGCGCAATGCTTTGACAAAATCTATTGCCGAAACAGAAAAAGTGGGGAAAGAAATTGATGGTGGTGAAGTGAGTAAAGCTGATCAGCAAAAGTTCGCTGGCATTCAAGAACAGTTCAATTCATTGCTTGAAAGTGGGAAAGAAAATGAAGCATTGAAAGTGATTCAAGGAAATGTGGATTTGGTCAAAAATGTTTTACAAGGCAAAGAAAATCAACACGAAGCAGAATTGATTGCAGCTCAAAAAGAGGTGGAAGCTAAAATCAATCAGCAGAAAAATGTTGGTTTGACATTTGAAAAGGATATTGATCAAATTCAAGCTGATATCAGAACCTTGGAGGAGAAAAAAGGAAATGTGAAAGAGAAATTCCGAGCGGATATTCAAAACGAGATTGATTACAAAAAACAACAATTAGAAGAATTTAAATCACAGCGCGATGTAGCACAAGCCAAACAGATAGAATTAGCTGAAGAACGAAAGGCAATTACGGATGAATTGGAGTTGATTCGTTCCATTCAAAATTATTCTGGAGCAGATGTTTCTACAACTCAAGCAAACAAAGCAAAATCGGAGTTAGGCAATGAAAATGCGAAAACTTTAGCACAATATGTGAACAGTCAAATTGCAGAGTTAGTAAAGAACAATCCTGCGTTAGAAAACTCGAAAGGAAACTTGAGCGAAAGCGGAAAATTAATCGCAATTCATAATTCAAAAGCGGAGGCAATTATAGGAGATGAAAGCTTATCTGAATCTGAGCGACAATCTTTATTAAAACAGTTGAATACTTCAACATTGAATCAATTACAAGAACGCTACATTGAAGCGAAGGCAGCATTAAAAGAGGATAAATTCAATGAAGCTTTAGCCAAGGAGGTTTCCGCAAATGAGCAATTTTCGGCCAAATTGAAATTGGAAAATGAAACGGGACATACATTGACGAGTTCAAATTACTCAGCTTCTGATGTTGAGAAGGATTTAATGCCAAATTACCAATCCGAAATTGAAGAAATTACTCAGAATTCTAATTATAGCGAGCAAGAAAAGTGGAATGCTTTGAATAAAGCTGACAAGGAATTTGTTTCAAGCATTGCATCAGAATTAACGGAAGTTGAAAAAGGGTTGACAAAGGAGCCATCGAACCAAACGTTGATTGCAAAGAAAAAGGCGTTGGAAACAAAACAAGCTGAATTAAGTCAAGCAATCAACGAACGTGAAACAAAACTCGCAGCATTAGTGAATCAACCTGAATTGACCGAAAGTACTGTGATTGCATCCGTTTCACCTAGTTATGAAAGTAAGAAGAATGCTATCAATGCTGGAACAACAGATTTGTCTGAGTTGAAGGAATTACAGAATTTAGATACTGACTTCTTAGCTCAATTGAATGAATCATTCTCGGATATCCAAGAAAAGCTAGAACAACAGCCTTCGGATGCTCAATTGATGAAAGAATCAGCTATTCTTACATCTTTGATAGAGAAAACGGAAAATGAAATCAATGAACGCAAGACAAAAATCGATCAAATTGGAACCAATCAAGTCGTAGAAACTCCAGAGAAATCGGATGCTGAATTAAAGAATGAACTATTGTCTTCAATACCGATCAAAATTGACCAAGAAATAGCCGCTATCAATAATGGTGTAGGTTCTCAAGAGGAGAAACAACAAGCGATCATTGACAAACATTCTGAATACCTCGCAGAATTGGAAAAAGTGAAGTCTTCGAAAGAAAACAAAACAGATTCTGAGTCTCAGCGTGAAGGAGCAATTATTGATGAATTGATTCAGTCGGAAAAAGCCATCATTGAACAACTGAAATCGGAACAAGTAACAACAATTTCAGTAGAGTTAGCGACGAAGGAAGAAGTGAAAAATGCAGTCAATGCTAGTTATGAAATAGAAATCAAGGCCATTCAAAGTGCGCAATTGAGTGAGTCTGAAAAGAATGAACAATTATTGATTGCAGAGAAATCATTCTTGACTCAATTGGAAAACACCCTTTCAGCCAAAGAAAAAGAATTGAAACGTGATGCGGAAAATCCAGTCTTGAAAAATGAGGTGCAATTGTTACAAGAATTGTTAGAAGAACAAGAGAATCGCATTGAGAGTTTGGAGCAAAAGAACACAATTGCTGTTGCAGAAATACCAACGAAAGAATCTGTTATGGCGGAAGTAGATCCTTCGTTCAAATCCGATATTGCCAAAATTGAGAAAACAAAAGGTCCAGAAAAATATACCCAATTAATCGCACGTGAACAGGAATTACAGACGAATTTGGAAGCTAAAATTGCTGATATCCAATCGACCTTAAGCAATGATCCTTCCAATGAAAACTTAAAAGCGGAATTGGATGTTGTGACAGAACAATATCAAGAAAGCATCTCAAGAGTCAATGAGTATGCACTTGAAAAAGCCAATGTTGAAGCAAATACACCAGTCGATTCAAAAGAAATGATTGCCAATTTGAGATCGCGTTCATTGCCTGAAGACCAACAAGACGTTGTGACTCAGAATTTCAAAACTTTGGATGAATTAAAAGCTCAAGATGCTATATTGGCTGAATATGAACTGAAAATCACTCAGCAATTGGATGAGTTGAAACAATTGAATGAAGCATCTGAAACGAAGAAACGCACACAAGAAATAGATATTTTAGAAAAGGAATTGGCCACTGTTCAGAAAAAACGACGATCGGTATCTGTTTCAATCGGTGAAATTGAACAATCAAGTATTGTGATAACAGAAGGCACGAACGAAGAGAAAATGGAATCCTTGAAATCTCGTGAAGCTGAACTACAAGCGCAATTGAGTGATAGTGACTTGACTCCAAAAGAGAAAAAGTCATTGGAAAAGGAATTAGCTGTTGTCGCAAACGAGAAAGCGGGAATTGAAAATCCTGTTGTCGAGGAAAAAATTGATCAAAACAAAGAAGCGTTATCACAACTGATTGAAAACGAAAAAACGCACACTTCTGAAGCTGTAAAAGAGCAATTAAAAGCCAAAGAAGCTGAAATTGACGGCTTGGTCAAACAAGCGAATAAAGAAAAGTCAAATTTGGCGAAAAATTATTTGTTGAAAGAAGCATTGGAAAAACAAGAAGATGCGAAAGTTGATTTTGTGGAGGCAAAAGTAGAGGAGCGTCACAAAGAAATTCAAGAAAGTAATGGTATTTCTGTCAATGCAACGAAAGCAGAATTGGAAGCGAAAGTACGTCGCTTTACAGTTGAAATTGGTGATATCACGCAAGAGTTGAACGCGACGAAAAAAACGCAATCAGCGGCGAAAAATGCAAAAAAGGAAAGCTTTGAACCAACAATTGCCGCATTAGAGTCTGACTTAGAAGTAGCAACCATTCGTTTGAAGGAAGCAGAATTGGCATTGAGTAGAGTAGAAGAGAAAGAAACTGTTTTTGCTAAGGAGTCTGTTGCAACTGAAGTCACGTATGATGAGGAGTTTCAGATTGCTTCATCAGAAGAATACGAGCAATACGCCAAAGCAGCTAAAGCCGTCTTGGATATTGAAAATCAAATTATTAGTTTTGAAGAGCGAATCGCTGAGCACGATGCGAAAATTAAAAAGTTGATTGAAGAAGAACTTGTAACTGGAAAAGACAACACTTCAGAAATCAATGAAAATGCTCAAAAAATTAGGACTTATTCAGTTGAGATTGGAACATTACAATCAGAATTGGAAAGTTTGAAGAAAACAATAAAAGAGAATACACCAACGAATGTTGATGAGCAAATGAAATTTGATAATTTGGTAATGCGTGGAGTCAATCCAATTAAAAAAGCGGCACTTGCACTTGCAATCGTTCCATTGCCTGCTTCAGGAATTGAAATCAATGCAGCTGGAACGACAACGACATATACTGAATCGAATCCAATTCCTGTGAATGTAGAATCACCTTCAGGTTTGGTTTACCGTGTTCAAGTTGGAGCTTTTGCTCGACCAATTCCACAAGATTTGTTCAAGGAATTTACACCAGTTTCTGGAGAAAAAATTGCCAATACGAACATTACACGTTACATGGCTGGATTCTTCAATAATAGCGACAAAGTGGTTGATGCGCGTGAACAGATTAAAGCCTTAGGTTATTCAGATGCGTTTATTGTTGCCTATTGCGATGGAAAACGCATTACGTTTGGCGAAGCAAGAAATTTAGAGCGAAGTGGAGAATGCGTTCCAAAGGGAACCAATGAAATAATGCTTGAAGTTGCTGAAAAAACGGCTGCAAAAATGGGTTACGAAGATACTTCGAAAGTGGTGAAACCTGTTTCTCAATATGCTTACAATCAAGCACCAGGATCAGCAAAAGCGGAGCCAATAGAAAAAATTGAAGGATTGTTCTTTTGTGTTCAAATTGCTGTACACAATCGCCCTGTTTCACACGAGCAGCTATTCAACTTAGAACCATTGATGACTTTGCGTTTACCGAATGGACAAATCCGTTATTCATGCGGGAAATTCAATGATTATGAAAAAGCGAAAGTCTTGCAAGGAGAGATTAAGGCAAAAGGAATCATTGATGCATTTGTAACGGCATATTACAACGGTGAAAGAATTGGTTGGCAAAAAGGATTGGAATTACTGGAACAAAATGGTACTTCAATTTTGGTGACTTCTAATTCCGCTCCAACAGAAAATGTGATTGATCAACAAGTTCAAAATGCAAAAGTGATCGAAGTATTTGAAGATGTTCCACAACCAGCTGTAAAATCAATCGAAAGAGGAATTCAGTTTGTATCGAAAGCACGATTTGAAGAGTATCCTAGAGATGTTTTAAACCGTTACAATGCAAAAGGAAGTTTCTATTTTGATGCATCGGATCGTAAAGTAAAATCAGTCATTTATGATTCGGATGAATTATTGCCGCGCATTCAAGGGTTCAAATCAGACATTGATACAATTTATTTAACGAAAGAAGAAATTGAAGTTCATAAAGGAAATACTGTTGTTATTCAAGTCCCTAAGAAACAATTGGACGGAGATTTTGCAGATTGGTTGTTGAAAATGAACTACCGTAGAAGCGTCACAGCTTTGAAAACTGGATTAGAAATCCGTATCTTTGCTGTATTGGATGAATCATTGGAAAAGGTGAAAAATGAATTAGCACTTTTTGGTTTATCAATGGAAGTTGAACACGGAGAAGGAATAAAAGAAAACGAAGAATGGGAGCAACAGAAGTAGCAGAAAGAGTTGAGACAGTAGAAACGCTTATTGAGCAGTTGGATTTAGTTGTTTACAATGATGATGTCAACAGTTTTGATCACGTCATTGAATCATTGGTGAAAGTTTGTCGCCACGATTCCATCCAAGCTGAGCAATGTACACACATTATTCACTACAAAGGGAAGTGTCAAGTAAAACGCGGTACGTTTACCAAATTAGAACCAATGTGTACAGCGCTATTAGACAGAGGAATAAGTGCAGTAATCGAATAAAAGTCATTTTCTACTTGTTAGATTAAAAAAAGGTGTGTATATTTGCACCCGCAAACGGTACAGCATTAGCGATACCAAAAGCAAAAAAAGGCCTCGTGGCGCAACTGAATAGCGCACCTGATTACGGCTCAGGAGGTTTCAGGTTTGAATCCTGACGAGGTCACAAAAATTAAAGCCAAACAATTGTTTATCAATAGTTTGGCTTTTTTCTTTCCCGATATTTTCCCGACATATTGAATTCCTATGGATCATGTCATAATTCTGTGGAGTTTTAAAAAAAAAACAGTTCGCACGGACGTCCCCGTCCGTGACTTTGTTTATATGTCAACCAGTTCACAATCCATAATTCACTCTTCTGAATCATTAATTAATTCATCTTCTTGATCGTAATGTGAATCCGCATTTTCCTTGTGAACATAATCTGCTTGTGAATTCTCTTCTCGATCATAATGATCTTTTGGACTTTCTTCTTGTTTGCATTCAGCATTCAATTCATCACTTTGTATAGAATCGACCAGCTTATTACTGGATTTCCTATGTGTGTTTGAAACATTCATGGCTGTTGATTTTTAGTTGTATCTTACAATTTAAGAAAATGTAGAAAGATTTAAAAGCGCAATTTTAACTCAGGGACATTTTTTATGATTCTTTATGTTTTAGCATTCAACCTTATTAGCGCAATCGATATGTATGAAATCATTTCTGTTCTAATTTTATTTTTAAATTTAAGATATGAAGTTTCGAATATCTGTTTACAATAAAAAAGCCTTGTTAGGTGGAATTATAACAGCCATTATGACTGGCTTTGGAATTTTACTCATTGGTAATATTTCGCAATACGAAGCAAAAAAACTCATTCAATCATCTTTGCCAGGAGTGAATATGCTTTGTAATACTGTTGTACTCGCTTCGGCTACAATTCTTGCGTTACTGTTAACATTATTGGGTATCAGTTCTGGATCGAAATCCAAGTTGAAGAAAACACATTATCGACAAGTTTCGTTGATCGCGAAATACGATGCAAGTTTGTTCATTGTGGCCATTATCATTTTTCAATTGACCAATATTCCAATTACTGAAGCAGAGAATTTTCCACATGAATGGTACAAGCATTTGTATTGGGTAACACTCTTTTTAAGCTCATTTCTAACTGGTTCAATCGTTGCTGTCATTTTAATGCTCTACAGTACCATCCAAAACATCATTGATATCATTGGGTTGAAAGTGAAAGATCATCCTTTGATCATGGTGGATGAGGATAAGGATAAGGAACAGGAAGAATAGTAAATTTAGAAGAAGTTATTTTTCATATCTTTACATAACTATCTTTTTTAAAGCAAGTTGGCGCGGACGTCCCGTCCGTGACCGTGACCTCGTTATTTCTTTTGCAAATAGAAACTTTATCTGTATTTTTAATAGTATGTCAACTAAATACAAAGCAACTATTGCTGGAAAAGCATATTTCATCACGCTAACAACAGTGAATTGGGTTGATTTATTTACCCGTCTTGGTCAACGCATGTTAATCGTTAATGCATTAAACTATTGCGTTGAAAAGAAAGGCTTAGAAATTTATGGATATTGCATCATGCCAAGTCATATCCATCTTTTATGTCGTGCACAAGACGATGACTTGCTTTCAAACATCATGCGTGATTTTAAATCATTTACTTCAAAAAAAATCATTGAAACCATCAAAAATGAAAAAGAAAGTAGAAGAGATTGGCTACTAGAAATGTTTCATGAATCCTGCGCACATTTGAAGCGCAATCAAAATTTTAAAGTTTGGCAAACGGGCTATCATGCGGAGTATGTTGAAAGTGAAAAATTTACATTTCAGAAATTAAACTATATACACAATAATCCTGTGGTCGATAAAATTGTTGAGCATCCATGGGAATATGTTTTTAGTTCGGCACGGAACTATGCCGATAAAGAAGGTTTGGTAAAAGTGATTTGTTTGAATAGGGAATTAAAAACGATTGCTTGAAAAAAGATTTATGATTTGAGGAGCACGCACGCGACGTCCGCGCTAACTAGTAAGAGTAGTAAATTTAGAAGAAGTTATTTTTCATATCGTTACATAACTATCTTTTTTAAACCATTCTATATGAAACAACTAATACTTATTATTTCACTATTTATTTTCCAACAAACAACTGCTCAATCCTATCAGTTATTGCCCGATTCATGTACATCATGTTTGTATTTACAATCTTTTAATGGAGGAGGCTCATTATCCTATCAAAACTATAAGTTAGATCCAGAAAATGATACGCTGTTTATGGGGAATGTTTATCAGCGCATTTCATTTCAATATGGTCAATATGGCTTCCCATTTCAACCATTTGGCTTTCGTCAAGTTGGGAACAAACTTTATGGCGTTGTGAATGACTCAATAAATGAGTTTTTAATCATGGATTTTGATGCAGCAATTGGTGATACGATTCATAATCTGTATTCTGAAGGGATTATTTATAGTGCTAGAGTTATAAATAAAGACTCAATTCAAGTGAACAACGGTGTGTTTCATCATTACATGAATCTTGAAGGTGTTGATGCCTCGACTTCAGCATTTACACCATGGTCATTTACATGGAACGAAAGAGGTTTATGTGGTGTGAATATGTACGAAGGCTACGAAGAATATGCTGGAGGATTAGTGTTTAATGTTCCTTTCCATTTTTACACAATTTCTGCGAATTATGGTTTTGTTCATTTCTGCACGACCGATCCTTTGTATGATAATCCGCCCAATGTTGCTTGTCAAGATTGTTTGCCACAATTCACATCCTTGAATGAATTAGACATTGATCTCATTGCAATTTCTCCGAATCCAGTACTCAATACGTTATCTATTAAAAGTAACAATCAGTTGATTGAACACATTAAAATCTATTCATTAATCGGCGAAGTGCTAATTTCTCAAAACGTGAGCGGTACAGAATTAAGCATAGATGTTTCTCAATTTCCTTCGGGTACTTATTTTGTAGCGACAGAAAGTATTGGAGGTATCTCAATTAAGAACTTCATCAAGATGTAAAATCAGGCAACGAAAACTAGGTTAACTGTTTGTCATCCATTGATTTTCCATATCAATTTTGTTCCATTCAATGCCAAATGATTTTCATTTCCTTCAATTGGAATTTCAATCATGCGATGTACTTTCTTCACGCGACTTCCAATTAAATCAACAGGACTAAAAACCGTCGTGTCGGCATCGCGTCTCAAAAATTCATTGATGACTTTCTGAACACGATTGTCTTTCAAAAAGAATGCATGTTGAAAATCATCCAATACAGGTCTATTTTCAAAAGCATAAGTCGCTAAGTCGTTGCAATAGTAACACGAACTTGCATCTGGAACAACTCCATCTCCTTCTTCAGAAATCAACGATTCTTCAATGTTGAAATAATTCTTTGGGTTGGAATTCGGATTTTTCTCCACGACAATGTTGCACAAGGTTTTCATTTCCGTTTTGACCAATACCAAAATTCTGTTTTTCTCTGTTTCACTCAAATCGTTCATCCATGAATCTAATTCATCTAAAACCGTTTTACATTTGGCTAAATTTGCTTTGAATTTCTCAATTAACTTCTGTTTTTGAGGTTTGTTGCGTTCGTTAGGGTCAATTGTGAGGATGGTTTCTTGCCAATTTTCTAATTGAAATAAATCAATGTCGCTACCATTTATGTGATCAATGGCATAATGAGGATAGGATGGAAGTAATTCAAACAGCCCAGGTAAAGTTCTCGCCAACTTACGTGTTTCATCTTTCTTAAAGAACATTCCTTGTCCAACAACCAAAGCAGAAATGGCTTCAGGAGCACCTTTGAATGGTGGAGCAGTGAAAATAACTTTGTTGATGTATTCCATTCCATACTCCTTGATGTAAAAGCGAATGGGCATGTTTCCCATACTATGAGTTACGATGTCGAATTGAACAATGGGTTGACCGATTGCTTTACTTTTTTTGATCAAATAGAGTATGAACTGTCTCAGTTTTTCGCCATTCGTTTTATTGGATATACGCCAGTCATAAGCAAAAATGAATTTGTTCGGATAATCAGGATCCAAACGATTCCAAAATTCACGATAGGCCAGAGGTTCAATGCTATCAGGATATATGATCGTATTCATGTCCTCTTCAAAATAGTCGTTTTCGAACTCAAAAGTTAAATGCAACCGATCTGTATCCTTAAAGTTAAATCGAAAATCTTGCCAAAGAATTTCATTGTTCAAGGTGTTTGAATCGTGCAATTTTGTTCCTTTAATTCCTGGGATGAAGATAAGTGCCTTGCTCATAGTTTCTTATTGATAGATTGATGTGTATATTGAGTCTTAAAGTATAAAATTCTTGATTATAATTAGTATTTTCAAGGTTCAAATTACTGAATCAAAAACACTCAGATGAATAATTATCACATCCAATCTCTCGAACAGTATCACGCAGCCTATAAAGAATCAGTCGAAAATCCAGCTTTATTTTGGAGTACTATCGCTGAAAGAAACTTTGTTTGGAAAAAAAAATGGTCAAACGTTTTATCTTCTGATTTTGAAGCTCCTGATTTTAAATGGTTTGAAGGCGCCCAGTTAAACATCACTGAGAATTGCATTGATCGCCATTTGGAAAAGAACGGAGAGAAGATCGCCTTTATTTTTGAACCGAATTTACCAACGGAAGAAGGACAAACAATCACCTACAATGAACTGGCAGATCGTGTAAATCGCTTGGCAAATGTCTTGAAGGAAAAAGGTGTTCAGAAAGGTGATCGTGTGTGTATTTATTTGCCGATGATTGTTGAATTGCCTGTTGCTTTATTGGCTTGTGCTAGAATTGGAGCGATTCATTCAGTCGTTTTTGCTGGCTTTTCAGCCAATGCCTTGGCAACGAGAATTATGGATAGCAATTGCAAAGTAGTCATTACCTCTGATGGTGCTTTTCGTGGAAATAAAACGATAGCGTTGAAATTAATTGTAGATGAAGCACTGAACTTATCCAAATGTGTTGAATCAGTTTTGGTAGTTGAACGAACAGGAGTTGATGTTACAATGCGTGAAAATCGCGATTTTTGGTTGGAGCCACTTATGGAAAACGCTTCGAACCAGTGCAATGCAGAACCTATGGATGCGGAAGATCCGTTATTCATTTTATACACTTCAGGATCAACAGGTTTACCAAAAGGAATGGTACATACAACGGCTGGCTACATGGTTGGAACGGCTTTTACATTTAAAAATGTGTTTCAATACGAGCACGATGATATTTATTGGTGTACAGCCGATATTGGTTGGATAACCGGACATAGTTACATCGTTTATGGTCCTTTGGCCAATGGAGCAACTTCTGTTTTGTTTGAAGGAATTCCAAGTTGTCCAGATGCAGGACGATTTTGGGAAGTGATTGAAAAGCACAAAGTCACGCAATTTTATACCGCGCCAACGGCAATTCGAGCTTTGGCAAAAGAAAACCTAAGTTTTGTGGAAAAGCATGATTTAAGTTCCTTGAAGGTGTTGGGAACAGTAGGTGAACCAATCAACGAAGAAGCTTGGCATTGGTACGATGAAAATATTGGAAAGAAGAAATGTCCAATTACAGATACTTGGTGGCAAACAGAAACAGGAGCGATTATGATTGCACCAATTCCAACTGTCACTAAAACAATTCCAACCTTTGCAACTTTGCCATTACCTGGAGTTCAACCGGCTTTAATGGATGAAAATGGAAAGGAATTAATTGGAAATGGAGTAGAAGGACGTTTGTGTATCAAATTTCCTTGGCCTTCGATGGCACGAACGATTTGGGGAAATCACGATCGTTACCGAGAAACATACTTCTCTGCCTATAAAAACAACTATTTCACGGGCGATGGCGCATTGCGCGATGAAAATGGAAATTACCGCATTACTGGTCGAGTGGACGATGTCATCATTGTTTCAGGACATAACTTAGGTACAGCTCCGATTGAAGATGCGATCAATGAACATCCTTTGGTGGCTGAATCAGCAATTGTTGGTTTTCCTCATGACATCAAAGGAAATGCATTGTATGGATTCGTTATTTTGAAAGATTTTGAAGGGATCAACAATGAAAATGAACTTCGTGTAGCCATAAATGAATTAATTGCATCGAATATTGGTCCGATTGCAAAGTTGGATAAAATTCAGTTCACGTCAGGTTTACCAAAAACGCGTTCGGGAAAGATTATGCGTCGCATTCTCCGAAAAATAGCGTGTAATGAGCTAGATAGTTTGGGAGATATTTCAACATTGTTGAATCCTGAGTGTGTGGAGGAAATCATTGAGAATAAATTGTAATTCTGAATTTTTACCTTTTTGAACAGTTCTTATGTGATTGTATTGATTCATGCATCATTGCTTCCTTTCAAACTTGTACTTCACTTTGCACTGAATCCACTGAATACAGACAAGAATACTCAATTTCGTCAATGATCTTCAAATGATGAACTGTATGTATTTTCATGAAATAAATCGCACGTTTTACGTTTAAGTCACCAAAATAAGGATGTCGAAAAAAGCAGTTTTTAGGTAATGAAAGAATGGATGCTAGTAATTGTTCTGCTTGATCCAATTCCCGAATTAATTCTCTGTGAGTCAGAGTGTTTGTTGGTCGAACAATTCTAGGAGCATGACCTTTTCCTCGTGGAAATGATCCGCGAATGAAAGCGTAATTGCGTTTTAGATTAAAATTCCATTTAAAATTTGCAGGATTCGATTCATGCAACTGTTCGCATACTGCTTGTATAACTTTTAAGGCATGATCGATGTGCCAACCTATTGGAGCAGCCGAAACATGCTCGTTCAACATGTCGCACGAATTAACTGCTTTTCGCAGTCGAATCAGTTCCGATTGAAGTATCATTGTGATAGTAAATAGTGGTTTTCTCAAAGTAAATTACAATAATTATTTGATTGTAACTAATTTTGTTTCATGGAATTGGATAGAAAAATCATTTTTTACGACGGCGAATGTGGCTTTTGCAACTTGTCAGTTCAGTTTGTTTTGAATCATGAGCGAACCGATGATATTTATTTCTCTTCCTTGCAATCTGACTATGCATCAGTGTTTT
>Ga0208794_1000216_pt1 | contig 47123 bp, 48 predicted proteins | sample 32_taG_FD_184106 | JGI IMG/M metagenome (GOLD analysis project Ga0208794, IMG submission 184106) | Marine viral communities from the Gulf of Mexico - 32_GoM_OMZ_CsCl metaG (SPAdes) (version 2) | ecosystem: Environmental > Aquatic > Marine > Oceanic | place: Atlantic Ocean: Gulf of Mexico... | reverse complement strand
GGCCGCCGGCGCAGGCGGCGGCGGGGCCGGCTCGGCCGGGGTTTCCTGCGGCGTCTCGGGCGCGGGCGGAGTCTCTTCGACCACGGGCGTCTCGGGCGCGGGCGGCTGCTCGGTCTGCGGCTGCGGCGAGGTTGCGGCGACGAGGGCGGCATATTCCTCGCCGGAGACGACAGACACGGGCGCGACCTCGAAATCCAGCGGTTCGGCGTCGAAACCCCAGCCCATGACGAGCCAGAGCAGCAGGCCGGCGTGGCCGATGCCCGAAATGTAGCCGCCGGTGCTCATAGCAAGGGCCTCAGCCGCCCGAGGGCAGCGCGGTCGGCGCGCCCGCCCCGAAATCCGACCCGCCCACATCCGTGACCAGGCCGATATTCGAGAAGCCGCCAGCGTTGAGCGCGCCCATCACCTCGGCGACCCGGTTCCAGGCATTGGCGCCGTCAGCGCGCAGGAAGATGCGGTTCGAGCTACGCTCGGACGCGATCGCCTGCAGCCGGCCGATCAGCTCGCCCTGCGGCACCTCGGTGGTCTGGATCATCAGCCCGCCTTCTGCGGTCACGGTCACGGTCAGCGGCTCTTCCTCGTCGGAGGGCAGCGCCGCGGCCGCGGTCTGCGGCAGCTCCACCGGGATGCCCACGGTCATCAGCGGCGCCGCGACCATGAAGATGATCAGCAGCACCAGCATTACGTCCACGAAGGGCGTGATGTTGATCTCGGCCATCGGCTGCGCCCGGCCCCGGCGGCGTCCGCGGCGATTGCCGCCTCCGCCCGATTTCATGACCCCAGCGCCCATCTCAGCTATCCAGCTGGCGCGACAGGATGGTCGAGAATTCGTCGGCGAAGGCCTCGTAGCCGCCGATCAGCCGGTCGGCATCGGCCGACAGCTTGTTGTAGAAGATCACGGCCGGGATCGCGGCCATGAGGCCCAGGCCAGTGGCGAGCAGCGCTTCGGCGATGCCCGGCGCCACGACGGCGAGGTTGGTGTTCTGCGCCTCGGCGATCTCGATGAAGGCGTTCATGATGCCGAATACGGTGCCGAAGAGGCCGACGAAGGGCGCGGTCGATCCGGTCGTCGCCAGCACCGGCAGGCCGCGTTGCAGCCGCGATGCCTCCTTGGCGATGGCCACGTCCATGCCCCGGTCGATCCGTGCCTGCGCCCCGGCGATCAGCCCACCGTCCTGACGGTGCGAGCGGCGCCACTCGGTCATGCCGGCGGCGAAAATCCTCTCGGAGGCGCCACGCGGGTTGGCACCGATCTCGTCGAAGAGCTGATCGAGCGGCTCGCCGGACCAGAAAGCGCGGTCGAATCGCGCGGCCTCGCTGCGCGCAGCGCGGTACTGGATGACCTTGTCGACGATCACGGCCCAGCACCAGATCGAAGCCAGGATCAGAGCGATCATGACGAATTTGACGGTGATCGTCGCGCGGGCGAACAACCCCCACATCGAGAAGTCTACTACCTGATCCATCTGCCTGCTCTTTGTGACGCGCGCGCGGCCTCTGCCGGGCCGCTAGGGGGGCGCATACCCGATCCTCAAGGCGAAATCCACTTCGCGCTTTGCACGGTGCGGTGAGAGGGGACAGCCCCGCCGACACCCCCATGGCGTCGTCGGCGGAACTCCGCCGCCCTACCCTGCCGCCAGCGCGGCGCGCAGCCCGGCCGACAGTCGCATTGGCCGTCCCGCTTCCGACAGCGCCACGAGTTGCACCAGCGCCGCGAAGCATGCCGTCTCGCCTCGCCGCACCGTCTGGGACAGAGTGATCCGTGCGCCGCCGAGTACTTCGAGCTCGGTCTCCACCGTTAGAACGTCATCGAAGCGTGCCGGAACGAGGTAGTCGGCCTCGACCCGCCGGACCGCGAAGACGATGCCTTCCTCCGCCTTGAGACGGGCTTGATCGACGCCCAGGCCCCGCACCCATTCGGTGCGGGCTCTTTCGATGAATTTCAGATAGTTGGCGTAATAGACGATCCCGGCGAGATCGGTGTCCTCATAGTAGACACGGATGTCGAAACGATGCGTCATGCGTAGCCTTTTGCCCGCTGCGGTAGGAGGGACATTTCGGACAAGACGCCGTTCATGCCTCGTCAGGAGCCGCCGCCGCGCTGCCCTCTCCCGCACGGATTCGCGCGGCGAGCCGCAACGCCGTGGCCGGGTCGTCCGAAGCCGCCGGCAGAACCGGGTCATAGGCGGCGCGGATCAGCGCCGCGATCTCGGGCTTGAGCACGACCGTGCCATCCGGGGCGGAGGCCAGCGGCGAGGTCGCGTCGAAAGCGCTCTCCGACCAAGTCAGCATGGACAGCACCGCCTGGCTCAGCGCCAACACGTCGGCGGGCACCTCGGCCGCTTCGCCCTTCATGCGCAGAAAGACGATGCCGGCCCGGATCGCGCCATCCGGCTCGAAGCGGAAGGCGCGGTACTGGCTGGCATCGTTCTCCGCCAGCTTCGCCAGCAGTTCCGGCAGGCCCGGCACCAGCTTGTCGAGATCGGGCACGGCCGCGAGCTCGTCCCATTCGCGGCAGAAGAACACCAGCAGGTTCACGCCCAGCTCGGGATCGGTTTCGGCCATGTCGTGATCGGCGAGGCGGCACAGCGCCTGCAGCGCCGATTTCATCACGTCGAGCGTTTCGTCCTCGACCCCGAACACCACCGGCGCGATCGGCCGGCCCCAGCGCGCGCACATGTAGCCGCCATCGCCCCGGGTGAACATCGCCTCGACGGCTTTTGCATCCAACATCGCCGGTCCTCCTGTTTGGGCCGGGATACGCGTCGCGGCCCTGTCGGGCAAGCGCGGGGGATCAATCGAACAGGACGCCCTGCCCCGATTCGGGCGCGCGCGGCACGGCAAGGCCGAGATGCCGCCATGCGGCATGGGCCAGCATCCGTCCGCGCGGCGTGCGCTGGATCAGCCCCTGCTGCAGCAGGAAGGGCTCGATCACCTCCTCCAGCGCATCCCGGCTTTCCGACAGCGCCGCCGACAGTGTCTCGATCCCCACCGGCCCGCCGCCATAGGCCTCTGCGATGAGCCGCAGGTAGCGCCGGTCGGCCCCGTCGAGGCCGAGATCGTCGACGCCGAGCCGGGTCAGCGCACTGTCGGCGATCTCGCGTGTCACGCGCCCGTCGCCTTCGACCACCGCGAAATCGACGACCCGGCGCAGCAGCCGCCCGGCGATGCGCGGGGTGCCGCGCGCGCGACGCGCGATCTCGCGTGCGCCGTCATCATCGGCGGGGGTGCCCAGCAGCCGGGCATTGCGGGTGACGATCTCGTGCAGCTCGTCGACTGTGTAGAACTGCAGCCGCGTCGGGATTCCGAAGCGGTCGCGCAGCGGCGTGGTGAGCAGACCGAGCCGGGTCGTCGCGCCGACCAGCGTGAAGGGCTGCAGCTCGATCCGCACGGTGCGCGCGGCCGGACCCTCGCCGATCACCAGATCGAGCGCGTAATCCTCGAGCGCCGGGTAGAGCACCTCCTCGACCGCCGGGTTCAGACGGTGGATCTCGTCGATGAAGAGCACGTCGCGCGGTTCGAGATTGGTGAGGATCGCAGCCAGATCGCCCGCCTTGGCCAGCACCGGGCCGGAGGTCATGCGGAAACCCACGCCGAGCTCGCGCGAGATGATCTGTGCAAGCGTCGTCTTGCCGAGACCCGGCGGGCCATGGAACAGGGTGTGGTCCATCGCCTCGCCACGGATCCGGGCGCTTTCGATGAAGATGCGCAGGTTGGCGCGGGCCTCGGCCTGGCCGATGAACTCATCGAGACCCTGCGGCCGCAGCGCGCGGTCGTGGTCCTCGGGAAGCCGTTCAGGGCGCAGCGCGGGATCGGGAGCGTCGGTCATCGTCCAGTCCTAAGCATCGCGGGGCAACATTGTAAGGCAGCGCGGCATCTCACCGCTCTTTTGGTGCGAGCTTGCGCAGCGCCGCGCGGATCAGCACCGCCGTGTCCGCCTCGGGCGTCTCATGCGCGGCCTCTGCCACGGCGCCCGCGGCTTCTGACAGGCCATAGCCGAGATTGCCCAGCGCCGAGAGCGCCTCGGCCTGCGCCGCGGCATTGCCCTCGTCCTTCTTCCTGGCAGCCTGCCGTTTCGGCGCGGGTGCGGCGGCAGGCGTATCCTCGATCACCGCCTGGGCGTCGTCTATACGCATCGCGGCCGGCTGTGCGCCCATCGCCATGATCGACGGTGCCTTGTCCTTGAGTTCGTTGACCACGCGCTGCGCGGTCTTGGGGCCGACCCCCTTGGCGCGGGCCACCGCCGACCAGTCGGCCAGCGCGATGGCGCGGCTCAGCCCATCCGCGCCGAGCGCGCCAAGGATCGCCAGGGACGCCTTGGCGCCGATGCCCTGCACGGTGAGCAACAAGCGGTGCCACTCCTTTTCCACCAGCGTCGGAAAGCCGAAGAGCTGAAGGATATCCTCGCGCACCAGAAGCTCGGTATAGAGCGCCACGGCCTCCCCCGGCCCCGGCAGCTGCGCCAGAACCCGGTCGGAGACATAGACGACATAGCCCACCCCGCGCACGTCGATCAGCACGTGATCGGTGGCCCGGTATTCTAGCCGTCCGGCGATGCGGCCGATCATGCCCGGGCCCTCGTCGTTTCGGCCCGTGCGACAGCGGCCGCCAGATGGCCCGCGGATTGCAGGTGATGGGCATGGCAGATCGCGACGGCCAGCGCATCGGCGGCGTCGGCACTGTCGAGCTTCACGCCTGGAAGCTGCAGCTTCACCATGTGCTGCACCTGTGCCTTGGCGGCTGCGCCGTTGCCGACCACGGCCTTCTTGATGGTCGAGGGCATGTATTCCCCCACCGCCAGCCCCGCCTCGGCCGGGATCATCAGCGCGATGCCGCGCGCCTGACCGAGCTTGAGCGTGCCGGCGCCGTCGGAGTTGACGAAGACATGCTCCACGGCAGCCGCCTGCGGGGCATGTAGCGCAATCACCGCGCGCAGTTGGTGGGCCAGCGACAGCAGACGCTCGGCCAGATCGTCCCCCTCGGAATGGCAGGTGCCGTTGGCGACATGGCGCAGGCGGGCGCCCTGCGCCTCGATCACGCCCCAGCCGAGATTCCGCAGACCCGGATCGATCCCGATGACTCGCATGTGCCCCCATTCGCCGATCGCGGCTGCTCTCCGCCCCGGCCCTTGTTCTACGTGGTTTTTCCGATCCCTAGCACAAAGCGCGAACGCAAGCCATGGCCGCGAGACATGCGTCGCCACCTGTCGCGCAACCGCCGCGGTCGTTCAGAGACCGAGCCGGGCGATCGCGTCTGAGAGTTGCCGCTGCATGTAGGGCTTGGCGAGGCGCGGCAGATCGAGCGCGTCGCCCTCGGGCAGCTCGGCATAGCCGGTGGCGAGCAACACCGGCAGATCGGGCCGCAAAGCGCGGGCCCGGCGCGCCAGCTCGCCGCCATTCATGCGCGGCATCGAGAAATCCGTGATCAGCAGATCGATTTCCGCCCCGCCTTCGAGGAGGCCCAGCGCCTGCGCCGCCGAATTGGCCTCGGTCACCTCGTGACCCAGATCCTCCAGCAGCTCCACGCTGCTCATCGCGATCAGCGCGTCGTCGTCGACGAACAGGATCCTCAGCGGCGCGCCCGGCGTCGTGCTGCTGGCCGGCGCTTCGATCGCCGCCATGGCCACGCCCGTCGCCACCGGAAGCCATAGCTCGGCCCGGGTACCCTCTCCGACTCGGCTCGACAGCCGCAGCGCGCCGCCCAGCTGCTGCGCCAGCCCATGGATCATCGACAAGCCCAGGCCCGTGCCCTTGCCCAGTTCCTTGGTCGAGAAGAAAGGCTGCGTCGCCTGATCGAGCGTCGCGGCGTCCATGCCGATGCCGGTGTCGCCGACGATCAGCCGCAGATACCGGCCATCCGCAAGGTCGGGCGCGTTCGCGGCCGCAGCCTCTTCGAGCGAAATGGCGATCCGGCCGCCGCCCGGCATCGCGTCACGCGCGTTGACCACGAGGTTCAGCAGCGCGAGGTCGAACTGCGGACCGTCGACCTGCGCCGCGGGCAGACCTTCGGGCAGCGAAATCTGCAGCTCGATCCCGTCTCCCAGCGAGCGGCGCAGCAGCTCCTCGGACTCCCGCACGAGCCCGGCAAGGTCGCGTGGCGCGACCTCCAGCTCCTGCTTGCGCGCGAAGGCGAGCAGGCGCTGGGTCAGCGCGGCACCGCGTTGTGCCCCTTGGATCGCGCCGTCGATCAGCCTGGCGGCGCGGGCGTCGCCTGCAACATGCCGCGACAACAGGTCGAGATTGCTCAGCACCGCCATCAGCAGGTTGTTGAAGTCATGCGCCACGCCGCCGGTAAGCTGCCCGATCGCCTCCATCTTCTGGCTCTGCAGCAGCTGGCCCTCGGTGCGTTCACGCTGGCGGATTTCCTCGAGCACGCGCGCATGCGCGCTTTCCAGCTCGGCGGTGCGCTGGGCCACGCGCCGTTCCAGTTCCTCGGTCTGTTCGCGCTGGTCGGCCTCGGCCCGCTTGCGGTCGGTGATGTCGGAGGTCACGCCAACGAGTTGGATTTCGCCATCAGGCTCGCGCTCGGTCCGCGCCACCGCCTCGGCCCAGCGCTGGCTGCCATCGGGCCAGACAACCCTGAACTGGGCGCGATATTCGGTCCCGTCGCGGACCGCATCGGCGATGGTGGCGCTCACCCTTTCGACATCGTCGGGATGCAGGCCGGCGATGAATTCCTCATAGGTCAGCCCTTCGGCCTCTTGCCGGCCGAAGATCGCCCGCAGTAGCGGCGACGTAACCAGTTCGCCGGTCGAGGGCCGCAGCTTCCATGCTCCGAGCCGCCCGGCCGTCAGCGCGGTACGCAGCATCTCGTCGCTGCGATGGAGCTGCTCGACCGCGGCGCGTGCCTCGAATTGCCGCTCACGGCCGCGCCGGGCGCTGCGCGCGACGCTGGCAAAGGTGGTGGCGTGGAAGGGCCGCTCGAGAAAGGTGACGTTGCCCAGGATTTCGGAGAGCCGCGCCGCCTCTGGGTTACGCTCGGGCCCGCCGCCATGCCGGGTCAGGATGATGAAGGGCAGCGCCGACCAGCTTGGCTGAGCCTCGACCGCCGTCGCAAGGGCGGCGAGATCGGCATGCTGGACCGCCTCTTCGGTCAGCAGACAGAAGGCCGTGCCCTCGCCCAGCGCCGTGACGAAGGAGGGCATGTCGTCGCAGATGATCGAAGGCTGGCCGATTTCCGCGAGCAATGCCGATGCGAGCCGCGCGTCCCGCCCGCCGGGCGCGAGGATCAGCGCGCGTGCCGGTTCAGCTCCCGGCATTGTCGGCATCCATCCCCATCAGCGGCCCGGCGGAGCCAATGAAGTCCGGCACGCCGCGCAACACGCCCTGGAAGCCACGCAGCGGTGCGCCGAGTTCAAGCCCTTCGCCGCCGATCCGGTACTCGCGGATTGTGTCCTCATGCGCGCCGGTGCGCTTCTTGATGATCGAGACCGCGCGGCGGACCTGACCCATCGCCTCGAAATAGCGCAGCAGCACGACGGTATCGGCCAGGTAGGTCAGGTCGAGCGGCGACCGCATGTCGCCCACCAGCCCGTGCTGGGCCACGGTCAGGAAGGTCGAGGCGCCCTGCCGATTGAGGAACTGCAGGAGCTCATGGATGTGCAGGATCAGCGCGTTCTCGTGCGGCATCGCGGCCTGGTAACCGTTCATGCTGTCGATCACCACGGTGCGCACGCCCAGCGTTGCCACGCAGTCGCGGACCTTCTGCGAGAACTCGCCGGGCGACATCTCGGCGGCGTCGATCTGCTCGACCAGCAGGGCGCCGCTTTCGCGCAGCGACGGCAGGTCGATGCCCATCTTGACCAGTCGCGCCTCGAGCTGGCTCAGCTCCTCGTCGAAGACAAAGAACGCGGCACGCTCGCCCCGCTCGATCGCGGCCAGCGCGAATTGCAACGCGAACAGGCTCTTGCCGGTGCCCGAGGGGCCGAGCACGAGCGTGCTCGACCCCTGCTCGACGCCACCGCCGAGCAGCTTGTCGAGTTCGGGGATACCGCTGCCGCGCGGGCTGCGGTCGAAATCGGTGCGGTGCTCTAGCGCCACGAGGCGCGGGAACACCTCGATGCCGCCGGTCTTGATGGCGAAGTCGTGGTAGCCGCCACGGTAGCGCTGGCCCCGATACTTGGTGACCCGGAGGCGGCGCCGCTCGGCCCCGTATTCTGGCGCAAGTTCCTCGAGCTGGATCACCCCGTGCACGACGCTGTGCACGGTGCGGTCATGCGCCTCCGCGGTGAGATCGTCGAGCATCAGCACGGTGGCGTCCTGCCGCGCGAAGTAGTGCTTCATGGCGAGGATCTGGCGGCGGTAGCGCAGAGAGCCCTGCGCCAGCAGCCGGATCTCCGAGAGGCTGTCGATCACCACACGCTGGGGGCGGATCCGCTCGAAGGCGTCGAAGATCTGGCGGGTCGCCTCGCCCAGCTCCAGATCAGAGGAATAGAGCAGGCTTTGCTGTTGATCTGCATCGAGCAGGCTTTCGGCGGGGACGACCTCGAAGACGGAAACGCGTTCGTCCAAGGTCCAGCCATGCGAGGCGGCGCTGTCGCGCAGCTCTTCCTCGGTCTCCGATAAGGTCACGTAGAGACAGGTCTCGCCGCGCTCGGCGCCTTCCAAGAGAAAGCGCATCGCGGTGGTGGTCTTGCCGGTGCCGGGCGCGCCCTCGACCAGAAAAACATGGCGGCGGGTCAGCCCGCCTGCCAGAACATCGTCGAGCCCTGGCACCCCGGTACGGGCATACTCCTTGGGTCTCATGGGCTCCGCTCCTTCACGCCGGTCAGTGCCTCCTAGCAGCTTTGAGGGGGCACCAAAAGGCAGCTTGAAGGGGGGCGGCACGGCCCGAGGGCCGTGCCTGCAGAGTATCAGCCGAGCCGTGCGATCAGCGCGCCGTTCGGACCGAGCCAGACCTTGCCATCCGCGCTCTCGGCCGAGAGCGCGAAGAGGGTTTCGGTGATCCCCGGCAGCTCGATCTCCTGCGGCGTGGCCGAGAGGTTGAAGGCGCAGACGGTCTTCTCGCCGCGATGGAAGGCCAGCACCGGCTCCTCGGTCTCGGCGAACATGGTGCGGCCCTCGCGCAGGTCCGGAGTCTCGCGCCGCAGCTTCAGGAGCGCGCGGTAGGTCTCGAGCACCGAACCCTCGACGCCCTTCTGGGTGTCGACGGCACGCACCGCCTGCGGTGCCTTGACCGGCAGCCACGGCTTGTCGCTGTCGGAGAAGCCGGCATTGGGCGCGTTCCGCTCCCAGACCATCGGCGTGCGGCAGCCGTCGCGGCCCTTGTCGGCGGGCCAGAAGTTGATGCCCTGCGGGTCGGTCAGCTCCTCGAACTCCAGCTCGGTCTCGGTCTGGCCCAGCTCCTCGCCCTGGTAGATGCAGATCGAGCCTTCCATCGACAGCAGCATCGCCGCGGCGAGCTTGGCCACCGCCTCCTGGTCGCCATGCTCGGCCCAGCGGGTCACGTGGCGCGGCACGTCGTGGTTCGAGAGCGCCCAGCACGGCCAGCCCTTCGGCGCGTGCTTGAAGAACTGGTCGATCTGGTGACGGAAATGCTCGGCGGTGAAGTTCGGCCCCAGCATCTCGAAGCTGTAGGCCATGTGCAGACGGTTGGCCGAGGTGTACTCGCCCATGATCTCGATCGGGTGGTGGCTCTCGCCGACCTCGCCCACCAGAGTGCGATCGTCATACTCGTCCATCAGCCGGCGCATCTTCTCGAGGAAGGCGATGTTGTCCGGCTGGTTCTTCGAGAAGATGTGGTACTGCATGTCGTAGGGTTTGACCGCCTGGGTGCCGTTCAGTCGGAAATCGGCCGGGTCGTCGCGCAGATGCTTGTCGTGGAAGTAGAAGTTCACGGTGTCGAGACGGAAGCCGTCGACGCCGCGATCGAGCCAGAAGCGCATCGTGCCCAGGAGCCAGTCCTGCACTTCCGGATTGTGGAAGTTGAAGTCGGGCTGCTCCTTCAGGAAGTTGTGGAAGTAGTACTGCCGACGGCGTGGCTCCCACTCCCAGGCGATGCCGCCGAAGATGGCCTGCCAGTTGTTGGGGGCAGAGCCGTCATGCTTGGGATCGGCCCAGACGTACCAGTCGGATTTGGGGTTGTCGCGGCTCTGCCGGCTTTCCTCGAAGAAGGGATGCTTGTCCGAGCTGTGCGACAGCACCTGGTCGATCATCACCTTGAGCCCGAGCTCGTGCGCGCGGGCGACCATCTCGTCGAAATCCGCGAGCGTGCCGAAGGTCGGGTCGATGTCGGTGTAGTTCGACACGTCGTAACCCATGTCGGCCATGGGCGAGGTGAAGATCGGCGACAGCCAGACCGCGTCGACGCCGAGATCGGCGATATGGGGCAGCCGCGCCGTGATCCCCTTGAGGTCGCCGATGCCGTCGCCATTGCCGTCCTGATAGGAGCGCGGATAGATCTGGTAGATCACCGCACCCTTCCACCAATTCGCCTTGCTCATCCTCGAATCCTTTCGTCCCAGGGGTGCCATCGGGTCACGGGCAGGCTTGCCCGAAGCGTTTCGGTTTGACAAGGTGCCGCGGCAAACGCGGGAGAGATCATGTCGGCGACACTCAAGGACATCGCGGCCAGCACGGGGCTGTCGGTCACGCAGGTGAGCCGTGCGTTGAATGACCACGCCGATGTCAGCGCCGAAACCAAGATCAGGGTAAGAAAAGCAGCCAAGGCGTTGAACTACAGCCCGAATCTTTCGGCGCGCAAGCTGGCTTCCGGCCGCTCCCACATCGTCGGGCTGGTGCTGCCGCCGCTCGACCGGACACCGCGCGACAGTCTCTTCGTCGAGATGGTGCGGGGGCTGTCGGGGGCCTTCTCGCGGCGCGGCCGACTGTTCGTGCTGCACGCCGCCGAAGAGGGCGAGGACGTGGTGGCGGTGCATCGCAGGCTGATCGATGGCGGGTCGCTCGACGGCTTCGTGCTGATCGAGCCGGAACGGGACGACCGCCGCGTGACCTATCTGCAGGGGCGTGGCGTGCCGCTGGTGATGCATGGTCGTGGCAGCGACGCGCCCGACTATCCCTATTACGACATCGACAATCTGGCGGTCGGCAGGACGCTGACGGAGATGCTGCTGCGCGCCGGTCATCGCAAGATCGGCTTCATCAACGGGCTTGCCGAGATGTGCTATGCCGATCATCGCCGCCTCGGTTGGGAGCGGGCGCTGCAGGCGGCCGGGCTTCCGGCCGACCCTGCCCTCCACGAACACGGCCAGATGACCGAAAGCCACGGCGCCCTTGCCACGTTGAGAATGATGTCCAGCGATGGCCCCCGCCCGAGCGCGCTCATTGCCGGCAACATGCTGATCGCCAAGGGCATCCACAATGCGCTCGCGATGCTCGGCCTGCGGGTGCCGCATGATGTTTCGGTGGTGGCGCATGACGATGCGCTTCCGGGCGAGGACCTGCTGGCGCTACCGCCCTGTTCGGGCACCCGCTCGGCACTGTCCCTCAGCTGGGAGCCGCTGGCCCAAGGGCTGATCGGCGCGATCGAGGGGCAGCCGCTCGCGGATCTGCAGCGGCTGGGTGATTTCGAGGTGATCGAGGCGGGATCGGTGTCGTCGCCTTCGGTAGAGTGAAATCCCGAAACGGTTCGGCTCTTATGGTGCCATGCGGTGGATGCAAGTCGCTGCGGCGCTTTCGGCCATGGTCACCGGTGCCGTGAAACGCCAGATGAGGCTCAACGGCGCCACAGGGGTGCCGCTCCGGTCGACGGCGTGCCGCCCGTCGCACAAGCCCAAGGACCAAAGCCAATGACCACGCTCGTCGCCACCCGCCCCACCTCTCCCCTCGCCCGCCTCATTGGCCGCCTGACCGCCTGGCGGGCCAGCGCCCGCGCCTACGGCACCACCCGCCGCGAACTCTCCGCGCTGAGCGAACGCGAGCTGGCCGATCTGGGCATCCATCGTTCGATGATCGAAGAGATCGCCCGCCAGTCGGCGCGCCGCGGCTGAGTTTTCGCCCTCCGGCGCGGATCTTTTCCGGGTCTAGGGGGTTGGGCGGTACATGACGGCCCTCCTCCCTCACCGTCTACATAACAAGGCGGCGGCACCTCTCCTCCCGGGCGCCGCCGCCTTTCTCTTTTCCGGGACCCCGAGTCAGTCCTCGCGCAGGCCCAGTTGCGCCTCGCCAAAGCCCAGCTCCACCGTCAGGCCGGTCGAGCCACCAGAGGTGCGCACGAAGCCGCCATGCTTCTGAACCATGGTGCGAATCATCCGCCAGCCCAACGAGTCCGAGCGTTCGGGACGCTCCATCCCCGGCGCCAGACCGCAGCCGTCATCCGCGACGGTGAGCTTGAGCATCCCCTCCTCGCGCGCCAGCGCCACGTGCAACCGGCCCTTGTCGCGACCGGCAAAGGCATGCTTGCAGGCGTTGGTCATCAACTCGCCGGCCGCCAGCGCGAGATCGGTCGCGGCATTGCCCGACAGGCTCAGCGCCTCACCCGTCACTGCGACAGCCACCTCCTGATCTGGCGTCGAGAAGGCTTGCCGCGTCTGCTCTGCCACGTCCCGCAACAACGGCAGCAGCGGCGTGCTGTCCGCTCCGGCGGCGCGCTGCAGCCGGTCGTGCAGCGCCGTGATCGCTTTCACCCGCAGTTCGAGGTCGCGCAGCACCTCGCGGGTTTCTTCGGTCTTGGCCGCGCTGCGCGACAACCGCATCAACCCGGTCACGAGGGCGAGGTTGTTCTTGGTGCGATGGTGCACCTCAGCCATCAGCAGATCGCGTTCCTCGAGCGCATCGAGCAGATCGCGGTTCTGCTGGGCGAGCATTGCGGCCGGGTCAGCCCGTCGCAGCACCGCCAGCGCCTCGCCGATCTCGCCGCCCAGCGCAGCCGCCTCCCCCGCCCCGCACGAGGTGGCGAAAATCACCCGGATCCGCGTCCCTTCCGGACCGGTATCCACATCCATCCGGTCGGCGATCCGCCTGACACCGCGCAGTCCGAGGCCAAGGCCCGCAGCGGGTCCGCCATTGGTGCCCGGCAGCGGCCCGGCGGCAGTGAGCCGGGCGTCGAGATCGGAGATGCCAGGTCCATGGTCGATCGCCTCGGCCACGAGGTCGAGGCCGGCATCGCGCGGCTCGAGCGTCAGGATCATCCGGCCGCCACCGCCATGCTGGACGATGTTCCGACCCAGCTCGAGCAGCGCGGTGACGATGCGGGTCTCGGCGAACTTGCCGAAGCCACAGCGCCGCGCCACCTCCTGACCGACCATGCGCAGACGCACGATGTCGTCGTCGGCTTCGATCTTCAGCGTCGTGATCCTCATGCCGCCTCCTCCGGGGCAAGCCGGGCGACCAGCGCGCAGCAGTCGTCGCGCCCTTTCGCCCGGTCTCGAATGAGTTGCGCCGCGATCATCGCGCAGCTCATGCCTGCAAGCTCCGGCAGATCGGCCGGGCTGCGCAGCGTCGAAAGTCCGTCACTGTGCAGGATCAGCACGTCGCCCAGCGTCATCGTCTCGGTTTCGATCGGCGGCGTGCGCACCGCACCGCCAAGCCGTCCTTCGCGGCTGATCAACCGCCGCATCCGGCCCCCGGGCCGCACCAGCAGCGCCGAGATGTTGCCGATACCCGCAAGGCTGAGCCGGCCATCCGCAGCCTCGATCTGCGCCAGGGCGGCGACAGAGCCGCGGCTCCCCGAGAGCCGCGCCGACAGCTCGGCCAGAAGGCGCGCGGGATCGTCGCCCCGCAGTGCCGCGAAGCCGTCGAGCGTCTCAGTGGCAGCGACTTCCGCGCGGGCCCCATGGCCCAGCCCGTCGATCGAGATGAGATCGACCCGACCGCCGACATTGCGCGCGTGCAAGGCATCGCCGCAGGCCCGGTCACCGGGGTAGTTCGTCAAGAAACCGCCGATCTCGACCCCGGCCAGCACCGGCGATGCGCCGATGCCACAGACCGTGACGGTCCCCTGCCCGGGCGTCGACTGGATCTCGAAGCTGTCGGCCAGCCGCTTCATCGCACCGAGACCGCCCCCTGCGCTCGATCCGGTCGAGAACCCGTCGGAGAGCGCCTGCTCGACATCGGGGATGCCGGGGCCGCGGTCGATCGCCGCCAGCGCCACGCGCGGTCCCGCGACAGGCTGGGCCAGCAGCATCAGCTGCCCGCCCTTGGCATGCCGCAGGAGGTTGGTCGCCATTTCTGTCACGACGATGGCCAGCGCGGCCGTGCGGGTGGCATCGAGGCCAACGTTCTCGGCCAGATTGCGCCCCAGCCGCCGGGCTTCGGCCACGGCGCTGGGCTCGCTCACTTCGACGACATGCCTCATGGTCTGGCCTCCATTTCGACGGTGGTCCCGACCCCGGGCCGGCTATCGATGCGGAACGCCTCGACCAATCGTCTGGCTCCGCCCAGCCCCTTGCCCATGCTGCGCGCGGTCGAGAAGCCGTCGGTCATCGCCTGATCGATATCGGCGATGCCGGGTCCCTCGTCGCGGCAGCGGATCATGATCCGCGCGGGCCGGTCCAGCCGCCAGACCTCGATCACCCCGCCGCCGCCATGGTCGAGCGCGTTGCGGGCAATCTCGCTCACGGCGGTGACGAAACGGGTCTTGCGCAGCGCCCGGGCGCCCATCGCGTCCATCACCCGCGATACGGCGAGCCGCGCCGCCGCCACGTCGCGCTCTTGGCGCAGCTCGACGCGGGCCGCCGGCTCGGCCGGCGGGCCGCTCACGCCAGCCCCTTGGCCTTCAGCGCGCGCAGCGCGTGACTGAGCGACAGCGCGGTCTTGGAGCCCGGCAGGTCCATGCCCAGCTCGACCAGCGTCATCGCCACCGCCGGGCGCATGCCGACGATGTAGGTCTCGGCCGCGAGCAGCCGCGAGATCGCCGAGAGCTGCGCAAGAATACGGCCGACAAAGGTGTCGACGATCTCAAGCGCCGCGATGTCGATCACGACACCGCGCGCCTTTTCGCTGACGATCCGCTCGGACAGATCCTCCTGAAGGTTGATGATGTCGGTGTCGGTGATGTTGTCGCGGATCGCGACCAGCAGCACCTTGTCGACCTTGTAGATCGAGGCCGCCTCAGACACGGGTGTCCTCGACCCGGGTGATGGCGAAACCGACCCTGCGGAACGCCTCGGCCAGGGCCGCGCGGATCGAGGGTCGTGTCGTCACCTCGCCCACGTCGACGCCGAGCTCGACCATGGTCTGGGCGATCTTGGGGGAGATGCCCGAGATGATCGCCTCGGCACCCATCAGCCGCACCGCGGCGGCGGTGCGCAGCAGGTGCTGCGCGACCTGAGTATCCACCACCCGCACGCCGGTGATGTCGACGATCACCACTTCGGCCTGATGCTCGACGATGGCGTTGAGCAGGTTCTCCATCACTTCCTGGGCGCGCATCGAATCGAGCGTGCCGATCAGCGGGATGGTCAGCACCCGCTCCCACAGCTGCACGACCGGGGTGGACAGCTCCATCATCTCGGCGCGCTGACGCTCGATGATCTCGTCGCGCTCGGCGATGAAGTGCTCGTTGATATGCATCGCGAAGGCATCGACGATGCGCCCGAAATCGGCGGCCTCCTGCAACAGCCGATCAGGCGTGTCGCGCAGCCGCTCGTTCAGCTTGCCGAAAACCGGCTGCTTGAGCGCCAGAACGAAGGTCGTCATCTCCCAGGGCGCGACGCCGCGCTCGGCGCGCACCAGCGTGATCTCGGAGAGCGCGAGGCGCAGGTCCGACCACTCCTCGGCGTCGACGTCGACGCTCTGGCTCAGATCGATCCGCCCCAGCGTATCGGCGAAGGCGCGCAGCAGATCCGAGAGCTGACGGCGGCTCTCGCGATCGGAAAACAGATCGGGTCGGCGCACGCCCTCGCGCTTCTGCGTGGCGAACCAGGCGTCGACCACCTCTTCGAAATCCTCCTGCAGGAGGCGGCTTACCTCGGTCATCGCTGCGGTCATGATGGATCCTAACTGGTCACGGCGGCGCCATCGATAGGCGTTGACAGAGCAGAAGAAAAGCCTTGCCTGCCCCTGCCGGCACGGCACCGCCGGGGCTCAGCCGCCGCGACGGCGCCCCAGCAGCAAGTCGGCCCGGCCCAGCGCCGCGTCGAGATCGGCAAAGGCGCGGGCCATCGCCGCCCGGCCAGCTTGCGGATCAGGCACGACAGTCTCGGTCGGCGGCCGCGCCGCCACCTTTCGCGGGCGCGCCGCGAGCCGTTCCGCCAGCCCCGGCACCGACCAGATCCGCGCCGTCCGCCGCCGGGTGATCTCGCGCAGAAGCCCCTCGGCCACCAGCGCGTCGATCAGGTTAATCGCACCGCGCGGGGTCACGCCAATCCGGTCGGCGAGAAGCCCTGCCGTCAGGCAGGGCGCCGAGGCGAAGGCCTGCGCCGCGTCGCCCAGTCGCGAACGGCCGTGCCGCCCCTCGCCGCAGGCCCGCGCCCGGCGCAGCCAGTCGCGGGCCCGGCCGACGCGGCCGATCTCCATGCCCAGCACCTGCCCCAGCCCCTCAAGCAGATCGGCGAGACCGGCGGGACTTGCTGGCGACCACGGCTTGTAGCCATGGGTCGAGAGCGCCAGCGCCGGCGTCGCCACCCAGTCGGCATCGACACGGCCCGAGAGCCCGCGCAAGGGATCCTCCTCATGCGTCACGGCGCCGCCGGGTCCGGGCGCCTCCCGGCGCCGCGCGCCCTCCACTGCCATGAACAGCGCCCGTTCGACCACCGGCTGCGCGCGCTCGGTGGCGAATGCGTAGGCGGCACTGACCCGCAGCCCAGCCAGGATCGGGGGATCCCCGGGCCGCAGCGTCGCCAGAGCGTCTCGCAGCGCGGAGAGCGAGGCATCGGCGTCCGGCTCCGTCTGATCGTCATTCCAGTTGCGCCCGCCCACCCGGCCTTCGAGCCGCTCCAGCGTCTCGGCCGGCTGCGCAATCGGATCGCCCGGCGCCTTCAGCGCCCGGATCAGCGCCAGCGCCTGTTCACCCGCCACGGGGTCGCCTGCGACCGTGCCACCCGCAACGCGCGGCAGCAGGTCGGTCTCGCTCAGCCGCCGCCCTTCGAGCGCCACGGAAGCGACGGCCTCGGCCACTGCCATTTCCGAACGCCACAGATTGCCTGCATCCGGGTCGGCGCGCCCATGCGCCTCGATCCGCGCGGCGAGCACCTCGATCCGCAACAGGTCGAGCGCCCCGTTGCCATCGGCCTCCGCCACGGTCCTGCCCATTCCAGCCCCTTTCGATTGCCGTCTCAGACTGGACCGGTGCAGCGGCGCTTGTCCATCGCGCGGCGCGCAATGGCTCGTTTCGGCCAGAGAATGTGCCGGGCTGGGACATTTCCGCGCCGCATGAGCGGCGGCATGCCCTGCGCTCCGGACCGCCCCCTCAATTGACCGGTGCCTGCTCGCGCACGACCACCTCTTCGCGCGACTGACCGAGGCGGACCTCGTCGAACACCACCCATTGCGTTGGGATGCGCCCGGGATAACGGGAGATGAAAGACCGGTAGAGGCCGTATTTGAAGTAATAACGCTCCCCCATGTGCGGGTGGAAACCCTCGACGCGTTTGACGAGACGGCCATTCGCCCAGATTTCGATACTGCCCCCCTGTCGCCGCAGGTCGAGGCCGATCTGGATGTCCGTCCACCTCCCCCTCATCTGGTCAAGAGTGGCGATCTGCACATGCAGGCAATCGTCCTGAACCGCCTGTCGCGGTCCGCTCAGCCGGATGACGCAGGCAGTGTAGCCCGACTGGTTCAGATCCATGAGCAGAACCCCGGGCTGCGACGGATGTCCGCCGCGCATGTTGGTCGGTCCGCCCTGCATGTGGATCTGCCCCGCGACGGTTCCCAGCGGATCGATCCCGGGGAAATCCGGCGGAAGATAGATGCTGTAGCCGATCCATTGCAGCGTGCCGGGCCCCCATTGGTTGTCCGGCAGCCAAACCTCGGTACGCTCGCGATCGGTGGCGCAATCGCTATGCCAGCGATCCGCCCCGCAATCGCCGTGGCGTAGTTCGAAATACTGCGCGGTACGCCCGGCACGTACCGGCGACGACACCCGCAAGAAGCCATGCGGTGTGTCGTTGAGGCTTCGTTCAACCCGAAGCTCGGCATGGGCGAGCGCCGGAAAAGACAACACCGCGATCGCGACGACACGGGTCATCAAATGAATGATCGAAAAGGAAAAACGCATATCCACCCCTTAACTGGAAAGCCGGCGGCTTGATCGAGAACGCTGCCAGAAATCGGAAATGAAGCGAAAACCAGACTATGGATCCGCTTGGCTGATATCGCCAAGGTATCACGATTTTGCCGGAAATGACCGTTTGGGAACTCGACGCAGGAGCAGACCGGCAGGCTCGATGCAGGTCTGGCCAGAGTATTTGAGGCGATTATTCTGAGACGAGGCCTAGCTCGGCCGCCAATCCCCCACGTTCCAAGAGCTCAAGAAGAACGTGGAAAGTTCGATCGAGAGCCGAAAAGACAAGCGCTCTGATATTGGTCACAGCCGAGACACTTCAAGGGGCGCGCCGTTCAAAGGATAGGGAATGCTCGTTTCCGGCGGATATGCGCCACCCACGGGAAGGGCAATTGGCAGGCCCTCGCCGGCTTTTACCTCCCGGCGGAACCGCAAGCCAATCAACGTTGCGCATGCAGCATGCGATAGGCAGGTAGACTGCACGGCAAATGATTGGGACTGAAGGACGGGCCTGTGATCAAGATGACCACCATGCTTCGAACCGCTTTGGCGGCCGGCTGCCTGCTTACGACGACGCCCTTTGCATCCGCTCATGACGGCGGCGTCACCAAGATCTTCGAGGGAACCGCTTCTTGGTACGGCCCCGGTTTCCACGGCCGGCAGACCGCGAATGGCGAGACCTACGACATGAACGACCTCACCGCGGCCCACCCCAACCTACCCTTCGGAACGCGAGTCCGCGTTACGAATGAAGCGACCGACGAGTCGGTCGTGGTGCGGATCAACGACCGTGGCCCCTATGCCAAGAACCGCGTCATCGACCTGTCGAAGGAAGCAGCGGCAGATATCGGCATCCTCGACACCGGCGTCGGTCGCGTGACCATCGAAGTGCTCGCCTGAGACGGTGGACGAATAAAAACAGGCTTGGGCGATGCAGATCGTCGCCTCGGCCTAGTCCCGGCACTACGCTTGATCCAGCGGCCGCTTGACGGTGGCACCGATCGGCCCAGTATCGCCATTCACGCGATCTCGCCGCATTTCAGCGTGTGATGCTGAGAAACGAGAGTGTTAGATTTTTTCGTATCTGAATCAAAGCTTGGCCCACACAAATTGCTAGGCCACATCGACTATACCCCTGAAAGATTGCCCTAGTTCTGGTCGAGAAGGCTTTCCATGGCGTGCACGACCGGAAGCTTTTTAGGAAGTCTTGGAAGGTAGCGGTGAATGGCGTTCACATAGAAAGGCTGTCGCCGGGGTCCTCGATGTTGGAGTTCATGCCTCCAACCATCCCCTCGCCCCGGGCAGGCTGAGAGCTTTGCCTTCTAAGTGAGACGCCAGCTCAAGTATAGCTAGGCCGCCCTTGCCCGCATCTAGAGGCTTCGAATGCAGGCGCCGGCTCAGGCCGAACCCAAGTCGGGGGGCTGTAGAGGTAGTACACCCTCTCGGTACAAGCCTAAGCTACCGATGTTTTCGGGTATGACGCACATCCTTGGCGGAGGAGGTGGGATTCGAACCCACGGTACGCTCTCACGCACGGCGGTTTTCAAGACCGCTGCAATCGACCACTCTGCCACTCCTCCGGCCGGGATCGCCTAAGCGCTGGAGCGCGATTCGGGAAGAGGCCCGTCTTCGCGAATTTCCGCAAGTCCGGGCAGCTACCGGCTTTCCATGCCGCGAGGCCGCCGATATGGTCGGCCCGCGCCGCCCGTTCCGGCCAGCCCGGCGGCGGCGCGCAGAAAACAGTCGGCCGGACAACGGCCCGATCGGGGCAAACGAGGAACGAGACATGCCAGCCACCATTCTCGCGCGGCCGGTCATCATGCTGACCGGCGCGCTGCTCACGCTTGGCGCCTGCGGCGAGACCGGTTCCGGTGGCGTGGCCTCGGACACGGCCCGCACCGAGATCGTCTCGCGCGATGTCGAAGCGCCGGGCGTCTTCCAGGTCACCGAGCCGGGCCTGTGGGACGGCCGCCCCTCCCTGGGCGGCGTCTGGGTCGCCTATCCCGAGGTCGACGTCGAGCAGATCGGTCAGGTGGTGATCCGCAACCAGGCCAATGGCCGCTTCGTGATCGGCGCGCTCTTCCGGCGCGAGCGTGAGACGCCGGGTCCGGCGCTGCAGGTCAGCTCCGAGGCCGCCGAAGCGCTCGGCATGCTGGCCGGCGCGCCCGCGACGCTCAACGTCACGGCGCTCCGCCGGGATGAATCCGGCACGCCGCAGGCCCCGGGCGCGATGACCGATTTCGACGCCGCCGAGCCGATCGCCGCGGTACCGTTGCCGCCCGCCGAAGGCACCGCCCCCGCAACGATGTCCGAGCCTGCGCCGGCCACGGCCGCGACGGCGCCCGCCCCGGCCGCCAGCGACCTTGATCGGCCCTTCATCCAGCTCGGCATCTTCTCGGTCGAGGCCAATGCGCGCAACACCGCCACCGCGATGGAAGTCGAGGGGCTCACCGCCAAGGTCGTGGCCTCCGAGATCCAGGGCGCGCCCTACTGGCGGGTGGTGGTCGGCCCGGCCGCCGATGCGGCGGCGCGCGATGCCGCTCTCGCTCGCGTGAAGGCGCTGGGCTTCACCGACGCCTATTTCGTGCGAAACTGACGCGATCCGGGCCCCGACGGGCCCGGCACGCCCAACCCGACCGGCCGCCCCGGCGCGGCCCGCCAACCGACCGGAGCGACCCTGATGATCCGTGCCGTCTTCCTCGCTGCCGCGACGCTCGTGGCCCTCGTGCCGCTGGCCCGTGCCCAGAGCTTCGATACGCCCGCCCGCGCAGCTTACGTGCTCGACCACACCACCGGCACAGAGCTTCTGGCCAAGAACGCGGACGAGCCGCTGCCGCCGGCCTCGATGTCCAAGCTGATGACCCTCTACATGGCGTTCGAGGCGGTGGCCTCCGGCCGGCTGTCGATCGACCAGCGCCTGCCGGTCTCCGAACATGCCGCCTCCTATGGCGGCTCCTCGATGTTCCTCGACACCACCGACCGGGTCCGGGTAGAGGACCTGCTGCGCGGCGTGATCGTGCTGTCGGGCAACGACGCCTCCGCCGTGCTGGCCGAGGCGCTCTCGCCCGATGGAACCGAGGCGGGCTTCGCACAGCTGATGACAAAGCGGGCCCGCGAGATGGGCATGATGAACTCCACCTTTGCCAACTCGAACGGCTGGCCGGACCCGTCGCAGCGCATGTCGATGCGCGATCTGGGCATCCTCGCCAGCCACCTGATCTCGGACTTCCCGACCTTCTACCCGATGTTCGCCGAGCAGGAGTTCGAGTTCGACGGACGCGTGCCTTCCAACAGCCAGAACCGCAACCCGATCCTTGGCTTGGGCATCGGGGCCGACGGGCTCAAGACCGGCCACACCTCCGAGGCCGGTTACGGCCTCGTTGGCTCGGCCAAGCAGGGCGAGCGGCGTGTGATCTTCGTGGTCACCGGTCTCGACAGCAACGAAGCGCGGCGGGTCGAGGCCGAGCGGATCGTCAACTGGTCCTTCCGCCAATTCGCGCAGCGTGACATCGGCGAGGCCGGCACCCGGATTGCCGAAGCCGAGGTCTGGATGGGCGAGCGCGACCGCGTCGGCCTGACGCTGGCCGAGGATGTCTCGCTGCTGCTGCCGATCACGGCGCGCGACGATGTCGAGGCCGAGGTGGTCTACCAAGGTCCGATCGAGGCGCCGATCGAAGCCGGACAGGAACTGGCCGAGCTGGTGATCGCGCGCGAAGGCATGCCGGCCACCCGAGTGCCGCTGGTGGCCGAGAATGCGGTCGCGCGCGGTGGTTTCTTGCCGCGCGTCCGGGTCGCGGCCACGGTGCTGTTCGACCGCTTCGGCCCTGAGGGCGTCGCTCTTCCCGGGCTGGACCCGCTGGGCGGCGTGCCGCGGGCGGAGCCTGAGGCCGAGCCCGCCCCGGATGCCGAGGCGACGACCGGCGACGAAACCTGAGCACGTGGCACGCAGCCTCTTCATCAGCTTCGAGGGCATCGACGGCTCGGGCAAGTCGACCCAGGCGCGTCGCCTGCATGACAGCCTGCGGGCCCGGGGGCTCGACCCCGTCCTGACCCGTGAACCCGGCGGCAGCCCCGGGGCCGAGGAAATCCGGCAGCTCCTGCTCACCGGCGATACGGCCCGCTGGTCGGCCGAGACCGAATTGCTGCTGTTCACCGCCGCGCGGCGCGACCATCTGGAGCGGACCATCGGTCCGGCGCTGGAGGCGGGCCGCCCGGTGATCACCGACAGATTTGCGGATTCCACCCGGGTCTACCAAGGTGCGACGCGCGGTGATCTGCGCGACATGGTGGACCGGCTGCATACGCTGACGATAGGCACCGAGCCTGATCTCACCTTCCTCATCGACATGGACCCGGCGACCGCGCTGGCGCGCGGGCTCGCCCGCGGTTCTGGAGAGGATCGGTTCGAAGAGATGGGCCTCGGCTTCCAGCAGACCCTGCGCGCCGGCTTTCTTGAACTTGCCGCCGCTTCACCCGATCGTTTCAGGGTGATCGATGGCGATCGCGCGCCGGAGGCCTTGGCCCAGGAGATCGCCGCCATCGCCCTGCCCCGCCTCGGGCTCGCGCCGTGAGCGAGGATCTCCCCGATCCGACCGGCCTGCCGGGCCTGCCGCATCCGCGCGAGACGGCGCAGCTCTTTGGCCAGGACGCCGCTATCGAGGAGTTCCTCGCTGCGCAGGCGGGAGGGCGGCTGCATTCGGGCTGGCTGCTGACCGGGCCGGCGGGGGTGGGCAAGGCCACGCTCGCCTACCGCATCGCGGCGCATCTGCTGGGCGGACACGGCGCCGATCGCGGTCTCGACCCGCCGGCGGATGACCGCGACCTTCGGCTGATCCGGGCGGGATCGCATCCGCGGCTCTTCGTGCTGCGGCGCGGACCGAACGACAAGGGCGACCGTCTGTCGGCGCAGATCCGTGTCGAGGAAATGCGCAAGCTGCGCAGCTTCTTTCACCTCAGCTCCACCGATGGCGGCCACCGCGCGGTCATCGTCGACGCCGCCGACGAGATGAACGTCTCGGCCGCCAATGCGCTGCTCAAGGAACTGGAGGAGCCGCCCGCCGACACCACGCTCATGCTAATCGCTCACCAGCCCTCGGCGCTCCTGCCGACGATCCGTTCGCGCTGCCGCGTGCTGCGGCTTCGGCCGCTCGCGCCCGAGCCGATGGCGCGGGCCTTGGAACAGGCCGGGGTGACCGGCGCGGCGCCCGAGGCGCTGTCGGTCCTCGCCGCGGGATCCGTGGGGGCCGCTGCCCGGGTCGCGCAGGCTGAGGGCGTCGCGCTCTATGGCGAGCTGGTGGCGCTGCTGTCGGAGCTGCCGCATCTCGACCGTCCGCGCGCCATCGCCATGGCCGACAGCTGCGGCGGCAAGGGGGCAGAGACGCGCTTTCCCCTGCTGCTCGACCTGATAGACCTGCTACTGGTACGCGCGGCGCGGGCCGGGCTTGCCGGCGCACCGGAGACCGAAGCTTCGCCGGGCGAGGCGCGCCTTCTTGTCACGCTGGCGCCTGATCCGGCGGCGGCACGGCGCGTCGCCGAGCTGCAGCAGGAGCTGTCGGCGCGGGCGCGGCACGGGCGGGCGGTCAACCTTGACCCATCGGCGCTGCTCCTAGATATGCTGCTGAGGATCGAAGCGATGGCGACCGGTGTCGCCGCAGCCTGAGGCCAGATGACTTCTCCAGATTTCCAACTTGTCGACGCGCATTGCCACCTCGACTTTCCCGACTTTGCCGAGGAACGCGACGCGGTGATCGCTCGCGCCATCGACGCCGGCGTGACGCGGATGGTCACGATCTGCACCCGGCTGAAGAACGCGGATACCGTGCGCGCTATCTCGGACGCGCATGATCCGGTGTTCTGGGCCGCGGGCACCCATCCGATGAGCGCCGCGGACGAGCCACTGGCCTCGGTCGAGGATCTGCTCGCGCTGGCCGAACATCCCAAGATGGTCGGCATCGGCGAGACCGGGCTCGACTACCACTACACCGCCGACAGCAAAAGCGTGCAGCAGGAGAGCCTGCGCATCCATATCGAGGCGGCCCGGCGCAGCGGCCTGCCGCTGATCATCCATGCGCGCGACGCCGATGACGACATGGCGCGGATCCTGTCGGAGGAACACGCGGCCGGGGCGTATCAATGCATGATGCACTGCTTCTCCTCCTCGGCGGCACTGGGACGCGCGGCACTGGATCTCGGCTTCTATCTGTCCATGTCGGGCATCGCCGCCTTCCCGCGCTCGAAGGAGCTGCGCGAGATCTTCGCCTCGGCGCCGCTCGACCGCATTCTCGTGGAGACCGACAGCCCCTATCTCGCGCCGCCGCCCCATCGCGGCCGCCGGAACGAGCCCGCCTACACCGCCCATACCGCCAAGGTGGGTGCCGAGCTGTTCGACCTGTCCCTGCCCGATTTCGCGGCCCGGACATCGGCCAATTTCGATCGGCTCTTCGCCAAGGCGGCCGCCTGGTCTTCGCGGAGCCAGACATGACCGACCGGCTGGAGGCGCGCATCCTCGGCTGCGGCTCCTCGGGCGGCGTGCCGCGGCTCGGCAATCTGTGGGGCGACTGCGACCCGTCGGAGCCGCGCAACGCCCGCACCCGCTGTTCGCTGCTGCTGACCCGTCACGGCGCGAACGGCGCAACCCGCGTTCTGGTCGACACGTCGCCGGACCTGCGCGCCCAGCTTCTGGCAGCCGAGGTCGGCGAGCTTGACGGCGTGGTCTGGACCCACGCCCATGCCGACCACGTGCACGGCATCGACGATCTGCGGATGATCGCCTTCAACATGCGGGCGCGGCTGCAATGCTGGGCCGACGCGCCGACGCGCGAGGCTTTGCTGGCGCGTTTCGGCTACGCCTTCGAAACGCCGCCAGGTTCCTCCTACCCGCCGATCTGCGACCTGCACATGCTCGAAGGCGAGGCGACGATCGACGGCGCCGGCGGGCCGATCAGCCTGACCGCCTTCGATCTCCAGCATGGCGACATCACCGCGCTCGGCCTGCGCTGCGGGCCGCTGGCCTACCTGCCCGACGTCAAGGAGATCCCGGACGCGGCATGGCCCCACCTGGACGGGCTCGACTGCCTGATCGTCGACGCGCTGCGCCGCAAGCCGCATCCGAGCCACGCGCATCTCGAGCTGACACTCGACTGGATTGCCCGCGCAGCGCCTGCCCACGCGGTGCTGACCAACATGCATTTCGATCTCGACTACGCCACCCTCGCGGCCGAAACGCCCGATCATGTCGTGCCTGCGCATGACGGAATGACCCTCGGCTTCGACATCTAGACGCGGGGGCCCCGCCCCTTCGCCGTTCCGACCATACGCATTTCCGCGGCATCCGCCCGCGCGGAGGCCCGATCATGCTGTTGCTGACCGTCACTCTACCGGTCTTTCTGGTGCTGGGTTTCGGCTACCTCGCCTCCTGGCGTGGCTGGATCGGTGAGACGGCGATCGACGGGGTGATGAAGTTCTCCCAGGGCTTCGCGATCCCCTGCCTGCTGTTTCTGGCCATTGCCCGCCTCGATCTGGCGCAGGAGTTCGACCTCGCCCTGCTTGGCAGCTTCTATGCGGGCGCCCTTGCCGGCTTCTTCGCGGGGCTGTTCGGCGCCCGGCTGATCTTCGGCCGGAGCTGGGAGGACGCGGTGGCGATCGGCTTCGTCGGGTTGTTCTCGAACTCGCTGCTCCTGGGCCTGCCGATCACCGAGCGGGCCTATGGGCCGGATGCGCTGCAGGCCAATTTCGCGATCATCGCGCTGCATTCGCCGTTCTGCTACGCGGTCGGCATCACCGCGATGGAGCTGGTGAGGGCCCGGGGCGGCGGGCTGCGGCAGCTGCCCGGCAAGGTGCTCAAGGGCATGGGGCGCAACGCGCTGATCCTCGGCATCGCGCTGGGCGCCTTGGTCAACGTGTCGAAGCTGCCGATGCCCGAGGTGCTCGTCGAGGCGCTGGAGCTGATGGCGCGGGCTGGCCTGCCGACGGCGCTGTTCGGGCTGGGCGGCATTCTCTACCGCTACCGGCCCGAAGGCGACATGCGGGTGATCCTCTACGTCGTCGCGGTGTCGCTGGTGCTGCATCCGGCTGTCGTCTGGGGGCTCGGATCTCTGGCCGGCCTCAAGCTCGAGGCGTTCCGCTCGGCGGTGATCACCGCGGCCATGGCGCCGGGCGTCAACGCCTATCTCTTCGCCTCGATCTACGGCACGGCCAAGCGGGTCGCGGCCTCGGCGGTGCTGATCGGCACCGCGGCCTCGATCGGGACCGCGACGCTCTGGCTGGCGCTGCTCCCTTAGGCTTTGACCCCAACCCGAAGGGCCGACAGCAAAATGCCCCGCACGCGGGCGGGGCATTTCGAGTTCTGCGAATAGGTCGGCGGATCAGCCCGGCGACATGCCCCGGAGTCGCTCGGAACGGCGCCGCAGCACCTCGAGCGTGACCAGCAGCACCACCGAGATCGAGATCAGCACCGTCGCGGCGGCGAGGATGGTCGGCGAGATCTGCTCACGCAGGCCGGTGAACATCTGCCACGGCAGCGTCTTCTGCCCGGCGGAGCCGACGAAGAGCACCACCACCACCTCGTCGAAGGAGGTGATGAAGGCGAAGAGACCGCCGGAGACCACGCCCGGCAGGATCAGCGGCATCTGCACCTTGAAGAAGGTGCGCACCGGCCCTGCCCCGAGGTTCGCCGCCGCCCGCGTCAGCGAGCGATCGAAGCCCACCAGCGTCGCGGTCACAGTGATGATCACGAAGGGGATGCCCAGCGCCGCATGCGCCAGCACGACGCCCCAATAGGTCCCCTGCAGGCCGATCCGGCTGTAGAAGAAGTACATGCCCGCGGCCGAGATGATCAGCGGCACGATCATCGGCGAGATCAGGATCGCCATGATCGCGCGCCGGAACGGCACGTGCGGCTGGCTCAGGCCGATCGCCGCAAGCGTGCCCAGCGCCACCGACAGGAAGGTCGCGACGGGCGCGATCTTCAGCGAATTCCACAGCGGCACCTGCCAGTCGGGGTTTGTGAAGAAGTCGCGGTAGTGCTTGGTCGAATATCCCTCCGGGTCCAGCGCCAGCATCTCTGGGGTGAAGGTGAAGAAGTTCTCGGCGTTGAACGACAGCGGGATGATGATGAGGATCGGCGCGATCAGGAAGAAGAAGATCGCCGCGCAGATCACCAGGTAGGAATAGTGCCAGACCTTCTGGCCGGTCGAGGCATAGGGGGGAAGTCCAGCCATGTCTCAGCCTCCCAGCTTGACGTTGTCGATGCCGACGATCCGGTCGTAGACCCAGTAGAGGGTGAGCACGAGCGCCAGCAGGATCGTGCCCAGCGCGGCCGCGAGGCCCCAGTTCAGCGACGACGAGATGTGATAGGCGATCCGGTTCGAGATGAAGACACCCTCGGTGCCGCCGACGATCTCGGGCGTGATGTAGTAGCCGATCGACAGGATGAAGGCGAGGATGCTGCCCGCGCCGATGCCCGGCACCGAGAGCGGGAACCACACGCGCCAGAAGGCGGTCCAGTCATTCGCGCCCATCGACTTGGCGGCGCGCATGTAGCTCGGCGGGATCGTCTTCATCACCGAATAGAGCGGCAGGATCATGAAGGGCAGCAGGATGTGCGTCATCGCGATCACCGTGCCGGTGGCATTGTTGATCAGCGCGAGACGGTTGGCGTCGGACACGATGCCGAGCCAGACCAGCGTGTCGTTGATCACGCCCTGCTGTTGCAGCAGCACTTTCCACGCCGAGGTTCGCACCAGCAGCGACGTCCAGAACGGCAGCAGCACGAGGATCATCAGCACGTTGGCCGAGCGCAGCGGCAGCGTCGAGAGCAGGTAGGCGATCGGGTATCCCAGCAGGATGCAGGAGAAGGTGATCGCCAGCGACATCCACATCGTGCGCCAGAACAGCTTGAGATAGATCTGTTCGTCGGCGGGACGCCACTGGGCGTCGCCACCGGGGCCGTTCATCATGTCGACCGAGTTCAGAAAATAGCCGTCGGTATAAGCCGGGCTGTAGGTCTTGATGACCTGCCAGATCTCGGGGTCGACCCAATCCTCGTCCGACTCCTCGAACAGTGCCTTGATCGAGACGCTTTCGAAGTCGGAGACATCGACGTCGGGGAAGCCGGCAGGCGCGGCGCCGTTCGAAAGATCGCGATAGAGCGCGGTATAGACGAAGTCCTCGACATCCTCCTCGAGCGGGTCGTCCTCATTGGCCTCGACGGTCAGCTTGACCCAGGCATCCCAGGCGTCGGCGGTCGCGGGCAGCGCCGCGCGGATCTCGTCGTTCGCCATCCAGTTGGACCACGCCACGGGGTCCTCGAGCGCGGGCTCAGCCTCGACGAACTGGTCGGTGTAGATATCGGTGTCAAAGCGGCCGACATCGCGGCCGGTGCCGCGGAACAGCGAGCTGAGGCCGGTCATCTCGTAGTTGAGACGGCTGCCGAGGCGCGTGTGCGACTTGTATTCGGCGGCGATGAAGAGGTCGGTGTAGAGCGCCTCGTAGACCGGCTCGCCGGGAGCGGCCTCGGGCAGGTTCTGGTCCTCGCGCAACGCCACCACGGTGCGGGGCAGCGTCTCGGAGACGATCTGGTTCTCGACCGAGCGGAACAGCATGTCCGCGATCGGGGCCACGAAGGCCACGAGGATGAAGATCAGCAGCGGCGAGACCAAGAGGAAGGCGCGCAGCTTCTCGCGCCGGAGCGCCCGTTTCAGGCTGTGCTTGAGAGGCCTGCCATCGGCGGCCAGCATCGGGCCTCCTTCGGTCACCTCGCCGCCCGGGAGCGCCGCCATCGGCTGTCTCGGGGGTGTCGTCGCGCTGTCGGTCATCATGCCTCCGGTATTGGGGGGTGGGACGGGGCCGTGGTGGCCCCGTCCCTCATGCGCTCAGGCGCGCGACGTCACTGGGCGAGCCAGGCCTGGAACTTGCTGTCCAGATCGTCGCGGTAGTCGGCCCACCACTCGTAGTTCTGCACGAACGCGCCCTTGGCGTTCTCGGGGTTGGTCGGCATGTGTGGCGCCATGTCGATCCCGAGTTCGGCGTGCTCGCCGACGAGCGGCGCGGAGGATTTGCGGGCGGGGCCGTAGGAGATGTACTTGGCCTGGTCCGCGAGCCGCTGGGTGTCGGTCGCGAAGTAGAGGAAGTCCTTGACGCGGGCGAGCGACGCCTCGTCGAGACCCTCGGGGATGATCCAGCCGTCGAGATCGTAGGACTGGGTGTCCCACATCATGTTGACCGGCTGCTCCTGCTCGACGATCAGGCTGAACAGGCGACCGTTGTAGGTCGAGCCGAAGACGACTTCGCCATCGGCCAGCAGCTGCGGCGTGTCGGCGCCCGAGGACCACCAGATGGTCTCGTCCTTGATGGTGTCGAGCTTGGCGAAGGCGCGGTCCTGACCTTCCTCGGTCTCGAGCACGTCGTAGACGTCCTCATAGGCGACGCCGTCACAGATCAGCGCCCATTCGAGGTTGTTGTGCGGACGCTTCTCGAGCGACCGCGTGCCCGGGAAGTTTTCCAGGTCGAACACGTCGCAGATGCTGTCCGGCTCCTTGCCGTTCCACTCGGCCACGTCGTTGCGGTAGCCGAAGGTATAGGAATAGGCGATCTGCGGGATGAAGCAGTCGGAGACCAGCATCTCCTCGCCGAAATCCTCGGAAGCCGGGGTGCCGTCGGGCGCCGGGGCGAGATCCTCATCGGGATCGATTTCCATCGCGAGGCCTTCGTCGCACAGACGCATCGCGTCGGCGGCGGTGGCGTCGACAAGGTCCCAGGTGACGTTGCCGGCTTCGTTCTGGGCGCGCAGCTTGGCCACGGCCTCGGCCGAGCTTTCGTCCCAAGTGACGGTCACCTCGGGATGCATCTCGAGATAGGGCTCGACATAGGCCTTGAGCTGGCTCTGCTGGTAGGCGCCGCCCCAGCTGACGATGGTCATCTCATTGGCCATTTCGACATGGCTTTCCGCCCCGGCGACGGTGGCGGAGGCCACGAGCGCGGTGGTCGCGGTCAGAAGACGAGTGATGTTCATTCAGAACTCCCGTTGTTTACCCGGTTCTTGGTTTCACAGGGGACGCGGTCCGGGTGACGACGCCCCGCATAGGCCGCGCCCCTTTTGCGGGGCGCGGTGGCGCGATCGACGTCAGGCGTCGAGCGCGCGGCAATCCTCGGCGAGCCAGCCGATCCGGATCTGCTCGCCCGGCTTCAGGCGCGGCTGGTCAGGGGCGTTGCGCGTCTTCATGATGAAGTCGTCGCGCCCGGCGACATTGAGCCGCGTCCGAAAGGTGTCACCCATGTAGATGAACTCCTGCACCGTGGCCGGCAGCGTATGCGCGTCGGGATGCAGGCGATCGAGGTTGGATTCGACCCGCTCGGGGCGGATCGAGACGCGGGTGCGCTCGCCCACCTTCGAGACGTTGACCGGCAGCGCGTCGATCACCTCGCCACCGTCGAGCCGCACCAGGCAGGAGGTCGCGTCGATCTTCTCGACCACGCCCTCGAGCGTGTTGTTCTCGCCGATGAACTGGGCGACGAAGCTGTTCTGCGGCTTTTCGTAGAGCTCGTCGGGCGGCGCCAGCTGCTGGATCCGGCCGTCGTCGAACACGGCGACGCGGTCCGACATGGTCAGTGCCTCAGTCTGGTCATGGGTGACGTAGACCACGGTGATGCCGAGACGATGCGCCAGCTCGGTGATCTCGAACTGCAGGCTTTCGCGCAGCTGCTTGTCGAGCGCGCCGAGCGGCTCGTCCATCAGCACCAGCTCGGGCTCGAACACCAGGGCGCGCGCCAGCGCGATCCGCTGCTGCTGGCCGCCCGAAAGCTGGGTGGGACGGCGGTTCTTGAACTCGCCCATCTGCACCATGTCGAGGGCGCGGGCGATCTTCTGCTCGCGCTCGGACTTGCTCAGCTTGCGCACCTCCAGCGGGAAGGAGAGGTTCTCCCCCACCGTCATGTGCGGAAACAGCGCGTAGTTCTGGAACACCATGCCGATGCCGCGCTTGTGCGGCGGGATGTTGTTGATCGACTTGCCGTCGAGCCGGATCTCGCCATGGGTGGCGGTCTCGAAGCCCGCGAGCATCATCAGGCAGGTGGTCTTGCCGGAGCCGGACGGCCCCAGCATGGTCAGGAACTCCCCCTTGGGCAGAGACAGGTTGAGGTCCTTCACGACGAGCTTCTCGCCGTCATAGCTTTTCTGCACGCGTTCGAACTCTACGAACGCCTCCGAACTCGAGCCGTTGGCCAAGCCTTGCTCCCCGTTGTTGTGCCGGCGGATTGGTCCGCGCTTGTCTGGGGAAACTAAAACAAGCTGCCCTCCGCATTGCAACCGAATAGCCGAGAAGTCGATATGACGCCGGGTCACGCGCGCTGCGGCGCGGCATCAACCTCCTGCGCTGCAAGCCTCTCGCGCTTCGCAACGCGGTGCAATGCCGCAGGCAGATCAAGGAAGATTTCCTACAATCTGAAGATGTATCTCAGCAGGATTTTCTCGAAATACGATTCTCACCTGTCTCATGGCGACATGCGAATGTCGCGAAACGACATGGTCGGCGAGCCGGAATGCGGTGGATCCAGCGAGACCGCGAACACGAAAAAAGGGCCTGCGTTTCCGCGGCCCGGCATCCGGTTCATCAGGTCATCGAGGAGGCTGTCTGCCCGCCGCTCCGGCGGGCCCTCCTGAATGGTGCGGTCGAGAAGACTCGAACTTCCACGGGTGTTACCCCACAGCGACCTCAACGCTGCGCGTCTACCAATTCCGCCACGACCGCACGTGATCAGGTAGGATGGCGGCCTCATAGCCTTGGCTCTCGGGGGAGCGCAAGAGCGAAAATCACCCCTACCCCACGTCAAGCGCGAGAAAACGCATCGCGCCACCGGCTTTGACTTTTCGCCCCGCCCACGGCACCTCATTCGCAGGGAAACCGGATCGGAGCACGGGCAATGGTGGACTGGATCGTGAGCGACGGGCTGACGCCTTATGAGGACGCCCTCTCCGCCATGGAAAACCGGGCGCAGGCCATCGCCGCCGGCGAGGCCCCCGAGGCAATCTGGCTGCTCGAACATCCGCCGCTCTACACGGCCGGCACCTCGGCCAAGCCCGCGGACCTGGTGACGCCCGACCGCTTCCCGGTATTCGAGACGCGGCGTGGCGGGCAATACACCTATCACGGTCCCGGCCAGCGCGTCGTCTACGTGATGCTCGACGTCGGCGCGCGCGGCCGCGACGTGCGGGCCTTCGTCAAGGCGCTGGAAGGCTGGGTCATCGACACGTTGGCGGAATTCAACGTCACGGGCGAGCTGCGCGACGGCCGGGTCGGCGTCTGGGTCCAGCGGCCGGACAAGCCTTTGACCCCCACGGGCGCCGTCGCCGAGGACAAGATCGCGGCGCTGGGCATTCGCCTGCGCAAATGGGTGAGCTTTCACGGGCTGGCGATCAACGTCGAGCCGGATCTGGGGCACTTCGGCGGCATCGTGCCCTGCGGCATCGCCGAGCACGGGGTGACCAGCCTCGTCGATCTCGGCCTCCCGGTGACGATGGCCGATCTCGACACCGCGCTGGAGCGCTGCTTCGCGGGCCGGTTCGAAGGAGAGCTGCGGCGCGCCCTGCATTTGTGACAGGTACCAGCTGCGCGGCTTGGTGAGCGCTTCGTGGGCCAATGGATCGCGCGCGACGATGTCGCGCGGCGGCAGCCGCGCCGAGAACCATGCGCGGGCCCCTCGCAGACGGGACCAAAAGGGCGCCACGACCCCCATACCTGCGGCACCGTGACCGTTGCCCTGCCCGGCATCTCCTTCTAGAAGGGCGCCAATTGCCTGCGCGAGTCTGCGTGCGGGCCCGTCAGGCAACCAAAACTCGGGAGAGCCACATGGCAGACGCCGCCATCCACGGCCACGGGCATGATGACAAGCGGGGGTTCTTCACCCGCTGGTTCATGTCCACCAACCACAAGGACATCGGGATCCTCTACCTCTTCGCGGCGGGCTTCGTGGGCCTGCTGTCGGTGATGCTGACGCTGCACATGCGGCTCGAGCTGATGCAGCCGGGCGTGCAGTTCATGTGCACCGAGAACGTCGGCGCCAACCCGATCATGACCGTGCTGCGCTCCTGGGTGCCGACCGCATCCGAGGCCTGCACGCCCAACGGCCACATGTGGAACGTCGCGATCACCTATCATGGCGTGCTGATGATGTTCTTCGTCGTCATCCCCGCGCTGTTCGGCGGCTTCGGCAACTACTTCATGCCGCTGCAGATCGGCGCGCCGGACATGGCCTTCCCGCGCATGAACAACCTCTCTTTCTGGATGTTCATCGCCGGCGTCGCGCTGGGTGTGGCCTCGCTCTTCTCCCCCGGCGGCAACGGCCAGTCCGGTTCGGGCGTGGGCTGGGTGCTCTACCCGCCGCTCTCGACCTCCGAGCCCGGCATGTCGATGGATCTCGCGATCTTCGCGGTGCACGTCTCGGGCGCTTCGTCGATCCTCGGCGCGATCAACATCATCACCACCTTCCTCAACATGCGCGCGCCCGGCATGACGCTGCACAAGGTGCCGCTCTTCGCCTGGTCGATCTTCGTCACCGCCTGGCTGATCCTCCTCGCCCTGCCCGTGCTGGCCGGCGCGATCACCATGCTGCTGACCGACCGCAACTTCGGCACCTCATTCTTCCAGCCCGCTGGCGGCGGCGACCCGATCCTGTACCAGCACATCCTGTGGTTCTTCGGTCACCCCGAGGTCTACATCATCATCATCCCCGCCTTCGGCATCATCAGCCACGTCATCGCGACCTTCTCCAAGAAGCCGATCTTCGGCTACCTGCCCATGGTCTACGCGATGGTGGCGATCGGCGTGCTGGGCTTCGTCGTCTGGGCGCACCACATGTACACCGTGGGCATGTCGCTGACGCAGCAGTCCTACTTCATGATGGCCACCATGGTCATCGCGGTGCCCACCGGCGTTAAGATTTTCTCTTGGATCGCGACGATGTGGGGCGGCTCGGTCGAGTTCAAGACGCCGATGCTCTGGGCCTTCGGCTTCCTGTTCCTGTTCACCGTGGGCGGCGTCACCGGCATCGTGCTGTCGCAGGCCGGCATCGACCGCGCCTATCACGACACCTATTACGTGGTGGCGCACTTCCACTACGTGATGAGCTTGGGCGCCGTGTTCGGCATCTTCGCGGGGATCTACTTCTACTTCCCCAAGATGACCGGCAAGATGCTCCCGGAGCTCGCGGGCAAGATCCACTTCTGGCTGATGTTCATCGGTGCGAACATCACCTTCTTCCCGCAGCACTTCCTGGGCCGTCAGGGCATGCCGCGCCGCTACATCGACTATCCGGAGGCCTTCGCCACCTGGAACATGGTCTCCTCGATCGGTGCCTTCATCGCCTTCGCCTCGTTCGTCTTCTTCATCGTGGTGCTGTTCTACACCCTCGCCAAGGGCAAGCGGATCAACGTCGCGAACCCCTGGAACGAGTATGCCGACACGCTCGAATGGACCCTGCCCTCGCCGCCGCCGGAGCACACCTTCGAGACGCTCCCCAAGCAGAGCGACTGGGACCGCAGCCACGCCCACTGAGGCACGGCCCGCGCGACATCACCGAAGGGCCCGGCGGCAACGCCGGGCCTTTTTCGTTCACGAGGATCTCCATGCCGCATGAATGGACCCGCCCGCCTTCCGACACCGGCCCCGTCGAGGCGGAGCTGCAGCTCTGGCCCTATCGCTCGCTCCCGAAGCGCGGCTTCGCGGGCTTTGTCGGCGGCACCGCAGCGCTGATCGCCCTGCCACTGCTGATGGTGCTGGGCACGCCGGTGTTGTGGGCACTGCTGCCCTTCCTCGCCGCCGCCATCGCCGCGATCTGGTGGGCGCTGGCGCGCAGCTACCGCGACGGCGAGGTGATCGAACGGCTGGAGATCCGCCCCGACCGGATCCGGCTGACCCGGCGCGACCGCGGTCGGCCCGAGCGTGTCTGGGAGGCCGATCCCTATTGGGTCGAGCTGCGGCTGCACGAGGGGGAACGACCGGTACCGGGCTATCTCACGCTGCGGGGGGCGGGCCGCGAAGTCGAGCTGGGCGCCTTTCTACCCGAGGACGAGCGCCGCGCCTTGGCCGAGGATCTGCAGCGTCTGCTGGCCCGGATCGGCCGGCGGTGATCCGCATTCCGACCCCGCGTCGTTACGTCGCCATGGAACTCCGGGCCCGGGATGGGCATTTTCATGACAACGGAGGATTCGACATGCCCAAGCACACCGCCCAGAAGGAAACGATCCGCAGGCTGGCCGAGGCCGGTCGTGCCCTCGCCGATGTCATCACCGGCGCGCTGCTACCGCAGCCCCGGCCTCAGCATCGACCGATCCCGATTCCCGTCAACAAGCCACGCCAGCGCTGATTTCGCGCGGCTTTTCCGGGCCCAAATGACGAGGGGCGGCTTCTTTGCAGAAGCCGCCCCTTTCTTTCGCGGTCAGCCCTTCTTGTCGGGCAGGTCCTTGCGCTTGGTATGGGCGATATCCTCGAGCTCGGATTCGCTCATGTCGTCATACATTTCCTTCGACGACCCCTTGAGGTCCTTGACCTTGGTGTCGCCGCGCTTGGCCGAGAGCGCCGCCCCGGCCGCCTTCTGCTGCGCCTTGGACTGTGCCGGCATATCGATCCTCCATAGCCAGAGTTTCGAAAACGCCCGAGGGTTGCGCCCCGTTCCCGGCCCTCAGCCGAGCCGGTCGCGCACCAGTGGCCCCACCCGGCCGAAATCCATCCGACCCGCATAGCGCGATTTGAGCGCCGCCATCACCCGGCCCATGTCGCGGATCGAGGTCGCCTCGGCCGCGGCGATCGCCTCGTCCACCGCGGCCTCGGTCTCCGACTCGCTGAGTGGGCGCGGCAGAAATTCCTCGATCACCGCGACTTCGGCGCGTTCCTTTTCGGCCAGTTCGATCCGACCGGCTTCGTCATAGGCACGTGCACTCTCCTGGCGCTGCTTGACCATCTTAGCCAGAATCGCCAGCACCACCTCGTCCGAGACCAGCCCCTCTTCGCCTTCACCCCGCGCCGCGATGTCGCGATCCTTGATGGCGGCGTTGATGAGGCGCAGCGTGGACAGCCGATCGGCTTCCTTGGCCTTCATCGCATCCTTGAGCGAGGCGTTGATCTTGTCGCGCAATGTCATCGGGTCCGTTCCGGATTGTTGCAGACACAAGCGCGCAAGCTACCCGGTTCGGCGGAGCCTGACAACAAGCCGCGCCGGATGCCGCCGCGTCTTGATTCTTTCCGCCCCTGCCCCTAGGTAGCGGCGGGTTTCAAAACAGGAGCAATGACGCCATGCCGCAAAATGTTTCCGGCAAGCCGACCGCCTGCCTCGCGCTCGCGGACGGAACCGTGTTCTACGGGCAGGGCTTCGGCGCTCCGGGCCGCGTCGTGGCCGAGCTGTGCTTCAACACCGCGATGACCGGCTACCAGGAGATCATGACCGACCCCTCCTATGCCGGGCAGGCCGTGACCTTCACCTTCCCGCATGTCGGCAATACCGGCACCACCGAAGAGGATGACGAGGCCGCCGACCCGGTCGCCTCGGCGATGATCGTCAAGTGGAACCCGACCGAGCCGTCGAACTGGCGTGCCACCGACACCCTGTCGGGCTGGCTGGCGCGGCGTGGCCGGATTGGCATGGGAGGCATCGACACCCGCCGCCTGACCCGCGCGATCCGCCAGCAGGGCGCGCCGCATATCGCGATCGAGTTCAACCCCGAAGGCAACTTCGACCTCGAGGCGCTGATCGCCGAAGCGCGCGGCTTCAAGGGGCTGGTCGGTCTCGACCTCGCCAAGGAAGTCAGCTGCGTCCAGTCCTACCGCTGGGACGAGATGCGCTGGGCCTGGCCGGATGGCTTCAAGAAGCAGGACAACCCGCGCCACAAGGTCGTCGCCATCGATTACGGCGCCAAGCGCAACATTCTGCGCAGCCTCGCCGCCTCGGGCTGCGAGGTCACCGTGCTGCCCGCCACCGCCACCGCCGAGGAGATCCTCGCCCTGAACCCGGACGGGCTGTTCCTTTCGAACGGCCCCGGCGATCCGGCTGCGACCGGCGAATATGCGGTTCCCGCGATCAAGGCGGTGCTGGACCGGTCCGACATTCCGGTCTTCGGGATCTGCCTCGGCCACCAGATGCTGGCGCGGGCGCTCGGCGCGCAGACCGTGAAGATGAATCACGGCCATCACGGCGCCAACCACCCCGTGAAGGATCAGGAGACCGGCAAGGTCGAGATCACCTCGATGAACCACGGCTTCACTGTCGACAGCCAGACTCTGCCCGACGGAGTGATCGAGACGCATGTCTCGCTGTTCGACGGATCCAACTGCGGTATCCGCATGACCGATCGGCCGGTCTTCTCGGTGCAGTATCACCCCGAGGCCAGCCCCGGCCCGCAGGACAGCTACTACCTGTTTGAGCGCTTCGCCGAGGCGATGGAAGCGCGGCGCGGCTGACCCCTTAATGACGCGTTAACTACGCGCAGGCGAGCATCGGGGCGACATTCCCAGGAATGGCGTCCCGATGACGAAGAGTTCTATCCCAAGCCGGGCGCAGCCCGCCCGGCCGCCCCCCGACGCGGCCACCGCCAGCGCGGCCCAAGGCCCCGATCCGCTGCACCAGCCGCCGGATCCGCGCCTGTTGCGCCGCTTCGGCACACTGCGCGCATGGCGCTTGTGCGTTCTGCCTTGGCGACGGGTCGGCGGCGCGGTGGTCCTGCTCGGCCGCCCCCCGCCCGACCCGGAGCTGCGCCGCGTGGTCGCGCTGACCGGCTGGACGGAGCTTCGTTGGGCGCCCTGCCGCCCGGACCGGATACGCGCCGCCCTACTGCCGCATGTGGCGCCCCTCCTGCTACTCATGGCCGAGGCACGGCTACCATTCGACCTGAGCTGCCGGGCGGTTGGCCGCAGGCCCTTGGCGCTATTGGGCGCGGGCGCATTCATCGTCACCGGAGCCGCGGTGTCGCTTGCCCCTTCTGCGGCCATGGCGCTGCTCTGCGCCTTGGGCGCCTTGGTCCTGATCCTCAATGGCGGCCTGAAGCTCGCCGCCGCCATCGCCACGCTGCTGCACCCTCCCACCAGGCAGGATCCTGCGATGATCACGGGCGCGCAGCTGCCGATGATCTCGCTGCTGGTGCCGTTGTTTCGTGAGGCGGCGATGATCAAGCCGCTGCTCGAACGCCTGGAGCGGCTCGATTATCCGCCCGACCGTCTGGAGTTACGTCTGATCGTCGAGGCGGGTGATCGCCGAACCCGCGCCGCGCTCGCCCATGCCGCGTTGCCCGACCGCGCCCAAATCGTGGTGGTGCCAGAGGGCCGCGTGCGGACCAAGCCGCGTGCACTCAACTACGCGCTTTTCTTCACGACCGGCACGATCATCGGCATCTATGACGCCGAGGATGCGCCAGCGCCCGATCAGCTCCTGCGCGTCGCCGCGCGCTTCGCGGTGTGCGGGCGCGCCACGGGCTGCCTCCAAGGCGTCCTCGATTTCTACAATCCGCGCTGCAACTGGATCGCGCGCTGCTTTGCGCTCGAATACGCAAGCTGGTTCCGGGTCATGCTGCCCGGCCTCGAACGGCTCGGTCTGGTGGTGCCGCTGGGCGGCACGACGCTGTTCCTGCGGCGCCACGCCATCGAGACGGTCGGCGGATGGGATGCCCACAACGTCACCGAGGATGCCGATCTGGGCGTCCGGCTCGCCCGGCACGGTTTTCGTACCGAGCTGATCGATACCGTTACGCGGGAGGAGGCCAATGCCCGCGCCTGGCCCTGGATCAAGCAACGCGCGCGCTGGCTAAAGGGCTATGCGCTGAGCTGGGGCGTGGCGATGCACGATCCGGGCCGCCTTTGGCGCGAGCTGGGACCTTGGCGCTTTCTTGGGGTGCAGGCGCTGTTTCTCGGCACGCTGACGCAATTTGCGCTGGCGCCTCTGCTCTGGTCGTTCTGGCTGGTGGTCTTCGGCCTCCCGCATCCCATGGCGCCCTGGCTGCGGGAAGGAGCGCTATGGGGGCTGGCCCTGCTGTTCCTGCTCGCCGAATGCGTGACCTGCGCGATCGCCGCGCTGGCCGCGTGGCGGGCCGGGCAGCCCAAGCTGGCGCTCTGGGCGCCAGTGCTTCAGGTTTATTTCCCGCTTGCGACGGTCGCAGTCTGGCGGGCGCTGTGGCAGGTGCTGCGCCGCCCCTTCCACTGGGACAAGACGCGGCACGGCATCTTCACCCCGGCCGGATCGCTTAGCGGGCCGCCTCCACCTTCGCCGCGTCCAGCTTCAACCGCGTGACAAAGGCGTGGCTGATGTGATCGCGCAGCGCCCGGTCCGCGGCATCGCCATCCCCCGCCTCGATCGCCGCGACGATGGCAGCGTGCTCCTCGAGCGCCCCGCGCCCGCGCCCCTCGGCAGCGAGCGAGGTCGATGCCAACAGCGCCATGGAGCGGTGCACGAGGTCGAGCTGCCGCACCAGGAACCGGTTGTGGCTGGCGAGGTGGATCTGCTTGTGGAAGCGCCGGTTGGCGCGCGCGAGCGCGTCCGGATCGTTCACCAGCGCCTGATCCGCCTCGAGCATGTCGCGCAGCACCCGCACCTCCTCGGGCGCGGCGTGCCGCGCCGCGAGCCGCGCCGCCAGCCCCTCGAGTTCGCCGCGCACCACGTAGAGCTCCGCCAGCTGCGTGTGATCGAGCGACGCCACGATCAGCGAACGACCGTCGCGGGTCAGCATGCCTTGGGTCTCGAGCCGCTGCAGCGCCTCGCGCACCGGGGTACGCGACACGCCGAAGCGATCCGCCAGTTCGCTTTCGACCAGCCGGTCGCCGGGCTTGTAGATGCCCTCGTCGATCGAATCGAGGATCAGCCCGTAGGCGTCCTTCTGCGCGGGTCTGGTATCCTGCATCCGCCGCCTTTCCCTGGATCGACGGAAGATAGACCCGCAGGCGGCCGCGGTTCAACCCGCGACCCGCTTGTGACGGTCCCGCCGTGCCCATAGGGTCGCGCGCATGATGCATCCCCTCACCGACATCGCCGCCGATTTCACCCATGTCCGCGCCTGGGTGTTCGATCTCGACAACACGCTATACCCGCCCGAGGCGCGGCTGTTCGACCAGATAGAGGTCCGGATGCGCGACTGGATGGTGCGGATGTTGCGGATCGACGCGGTCGAAGCCGACCGGCTGCGGGCCGATTACTGGGCCCGGCACGGCACCACGCTGGCCGGGCTGATGGCGGAGCACGGCCTGCCGGCCGACGATTTCCTGCGCGACGTGCACGAGATCGACCTCGGCGGGCTCGACGCCGATCCCGGTCTGGCCGCCGCGATCGCGGCCCTGCCGGGGCGGCGCATCGTCTACACCAACGGTTCGAAGCCCTATGCGCTTCGGGTGCTGCAGGCGCGCGGCCTATCCGACGTGTTCGATGCGGTCTATGGGGTCGAGCATGCCGGGCTGGTGCCCAAGCCCCAACGCGCTGCCTTCGAGGCGGTCTTCGCGCTCGACGGGCTGGCGCCCGAGCAGGGCGCGATGTTCGAGGATGATCCGCGCAACCTCGCCGTACCGCACGCGATGGGGATGCGGACGGTGCTGGTGGGGCCACCCGCCGTCACCCGCCATGACCACGTGCATCACCATACCGGGGATCTGCGGGACTTCGTGTCGCGGCTGGTCTGACCTTTCCCCGCCCCCCGGCCCGGCCTATCTGTGAGCCATGACAGCACGCGTCGACATTCTGGTATCAGGCGGCGGCATCGCCGGTCTCTCCGCCGCGGCCGCCTTCGGCGCGGCGGGTTTCTCGGTGCTCTGCGTCGATCCCGCGCCGCCGGTGCGCGAAATGGCCGATACCGGCGCCGACCTGCGCTCGACCGCCTTCCTGCAGCCCGCCCGCGACCTGCTCGAACGCGCCGGCTTGTGGGCGGCGTTGACCCCGCATGCGACGCCGCTGCAGGTCATGCGGATTGTCGAGGCTGGGCGCGGCGCGCCGGTGATCCGCGATTTCGACGCCGCCGATCTCGGCCCCCTGCCTTTTGGCTGGAACCTGCCCAACTGGCTCCTGCGCCGCGAGATGGCCGCCCGGCTGGACGAAATGGAGCGGGTCGAGTTCCGGGCCGGCTGCGGCTTTGCCGGGCTCTCGACCCGTGAGGACCGAGCCCTGGTGCGGCTGTCGGATGGCACCTCCGTGGCCACCAAGCTGGTGGTGGCGGCAGATGGCCGTGCCTCGCCGGTGCGCGAGGCCTGCGGCATCGGCCTGCGCACGCGACGCTACGGCCAGAAGGCGCTCGCCTTCGCAGTCACGCATGAGCGCCCGCATGAGAACGTCTCGACCGAGATCCACCGCTCGGGTGGCCCCTTCACGCTCGTCCCTTTGCCGGATCATGAGGGACAGCATTCCTCGGCCGTGATCTGGATGGAGCCGGGACGCGAGGTCGAGCGGCTTGCGGCCCTACCGGTGCCGGATTTCGACATCGAGGCCACGGCCCGGTCGGAACGCATTCTCGGCCGGCTGCACCTCGTGACCCCGCGCCAGAACTGGCCGATCGTCCTGCAGACCGCGCGGGCCCTGACCGCCCAGCGCGTGGCCTTGGTGGCCGAGGCCGCACACGTGATGCCCCCGATCGGCGCGCAAGGCCTCAATACCTCGCTCGCCGACATTGCCTGCCTCGTCGATCTCGCGGCTGCGCGACCCGAGGGGCTAGGCGATGCGGCGATGCTCGACGTCTACGCCGAACGGCGCGCGGGCGACATCGCACTCCGCGAACACGGCATCGACGCGCTCAATCGCCTCGCCATGGTGGGCGGGCCCGTGGCCCAAGGCCTGCGCGGCCTCGGCCTCGGCGTGCTGCACGACGTGGCGCCCCTGCGGCGGCGGCTGATGCGTCTCGGGCTCGGGGCGCGCTAGAGCGGCCCGGGCAGCCGCTCCTCAGAGAGCAGCACGTTGGCCTCGACCGGCCCGATCCCCGGCAGCGTCATGATCCGCCGCCTGAGAACCCGTTCGAAATCCTCCAGATCGCGCGCCACCACCCGCAGCCTGTAGTCGTAGAGCCCCAGCACGTGCTCGACGGTCTGCACCTCGCGAATCGCGCAGACCGCACGCTCGAAATCCTCGAGACTGGCCCGACCCCGGCTGGCCAGCTTGATGCCGAGGAACACGGTCACGCCAAACCCCAGCGCAGCCGCGTCGAGATCGAGGCGACGGCCCTTGAGCGCACCGATCTCGCGCAGCCGCCGGATCCGGCGCCAAGTGGCGGGCTGCGACAGGCCCAGCTCGCGGCCCAGATCGGCGGCGGGGCGCGATGCGTCGAGGCTGAGCGCGCGCAGCAGGCTGCGGTCGATGGCGTCGAGATCGTTCACAGCGGCAGCTTTTCGTCTGACTTCACCACGCTGACCGTCATCAGGCTCTCGATGTCGGCGATATGCGGCAGCGCGAGGATGCGCTCGCGGTAAACCGCCCGGTAATGCTCCAGATCGCGCGCCACCAGCTGCAGCCGCACATCGACCCGCCCCAGAAAGGTCTGGATCTCGATCACCTCGGCGACCTCGCGGGCGCGGGCAAGAAATTCGTCGAAGGCACGCGGCTGGGTCTTGTCGAGGGTCACCCGCAGGCTCACCGCCACTTCGAAACCCAGCGCCTTCCAATCGATCACCGCGCGCTGGCCGCGCAGCACGCCCGCATCCTCCAGCCGCGCGAGGCGCCGCGCGCAGCGCATCGCGGTCAGGCCAGCCCGGTCCGCCAGCTCGGCTGTGGTGAGGTCCGGCGTCTCCTGAAGGAGGCGTAAAAGTCGGCGGTCGGTATCGTCCTGCATAGAAATCACGATAATGGTCATATCGGCGCATGACCAGTACCATCATAGCGCGAAAAACATGCGCTGCGTTCCTCGTATTGCCGGCGCCATTGCGTATTGTGCCGACAGAACCAGACACGGCACTGCATAGGGAGCAGATCATGCGCGTTTATTACGACCGCGATTGCGACGTGAACCTCATCAAGGATAAGAAGGTCGCGATCCTCGGCTATGGCAGCCAGGGCCATGCCCACGCGCTGAATCTGCGCGACTCGGGCGCCAAGAATCTCGTCGTGGCGCTGCGCGACGGCTCGCCCTCGCGCGCCAAGGCCGAAGGCGAAGGCCTGCAGGTCATGGGCATCGAGGAAGCCGCCGCCTGGTGTGACGTGATCATGTTCACCATGCCCGACGAGTTGCAGGCCGAGACCTACCGCAAGCACGTGCATGACCATCTGAAGGAAGGCTCCGCCATCGCCTTCGCACATGGCCTGAACGTGCATTTCGGCCTGATCGAGCCGAAGCCCGGCGTCGACGTCATCATGATGGCGCCCAAGGGTCCGGGCCACACCGTGCGCGGCGAATACGTCAAGGGCGGCGGCGTACCCTGCCTCGTCGCGGTGCACCAGGATGCGACCGGCAAGGCGATGGAAATCGGCCTGTCCTACTGCTCCGCCATCGGCGGCGGCCGTTCCGGCATCATCGAAACCAACTTCCGCCAGGAATGCGAAACCGACCTTTTCGGCGAGCAGGCCGTGCTTTGCGGCGGTCTCGTCGAGCTGATCCGCATGGGCTTCGAGACGCTGGTCGAGGCCGGCTACGAGCCCGAGATGGCATATTTCGAGTGCCTGCATGAGGTGAAGCTGATCGTCGACCTGATCTACGAAGGCGGCATCGCGAACATGAACTACTCGATCTCGAACACCGCCGAGTACGGCGAATATGTGTCGGGCCCGCGCGTCCTGCCCTACGAAGAGACCAAGGCACGGATGAAGGCGGTTCTGACCGACATCCAGAACGGCAAGTTCGTGCGCGACTTCATGCAGGAGAACGCGGTCGGCCAGCCCTACTTCAAGGCCACCCGCCGTCTCAACGACGAGCACCAGATCGAGCAGGTCGGCGAGAAGCTGCGCGCGATGATGCCCTGGATCTCCAAGGGCAAGATGGTCGACAAGTCGCGCAACTGATCCGCGCTTCGGCAGACCACAGCGAACACGAGGATCGGGGCGCCAATCGGCGCCCCCTTCAATTCAATGGGATAGAACCCCACCCCATTGGTATAGTTCAGAGCTAAGGCCATGATTTTCGTCAATTGTTGCCGCAATCGCGGTCGAGAGAGTGACGAATTCATGCAAGGAGCATCTGTAATGATCAGTGGAATCGTCTCTACCGCCCAATCGGTTCTGTCGCCCACCCCGACGAACCAGCAACAGGCCGCGCAGACCGAGACGGCCGCCGCCGAGGAACCGGCGCCCACCGCCAACGATCCGGACGCCGCCGTCGCCAGCGCGACCAGTGCCAACACCCAGTCCAGCCTCTCGGTCGCCGGAGCCCAGGCAGTCGAAGCCGAGAACCAGGCCTCCGCGAATGATCAGGGCACGAAGAGCGCCTCTGGCAGCGGCACGACCGCCAATACCAGTACCAGCGCCGGCGCAGGGGCCAGCAACGGAGCGGTCGCGGCAGAGGCCGAGGCGACCGTCAGCGCGGACGACATCGCCCGCTCGCGCGCCGAAGCGATTGCCGCGCAGAACAAGATGAAGACGGCCTCGCTCGTGGCCTCGGTGGCGGAAGGCGGCGCCAAGGCACCGAACATCGCCCCGATCGAATCCGCGAAGGCGGCCAAGTCCGCGGCGAATTCCTATGCCGCCAACAGTTCGGCCGCGCCGACCGACACGGCCAAGGCCACGGCCGAACTGCGTGCCTGAACGAATTGGGGCCGGCTCCTTGACCGGCCCCTTCCACGCCAGATGACGCGCATCAACGGTTGATGACTTCGAACTGCCGCGTCGCGACGATCTGTCCATCGACCCGCAGCACTGCCGTGACATCCCGACGCATGGGCTGGCTGAGCGGAACTCTGACATTGCTGTTGGCGCCCGCATGGAGACGCTGGGTGCCGATCAGGGTCTGGGTACCGTCCGGTCCCTTGACGTAGAGTTCGACAGTGCCATCTCGCTCGATCAGAACCCGGCCGATATCAACAACCGATTGCTCTTCTTGGAAACGATGGAGCGAGGTGAAACCGTTATGGCCGATCATCGCCTGCGCTCCGGTGACCGTGGTGGCGAGAACCGCCGCCATGAGAAGCTTTGCATACATGGTATGGACCTTCCTGTGACTCACCGGGTCCGCGACCCGCAGGAACAGGCTGCGCCTCGTTCATTCACAGCGCGAGCGCTGTAACATCACGAAACCGTACCGCAGATTTGAAGAGCGCGACCACTTGCGCCGAGGCCTAGCCCGAGCAGAGGGGGGATTCGGCGCGGCAGAAAACAACCGAGTTTTCCGTGGCGCACCGGTTTCAACCTAGAGCGTATCACCCTTGCCTATATTAGCTCGCGACCTCGTGATCGTTTCGTGAGGATCACGAAGATCTGCCTTGGCGGATGTGAGGACCGGTGAGCATGCGTGAGCTATGTTGCTCACAGATTGTGCATCGATGGGTCAAATCGCCGTGCAAGGCGAGTCGCGGATCCGTGCTACACGCATGGACTTTGCCCGTCAGGCGTGCTCAAGCGGTGCCATGACCGTGCGCCCGACCACCGCCAACTGGCTCTCCATCCTGCTTCTCGGCCTGATCTGGGGCGGCACCTTCGCCGTCGTGCGGGTCGCGCTGGATGGCTACGGGCCGATCACCGTGGCCTGCGCCCGCACTACGCTCGGCGCTCTGGCGATGCTGGGGCTGATGCAGGCCATGGGCCGGCGGGTGCCGCGACTGGATCGGCGTCTCGCGGGATATCTCGCCGCGATCGGCGCGCTCTCGACGGCATTGCCCTTCCTGCTGCTGGCTTGGGGCCAGCAATACGTGCCTTCCGCCTTCGCGGGGATCTCGATGGCGGCGCTTCCGCTTTTCGTCCTGCCGCTGGCCGCCCTCTTCTCCGACGAGCCGTTCAGCGCACGCGCCGCCACCGGGGTCGGCGTCGGCTTTGCCGGCGCGCTGGTCCTGATCGGGCCGGGTGTGCTGGCGCCGGGCGCGGGCCTCGCGGCCTGGGGCCAGATGGCCTGTCTCGCCGCGGCGCTGTCCTATGCGGTGGCTTCGATCCTGACCCGGCGTTGCCCTCCGGTGGACGGGATCGTGCTGACCGCCCTCAGCCTCGCAGTAGGGGCGGTGATCCTGCTGCCGATGATGCTGTTGACCGAAGGCGTGCCGGGCTGGGACAGCCCTGCCACCGGCGCGGCGCTCATCTTTCTGGGACTTCTGCCGACTGCGCTCGCGGCGCTGATCCGGGTAACGGTGATCCGTTCGGCCGGCTCGGTCTTCATGACGTTGGTGAACTACCAAGTCCCGGTCTGGTCGATGGCGATCGGAGCGCTGGCGCTCGGCGAGGCGCTGCCCTGGCGTTTCTTCGCGGCGCTGGCGCTGATCCTCGCAGGTCTCGGGATCAGCCAGGGCCGGAACCTGCAGGCGCTGTTCGCACGCGCAGGCTCCCGGCCCGCCTGAGGTCAGGCGACCGACTGCACCTCGGCGACGATGCCCTCGACCACCTGGTTGAGCAGCGAGTCGTCCTCGCATTCCGCCATGACGCGGATCAGCGGCTCGGTGCCGGACTTCCGGATCAGCAGCCGCCCCTTGCCCTCGAGCAGACCCTCGGCCTGGGCGATCGCGGCCTTGACCGCCGCTGCACCGAGCGGGTCCTGACCGGGTGCGTAGCGCACGTTCTTGAGAAGCTGCGGTACCCGCTCGAACTGCCGCACCAGCGCGCTGGCGGGCCGCCCGGTCTCGATCATCGCCGCGAGGAACTGCAGGCCGGCGAGCAGGCCGTCGCCGGTGGTGGCATAGTCGGTCATGACGATATGACCCGACTGCTCACCACCGAGGTTCCAGCCGCCGCGCCGCATCGCCTCGACCACGTAACGGTCGCCGACCTTGGTCCGCTCCAGCTTGAGGCCCTGCGCGGTCATGAAGCGCTCCAACCCGAGATTGCTCATCACCGTGGCCACGAGCGTGCCGCCGCGCAGCCGGTTCTCGGCGGCCCAGCGGCCCGCCATCAACGCCATCAGCTGGTCGCCATCGGCGATCTGGCCGGTCTCGTCG
>Ga0208794_1000215_pt1 | contig 47134 bp, 45 predicted proteins | sample 32_taG_FD_184106 | JGI IMG/M metagenome (GOLD analysis project Ga0208794, IMG submission 184106) | Marine viral communities from the Gulf of Mexico - 32_GoM_OMZ_CsCl metaG (SPAdes) (version 2) | ecosystem: Environmental > Aquatic > Marine > Oceanic | place: Atlantic Ocean: Gulf of Mexico... | reverse complement strand
TGGCGCCAGATTGCGGGCAAAGGCACGGGTCGACTGTACACGCGGTCCTTCGGTGCCATCCATGTTGAGAGGCAATCCCAAGATAAGAGCGACAATCTGGTTCTGGCCGATCAGTTCGATGATGCGTTCGGCATCCTGAGTGAACTTGGTGCGCTTGATCGTTTCGAGCGGCGTGGCCGAATAACGCATGCCGTCCGACACCGCGACACCAATGGTCTTGGTGCCAAGGTCGAGACCCATGATCTTGCCGCGATCGGGAATTTCGGAGAGGGGATTGTCTTCAGTCACGTGGGGCTCGCTGGACAGGGCTGGATTGTCCTATAGACTCCCAAGCGTCCTTTGGCGACGGAAAAGGCCCGATGAAGCTTACCTGGTTTGGAAACAGCACATTTCGCATTCACATCGGGGGGCAGATTGTGATCATCGACGCCGAGGGCGCCCCCGATGGTGTTCAAAGCCATGAATTGACGAGCGGGGCCGATTTGCTGATCCCCGATTTTGGCCATGCGCTGGCAGAAATGGAACCTTCGAGCTGGGCGCCTCGCAAGCCGTTCCGGCTACTGGATACACTGGAGGGGCCGGAAGGACGAGTTGAGGCGCGGAAGGCGGGTGAGGGTTGCATTGTCCTCGATGCGCCGGATGAAGCGCCGCTCGTGTTCCTCCACGATGTCGATGCGCCGGTTTTTGGCCGATGGGCTGAGCAGGCAGTGGTGGTGCTGGTTGGAACGCATCTACGGGAGCGCACGGAGAGGCTGCACAACGGGGCGTGCCCGAGACTGGCGGCGCTGGCCGGCGGCAGTGCGGAAGTCGATGCGACCTTCGAACATCTGGGCAACCAGCTCTCGGGCATGGGCCTTATCGCCCTTGAGCCGGGCCTGGCTGTGGAAGCCTGATCCGTCGCATAAGGCATTTTCATTGTCATTTGCCGCAGGGCATTGCTAATAACGCGGCAACACGCCTTTCCTGCCGGAGTTTTTTGCATGTCTGTCGACGCCGCCACCGTCAAGCGCATCGGGCGCCTCGCGCGCATTCGTATCGAGGAAGAGGAAGTCGCCGGGTATCAGAACGAACTCAATGCGATTCTCGGATTTGTCGAACAGCTTGACGAGGTCAATGTCGATGGGGTCGAGGCGATGACCTCGGTGACCCCAATGACGCTGCGTCGCCGCGACGACGTCGTGACCGATGGCAGTTATGCCGAAAAGATTGTCAGCAATGCTCCGCTGACCGAAGACAATTTATTCATGGTGCCGAAGGTGGTGGAGTAAATGGCGGTCACAATCGCCATAGAGTCGCCGCTGCAGGACGATGTCCGGGCGTTGGTGGACCAGCTCAACGAGCATCTGCTGCCGCTCTCGCCGCTGGAATTCCAGTTCAAGATGACGGTCGAGCAGATGGCGGACAGCGCAACCACGCTGTTTGTCGCCCGCGACGAGGCCGGCAAGGCGGTCGGCATGGGTGCGCTCAAAATGCATGGACCGGAGCTGGGTGAAGTCAAGCGCATGTTCACCCTGCCCGAAGTGCGCGGACAACGCGTGGGCCGGCAATTGCTGGAGCGGATCGTGGACCTGGCGCGCGAACGCGGCTTGCTGGTGGTGATGCTGGAAACCGGTACTGGCGATGGCATGGCCGAGGCGCACCGGCTCTATACCCGTTACGGGTTTACTCCGCGCGGTCCGTTTCTGGACTATCCCGACAGCGAATGGTCGGCCTTTTTTGAACTGAACCTGGCGGCTGCGGCGCGCGTGGCCTGATGGCCCCCGCCGTGACGAAATAGAGAGATTTGTTGTGACTGACCTCACCCGACTGAGCCTCGCCGATGCCCGCAAGGGTCTCAAGGACAAGAGCTTTACCGCGCTTGAGCTGACCGACGCCTATATCGGTGCCATTGAAGCGGCCAATCCGAGCCTGAACGCCTATGTCGCCACCACGCCGGAACAGGCGCGCGACATGGCCAGAGCCAGCGATGAGAAGCTGAGCCAGGGGCAGGGCGGGCCGCTGGAAGGTATTCCGCTGGGCGTCAAGGACCTGTTTGCGACCAAGGGCGTGCATACCCAGGCGGCAAGCCATATCCTGGATGGCTTCAAGCCGGAATATGAATCCACCGTGACCGCCAATCTGTGGCGCGATGGTGCGGTGATGCTGGGCAAGCTCAACATGGACGAATTCGCCATGGGTTCGTCCAACGAGACATCGTACTACGGCCCCGTGGTCAGTCCGTTCCGCGCCGAAGGAAGCAATGCCAACCTGGTGCCAGGGGGATCTTCGGGTGGTTCGGCCGCGGCCGTCGCGGCGTGGCTGTGTGCTGGAGCAACGGCAACCGACACGGGCGGGTCGATCCGCCAGCCGGCGGCGTTTACTGGTACTGTGGGGATCAAGCCGACCTATGGGCGATGCTCGCGTTGGGGCACGGTGGCCTTTGCCTCCTCGCTCGATCAGGCCGGACCGATTGCCCGCACGGTGGAAGATGCGGCGATCCTGATGACTTCGATGTCCGGGTTTGATCCCAAGGATTCGACGAGCGTCGACCTGGCGGTGCCTGATTTTGCTGCGGCCGTGGAGCGGGGCGTCAAGGGCCTCACCATCGGGGTGCCCAAGGAATACCGCATGGACGGCATGCCGGCCGAGATCGAAAAGCTCTGGCAGGAAGGGCTCGAATGGCTGAAGGCCGAGGGTGCCAGCGTCAAGGATATTTCGCTGCCGCATACCAAATACGCCTTGCCCGCCTACTATATCGTGGCGCCGGCCGAGGCGTCGTCGAACCTGGCGCGCTATGACGGCGTAAAATACGGACTGCGTGTATCTGGGAAAGATATCACCGACATGTACGAGCTGACTCGGGCCGAAGGGTTCGGGCGCGAGGTCAAACGCCGCATCATGATCGGCACATACGTGCTGTCTGCAGGTTATTATGACGCCTATTATGTGCGGGCGCAAAAGGTGCGGACGCTGATCAAGAAGGACTTCGAAGACGCCTTCAACGCCGGTGTCGATGCGATCCTGACCCCGGCGACGCCGTCGGCGGCCTTCGGCATTGGTGACGAGGCCCTGGCGAGCGATCCTGTCGCGATGTATCTCAACGACATCTTCACCGTCACGGTGAACATGGCCGGCCTTCCGGGCATTGCGGTGCCGGCTGGCAAGGACGGGCAGGGACTGCCACTGGGCCTGCAACTGATCGGCAAACCGTTCGATGAGGAGACGCTTTTCGCAGCGGCGCGCGTCATCGAAAAGAGCTCCAGCGGGGACTTTGCTCCCAAGCCTTGGTGGTGATGGACGAGGCAAGGCACCAAGGGCAGCGCTTGATTGCGTTGCCGTTCCGCACTATTTGCCGCACATGCACAAACTAAAACTGGTGGAGACGCGCCCGCTTGCCGCGTCCGGGCCAACAGGAAATCCGCCGATGGCCGTAGATATCTTCACTTCGCTCGACTGGTCCGAGCCTCCCAAGGATATGAGCAAGCCGCTGCAGGCGCTGTGGTGGCTGAAGAAGGGTGAGTTGCGCGTGGGGCCCGAATGGGAGAGGGCGCACAATATCGTCCAGTCCATGGAGGGCGTTCAGGCATTCGACTGGGTGCATGCCCTGATGCACTGGATCGAAGCCGACATGGGCAATGCCGATTACTGGTATCGGCGGGCCGGCAAGCGACGCGCCACCGCAAGCGTCTCCCAGGAGTGGGAGCACATCGCGGCAGCATTAAGCGATGTGACCAGGCATTGAATTGGTCACCCCTCCCCTTGCGGGGAGAGGTGAAAAGATTACCGGTTATCCACCTGGCTGCGCACCAGAACCAGCCCGCGCCGGGTGATCCGGTAGGGCTGGCCGGCGTGCGACCGGATGGCTTTCTCAGCCTTGAGCTTGTTGAAGATGAGCGGTGTTAGCCCGCTTATCAGCCAGCGCGAAAAAACTTGGCCGCGCTGATCCGAAGGCCGGCAACGTCCGGTTCATTCACTCCCCGTCACAAGAGGACGGGGTCTCAGGCACTCTCGGAACGACTAAACATCAGTTTGATACCAGGGCGCCGCCGCTGGCAGTGCCGGACTGCCGCTCGCCGGGTTGAAATCCGCGGGAGGGTGGTGCAAACCAGCAACACCACACGAACATACGGGGGGCGCCGTGACCGCTGCCAAACTGCCTGCTGAATGCGAGTCCAAGGATGATGTGCGTGCTGAGATTGATCGCATCGATCAGGCACTGCTCAAACTATTCGCGGAACGGCATGGTTACGTGACGCGAATGGCCGAAATAAAGACCGATCCGCACGAGGCGTTCGATCCGGCGCGGATTGAAGCCATTATCAAGAAGGTACGCGGGCTCAGTTTGGAGCTTGATCTTGACGAAGATCAGGCCGAACTTATCTGGCGAACCCTGATCAATTGGAACATCAATTACGAGAAGGGCATCATTGCGGCGCGCAAGCGCGCCAAATAGGAGGCACAGATGGCGGGCATTCTGTTACGCAAGGCGGAAATGACGGATGCCCCGCGACTGGCCGACATCGCCTTTCGCGCGTGGGAACATGGCATCTTTCCCTTTCTCACCGACAAGCCAGGACTGAAGGACGCGGAGCGGCGCAGGCTGTCGCATGCGGTGGCGCAGGGCTGGCGACACACCATAGCGGCCGAAATCGACAGCGTGGTCGTTGGCTGGTGTTCCCGCGTGCCGGGCCGCAGTTATATTCCCTACCTCTTTGTCATGCCCGAGATGCAGGGCCACAGAATCGGGGCTACGCTGCTCGACCGCATGGAGACGATACTGGAACTGCATGGCGCGGATCGGGTGCACTTGGAGACACCAGCCGATCACGTCCGCGCTGTGCGGTTCTATGAGCGACAGGGCTATCGCATTCTGGCACTGCGTCCTGACGGGCGGGAGGGCCACTCACCATTCATGAGCGTGCATCTGGAAAAGCGCCTGCGCCCCTATGACGGGGAAATCGAGGAAGAGTGAGGCTGTTCAATCTTCGGATTGCGCGGGCGCAGCCTGAGCTGGCTGAAGCAGTCGGCAATATTGGCTTCGACGCCTGGCAGAACAGCCCTTTTGGGCACGACGATGCCGGGCGAACCGACCGGCAAAAACTGCGAGCAGAGTTCGTGACTTTCTGTCGGGACAAGCCGCAAACCATTCTCGTTGCCAGTGGCCACGGCACCATTCTTGGCTGGGGTGCGCGCGAAGACATGGATCATGTCATCTCCGATCTCTGGGTTGCGCCCGTCGCGCAGCGGCAAGGCGTGGGAGTGGCCTTGCTTGAGGCGCTGGAAGAGGCTATCGCCAAGCAGGGCTTTGCGTTTGCAGAGCTGGAAACCTATGCCGGCCACGCCGGGGCGGTGCGCTTCTATCTGCGTCAGGGGTATGAACCCGTATGGCGCGGTATGAAGTTTTCCGCCAGCCTGAATTATGAACTGGACAAGATCCGCTTCCGCAAGCCGTTGCGGGAAGCGGCGTAGGACTGCGCGAACATGACCCTCATTGATACCCGCACCCCCGACAAAAAGCGCCTGATCTCCGGTTCGACCGGCGACTGGGAGGTGATCATCGGCATGGAGGTGCATGCTCAGGTGACCAGTGAGAGCAAGCTGTTCTCCGGCTCCTCGACCGCCTTCGGCAATCCGCCCAATGCCAATGTGAGCTTCGTGGATTCGGCTATGCCGGGCATGCTGCCGGTGATCAACGAAGAGTGCGTGCGCCAGGCGGTGCGGACGGGACTGGGCCTCAAGGCCAAAATCAACAAGCGGTCGGTGTTTGACCGGAAGAACTACTTCTACCCGGACCTGCCCCAGGGCTATCAGATTTCCCAGTTCAAGGACCCCATTGTGGGAGAGGGCAAGGTGCTGCTCGATGTCGATGGCGAGCAGATCGAAATCGGCATCGAGCGCCTGCATCTGGAGCAGGATGCCGGCAAGTCGATCCATGACCAGCACCCCAATATGAGCTTTGTGGACCTCAACCGGTCGGGCGTTGCGCTGATGGAGATCGTCTCCAAGCCCGATCTGCGTTCATCCGAAGAGGCAAAGGCTTATCTGAGCAAGCTGCGGACCATCCTGCGCTATCTGGGCACCTGTGATGGAAACATGGAGCAGGGCTCGATGCGCGCCGACGTCAACGTGTCGGTGCGTCGGCCGGGTGGCGAATTTGGTACGCGCTGCGAAATCAAGAACGTCAATTCGATCCGCTTTGCCGGTCAGGCGATCGAATATGAAGCGCGCCGCCAGATCGATATTCTCGAAGATGGCGGCATGATTGACCAGGAAACGCGGCTGTTCGATCCCAAGCTGGGTGAAACCCGGTCGATGCGCTCCAAAGAAGAAGCGCATGACTATCGCTACTTCCCAGATCCCGACCTGCTACCGCTCGAATTTGACGACGCTTTCATCAGCGACCTGGCCCAGCACCTGCCGGAACTGCCGGACGAAAAACAGGCGCGGTTTATCGCCGATTACGGCGTGACGCCCTATGACGCGATGGTGCTGACGCTCGACCGAGAGACGGCAGACTATTACGAATCCTGCGTCGCTCATGGCGGGAAGAAGCGTGACGGCAAGGCCGTGGCCAACATTCTCAATGGCGATGTTGCCGCCTATGCCAATAGCCAGGGTCTCGCAGTATGGGAAACGCATCTGCAACCGGCCCAAATTGCAGGGCTGGTTGACCTGATCGCAGGTGGCGTTATTTCGTCCAAGGGCGGCAAAGACGTGCTGCAAATCCTGATCGCCGAGGAACCTGAAGGGGAGCCCGCCGAGATCGTGGAGCGTCGCGGCCTCAAGCAGGTGACCGATCTTGGGGCGATCGAGAAGATCGTCGACGAGATCATCGCGGCTAATCCCGAGCAGGTCGAAAAGGTCAAAGCCAAGCCGACCATGATCGGCTGGTTCGTCGGTCAGGCGATGAAGGCGTCGGGCGGCAAGGCCAACCCGCAGGCGCTCAACGAGATGATGAAGCAGAAGCTCGGGATCGAATAACCTTACGGAGCGGTGTCGTCGCTGCGCTCCCGTGGATCACGATCATTGGGCGTCTCGCTGTCCTGCTCCCGCCTGAGCGGGGTACTGTGGGGATTGTCGGTATCATCGGTGGGCAAGTGCCTTGGCATCGCTGGCACTTGTTCGGGCATGATATCGCGATTTTCCGGGCGGCGTTCCAATGGATCTGGCATCTAGACCTCCCTCGGGCGTGGGTCATGCTGTGGATCTGGCGGAATCTCGGGCGAGGGCGAGCGGTAGGGGTCTTCCACCGGCTGATCCGGCGTTGGGACTTCGTTCGGCCTTGGCGGCACCGGATCGACAGGTTGGGGCTGCGGAGGCTCGGGTTGCGGCACGATCTCGGGGCTCGTCCGTGGGTCAATGTCTGGCTTGTCGGGCATGTCTCTTCTCCTGCCGACCAACGGGTGGCTGGCAAGAGAGTTCCCGACCAGTGGGAATCGACGGAAGGGCGCTAAGCAGGCTTGCCGACCGCCATTTCTGCCCTGACCTCAAGGTCCGCATCGAGAAAATCCGGCTCCGTGCTGGCTCCCACTGCATCGAAATATCTGCTCATGAAATTCCGGTAGGAGGCTGCCAAGGCGATGTCAGCAATATTGAGGTCACTCAGACCAACGGCGCGCAGGTGGTCAATGTCCGTCTGGGATATGCGCGAAGCGTCCTTCGTAATCTGTTCGGCATAGGCCAGCATCGCCACCTGCTGCTCGGTGAGCCCGGCAGTTCGATAATCCCGGTGGATCGCCAAGGCCTTCTCCCGGCCCAGGGCGTTCGAAATCAGCTTGAAATAGACATGGGAGCAATAGCTGGACGGGACGTATTTGGCGGCGATGAAAGTAATCAGCCGAAAATTGAGCAGCCCCAGGGAAAAATTGTCCCGCATCTGGTGCAGCAGGCGCTCGATAGGCATGATCATATCGGGACGGGCCGACCAGCACTGGGTCGCCGCCATTACTCTCCCCATCGAGGCGATTTCTGCATTGTAGAGATCTGCCAGTTCACCCATGGCCTGGGCTGGCTCGATGGTCTTGAGATACATCTGGATGTCTCCTGCACGGCGCGCGCTGCCGAACTGGAACCAATATGATCTAGACGGGAACGCGGCGCCAGATGGCGCGAATGCGCCCGTCGATGAACAGAAGGCCGAAAAATATCACCAGCATGCCAACCAGCTGAATGGGCAGGATGGTCTCTCCCAAAACGGTGACACCGATTATCGAGGCCGAAATCGGCGCGATGAAGGTTGTGGTGGCAAAATTGGTCGCACCGACGCGCGGCAGGATGCGATACATGATCTGGAAGGTGAAGGCAGTCGAGAGCAGGCCAATTGCGAAGGCCGCACCCCAGGTCTCGGGCCGAGTCATCACCGGCATGCCTTCAGACCAGATGGCCACTGGTATGGCCACGACAGCAGCTCCAGTGAGTGCGATCGAGGCGAAGGCGGTCGGCTCGATGTGCTTGAAGCTGCGGGTGATGTTGAGCGTGAGCGCGTAGCACAGGGTTGCCCCCAGGCAGGCGGCCACCGCCCAGAGCTGGGTCGTGCCACCCACGGAGAGCGCAGGAGAGACCAGGATGGCCGCACCAACAAAACCGAAGCCAACCCCGGTGAACTTGGTCGCCGTCGCTTTCTCCCCGCCAATCCAGAAGTGAGAAATGACCGCGGTCACCATGGGTGTCAGGGCATTGATAATCGCGGCAATGCCGCTGGCCAGATGCGCTTGGGCGAGTGGGAACAGCGCGAATGGAATCGCATAGGCGACGACGCCGAGGCCGGCCAATTGCAGCCAGAGCACGGGATCGCGCGGGATCGGTTTGCGCAGGGCGAAGAGAACCACCCAGCAGCCCAGGGCACCTATGCCGACACGCAGAGAGGTAACCCAAAGCGGGCCCAGTTCACGGATCAAGACAGCGTTGAAGACGAAGGAACACCCCCAGATGGCGCCCAGCAGTATGATCCAGAACCAGTCACGCAGACTCATGTCACCGACCTTAGCGAAAACGTCCGCACGCTACGCCTGACCGGAACAAAGGTCGAACCGATTTTGACTATGGGAGTCATCAATTGCAGTGATGACTGTTCTGGCTTAGCCCGCGTAGGCGACCTCGCCCCGGGCCAGCTTTGCCAGGGCTTCGGGATAAGCCCGGTGTTCTTCAACCAGGATGCGCGCGGCCAGCGTCTCTGCCGTGTCGCCCGATAGGATGGGAACCCGGCGTTGCAGTATGGTGGGTCCCGCATCCAGTTCTGCGGTTACCCAATGCACCGTGCAGCCACTTTCGCTTTCGTGAGCGTCCAGGGCCTGTTGCTGGGGGTGCAGGCCTTTGAATTTGGGCAGCAGGGAAGGGTGGATGTTGAGTACGCGCCCCGTCCACCGTTGGGCAAATTCCGTGCTGAAAATGCGCATGAAGCCGGCGAGGCAGACGTAGTCGGCAGCCCAATTGGTGAGCGATTTCTCGATCTCTGCGTCGAAGGCCTCGCGGCTGGCATAGTCCCTGTGCGAGACGGATGCCGTGGGAATGTCGTTCTTGCGTGCGAAGTCGAGGCCGGGCGCATCAGGCTTGTTGGAAAACACCCCAACGATCTGTGCGGGATAGTCTGGTGCCTTGGCAGCCTCGATCAGTGCGGCCATGTTGGAGCCGCGCCCGGAAATGAGAATGGCGACGCGTTTCTTGGTCGTCACAGCGCCAGCTTGCCCTTGAAAGTGACCGGCTCGGCGGTGCGCTCAATCAATGCGCCAACAATGGCGGCGAGTTCGCCGGAAGCCGTCAGGCTGTCGACCAGCCGGTCCGCGTCTTCCGCCTGAACGGCGACGAGCATGCCGACCCCGCAATTGAAGGTGCGCAGCATTTCGCGCTCGCTCATGCCGCCGGTCTTGGAAAGCCAGCCAAAGACAGGCGGGACGGTGATTGCAGCCAGATCGATATCGGCGGCCAGGGTGTCAGGCAGGACGCGGGGGATATTGTCGATGAAGCCGCCACCGGTGATATGGGCCAGCGCCTTGACGCCGAGGCCGGCGCGCAGAGCAGCCAGCAGGGGCTTTACATAGATGCGGGTGGGTTCGAGCAGCGCCTCGGCCAGGGTATTGCCCGCAGCAAAGGGGGCCGGTGCGTCCCAGGCGAGGCCGGAGAGCTCAACGATCTTGCGAACCAGAGAATAGCCGTTCGAATGGACGCCGGAGGAGGCGATGGCCACGAGCAGGTCGCCTGCGGCAATGTCCTTGCGTGGCAGCAGGGCATCGCGTTCGGCGGCCCCCACCGCGAAACCGGCCAGATCGTAGTCGTTGCCCTGATACATGCCGGGCATCTCGGCGGTTTCGCCCCCGATCAGCGCGCAGCCGGCGAGGCGGCAGCCATGGGCGATGCCCTCAACGATGGACTTGCCCTGGTCGACATCGAGTTTGCCGGTGGCCAGGTAGTCCAAAAAGAACAGCGGCTCGGCGCCCTGCACGATGAGGTCGTTGACGCACATGGCCACCAGGTCCTGGCCGATGGTGTCGTGCTTGCCGGTGTCGATGGCGATCTTGAGCTTGGTGCCGACCCCGTCATTGGCCGCCACCAGAACCGGATCAACAAAGCCGGCCGCCTTGAGATCAAACAATCCGCCAAAGCCACCGATCTCGCCGTCAGCACCAGGGCGACGGGTGGAGCGGACGGCCGGCTTGATGGCTTCAACAAGGGCGTTGCCCGCGTCGATGTCGACTCCCGCCTGCTTGTATGAGAGGCCGTTTGATGGCAGATTTTGTGCGTCGGACATGTGCCTTCTTGCCATGCTGGGGATTGCGGGCGCAACAGCGTGCGCGCGAACCGGATTGGTTGATCTTTTCGGTGCTGGCCGTTAGACGGCCTGATAGCTTTTCGATTACCCAGACGCAAGGGCCGCCCGGCACCATGGCACTCAGAAATCAAGTGTTCATCTGGATTGGGCTGCTCATCGCCCTCGTCCTGTTGCTCTGGGTGTTCCGCGGCATACTCTTACCCTTTGTCGTAGGAGCCGCGCTGGCCTATTTGCTGAACCCGCTGGTCAACCAATTGCAGAAATGGCGGTTCAGCCGCGCTTGGGCGACCGTGGTGGTATTGTTCAGCGTGCTGACCGTTGTGATCAGCCTGTTCTACATGTTTGTTCCGCTGATCGGCCAGCAGATCATAGGTCTGATACAGCGCCTGCCCGGTTATGTCGGCGATTTGCAGGAGCTTGCCGCGGCCTGGTCGCCGGAAATCAATGCCTGGCTTGGGCCGGAACGCGCTGCGCAAGTGCAGACCAGCCTGAACGATTTGACGCGCCAGACCCTGGGTTTTATCGCCACCTTGCCGGCCGAGCTGGTCAATATCGGCCTGACCGGGGCGGCTGTGGTTGGTTTCACAGTGCTGGCGCCCGTGGTTGCGTTTTATCTGCTGCTTGATTGGGAAGGCATGGTTCGCGGCATCGACGACCTTCTGCCCAAGCAGCACAAGGGCGAAGTGAAGGGCGTTCTGCGCGAGATCGACAAGTCCATGGCCGGGGTCATTCGCGGGCAGGGCAGCGTGTTGCTGCTCGATGCGGCTTTCTACGCCACGGCGCTGAGCGTTATTGGCCTCAATTACGGGCTGGCTGTCGGGCTCATTGCCGGGTTGTTCAGCTTCGTACCTTTCGTCGGCTTCGCGCTCGGCCTGGGATTATCGGTCGGTATTGCGCTGGTGCAATACGCGCCCAATTGGTGGATGATCGTTCTGGTCGCTGGGGTTTACTTCTTCTGGCAGTTCATCGAGGGCAATGTGCTCTATCCCAAGCTTGTCGGCTCTTCGATCAACATCAATCCGGTCTGGATGATGTTTGCGCTGCTCGCCCTGGGGGCTGTATTCGGCTTTGTGGGCCTGTTGCTGGCCGTGCCCATGGCAGCCATTGCCTCGGTGCTGGTGCGTTACGGTGTGCGGAAGTACAAGGAAAGCTCGCTCTATCTCGGTCCGCGGCGAGCGCCCCATGACGATGCTGCATCCTGAGCATGGTCCGCGGCAGTTGCCGCTCGATCTTGGACACGAGCCGTCCCACTCCGAAGACGACTTTCTGGTGGGCGCCGGCAATTCCCTGGCTCATGCACGGGTTCTGGCCTGGCCAGATTGGCCTGACGGCGTGACCTTGCTGCTCGGTCCGGCGGCTTCAGGCAAATCTCACCTCGCGCGCATTTTCACTGAACGTGCAAATGCCGTCAGCGTGACGCCGGCCACCATTGGCGCCATTGCTTCGGGTGCGGGAGAGGGGGCCCTGCTGATCGAGGATGTCGACAGGCTCGGCTATGACGAACAGCATCTGTTCCATCTGCTCAACCAGGCGATGCGCGGTGCGCGAACCCTGTTGCTGACAGCGCGGGAGGAGGTTGCAACCTGGTCGCTTGAGACCGATGATGTGCGCTCCCGGATACGTAGAGCGCCAGTTTTCCGGCTCGCAATCACGGACGACATCGAGTTGTCACAGATGTTCGTGAAATTGTTTGGGGATCGACAGATCAAGGTCGACCCCAAGGTGGTCGGCTATGTGGTGCCGCGCATGGAGCGCAGCTCCGAGGAAGCCGCGAGCCTTGTTGAACTTATGGACAGGCTGGCTCTTGCCAAAGGGTCGGCTATTACCCGCACAATAGCGTCGGAGGCCCTGGCGCTGCGCCGCCGAGCGCATGGGCACGACCGGCCACAGGATTGGGACGCTGAAAGCGATGAATGAGATGACCGAAATTGCCGAAGCTGAAGGATCGGTTCCGGATGTCGAGGCGCTGCGCACCAGCCCGGCGCGCTTCGTCAATCGCGAGGTCAGCTGGCTCCAGTTCAACATGCGGGTGCTTGAAGAGGCTGGGAATGAAGCGCATCCGCTGCTGGAACGGCTGCGCTTTGTGTCCATCTCGGCCAATAACCTTGATGAATTCTACATGGTGCGCGTGGCGGGGCTGAAGGGCCAAATTCGCGCTGGCATGACCAAGCAGAGCGCCGATGGCCTTTCGCCGGCCGAGCAGCTTGAGGAAATTGCGACGCTTGCCCAGCATCTGCAGCTTGAGCAGCAGGATCACTGGAAGGAACTGCGCGAAGAGCTATTTGCGCAAAACGTGGTGATACACGAGACCGACGATCTGACCGGTGACCAGGTCGCCTATCTGCAGAAGCTGTTCCGCGAAGAAATCTTTCCGGTCCTGACGCCAATTGCCGTCGACCCGGCCCATCCGTTCCCGTTTATTCCCAATCTGGGCCTGGCGCTCGCCTTCGAGTTGAAACGTCCGAATTCCGATCAGCATCTGACGGCCCTGGTTCGCATTCCGAGCAATCTGGACCGCTTCATCAATCTGCCCAGCGGGCTGGTTTCGGACGGCCGTTCTGAGGTCGTGACCATCGATACGCTGGTCAAGCTCTTCTTTCACAAGATGTTTCCGGGCCATGAAGTGGTTGGTTCGGGGGCGTTCCGGGTCATTCGCGACAGCGAAATCGAAATCGACGATGAAGCCGCAGATCTAGTGGTGGAGTTTGAGAGTGCGCTGCGCCAACGCCGCCGCGGTCAGGTGATCCGGCTGGAGATCGAGAGGTCCATGCCGCGGGCCCTCAAGCGCCAGATTGGCGAACAGCTCGGGGTCAAGGAAGCTGACGTCTTTGAGGTGCAAGGCTTCCTGGGATTGGCCGATGCGCGCAAGATCTGCGACGTCGATCGCCCCGATCTCAAGTTCACGCCCTATCTGGCTCGGTTCCCGGAACGTATCCGGGACTATAATGGCGACAGCTTCGCTGCCATCCGTGCCAAGGATATCCTGGTTCATCATCCGTTCGAGAGTTTTGACGTGGTGGCGCAGTTTCTGATGCAGGCGGCGCGTGACCCGGATGTCGTAGCCATCAAGCAGACGCTTTACCGCACCTCTTCGGACAGCCCGATCGTCAAGGCCCTCATTCTGGCGGCCGAGGCGGGCAAGTCGGTGACTTGCCTGGTGGAGCTGAAAGCGCGCTTCGATGAGGAAGCAAATATCCGCTGGGCGCGCGATCTTGAGCGGGCCGGGGCGCAGGTGGTGTTCGGCTTTGTCGAGCTCAAGACACACGCCAAGCTCAGCCAGGTGGTGCGGCGCGAAAAGGGCAAGCTCGTCAGCTATTGCCATATCGGCACCGGCAACTACCACCCGATCACCGCCAAGATTTACACCGACCTGAGCTACTTCACCATCGACCCGGCGATTACGCGCGACGTGGCGAGGGTGTTCAATTTCATCACGGGTTATGCGCGCCCGACAGAACTCGAGACTATCGCCGTTTCGCCCGTCAATCTGCGCCAGACGCTGCTTGATAATATCGCTCATGAAATCGAGCTGGCCAGCAACGGCCAGCCCGCGGGCATCTTGCTCAAGATGAACTCTCTGGTCGATCCACAGGTGATCGACGCGCTCTACGACGCCAGCCAGGCTGGTGTGAAGGTCGACCTGATCGTTCGTGGCATCTGCTGCCTGCGGCCCGGAATTCCCGGGTTCTCCGACAATATCCGGGTCAAATCGGTGGTCGGCAGGTTCCTTGAGCACAGCCGCATCTATTGTTTCGGCAATGGCGAAGTCATGCCCTCGCCGCGGGCCAAGGTCTATATATCATCGGCCGATATCATGGGGCGCAATCTGGATGGGCGAGTGGAAACGCTGGTCCCGATCCTCAACGAAACGGTGCACAAGCAGATTCTGGACCGGATTCTGGTTGCCTATCTCAAGGACAACCAGCAGAGCTGGGAAGTGCTTCCCGATGGCAGCTCCCATCGTGTAAGGGTGAGCGAGGGCGAAGAACCCTTCAACGCCCACGACTACTTCATGACCAATCCTTCGCTGTCCGGCCGCGGCAGTGCGGGCGAGGCGGAGACTGACGAGGATTAAATTGACACAGTTTTGGGGCGTCGATGCCGATCCGACAGCACAAGGGCGAATCAAAGGCGCCCGACCCGTTGCGGTTCTGGACATCGGCTCCAATTCGGTTCGCCTTGTCGTCTATGAGCGACACGCACGTGCCCTGACGCCGCTGTACAACGAAAAGTCTGCCTGCGCCTTGGGCCGCGGCATCGCGCAGAGCAAGCGCCTTGCTGATGCCAATATGGAAAAGGCCTTGGAGGCCATGAAGCGCTTCGCGCTCGTGGCCCGCATGATGCGTGTCGGCAAAGTTTATATTCTGGCGACCTCCGCCGTTCGCGATGCGGCTAACCGCGACGAGTTCGTCTCGTCGGTCGAGGCTATCATGGACGCGCCGGTCCGCGTGCTGAGTGGCCAGGAAGAGGCGCACTACGCGGCGCTGGGCGTGGTCGCCGGCATTCCCGGCTTCAGCGGCATTGTTGGGGACCTCGGCGGTGGGAGCCTTGAACTCTCCGACATCGCAGATGGTCACGACACCAATGGCGAGAGCTTTGAGCTAGGTGTCATCCGGCTGCAGGATGATGCGGATGGCTCGCCAAAAAAGGCGGCGGCGCTGGCCCGGGAACGGCTCGAGGGCTCCATTCTTAAGACGGCGAAGAAGGGCGCGCAGTTCGCGGCGATCGGCGGTACCTGGCGCGCCCTTGCCAAGCTGCACCAGGGATTGCGCGACTATCCCCTGCACATGGTGCAGGATTACGTGGTGCCCGCCGAAGACATGATCGCCTTCTGCGAGGAAATTGCAGCCGCCGATGCGCTCAAGGGTTATCTGGGCGCGGGGGACGTCAGCAGTTCTCGCCGGGAACTGGTTCCCTTCGGTGCGGCAATCATGGCCGAGATTCTCAAGGCCGGTCAGTTCGGCAGTGTGGTGTTCTCGGCATTGGGGGTTCGCGAAGGCTACCTCTTTGGAATGCTCGATGAACGGGAGCGTGAGATCGATCCGCTCATTCAGGGCGCCGAAGAATTGTCCGTGCTGCGTTCCCGTTCGCCGGCCCATGCCAATGACCTTGTCGAGTTTTCGGCGCAGTACTTTTCCGCCGTGGGCATCGAGGAAACTGCAGCGGAAGCGCGGCTGCGGGTCGTTGCGTGCTTGTTGGCCGATATAGGCTGGCGCTCGCACCCTGACTATCGCGGGCCGCAGAGCGTGGATTCGGTGGCCTATGGGTCACTTACCGGTGTCGATCACCCGGGCCGGTCATTTCTGGCACAGACGCTCGCGGTTCGCTATGACGGACTCAAGGCCAAGTCGGCGCTGGTTCTCGCGCCGCTGGGGTCGGAGGCCCTGACCCAGCGCGCGCGGCTGATCGGATCGATGATGCGCGTGGCCTATCCAATGACCGCGGCGATGCCCGGCATCCTGCCAAGGACGCGGTTCCGTCTTGACGAGGATACGCTCGTCCTTACGCTACCGGGTGACTTCGCATTCCTTGATGGCGACCACCTGCGGAACCGCCTGCGGCAGTTTGCCGAGGGTGCGGGGCACGCCAAATGGCGGGTCGATGTAGGGTAGGCGCCGAGCCTATTCGGCTGCCTCAGTCTGGCTCACCGAGAACTCGATGATGCCCTTGCGTGTCGCCACCAGGCCGATACGGCCATGCTTGATTGCCAACGCCTTTTCGCCGAACAGCTTGCGGCGCCAGCCTTTCAGGGCGGGCACGTCGGCATCGTCGTCCAGCACAAGCGCGTCGATCTCGTCTGATGTCGCAATGATCCGGGCGGCGACACCATGCTGCTCGGCCACAGCCTTGAGCAGCACGCGGACCAGATCACCGATCGCACCCTTGGGTGAAGGACCGCGATAACGTTCGGGCAGGCTGGGCAGAGCCGACTTGGGAAGAGCATCAACCTCCCGGAGCAGGGTCATGATCTCGGCGGCGGCAGCGCTGCGACCAAAACCGCGAGGCACGGCGCGCAACTTTTCGAAGGCGTCGGCGGTAAGCGGGCGCTGGGTCGCCAATTCACCCAGCACGTCGTCCTTCAGGATGCGGCTGCGCGGCTGGTCGGTGTCTTGCGCCTTTTGCTCGCGCCATTGCGCCAGCACCTTGATGGCGGCCAGATCGCGCGGGCGATTGAACTTCATCTTTAGCCGGTTCCAAGCCTGGTCGGGCTGGACAACATAGGTGTCGATGCTGCGCAACGTGGCCATCTCGTCTTCGACCCAATCCCAGCGCCGCGTGGCTTCGACCTGCTTGCGCAATTCGCGGTAGATGTCGCGCAGCCAGGTGACGTCAGCCAAAGCGTAGATGCGCTGCTTTTCGGAAAGCGGGCGAGCGGACCAATCGGTGAAGCGCGAGGATTTGTCGAGTTCGACCTTGCAGATCGACCGGACCAGACTGTCATAGGAGGCGCTGTCGCCAAAGCCGCACACGCTTGCGGCAACCTGAGTGTCGAAGATGTTGTGGGGCACTGCACCCGTCAGCTTGACGAAAATTTCGACGTCCTGACGCGCGGCATGGAAGACTTTGGTGACATTGGGGTTTGCGAGAAGAGCAAAAAACGGTGCCAACTTGATGTCGGGCGCCAGCGGATCGATCAGCACCGCTTCGTCATCAGTGGCAACCTGGATCAGGCAAAGCCGCGGCCAGTATGTGGTTTCACGCAGGAATTCGGTGTCGACCGTCACAAATTCGAACTGGGAAGCGCGCTCGCAGAAAGCCGCCAGCGCTTCTGTGGAAACTATGAGGTCCATACGTACTACCGTCTCAAATTCGTCACTATTCTTCCTAGCAGGTGCGGATCGTTAGCTCCACCTTGGATTTTCCTCGCAGTGAAGAGGCTGATCGCGAGAAGTCCTGCCGCCTTGACAAGCGGGGCGCGCCATGCGCTTTTCCCGCCCGAGATTCCGGCCTTTATTCAGCAATTTCGAGACCTGACATGACCCTTCATCGCTACCGTTCCCACACCTGTGGTGCCCTTTCGGCGGGCGATGCGGGCAATAATGTGCGCCTCTCAGGCTGGGTGCATCGCGTGCGTGATCACGGCGGGCTGCTGTTCATCGATCTGCGCGATCACTATGGCATTACGCAGTGCGTCATTGACCCGGATTCTGACGCGTTTGCCACCGCAGAAACCGTGAGGTCCGAATGGGTGCTGCGGATCGATGGAGAGGTGAAGCTGCGCGACGCGGCGGTGGTGAACCCGAACATACCAACCGGAACGATTGAGGTTTTCATCCGGGAGATCGAGGTGCTCTCCGCGGCCAAGGAACTACCGCTACCGGTCTTCGGCGAAGCCGAATATCCCGAGGACATCCGCTTGCGCTACCGCTTCCTCGATCTGCGCCGCGAGAAACTGCACGGCAATATCGTCAAGCGTACCAAGATCATTTCCGCGATGCGCGCTGGGATGGGGGAGGCCGGGTTCACCGAATTTTCGACCCCAATCCTGACGGCCTCTTCACCCGAAGGCGCGCGCGACTTCCTGGTGCCCAGTCGCATTCATCCCGGCAAGTTCTTTGCCCTGCCGCAGGCGCCGCAACAGTATAAGCAACTGCTGATGGTGGCTGGCTTCGACCGCTACTTCCAGGTTGCTCCCTGTTTCCGCGACGAGGACCCCCGTGCTGACCGTCTGCCAGGCGAGTTCTACCAACTCGACCTGGAGATGAGCTTTGTGACCCAGGAAGACATCTGGAACACGGTCGAGCCGGTGATGACCGAGGTGTTTGAGAAATTTGCTGACGGCAAGCCGGTGACCAAGGGCTGGCCGCGCATTCCTTATGCCGAAGCCATTCGCAAGTATGGCTCGGACAAGCCAGACCTGCGCAACCCAATTGAAATCCAGGCTGTGACTGAGCATTTCGCCGGTTCCGGTTTCAAGGTCTTTGCCAACCAGATCGAGGCCGATCCCAAGGTTGAGGTCTGGGCCATTCCGGCCAAGAACAAGGCCGGCGCCGAGCCCATTGGTCGCGCGTTCTGCGACCGCATGAACGCTTGGGCGCAGGGCGAGGGGCAGCCGGGCCTTGGCTATATATTCTTCAAGGAAGGGCAGGGGTCGGGTCCGATTGCCAAGAATATCGGCGAGGAGCGGACGGCGGCCCTCAAAGCGCAGCTGGGGCTGGAAGACGGCGACGCGGTGTTCTTTGTCGCCGGGCGTCCGGAGAAGTTCTACAAGTTTGCCGGTGAGGCGCGCACCAAGGTCGGTACCGATCTGGGCGTGGTCGACACGGACCGCTTTGCCCTGTGCTGGATCGTCGATTTCCCGTTCTATGAGTGGGACGAGGAGGAAAAGCGCGTGGACTTTGCGCACAATCCCTTCTCCATGCCGCAGGGCGGGTTGGAAGCACTTAACGGCGAAGACCCCCTGTCGCTTACGGCCTATCAGTATGACGCGGTATGCAATGGTTTCGAGATTGCCTCGGGTTCGATCCGTAATCAGGAACCGGAGACCATGGTCAAGGCATTCGAATTGACCGGCAAGTCCCGCCAGGAGGTCGAAGAGCAGTTTGGTGGGCTGTATCGCGCCTTCCAGTATGGTGCTCCGCCGCATGGTGGCGCCGCCTTCGGTATCGACCGCATCGTGATGCTGCTGTGCGGGGTGCAGAACCTGCGCGAAATTACCGCCTTCCCGATGAACCAGCAGGCGGAGGACCTCCTCATGGGGGCTCCCAGCGCTCCTGCTGCCAAGCAGCTTCGTGAACTGAGCATCCGGTTGAACGTTCAGAGCTAGATTGCCGGGGACCAATTGAACTGCATAGGGGCGGCCGCGACCGCCCCTTTTGCTTATGGTTAGCGCGGATTAACCAGCATTAATAGTCCGTTAAATCCTTGCTTGCTACCCAAGTAGGCAAGAATTTCCTGGTTCGGATTCGCGGTGTGAAGTCGAAGTTTTCCCATGTCCTGATGCTTTTGGGCGCCATACTGGCGTTTGTGCCCATTATCGCGGTGGACTACCTGCTGGACGCCTATGTCCAGTACCGGGAAAAAGCGAATGCGCAGCTTTATGTTGAAATAGTCAGCTCACACATCAATTCAAGTGCGATGGATGGTGTTGCGGCCCTGCGCCATGTCATAGCGGCCAGCCCTTCGCTGTGCACGCCCACCTTCGTGACCAACGCGCAGGAAGCTCTCGAGGGAGGCCTCAACCTCAAGCAGTTCCTGGTGGAGAATTTAGACGGCGTGCAATATTGCGACGCCTATGGCCGGGTCGTGGACTATTCGCCCCTGTCGCAGCCCCTGCCGGTTCCGGGGCTGACTGAGACCATGGCGGTGGTCAAGCTGGGCGAGATGAACATGCCGGCGCTCAAGATTGCGCAGACTTTTGGCGAGACGAGACGGGTATCGACCTTCGTTCCGCTGCTGGGACAGTCGGAATCCGCCCTAAATAAAACCATGCCGGATGCGGCCATGATGCGGGTCACGCTCACCAATGGCCTCTCGATTGTGACATTGGGCGATCCATCGGGTTTCGACCGGCGTCAGTCCAGCGCCGATTATATCAGTGCCCAGGGCTATGCAGGGCAGTTTCCCATCAAGGTTGAATACGCAGTTCCATTCGCGATGGTGCGGGCCGGCTATGCCGATCTCGACGTGGCATTCACGATAATCGCCTGTCTGGCCAGCGCGATCTTTCTGATCCTCAGCCTGAGCTATGTGCGACGTTCCCGCGTTCCGGCCTTTGACCTGGAACGGGCCATTGAGCGGAACGAGATCAAGCCATATTACCAGCCGGTCATCAACCTACGCACTGGCGCGCTGGTCGGCTGCGAGGTGCTGTGCCGCTGGGAGAAACGAAACGGGCAGGTGATACCCCCAGGCGCCTTTATCGACTATGCGGAAGTTACCGGACTCGCCATTCCCATGACGGTTTCGCTGATGCAGCAGGTACGAAACGACCTGGGAGAGCTCTCCAAGACGCTGCCGGAAATGAAGATTTCGATCAATCTGTTCGAGGGCCATTTCCGCGACGTTGGCATCGTGGAGGATGTGCAGGCGATTTTCGGGCAATCGCCCATCAACTTCCGGCAATTGGTGTTCGAGATCACCGAACGCCGGCCGCTGACCAACTCCATGGCCACCACGAGCGTGATTTCGGGCCTGCATGCGCTCGGCGCGCGGCTGGCCATGGACGACGCCGGGACGGGGCATTCCAATCTGGCCTATCTGGCAACGCTGGGCGTCGACGTGATCAAGATCGATCGCATCTTCGTGGACATGATCAAGCCGGGGACGACCCAGGTGCCGGTTTTGGATGGGCTGATTGCCATGGCCAAGGACCTCGACTGCGAGATCGTCGCCGAAGGTGTCGAAACAGAAGAACAAGCGCTTTACCTGCGTTCAAGGGGCGTATTGCACGCGCAGGGCTATATCTTTGCGCCCGCATTGAAGGTGACAGCGTTCAAGGAACTGGCTCTGGCTCTTCATTCCGCGTCCAACCCACAGCCACGACTCGAGGTGGTCGCCTCGGCGGCCTGATCCCGTGCCAGGGATCCAATCGGACCCTTCATCGCCTCGCTGTCGCCAGCCTGTCATCGCAATCGTTGCATTTTTCGGCGGCGCCGCAATTTTGCCGCCGACTCGGCGGCTTGGGCTTTTCTGGCCTTTTCAATCTCGTTGATTGATGGCACCAACGCCGCCAAAGGGCCTGCCGGGAGAGAGTTACGTGTCCACCGATATCAATGAGCAGCGCAAGGCACTTCGGGAAGCGGCGCTGCATTTCCACGAGTTTCCCAAGCCCGGCAAACTGGAAATCCAGCCGCTAAAGCCCTTGGGCAACCAGCGCGATCTGGCGCTCGCCTATTCGCCTGGGGTGGCGGCGCCCTGCGAAGAGATCGCGCAGTCGCCGGAAACGGTTGCTCGTTATACCTCGCGGCAGAACCTGGTGGCGGTCATCTCCAACGGAACGGCGGTACTAGGGCTGGGCAATATCGGTGCTCTGGCTTCCAAGCCGGTGATGGAAGGCAAGGCGGTTCTGTTCAAGAAGTTCGCCGGGATCGATGTGTTCGATCTCGAAATCGACGAGCTCGATCCGAAAAAGTTCACCGATGCTGTGGCGCCGCTCTGGCCCACTTTTGGCGGCATCAATCTCGAGGACATCCGTGCTCCAGACTGCTTCGAGATCGAAGAGGCGCTGCGGGACCGGATGCCAATCCCGGTCTTCCACGACGACCAACACGGTACCGCGATCATTGTCGGTGCTGCTGTGCTGAATGGCCTGGAACTGGCGGGAAAGAAAATCGAAGACGTCAAGATCTGCACTTCCGGCGCGGGGGCGGCAGCCATTGCCTGCCTCAATGTGCTGGTAGCCCTTGGCGCCAAGCATGAAAATATCTGGGTGGCGGACAAGGACGGCCTGGTTACCCACAAGCGCAACGACATCAATGACAAGTGGCGCGGCCAGTTCCGGCGCACCAGCGATGCGACGACACTGGCAGAGGTCATTGATGGTGCCGACGTGTTCCTGGGTCTTTCAGCAGCAGGCGCCTTGAAGCCCGAGCTGCTGGCCAAAATGGGCCCCAAGCCGCTGATCCTGGCCCTGGCCAACCCCAATCCGGAAATCATGCCGGAACTGGCCAAGGAAACCAGGCCCGATGCCATGGTGTGCACAGGGCGCTCGGACTACCCCAACCAGGTCAACAACGTCTTGTGCTTCCCCTTCATCTTCCGCGGTGCGCTCGATGTGCATGCCACGACCATCAACGAAGAAATGAAGCTGGCCGCGGTGCGGGCCATCGCCAAGCTGGCGCGGGAGCCTGGGCTGGAGGTGTCGCCTTCTGGTTCTCCTGCGGTTTATGGGCCTGAGCACATTATTCCCAACCCATTCGATCAGCGGCTGATCCTGCGTATTGCTCCGGCTGTGGCTCGCGCCGCGATGGAATCGGGCGTGGCCAAGCAGCCGATTGCGGACTGGGATGCCTATCAGGACAGCCTCAACCGTTTCGTATTCCGCTCCGGGCTGGTGATGAAGCCGATCATTGACCGGGCGCAGGGAAAGGGCAAACGCATTGCTTTTGCCGACGGCGAAGACGAGCGCGTGTTGCGCGCCGCGCAGGTGCTACTCGAGGAAGGCATTGCCCGCCCGATCCTGATAGGGCGTCCGGCGGTGCTGGAGGCACGCATCGAGCGGTTCGGCCTCAGCATTGAGCCGGGCAGGGACTTTGAGGTCATCAATCCCGAAGATGATCCGCGCTATCGCGACTATGTGAGCCTGTTCCATTCGCTGGTGGGGCGCACCGGCGTGACGCCAGATACGGCGCGAACCATTGTGCGCACCAACACCACGGTGATCGGCGCGCTTGCCCTGAAGCGTGGTGAAGCCGATGCCATGCTTTGCGGTCTGCAGGGGCGCTTTATCAAGCATGTGCGCGATATCAAATCGGTGCTGGGCATGCAGCCGGGGGTGACCGAGGCTTCCGCGCTCTCCATGCTGATCATGCCGCGAGGCGCGTTTTTCCTGACTGACACCTATGTCAACCAGAACCCCAGCGCCGACGAGATTGTCTCGATCACGCTGCAGGCGCGCGATCACCTCAAGCGCTTCAACATCGAGGCCAAGGCGGCGCTGCTGAGCTATTCCAATTTTGGGTCGCGGGATGGGGACAGCGCCTACAAGATGCGCGAGGCCTATGCCAAGCTCAAGGCCGTTGCGCCGGACCTGATTGTCGAAGGCGAAATGCAGGGCGACCTGGCGCTGAATGAAGGTCTGAGAGAGCGCTATATCCCCGACACCATTCTCAAGGGTGAAGCCAACCTGCTGGTGTTCCCCGATCTCGACGCGGCCAACCTTTCCATGACGCTGCTCAAAGAAATGAACAATGGTCTTGCTGTCGGCCCAATCCTGATGGGCACGCAGGCACCGGCTCATATTCTTGCGCCGTCGGTTACAAGCCGTGGCATTGTCAATATGGCGGCCATTGCAGCTAATGAAGCCCTTGGAGAAACGATTTGATTCGACACACTGTCAGCTTCACGCTCAAGCATGCCGCGGGATCGGATGCGGAGCGCGATTTCCTGGACGCAGCACTGGTTCTGGCCGTCATCCCCGGTGTCACGCGGTTTGAACGGCTGCGCCAAGTAAGCCCGAAGACCGATTTTGCTTTCGGCTTCTCCATGGAGTTTGCCGATCAAGCCGCTTATGACGCCTACAACGCCCATCCCGATCACGTTGCTTTCGTGCAGGAGCGCTGGGTGCCCGAGGTCGAGCGGTTCCAAGAGCTCGACTACGTTGCGCTGTAACGCATTGGGGTGCTAAGAGCGAATATCCGCACCTAAAGGCCGAGAGGATGTCTCATGAACCAGATCGCTGTGTTCAGTGGAGGCGCGCATCCTCGCCTGGCTGAGGAGATCTGCGCGGAACTTGCAGTTCCGCTCCTGCCAACGCAAATCAAGCGCTTTTCCAATGATTGCCTCGAAGTGCAATTGCAGGCCAATTGCCGCGAGCAGGACGTTTTCCTGGTGCAGACGCTGAGCGCCCCGGTGCAGGACCATCTCACCGAATTACTGTTAATGCTGGACGCGGCGCGCGGCGCTTCGGCGGCCAGGATCACGGCGGTCATTCCGCACTATGCCTATGCGCGCTCGGACAAAAAGGACGCGCCGCGTATTTCCATTGGCGGCCGCCTGGTTGCAGACCTGCTCAAGACAGCCGGCGCCGACCGCGTGCTGACCATGACGCTGCACTCACCGCAGGTGCACGGCTTTTTCAGCGTTCCAGTAGACCACCTGCATGCGCTGCACGAATTGGCGCGGCACTTCCGGCGCTATGATCTGTCGAACACCGTGGTCGTCTCTCCCGATCTGGGTAACGCCAAAACGGCTGCGGCCTTTTCCCGTGCGCTGGGGCGCCCGGTCGCGGCGGGTGCCAAGGAGCGGATTTCGGACACCAAGGTGCATATCTCGGCCATTATTGGCGACGTCTCGGGGCGTGATGCGATCGTGCTGGACGACGAAATCGCGAGCGGCGGATCGGTCCTCGAACTGCTCCACCATCTGCGCGCCAATGGTGCGCGATCGGTTCGCGTTGCCTGTACGCATGGTATCTTTGCGGGCAATGCGGTGGCGCGGCTGGCCGCGGAGCCGGATATCGAAGAGATCGTGTGCACCAATACGCTGCCCAATGCGCTGGCCCAGCCGCATGCGAAGCTAACGGTGCTATCGGTCGCCCCCGCGCTCGCCGAAGCGATGCGCCGGATCAACAATGGCGATTCTGTCAGCGCACTATTTGGGGAAGCTGGGCATCCGCATCGTACAGCGGCCGAATAGGGAAACCGCTCCTTAATCCCTTGTCAGGCATGGTTGGCTGTCTTCAATCGGTCTGTCCATGCCCACCCGACTCAAGCGTCCTGCATTCTGGCGTCCTCTGGCCCTGACCGTGACCCTGCTGGGGTTTCAGGGCTATCTGGGCTATTCGGCGATATCGGGTCAGTTCGGCATCGAGAATCGAGAAGATATCCTGGCCGATATCGAAATACTGCAGGATCGGAGCGCCGCTTTGCAGGCCGAGATCGAAGCCTATCGGCATCGGGTTTCCCTGATGAATCCGCGGCATCTGGACCCGGATATCGTCACCGAAAGAGCGCGGGCGCTGTTGAACATGGCCAATGCCGAGGATGTCCTCGTGATGGTCAATCCGGACACCGGTAAACCAATTTCCGGTCAATTCGTTGAATTAATCGACGATCAGTTAATCTCGATTATACAAGCGGATTCAACCCTTTAGGCAGTGTTACCAAGCCTTCAAGAGGCAATGTTATTGCCTTGGTGCTTGCAGTATGATGCCCGAGATGGCCTGATGGCCTAAGCGGCAAATTCCCGACCCAAGCGGAGTGTAGAATGGCGCGCAAGGCGACGGCCACCAAGGCCAAGACGCAGCCCAATGTCCCCCAGTTCACCGAAGAACAGGATCTCGAGGCGTTTCGCGAGATGCTGCTGATCCGACGGTTCGAGGAAAAGGCCGGCCAGATGTATGGCATGGGCCTGATTGGCGGTTTCTGCCACCTCTATATTGGACAGGAGGCGGTTGTGACCGGCATCACCATGGCCTCTGAGAAGGGCAAGGATGCCCAGATTACTGGCTATCGCGACCACGGCCACATGCTGGTAATGGGTCTCGACCCCAAGGGCGTGATGGCCGAACTGACCGGTCGACAGGGCGGCTTGTCGAAGGGCAAGGGCGGCTCGATGCACATGTTCTCCAATGAACACCGCTTTTATGGGGGCAATGGCATTGTGGGAGCTCAGGCTTCGCTTGGCACTGGCCTTGCCTTTGCCAGCAAGTACAAGGGCGACGGCTCTGTTTCGATCACCTATTTTGGTGACGGTGCTGCGAACCAGGGCCAGGTCTATGAGAGCTTCAATATGGCCAAGCTCTGGAACCTGCCGGTCGTCTACATCATCGAGAACAATAAGTACGCCATGGGCACCTCAACGGAGCGTTCCTCGGCGACGACGGACTTTTCCATGCGTGGCGCCTCGTTCAACATTCCGGGCGAGCAGGTCGACGGCATGGATGTGCGCATGGTCTATGACGCTGCCCAGCGCGCCATCGAGCACGCCCGGTCCGGCAAGGGCCCGTATATCCTTGAGATGCTGACCTATCGCTACCGCGGCCACTCGATGTCGGACCCGGCCAAATACCGGTCCAAGGACGAAGTCACCAAGTACCGCCAGGAGCGCGACCCAATCGAACAGGTCCGCGCGCGCCTTATTGAAGGTGGCTCGATCACTGAGGAAGAACTCAAGAAGATCGAGACCGAAATTCGCGCTATCGTCACCGAGGCGGCAGAGTTCGCCACTAACGATCCTGAGCCGGAAGCGTCCGAGCTCTGGACCGATATCACCATCGAGGCCTAAGGCACGATGACCATCCTTCTCGGTGTCATTGTGCTGTTTGCCGTGCTGTCGGCGGTCATGGCCGCCGCGCAGGCGATGGCGATCAGCAGGCTGGCGCCGTCCGGCGCCTGGCGCGGCTGGCTATTCGGCTGGTGGCGTTTCGCCGAGGTCGAGCGCCTGGCAGGTCTGGCCGGCGCGGCTCAGGCAGGCATCTACAAGCGTGCGGTGATCGCCACTGTTGCCTTTGTGCTGCTTGGCTTGATCCTGAGCGGCTGGGTGGTCAACCAGCGCCCAAACGGCGCTACCGATATCTCGTCAAAGAAATTTAATGGCTGGCGGGTCGATACCGCTGTCCTGAACCTGAATTCCTCTATTCGCCCGATGGTCTCCATGCCCGGCGCGATCCCTGTGGAGAGCTGATATGCCCCAAGTCCTCATGCCCGCTTTGTCGCCGACCATGGAAGAAGGCAAGCTTGCCAAATGGGTCGTCAAGGTTGGCGATACGGTGAAGTCCGGTGACGTGCTGGCGGAAATCGAAACCGACAAGGCGACGATGGAAGTCGAGGCGGTTGATGAAGGCACCGTGAGCGAAATCCTCATCGAGGAGGGCACCGAAGGTGTGAAGGTCAACACCCCGATCGCTGTCGTGTTGGCAGAGGGCGAGAGTGCGGGCGAGGCCAAGGCGCCAGTTGCCGAAACCGCGCCGGAGCCTGCTGAGGCTCGCGTTGCTGCAGCAGAGAAGGCCGCCGACGCCGCACCTGCTGCTGCGGCTGCACCCGCGGCCCCGAAGTTCGAGCCACAGGCCGATCCCGACCTGCCTGAAGGCGTGGAAATGGTCGAAATGACCGTACGGCAGGCCCTCAACGAGGCCATGGCCGAGGAACTGCGCCGCGACAAGGATGTCTTCATCATGGGTGAGGAGGTCGCTGAATATCAGGGCGCCTACAAGATCACCCAAGGCCTGCTGCAGGAGTTCGGCAAGGATCGCGTGATCGACACCCCGATCACCGAACATGGCTTTGCGGGTCTGGCTGTCGGTGCCGCTTTTGCTGGTTTGAAGCCCGTGGTCGAGTTCATGACCTGGAACTTTGCAATGCAGGCCATCGACCAGATCATCAATTCAGCTGCCAAGCAGCTTTATATGTCTGGCGGCCAGGTGAAGGCGCCGATGGTGTTCCGCGGGCCGAACGGCGCCGCCGCCCGCGTGGGTGCGCAGCACAGCCAGGACTACTCGGCCTGGTACAGCCACGTTCCGGGCCTGACCGTCATCGCACCCTATAGTGCTGCCGACGCCAAGGGTCTGCTCAAGGCCGCCATCCGTTCGCCCAATCCGGTGGTCTTCCTCGAAAACGAAATTCTCTACGGCTCTACGGGTCTCGTGCCGCAGGTTGATGACTTTGTGCTGCCGATCGGGAAGGCCCGCATTGCCCGCAAGGGGGCGGACGTGACCATTGTCTCGTTCTCCATGGGTATGCGTTACGCAACCCAGGCGACGGAAAAGCTGGTTGCTGCCGGCGTCGACGTGGAACTCATCGATCTGCGTACGCTGCGTCCGATGGACAGTGACACGGTCATCGAGTCGGTGAAAAAGACCGGTCGTCTGGTGACGGTGGAAGAAGGCTGGCCCCAGAGCGGTATCGGTGCCGAACTATCGGCCCGCGTCATGGAAGGCGCCTTCGACTATCTCGACGCACCGGTGATGCGCGTCACCGGCAAGGACGTGCCCATGCCTTATGCCGCCAACCTCGAAAAGCTGGCGCTGCCCAACGTTGATGAAGTGATCGCGGCCGTGAATGCCGTGACCTATCGGTCTTAGGGAGATCCGGGATGCCAATCGATATTACCATGCCGGCGCTCTCTCCGACGATGGAAGAGGGCAAGCTTGCCAAGTGGCACGTCAAGGAGGGCGATAGCGTCTCCTCCGGTGACGTGATTGCCGAGATCGAAACCGACAAGGCCACGATGGAAGTCGAAGCCGTCGATGAGGGCAAGATCGGCAAGATCCTTGTCGAAGAAGGCACCGACAATGTGAAGGTGAATGCCGTCATCGCCGTGCTGCTGCAGGAAGGCGAAGACGCGAGCGCCATAGGTTCCGCTGCGCCCGCGCCCAAGGCTGAGGCACCGAAGCCCGAGGCTGCCAAGGCTGAAGAGCCGAAGGCAGAAGCTGCGGCTGCGCCCGCACCGGCCGCGAAAGCCGAGGCACCCAAGCCGGCCCCGGCGCCAGCCAAGAGTGAGGGCGGGCGGGTTTTTGCCTCCCCGCTGGCCAAGCGCCTGGCAAAGGAAGCCGGCATTGACGTCGCTGCGATTTCCGGCACCGGCCCCAAGGGCCGAGTGATCAAGGCCGATGTGGAAGCGGCCAAGTCCGGGAAGGCGCCGCTCAAGGCCACTGCATCTGCTCCGGCCGCGTCCGGTGGTGCTGCCATGGCTGGCGGGCTCAGCAAGGCCCAGGTGCTGGCGATGTATGAGGAAGGCACCTACGAGCTGGTCCCGGCCGATGGCATGCGCAAGACCATTGCCGCGCGCCTGACGGAGAGCAAGCAGACAGTGCCGCATTTCTACCTGACGGTGGACTGCAAGATCGATGCGCTGCTGGCCGCTCGTGAGCAGATCAATGCGACTGCGCCGAAGAACAAGGACGGCAAGCCGGAATTCAAGCTTTCGGTCAATGACTTCGTGATGAAGGCCTGGGCCATTGCGCTGCAGCGCGTGCCGACCGCCAACGCCACCTGGGCCGGGGATTCGATCCTCTACCACAAGCGCTCCGATGTTGCCGTGGCCGTGGCCATTCCGGGAGGCCTCTTCACCCCGGTGGTCAAAAGCTGCGACACCAAGACCCTCAGGGAAATCTCCGAGGCGGTAAAGGACCTTGCTACCCGCGCGCGCAACAAGAAGCTGATGCCGCATGAATATCAGGGCGGCGCTTCGGCGGTGTCGAACCTGGGCATGTTCGGCATCAAGGACTTTGCCGCCGTCATCAACCCGCCGCATGGCACGATCCTGGCGGTCGGCGTGGGCGAGGAACGCGTCTATCCCGACAAGGGCGAGATCAAGATCGGCCAGTTCATGACCTGCACGCTCTCCTGCGACCATCGCTCGGTCGATGGCGCACTGGGCGCGGAAGTCCTCGGCGTGTTCAAGGGTCTCATCGAAAATCCGGTGATGATGCTGGCGTAAGGGGCAGGGGATGAAAACCATTCTCGCCTATGGCGACAGCCTGACCTATGGCGCGGATCCCGGTGGCGGTCCGCGGCATGCCTATGAGGATCGCTGGCCGACCACGCTCGAACAGGGTCTCGGCGGCAAGGCGCGCGTGATCGCCGAGGGCCTTGGCGGTCGCGCCACGGCCTATGATGACTGGACGGCCGCGGCTGATCGCAACGGCGCCCGCATCCTGCCAACGCTCCTCGACAGCCACAAGCCACTCGATCTGGTCGTCATCATGCTGGGCACGAATGACCTGAAGCCCTTCGTTGCCGGTACTGCCGCCTATGCGGCACGTGGCGCGCGGCGCCTTGTGGAAATCACGCGCGGCCACTTCGCGGCAACGGGTGAACCGGCGCCGCAGATCATTCTCGTGTCACCGCCGCATGTGGTGGAAACGACCAATGAGGCCATGCTGAGCAACTTTGGTGGTCTCGACCACCTCCTGCGAGAGTCGCAGGATTTTGCCCGCCACTACCGACGCCACGCCGATGAAGCCGGGGTGCACTTCTTCGACGCCGCCACGGTCGCCAAGGCCGATCCGCGCGACGGCGTGCATCTCGACCCCGCCAATACAAGCGCTATCGGCGCAGGTCTCGTGCCGCTCGTCAAATCCGTTCTGGGTCTCTGACCCACACACTCTGGAGGCCCTTATGGCTGACCAATACGATCTTCTCGTCATCGGCGCCGGTCCCGGCGGCTATGTCGCCGCCATCCGCGGCGCGCAGCTGGGCATGAAGGTGGCCATTGTCGAACGCGAACATATGGCCGGCATCTGCTCGAATTGGGGTTGTATCCCCACCAAGGCGCTTCTGCGCTCGGCCGAAATCTATGGCCATATGGGCCATGCCAAGGACTATGGGCTCACGGCCGAAAAGTTTGGCTTTGACCTCGACGGTATCGTCAAGCGGTCTCGCGCCATTGCAGCGCAGATGAACAATGGCGTGCAGTTCCTGATGAAGAAGCACAAGATCGACATCATCTGGGGCGAAGCCACCATCACCAAGCCTGGTGAAATCAAGGTTGCGGCCAGCAAGAAACCAATCGTGCAGCCGCAGGGTCCGGTACCGAAGAATGCGCTGGGCGAGGGCACCTACAAGGCCAAGAACATCATCATCGCCACTGGCGCTCGTCCTCGCGTTTTGCCGGGCATCGAACCAGACGGCGACAAGATCTGGACCTATTTCGAGGCGCTGAAGCCGGCGGAGATGCCCAAAAGTCTCGTGGTGATGGGTTCGGGTGCCATCGGCATCGAGTTTGCGTCCTTCTATCGCTCGCTGGGTGCCGAAGTGACCGTGATCGAACTGCTGCCGCAGATCCTGCCGGTGGAAGATGCCGAGATTTCGGGGCTCGCCCGCAAGCGACTGGAGAAGCGCGGCATCAAGTTTCTCACCGAAGCCAAGGTGGCCAAGGTTGAAAAGACCAAAGATGGCGTGATCGCCCATGTCGAGACCAAGGATGGCAAGACCCAGCAGATTGCTGGCGACAGGTTGATCTCGGCCGTTGGGGTGCAGTGCAATATTGAAGGGCTGGGCCTGGAGACCGTCGGCGTCAAGACCGAGCGTGGAGCCATTGTCATCGACGCCTATGGCAAGACCAATGTCGAGGGCATCTGGGCCATTGGCGATGTGGCCGGCCCGCCCATGCTGGCGCACAAGGCCGAGCATGAAGCGGTCATCACCGTCGAGAAGATCGCCGGCATGAAGGTGCATGGCCTCGACAAGACCAAGGTACCGGGCTGCACTTATTGCGAGCCGCAGGTTGCTTCTGTCGGATTGACCGAAGCCAAGGCCAAGGAAGCCGGGCGTGAAATCAAGGTCGGCCGCTTCCCCTTTGTGGGCAATGGCAAGGCCATCGCTCTTGGGGAACCGGATGGCCTCGTGAAGACCATTTTCGACGCCAAGACCGGGGAACTCTTGGGCGCCCACATGGTTGGGGCCGAGGTTACCGAGTTGATCCAGGGCTTTGTGGTCGCGATGAATCTTGAAACCACCGAGGAAGAGCTCATCCACACCATATTCCCGCATCCGACGCTGAGCGAGACGATGAAGGAAAGCGTGCTCGACGCCTATGATCGTGCGCTGAACATTTGATCGTCGCGGGCGGCCTGTTGGCCGGGCGGACGTAATACCAGAGGAGTTATCCACATGGTCAAGGCTATCCAGATCGGGCTGGGACACTGGGGTTTCAGTTGGTCGAAAGACGTTATCCCCAATGTTCCCACTGTCGAGATGGTGGGCTATGTGGATACCAATCCCGATGCCACAGAGCGGGTGCAGACCGAGTTGGGCATCGATCCCAAGCTGTGCTTCCACAGTCTCGAGGATGCCGCCAAGCATACGGACGCAACGCTGGCCCTCTGCACCCTCCGCACTGAGGCGCATTACCCGGTCGTCAAGCGCTGTCTGGAGCTGGGCTACAATGTACTGGTCGAAAAGCCCTTCACCACGACCATTGCCCAGGGCAAGGAACTTGTCGCCTTGGCCAAGGCGCAGGGCAAGGTGCTGATGGTCAGCCAGAACTACCGCCATCAACCGGCGCCGATTGCGGCGGCCGACCTGATTGCCGATGGCAAGTTCGGCGCGCTCAACATGGTTTCGATCGATTTCCGGCGGCATGGGCCGAGCCAGGGCTACCGTTATTGGGACATGCCCGATCCGCTTTTGGCCGATATGTCGATCCACCATTTTGACCTGATGCGTTTTGTGCTGGGTGATGAGCCGGTGCGCCTGTCCTGCCGGACCTGGAACCCGCCAGGCAGCCCGTTCCACTTCGATCCGAGCGGGGTAGCGACGATCGAGTTCTCCAAGGGTACGGTCGTCTCCTATCGGGCAAGCTGGATGAACACGGGGCCGGTGACGCCCTGGGCCGGCGAATGGGTCATGGATGGCGCCGAGGGGCAGATTGCCTGGTCTTCGCGCGATCATTTCCGTGACAAGGCCGGACCGGACCAGCTGACCCTGCGGCCGCTCGACGGCAAGGTGGAGAAGGTCAAGCTCAGCCCGGTGAAGTTTGCCGATCGCATGGGCACGCTCAACGCGATGGCCAATGTGCTCGATACCGGCGATGTGCCTCGCGGTTTCAGCTCGGGCGCTGACAATTTGGGGTCGCTCGCGCTGGTGCAGGCAACCATCCTCTCGGCCTCGCGTGGAGGGGACTGGGTCGAGATGAAAGAAGTCATGGGGTAGGGCACCACGCTTGGCTGCCAATCACCCATAAGGCCGGGTTGAACCGGCCGCCCTTGGGAGCGATATAGGGGCAACACTCTAGTGGTCGTGTTTCCGAACGGCGAACCGGTGCCCACTTCGCCTGGAAACACTCTAGCCAGTCAGGACTGACATGGTCACGATCATCGATAATTCGGCGGTAAAGCCCCGCCACCCGGAAAAAGCCAATCGGCCCGACAGCGTCGTGCTGCGCAAACCCGACTGGATCCGCGTCAAGGCGCCAGGCTCGCCGGTCTACAAGGAAACCCAGCAGATTGTGCGCGAGAACAATCTCGTCACGGTTTGCGAGGAAGCCGGCTGCCCCAATATCGGGGAGTGCTGGAGCAAGAAGCACGCCACCATGATGATCATGGGTGAGATCTGCACACGCGCCTGCGCCTTCTGCAATGTGCGCACCGGATTGCCGACCGCGCTTGATCCGCATGAGCCAGAAAACGTAGCCATTGCCGTTGAGAAACTCGGCCTTGAGCACGTGGTGATCACCTCGGTGGACCGCGATGACCTCGCCGATGGCGGGGCGCAGCATTTCGCCGATGTGATCCGAGCGATCCGTGCCCGCAACCCCAGGACCACGATCGAAATCCTGACGCCGGACTTCCTGCGCAAGGACGGGGCCCTGGAAATCGTCGTGGCGGCCAAGCCGGACGTGTTCAACCATAATCTTGAAACCGTGCCCTCGAAATATCTCAAGGTCCGGCCCGGCGCGCGGTATTTCCACTCGATCCGGCTGCTGCAGCGGGTGAAGGAGCTGGATCCGACCATCTTTACCAAGTCCGGCATCATGGTCGGGTTGGGCGAAGAGCGGAACGAAGTGCTTCAGTTGATGGACGATCTGCGTTCGGCCGACGTCGATTTCCTGACCATCGGGCAATATCTGCAGCCGACCAAGAAGCACTTTCCGCTGCAGCGTTTCGTGACGCCGGAAGAGTTCAAATCCTTCGCCACAGTCGCAACCTCCAAGGGTTTCCTGCTGGTCTCGTCGAGCCCGCTGACGCGCTCGTCGCACCATGCCGGCGAGGATTTTGCACGCCTTGGGGCCAACCGCATGGCCAAGCTCGGGCATTAGGATGAAGCGTTTTTTCGAACGGCATGTGCCACATATGCCGCAGCGGATGTATGAGATCGTGTCCGATCTCGAGGGTTATCCGCGCTTCATTCCCAACTGCCAGGCCATGCAGGTGCGGCCCGATCCGGCGGCAGGGGGCGAAGATGTGCGGCTGGCCCGCATGACCATTTCCTTTGGTCCTATCACGCAGTCCTACACCAGCCGGGTGCGCCTGGACCCAGTTGCACGGACCATCCGCGCACAGGCGGTGGATGGTCCGTTTGCCTATCTCGACTCGGTCTGGAGCTTTGAGCCCGAAGGGCAGGGGACGCGGGTGCGGTTCGAGATCGACTTCAAAATCTCCAATCCGCTGATTGCCGCCGTGGCTGAGCCCGCTTTCGCGGCCAAGCAGGAAGAGATCATGCGTGCTTTTTGCGACGAGGCCGACCGGCGGTTCGGGGCATGACCGAGACCGGCATTCAGCTCTCCGGCACGTTGCTCTGTGCGTCGTCGAACAAGGCCGAGACGGTTCGAATGTATCTGCCCGACTTCAAGCGCGGCTCTCATGGCCTTCTTGGCTGACGCGGCCTCACCAGGGAGGTTGTGTCGACCGGGCACGGCTCGAAACCGCCCGGCCTTGCGGCTTGCGGTTGCACGGTAACGAACGGCCAGCGGCCCAATAAAGCGAACGTTCAAGTGCAAGAGCCACTGGCCGTTCGTCACGGAAACACGGATTTTCCACGGGTCCGGATTCAGGCGGTACCGTTTTCGCAGGTCCGGCTGCCGAGCTTCTACCCGCGTAAAGAGGCGCCCCTCTTCCCGGCCTCCCCGCCCGGCCCTGCGTCGGAGCCGCGTGTGTGACGGAGATGGGAGGAGTATGGGGCGTAGTGAGGGGGCGGGGATGACTTTTTGCTCTGGGGCAGTATCAACGCATGGTGGCCAACAGGATCATCCAGCCAGATGCCCAGAACCGCGGCGACATCGCTGAACCACCGGCTCGTCACCCCGTCGGAAGCCGGGGCCATCCCGATGTCTGACCAACTACTGAGCCGGCAAGCGGAGGATGAACCTGATTTCATTTTGGTCGGACTCGACATCGATCCTGCCGCCGTGTGCCTGGGCGATCTCGGATGCGATATAGAGGCCGAGACCTAGGCCGTGGGCGTTGCTGCGCACCTGGCCCCGATGGAACGGCTGGAAGAGCAGCGGGACCATCTCTTGCGGAATCGGGTCGCCTGCATTGGCGACACTGAGCGAGAGATTGCCCGCGTCATCGACAGTGCAATCAACCGCAATATCCTTGTCTGGCGCACCGTGCGTTACGGCATTGCCGAGAAGGTTCGAGAAGAGTTGCGCAATGCGATCGTGATCGATTCTTACTGTTCTTGCGATCTGGAACCTGGTCGATATTGTTCTGTCGGGATTGGCCGCCTGTATCTCGGCGATCACCATTTCAAGCGTTGATTGAAGCGAACGTGCTTCGTCGCGATTGAGAAGTATGCCGCCACCAAGCCGACTGCGCGCCAGGTCCAAAACATTGTCAATCAGGGCACTCATGCGTGAGACACTGTTCTTCATCAGGTTCAAAATGACAGGAGTTCTGTCTGTCCATTGTTGATCCCGAAGTATCTTGCCGAGGCCGGCGTCAATGGCCGCCAGAGGATTGCGCAGATCGTGACCCAGCACCGCAACAAACTGCTCTTTCAGTTCGGAGTTGTGCTTTTCTTCCATGACGATCGCGACCTGTTCAGCCATGCCGGCCTGAAGAGACATCACCATGTCCTCAAGTTGACGGCGGGCGTCGCGCTCGGCCGCCCGTGCTTCCACGAGATCGCGCTCATACTGGCGACGCTCGGTCGCCTTGAACAGGGTAAGTCTGGTAAAGAGAAGTTCGCCGGAGGTGTCCCGTCGTTCCGCGGCATTGGCCAAGACAGGCATTATGCTGCCGTCGGCTCTGACCATGTCGAGAGCGACCTCGTGGAAGTACCCCTGCATGCGCAGCATTGGTGCGAAATGGGTCTCGTAGAAAATGCTGCCGGCTACGTTGAGAAGGTCGCGAAGGCGTTTGCCAAGGATTGCCTCCCGTGGCCTGCCAAGCCAGTCGCAGAGGGTGGCGTTGACCTTGGCGATCCTGCCATCAGGCCACATCGAGAGATACCCGCATGGGGCGTTCTCGAAGAGATCCTCTAAATCCTCGATAAGCTCGCCGTCAGACAAAATCGCGCATCGCCAATGTGACTTCCTCAGGCGCACTCAGATTCGGGCAGTGGCCACTGGCCTGAAGGTATCTGATCTGACTGCCTGGTATGGCGTTGTGGACGTATTCTCCCACATGTTCGGCGGCAATTATGTCGTTGCTGCATTGCAATATGAGCGTCTGCGCTTCGACTTTGGACAGGTCGGCCCGGTTATCAGACATGAACGTAACCCGTGCAAACTGCTTCGCAATCTCGGGATCGGTCCGACAAAAACTATTGGTGAGCTCCTCGCCAAGCTCAGGCCGATCAGGGTTCCCCATGATTGCCGGAGCCATGGCTGCGGACCAGCCCATGTGATTGTCATCAAGCGATGTCAACAACTCTTCAATCTGCGCGGCACTGAATCCGCCAGAGTATTCGCCATCATCGATATAACGTGGCGAGGGACCGATCATGACCAGTTTGTCGAACATGCCAGGCGCCCGAATTGACGCCAATGCGCCAATCATGGCGCTGACTGAGTGGCCAACAAATACGGCTTTCTCAATTCCGAGTTCCTGGCCGATTTCCACGACGTCGGCAGCGTATCCGTCAAGGCTGGAGTATTTCTCTGGATCGTATGCCGAAAGGTCGGACCTGCCAGCGCCGACATGATCAAAAAGCACCGTTCGAAAATCATTGCGGAAGTGGGGCTCGATGAATCTCCACATATTGCGATCGCAACCGAACCCGTGAGCGAACACCATGGCCGTGCCGCCCGTGCCATTCAGGGTTACATTGTTGCGTTGGATGATCGACATTCCGTAGGCTACCTCGATAGAATCCAGACTGGGTTCACAACATGCTTCCCACGCACTTCAAGACGACACCTAGCATCTTCGGCCGCCGGTACACCAGCTTTGCTTCCCGAAGAATACAGAGCGATGCGTGCGGCCGCCCTTAAGGGCTGGGAGGGTCGCTGGTCAGGACTTGCAGCACGAGGTCCAACGCCGCGTCGACCGTGGCTTTGCGGATGGCGTCGCGACCGAGGTCACCAAAGCGGTGTTCGATCACCACCGTAGCCAGCTCCGAGGACACGGCGACATAGACCAGGCCCACGGGCTTTTTCTCGGTGCCGCCATCGGGGCCGGCAATGCCCGTGGCGGCGACGGCGAAGTCGACACGGGCGGTGTTGCGGGCGCCATCGGCCATGGCGCGGGCAACCTGGTTGCTGACCGCGCCATAGTCACCGATGAGGCGCGGCTGCACCTGGATCATGCGGGACTTGGCCGAATTGGCATAGGTGATGTAGCCGCCATAGATGGCCGCGGAGGCACCGGGAATGTCGGTGAGTGCCGAAGCGATCATGCCGCCGGTGCAGCTTTCTGCGGTCACCAGGGTCTGGTTGCGCTCGGCGAGAAGGTCGATGATCTGCTGGCCCGCAGAGGGTTTTGCCTTGGCTGCCATTCAACCCACCCTTGGCAATTCGATACTGGCACTGGCCATGGACACGATACCTTCCTCCCGCCCGACAAAGCCGAGCTTTTCATTGGTCGTCGCCTTGACTGCCACGCGATCCGCCGAGATGCCGAGCGTCTCGGCGATCACGGCGCACATGGCGGGGACGTGAGCGGCAATCCTCGGCGCTTCGGCGACGATTGTCACGTCCAGATTGACAATGCGCCCCCCCCGTTGCGCAACCAGAGCGCCGGCATGGCGGAGAAAGAGTGTGGAGGCCGCGCCTTTCCATTGCGCATCGCTGGGTGGGAAATGGGTGCCGATATCACCTTCGCCGATGGCGCCGAGAATGGCGTCGGTCAGGGCGTGCAGCGCCACGTCGGCGTCAGAATGGCCATCGAGCTTGGCCTTGTGAGGAATCCTCACGCCGCAAAGCCATACCGCATCGCCGGGCGCGAAGGGGTGCACATCGTAGCCGGTGCCGATACGGGTTTCCATGGTCAGAATTCCTTCAACAATATGTTCGGCCCGCGTGAAATCCTCGGGATAAGTGATCTTGATATTATTGGTGTCGCCCATGACCATGGCGACGCGCAGTCCCGCCCATTCGGCAATCTCGGCGTCGTCGGTGAACGCGCGACGCACATTGCCCGCGCGCATATGGGCCGAAAAGATCTGGCCGAAGCGGAAGCCCTGCGGGGTCTGGGCTGCCACCAATTGGCGCCGGTCCTCGGTGCCTGCAACCTCCTTACCGTCGAGCGTACGCTTGATGGTGTCGGTGAGAGGCAAGGCGGGCAGGGCGCCGTCATAGCGATCCAGAACCGCGATCACGTCGCCGATTACCTCCGGCGCGACGAAGGGACGGGCGGCATCCTGTATCAGGACCAGGTCGGGGCGATGCGGGGCCAGTGCCTTGAGCCCCTCGAGCACCGACGCCTGACGATTGGCGCCCCCCAGCACAGGCGCCTTAAGGCGTTCGTCCTGCAGACCGAGGGCAGCGAAGCGCTGCTGGTGGCTTTCATGGATCACGGGAACGACGCGACCGATCAGTGGATGGTCCAGAAACGCGCGGATCGTCCGAGTCAGGACGGGTACGCCCGATATGGACCGGTACTGCTTGGGGTCAGCATGTCCGTCCGCACCGGCACGCTCGCCCTTTCCGGCTGCGACGATGATGACGGCTATGGATTTTGGACTCATGGGGATATAGGCACTGGCTGAAAGAGAACCGTCTGTCCGGAATGGTCTAGCCGTCGACCCGCCATGCGGCAAGAGCAGGGCTGGCTTACCGCGGCATGGCAGCGGGAAGCGGTTGCGTGGTGACCGAAATTGATTATTGTGCGGGCACCTTTGCCAAAATGAACATTTCTGGGGCAATTCCTTGATCGACACTGCCTGCGCGTTGAGCATTGGTGGGCACGCCATCCGCAATCGCGCCTTTCTGGCGCCGATGGCGGGCATAACTGACCGGCCGTTTCGCGAGCTGGCAGCCCGTTTTGGTGCGGGCCTGGTGGTGTCCGAGATGGTCGCGAGTTCGGCGCTGACCACAGGCCATGAGGGCATGGTGCGCAAGCTGACGCGGGCCGGGTCGCTGCCGCATGTGGTGCAACTGGCCGGCTGCGAGGCGCAATGGATGGCCGAGGGGGCGCGCATTGCCGAGGGCGCGGGCGCCGATATCATCGACATCAATTTTGGCTGTCCGGCCAAGCGGGTGACCAATGGCTATGCCGGTTCGGCGCTGATGCGGGTGCCGGACCAGGCGCTTGGCATTGTCGAGGCGGTTGCGGGCGCCACGACGCGTCCGGTGACGGTGAAGATGCGGCTGGGCTGGGACGATGAGAGCCTCAATGCAGCGCAGATTGCGCGGCTGGCGGTGAGCGCCGGGGCGCAGATGATCACCGTGCATGGCCGGACGCGGCAGCAATTCTACAAGGGCAATGCCCGCTGGGAGCTGGTGCGCAGCGTGGTCGAGGCGGTGGATGTGCCTGTGGTGGTCAACGGCGATATCGTGGATGTCGCCACCGCGCGACAGGCTTTGAACGAATCGGGTGCGGCCGCGGTGATGCTGGGTCGCGGCGCGCAGGGGCAGCCCTGGCGCGTCGGACAGATCGGGGCGGCGCTTGCGGGCGAGACCCCTGCCGCTCCGCCGGATGGCGCGGAACTGGTGGCGCTGATCCGGCAGCATTACGAAGACATGCTTGTCGATTATGGCGTCGAGGTCGGGCTGCGGGCCGCGCGCAAGCATTTGGGTTGGTATGCCGATGCGGCGGGTCTGGCGCTGGACAAGCCGACGCGGACGCGGCTCCTGGACAATGAAGACACCAAATCGGTGCTTGCGCTGATTGGCACCCTGTTTTCGGGTGAGTGGAGGGCAGCGGCGTGAGCAGTGCTGTGGTGATGGACCTGGATTCGGTGCCGGCGCGGGCGGTGTTGCAGGCGCTGCCGCAACCCATTCTGGTGCTGGACGAAGGGCGGCGCATCCAGTTCGTCAATTATGCCGCCGAGGCGTTTTTCGGGGCCTCGCTGAGCGTTCTTACCCGGCAAAGCCTGGACGATCTGATTGCCTTCGGTTCGCCGATCATCTCGCTGGTGGAAACCGTGGTGCAGCGGCGGGCGCCGATGACGGAATACCGCGTCCGGGTTGGATCGTCGCGCTTCGGCGATGAACGGATTGCCGACGTTTTTGCCAGCCCCATTTCGGATACGGACGGACGGGTGGCCGTGCTGATCCAGGAGCGCACCATGGCCGACAAGATCGACCGGCAGATGGTGTCGCGCGGTGCAGCGCGCTCGGTGACAGGGCTGGCGTCCATGCTGGCGCATGAAATCAAGAACCCGCTTTCGGGCATTCGCGGCGCGGCGCAATTGCTTGAGCAATCCGTACCGAGCGACGAGGTGCCCCTGGCCCGGTTGATCCGCGAGGAAACCGACAGGATCGTGGGGCTGATTGACCGGGTGGAAGTGTTTGGCGATGAGCGTCCGATGGAGCGCGAGCCGATCAACATCCACGTGGTACTGGACCGGGTGAAGCTGTTGGCGCGCAATGGCGTAGCGCGGGGCATCAGCTTCTATGAAGAATATGATCCCTCGTTGCCGCCGGTGTTCGGCAATCGCGACCAGCTGATCCAAATCTTCCTGAACCTCATCAAGAATGCTTCAGAAGCGCTTGAAAGAACACAGAAACCCGAGATCAAGATCACGACTGCCTTCCGCCCGGGCATCCGCATCAGCGTGGCCGGCGTGGCCGAGCGCATTTCGCTGCCGCTGGAGATCGTGATCGAGGACAATGGGCCCGGCGTGCCGGCCGATATCCTGCCATTCCTGTTTGATCCATTTGTCACCACCAAGACCAATGGTTCGGGTCTGGGGCTGGCCCTGGTGGCCAAGATCGTGGGCGATCATGGTGGGGTTATCGACTGCGACAGCCGCCCGGGCCGCACCCGATTCCGCATCCTGCTGCCGGTGGCCAGCGGTGCCTTCCAAAATCCTGCCGACGTCGAAGAGGGTTCGCCCGCATGAGCCATGTCGTTCTGCTTGCCGATGATGATGCCGCCATCCGCATGGTGCTGAACCAGGCCCTGACGCGGGCCGGATACGAGGTGCGGCCCACGGGCAATATTTCGACCATGTGGAACTGGGTGAGCCGCGGGGAAGGGGACATCCTGATCACCGATGTGGCCATGCCCGATGGCAATGCCTTCGAGGTCATGCCCAAGATCAAGAAGCTTCGTCCGGAGCTGCCGATGATCGTAATGAGCGCGCAAAACACGTTCATGACGGCCATCCGGGCCTCGGAAGTGGGCGCCTATGAATATCTGCCCAAGCCTTTCGACATTACCGAGGTGCTCTCGGTAGTGGCGCGGGCGCTGGCAGACGCAAAGAAACCGACAGTGGCCGATCGCAAGGCCGAGGAGCCGGGCGAATCCATGCCGCTGGTCGGGCGCTCGACGGCCATGCAGGACATCTACCGCGCCTTGGCGCGGCTGATGCAAACCGATTTGACAGTGATGATCACCGGCGAGAGCGGCACCGGCAAGGAACTGGTGGCGCGGGCGCTGCACGACTTCGGAAAGCGGCGCAAAGGCCCCTTCGTCGCCATCAATATGGCGGCCATTCCGCGGGATCTGATCGAAGCAGAACTGTTCGGGCACGAGAAGGGGGCGTTTACCGGAGCCAATACGCGGTCTTCGGGGCGCTTTGAGCAGGCGGAGGGCGGTACGCTTTTCCTCGACGAGATCGGCGACATGCCGATGGACGCCCAGACGCGCCTGCTGCGCGTGCTGCAAGAGGGCGAGTACACGATGGTGGGTGGCCGCAATGCCATCAAGACCAATGTGCGTATCGTGGCCGCCACGCACCGCGACCTCAGCCAGATGATCCGGCAGGGCCTGTTCCGCGAGGACCTCTACTATCGCCTGAATGTCGTGCCGATCCGCCTGCCACCACTACGCGAGCGCATCGATGACATTACGGACTTGGTGCAGCACTTCCTGCGTATGGCGCAACGGGAAGGCGAGCCGTCAAAGACGATTTCGCCCGAAGCCATCCGGCTGATGCAGAACTACAATTGGCCGGGCAATATCCGCGAGCTGGAAAACCTTGTGCGGCGGCTTTCGGCACTTTATGCCGACGAGCAGATTTCCGCGGAGATCGTTCAGAACGAGCTCAACATCGTGGACCGCCCGACCACGAGCTCCGCGACGGGCCCAGTAGATATTTCCATGGCCGTAGAGACCCATGTGGGGCAACTGCTGCGCGAGCACGAACCGAACCTGCCGCCAGCCGGCATGTATCAGCGGGTGATCGACAAGGTGGAGGCGCCGCTGATCGCCATGGCGCTCAATGCCTGTGGCGGCAATCAGATCAAGGCCGCAGATCTGCTCGGCCTCAACCGCAATACGTTGCGCAAGAAGATCCGGACGCACTCCATCGAGATCGTCAAGCATAGCAGCCGGCGGGGATAGAGCGCGTCGGGACCCGCGAGCCGACATTCGGGCGTAGCGCTCAAGGCCTTCTCGGCTTTCACAGCGCCACTCGTCCTGTCCGTCGCGTTTGGGGGTCTTCGGCCTCCAACGCGGAAAACGGTCCTGAGTGTTCGCGCCCTACGAGCGTAGCTCTTCGGGCCTCCATCGCGGAAAACGGTCCACCGGACCGTTTTCTCATCGCGATGGAGTGTCGCATTTTGGCAACAATTATCTTGAAGGGTCGACCGAATTGGGTCAGGCTTCCCTTTCCCTATGATTTTGCACCTACATGGTGACTGTCCAAGAGTCGCTGTCGCGGCAAAATCTGCGTTCGAGCGGAGAATACTGGCAGTCAATGGCCGATCTGGTTTCAACCAGCACAGAAAAAGCGAACGTGGCCCATGACGAACGGTCGAGAGGGCGGCGGTCGTTCTTTCACATTCAGCAGAACTATTCCTTGCGGGTACTTGGCTTCGTAGTGGTCTCTGCCTCGGTGCTGATGTCCTCGGTGTCCTTCTTCATCCTCTCCGGTATTTCCAACATCGAGCCCTCGCCTGCGGTGTGGACCGTCATCTGGGTGGTGACAGGACTGCTTGTTCTGCTGGTGATCGCCCTGGTCGTGACGGAAGCCGTACTGCTGTTCCAGGCCCGCCTTCGGGGCGTGCCAGGCGCCGGGCTACAGGTGCGAATGGTGGCTATGTTCGCCTTCGTCGCCGCCGTGCCGGCGGCGCTGGTCGCAGTTGTGGCCACGATTGCGCTCAATCAGGGTTTGGACCAGTGGTTCTCCGAGCGGACGCGCGCCATGGTGGAAAGCTCGCGGCTGGTGGCGCGTTCCTACATGCTCGAACATGCGCAGGTCCTGCGCGACGACATCATTTGGGTGGCGACCGAACTGGAGCAGGCGCGCTCGACGTTTGAGGAGGAGCCAGCCCGTTTCGAGCGCATTCTGACCGCGCTTGCAGTCACCCGTTCGCTGCCCTTCACCGCCCTGATCGATCGGGCAGGCGAGACACTGATGCGGGCGCAGATCAATGTCGCGGGGGCCTATCCGGCCCTGCCGGCCGGGGTCACAGACGGCGTTGTCGAAGGCATTCCAACACCGATTGCGCCAGGGTCGACCCAGTTCGTGGGATCAGTCATCAAGCTGCGCGGCTATGACGACACATTTCTGTTCGTGGCCAGGCCGGTGGATGCCGAAGTGCTTGAATACATGCGGCTAACCGACGAGAATATAACGGAATATCGTGAGTACGCATCGAACCGCCTGGTATTCCAGATCACCTTTACCATCATGTATGTCGGGCTGGCCGTGGTGCTGCTGCTGGCGGCATTGTGGGTGGGCATCGCGCTGGCGAACCGCTTTGTCGACCCGATCAGGAACCTGATGATCGCTTCGCGCCGGGTGAGCGCCGGCGACCTTGATGTGCAGGTGCCGGTGCAGGAGGGCCGAGGGGATCTGCGCGACCTCAGCAACGGCTTTAACCGCATGACGCAGCAGCTCAAATCGCAGCGCCTCGATCTGCTCAAGGCCAATGAAGTCAATGAGAAGCGCCGTCAGTTCACCGAGGCGGTGGTGGAGGGCGTTTCGGCCGGCATTATCGGGCTTGATCCGTTTGGGGCGGTTACCCTGGTCAATGCGCGTGCCTGCGAAATGCTTGGCAGGACCGAAATTGAGCTGATGGGCGAGCCGATGGACAAGATCATGCCCGAACTGGCAGCCACGCTGGACAAGGCGCGATCCGCGCGGCGCGGACAGGTGCGCGAACAAATCCAGCTAGGCAATGAAACGGACCGGCGCATCTACCAGGTCCAACTGACCCGGGAAGGCTCAATTACCGAGTCCAAGGGCTATGTGTTGACCTTTGACGACATCACCGATCTTGAATCTGCGCAACGCACCAGCGCCTGGGCCGATGTGGCGCGCCGGATTGCGCACGAAATCAAAAATCCTCTCACGCCCATCCAGCTTTCAGCCGAGCGGCTGCGCCGCCGCTACGGCAGCAAGCTCGAGGATGATCGGGATGTGTTCGACAAGTGCATCAACACAATCGTACGGCAGGTGGGGGATATCGGGCGGATGGTGGATGAATTCTCGGCCTTTGCCCGCATGCCCGAGTCGGTGCCTGAGACGGCTGATCTGAGTGATGCGATCCGGCAGGCGGTATTTCTCGAAAGCGTGCGCCTGCCAGAGGTCAACATCGTCACCTTTTTGCCCGACGAGACCATCACTGCCTGGTTCGACACGCGCCTTGTGTCACAATCGCTCACCAATCTCATCAAGAACGCCGTGGAGGCCTTCGAGGGCATCCCCCTTTCCGGGGATTGGCAGCCCACGATCATTGTGGAAGCCCATGTCGAGGGCAATCATGCCCGCGTTTCGGTGTCCGACAATGGCAAGGGCTGGCCCGCTGACAACAGGCAAAGGCTACTTGAGCCCTATATGACGACGCGGGAAAAAGGCACGGGGCTGGGTTTGGCCATCGTGGCGCGCATCATCGAGCAGCACGGTGGTATCGTCGAGCTCGTCGATGCCGATCCGGATCCTCAGGGCAGGGTTGGGGCCTGCGTCACTTTCACACTTCCTTTGCATTCACCAGTAATGAACACCACAGAGGCAGGAACCGCGAGTGCGGACGACAATCCTGCCCACAAGGAGGAGCCGCAATTACCGGCGGTTGTTCAAAAATAAATGGCTTTGGATATTCTGATCATTGATGACGAGGACGATATCCGCGACCTGATCGCGGGAATCCTCGAGGACGAAGGCTATGAGGCGCGGCAGGCGCACGATGCCGATAGCGGGCTCAACGAAATCGCGCGCCGTCGCCCAAGCCTGGTGTTTCTGGACATCTGGATGCAGGGCTCGCGGCTTGACGGACTGCAATTGCTCGATGTGTTTCAGAGCCAGCATCCGGACATGCCGGTGGTGATGATCTCGGGTCACGGCAACGTTGAGACGGCCGTCTCGGCCATCCGGCGCGGCGCCTATGACTATATCGAGAAGCCGTTCAAGATCGACCGGCTGCTGCATGTGACACAGCGAGCCATGGAAGCCACGCGGCTGCGCAGCGAGGTGGCTGAACTCAAGGAGCGCTCGGCCAACAAGAGCCTCGACATGGTCGGGACTTCGCCGGCGCTGCAGCAGGTTCGCGGGGTAATCGAGAAATCGGCGCCGACCAATTCGCGCATCTTCATCTCCGGCCCCAGCGGCACCGGAAAGGGTCTGGTGGCGCGCCAGATTCATCAGCGCAGTCCGCGTGCCAGCGCTCCCTTTGTCGAGATCAATGCTTCGCTCTATGCCCCCGAAGAGGTTCCGGTGGTACTGTTCGGGCGCGAAGCGCGCGAGAAGACGGGCCTTCTCAAGGTGGAGGTTGGTGCCCTGGAGCGGGCCCATGGCGGCACGCTCTACCTTTCCGAGGTGACGACGTTGCCGCCGCCGGTGCAGGCGGCGCTGCTGCGCACGCTGGTGGAAAATCGCTTCCAGCGCGTTGGCGGCACCCAGGCGGTGCCGATCGATGTGCGGATCATCTCCTCCAGCTCCCAGAACGTGGCGGCGCAGGTGGACAGCGGCGAGTTCCGCTCGGACCTGTTCCATCGCCTGTCCATCGTGCCGCTGCCGCTAACCCCGCTCAAGGATCGGCGCGAAGATGTGCCGCCGCTGGTCACGGTGTTCATCGAGCAGGTCTGCCGCATGCATAATCTGCAGAAGCTGAATATCGGGGAAGACGCCATGGCGGTTCTGCAAGCGCAGGACTGGCCCGGCAATGCGCGGCAATTGCGTAACTCCATCGAGCGCCTGCTGATCCTGATGAAGGACCAGCAGCCCGAGGGCGGAGTGATAACGGCGGCCATGCTGCCCTCCGATATCGGCGAGGTGCTACCCACGGTGGGGGATGCGGATGCCTCAGCGCATCTGATGAGCCTGCCGCTGCGCGATGCGCGCGAGGTGTTCGAGCGGCAATATCTGCTGGCCCAGATTGAGCGCTTCGGTGGTAATATTTCCAAGACGGCAGAGTTCGTGGGTATGGAGCGCAGTGCGCTGCACCGCAAGATCAAGTCGCTGGGGCTTTGAAAATACGATGAAATTGGCTCTCTGCCATGTGCAGAGGGCGGGTAGGCAGTTCTGTGCAACTGTGCCATAGTGCCAAATATAAGATAATTCGAGCCTCGGGGCTGGGCGGCAGTCCCATCGGGGTCCGGACGCAAGTGATTGCGACAAGAACAGCGACAATAAAGCCGCGGTAAAGAGGCCAAAAATGGCTGGCGAAAAACAGCAAAACCTCCAGGATTCTTTCCTTAACCATGTACGCAAGCAGAAGGTGCCGGTCACTATCTTCCTGGTGAACGGGGTCAAACTGCAGGGCGTGATTACCTGGTTCGACAATTTCTGCCTGCTGTTGCGGCGTGACGCGCAGTCGCAACTGGTTTATAAGCACGCCATATCAACCAGT
>Ga0208794_1000212_pt1 | contig 47304 bp, 46 predicted proteins | sample 32_taG_FD_184106 | JGI IMG/M metagenome (GOLD analysis project Ga0208794, IMG submission 184106) | Marine viral communities from the Gulf of Mexico - 32_GoM_OMZ_CsCl metaG (SPAdes) (version 2) | ecosystem: Environmental > Aquatic > Marine > Oceanic | place: Atlantic Ocean: Gulf of Mexico... | reverse complement strand
AATCTCCAGCTCTTCGGCCAGCGAGAGAAGATCCTTCGGGCTCTGCGCCTTGAGATCGGCGAGGTTCAGGCGGTCCTGGGACATGGGAAACGGTCCTGTGGCAGCCCGCGGGCCGCTCTTGTCGGTCGTGAAAATGGAATCGCTTCGCCCGGACGGGCAAGCGGGAGAAGTCTTAGGCGTGGATAAGTCGCACGTCAACGCCGGGCGTGCCGGTGCCTCAGAACGGGCGGACCACCACCGCCACCACGATCACCAGGAGCAGCAGCGTCGGCACCTCGTTGGCGATGCGATATTGCTTGCCGCTGCGGCTATTGGTGCCGGCGGCGAACTCCTTGCGCCGCTTCGACAGCCAGCCATGCATCCCGGTCATCGCCAGCACGGCCACCGCCTTGATCCAGGGCCAGGGCTGGGACCAGTCGACCACGCCGAGCGAGATCAGCAGCAACCCGAAGATCCAGGTCGAGATCATCGCCGGCGTCATGATCAGCTTCAGCAGCTTCAGCTCCATGACCTTGAAGGTCTCATCGAGCTCCGAGCCCTTCTGCGCCCGCTCCGCGTGATACACGAAGAGCCGCGGCAGATAGAACATCCCGGCCATCCACGCCACGAAGGACAGGATGTGTCCCGTCTTTATCCACGGATAGGCGTTGGCGACGAAGTCGGTCATCTCGTTCCCTTTCTCGGACCGGCTTCTTCTCAAATGAATAAGGATAAAAGAAAAGATGAAGAGGGTAGTAGGGCCGTGGATAAGCGCTCATTGACGGCATATCCTCAGAGTCGTCCACAGGCTGAAGGTCGTTCCGGAGCGGTTAGAACGACTCGGCTACATCGGTTAAGTAGTTGAAATTAAGCGAAATTAATTTTCAGCTTGTCATATCTTCCGCCCGAGTCGCGCTCTTGACTCGGTCATTTGCCCACAACGATCCCCAGCAACGGGCTTGTCCTCGTCCCCCGTGGATAAGTCGCTGAGTCGCACCGGCGACTCACCCCGCTTGTCCCGAGTCGCGGGAGGCGTCACAACTCTCCACCGAGTCGCCCTCATGATTCGATCCCGATTCCTCCCTCGAGTCGTCCACAGGCCCGCCATGACCCCGAACCTCGTTCTCGCCTCCGGATCCGAGATCCGCGCCACCCTCCTCAGGAACGCGGCGATCCCGTTCGACGTCGAGAAACCGCGCATCGACGAGGCCGCACTCAAGGCCGCGCTTCTGGCCGAGGAGGCACCGCCGCGCGATCTCGCAGACAAGCTGGCGGAGATGAAAGCCCTCAAGGTGTCGCATCGTCGACCGGGGCAGCTGGTGCTGGGCTGCGACCAGGTGTTGGCGCTGGGAGGCGAGGTCTTTTCCAAGCCCGAGACCCCGGAAGAAGCGCTCGACCAGCTCACCCGTCTCTCCGGCCGCACTCACCAGCTGCTCTCCGCCGCGGTGGTCTGTCGCGATGGCGAGCCGATCTGGCGCCATGTCGGCGTGGTCCGCCTCGACATGGCCAAGCTGTCGGAGGACTGGCTCCGCGGTTACGTCGATCGCAATTGGGATTCGATCCGTCATTCGGTCGGCGGCTACAAGCTCGAGGAGGAGGGCGTCCGGCTCTTCGTGCGGGTGATGGGTGACTATTTCACCGTGCTCGGCCTGCCCTTGGTCGAGTTGATCAACTGGCTGGTGCTGAGAGGGGATCTCGAGAGATGAGCACGCATCGCATTCCGCTGGCGGGCGTCATCGGCGCCCCGATCTCCCATTCCCGATCGCCGCGCCTCTTTGCGCATTGGCTGTCCGAGATGGGGATCGAGGGGCATTACGTGCCGCTGCATGTGGAACCCGCCGATTTCGAGCAGGTGATCCGCACCCTGCCCCGGATGGGTTTCCGCGGTGCCAACGTCACCCTGCCACACAAGGAGGCCGCGCTGGCCATCGCCGATCGCGTCAGCGACCGCGCCCGGCGGATCGGGGCGGCCAACACCCTGACTTTCGGCGAGGACGGGATTCACGCCGACAACACCGATGGCCATGGCTTCGTCGCGAATTTGCGGCAGGGCGCGCCCGACTGGCAACCCGAGGCCGGTCCGGCGGTGGTGCTGGGGGCCGGCGGCGCGGCGCGGGCCGTGCTGGACTCGCTGATCGAGGCCGGCGTGCCGACGATCCGGCTCGCCAATCGCACTCGGGTCCGGGCCGAGACGCTGGCCGCGACCTTCGGCCCGAAGATCGAGGTGATCGATTGGGATCGCGCGAACGAGGCCTTCGACGGTGCGGCCACCGCGGTCAACACCACCTCGCTGGGCATGAAGGGGGCCGATCCCTTCGATCTCGACCTCTCCGCCCTGCCCGCTTCGGCGCTGGTTACCGACATCGTCTATGTGCCGCTCGACACGCCGATGCTCATCGCCGCGCGGGGACGCGGCTGCCGCACGGTCGACGGGCTGGGCATGCTGCTGCATCAGGCGGTGCCGGGTTTCGAACGCTGGTTCGGCGCGACGCCCCAAGTGACGGAGGCCACCCGCGCGGCGGTCCTGGCATGAGCTTCCGGCTCGGTCTCACCGGGTCGATCGGCATGGGCAAATCGACCACCGCCGCCATGTTCGCCGATGAGGGCCTGCCGGTCTGGGATGCCGATGCCGCCGTGCACCGGCTCTATGCGCGGGGCGGCGCGGCGGTGGCACCGATGGCGGCGCTGTTTCCCGAGGCCATCGTCGATGGCGCGGTGTCGCGCGACGCGCTGAAGCAGATCATCGCCGCCGATCCGGGCGCGCTGTCGCGGATCGAGACGGTCGTGCATCCGTTGGTGCGCGCCGATCGCGAAGATTTCGCCGCACGGCAGGCCTCCGACATCGTCGTCTTCGACATCCCGCTCCTTTACGAGACCGGCGGCGAGACGGAGATGGATGCGGTGGCGGTGGTCAGCGCCCCGGCCAAGGTTCAGGCCGCGCGCGTGCTCGCCCGTCCGGGCATGACCCGCAATCAGCTCGACGCGATCCTTGCGCGGCAGATGCCCGACATGGAAAAGCGCACCCGCGCCGATTACGTGATCGAGACCGTGACGCTCGACGCCGCCCGTGCCGCCGTGCGACAGGTGATCGACCGGATCAGGAAGGGGATGCGCGATGCGTGAGATCGTTCTCGACACCGAGACCACCGGCTTCGAGCCGGCCGAAGGCGACCGCATCGTCGAGATCGGCGCGGTCGAGTTGCTCAATCACATGCCGACGGGCCGCACCTACCACCAGTACATCAATCCAGAACGCTCGATGCCGCAGGCGGCCTTCGAGGTGCACGGGCTGGGTGACGATTTCCTGCGGGACAAACCGAAATTCGCGGAGATCGCCCGCGATTTCGTGGAGTTCATCGGCGATGCGCGGCTGGTGATCCACAACGCCGCCTTCGACATGAAATTCCTCAATGCCGAGCTGGGCTGGGTGAACTTCCCCAAGATCCCGATGGAGCGGGCGCTCGATACGCTGGCGATCGCGCGCAAGCGTTTTCCCGGCTCGCCTGCCTCGCTGGACGCGCTGTGCCGCCGCTTCGGCATCGACAATTCGTCGCGCACGCTGCACGGCGCGCTTCTCGACAGCGAGATCCTGGCCGAGGTCTATCTGGAGCTGATCGGCGGCCGGCAGCCCGATTTCGCGCTCGACGTGGCCCAAGGCCGGGCGGGTGGCGATGCGGCGGGGGATTGGCGGCCGCGGCCGCGGCCCGTGCCGCTGCCGTCGCGGCTCACCGAGGAAGAAGCCGCCGCCCATGCCGAGTTCATCGGTCGTCTGGGCGACGGTGCGCTCTGGTCGAAATTCGGCTGAGCGATCAGGCGGTGCCGCTCGGCCCCTGCTCGGCCGAGGCAGCCTGCTGCGCCTGCTGGGCCTGGGCGCGACGCTGCAGCTCGTTGCGATAGAGCTGCAGGAAGTCGATCTGCTCGAGGTTCAGCGGCGGGAAGCCCCCGTCGCGGGTCACGTCGGAGACGATCCGGCGCAGATAGGGGAAGGTAATGCGCGGGCACTCGATCAGCAGGTAGGGGTGCAGCTGCTCGTCCGGCACGCCGGAGATCTGGAACACGCCGGCATATTCGATCTCGAACAGGAAGAGTGGGTTGCCCGACTCCTTGGCCTTCGAGGTGATGTTGAGCTTGGTGATGACCTCGTACTGGCCCTCGGCGCCGCGCTTGCGGGCGTCGAGATTGACCTGCACCGAGACCTCGGGCTGCAGGTCGCCGGTCAGGCCCTTCTGCGCCAGCGCGTTCTCGAAGGACATGTCGCGGATGTATTGCGCGACGACGCGCTGCGTCACCTTGGGTTGCTGCTGCGCGGCCTGGCCATTGGCCTCGGGAGTCGAGGGGGCGTCGGGCGTGTCGGTCATGGCTGTCCTCCGATGTCAGTTGGACAGATGTCTAACAGCCACCGCGCCCCCCCTCAATGCCGGGTCCAGCCCGAGGGGTGGGTCGGACGGCGGCTTTCGTCGAGCTCGTGGAAATCACCGTCGATCACGGTATCGCGCGGTGCGGTCGGGTCGGGGCGGTGCGGCGCGCCGGTCTGGAACTGCGTGACCTTCACCTTGTCCTTCAGCAGCCGGAACACCCGGCTGCGCACTGCCGGCACCAGCAGCGCGAAGCCGCAGGCATCGGTGAAGAAGCCGGGCGTCAGCAGCAGCGCGCCGGCGAACAGGATCATCGCCCCGTCGGCCAGCGGCCGGGACGGGTCAGAGAAGTCGTTGATCGAGCGTTTCAATCGCGCGATCGCCTGCATGCCCTGCCCGCGTACCAGCGCGGTGCCCGCGATCGCGGTCAACACGACGATCAGCAATGTCGGCCACAGACCGATCAGCCCTCCGACCTGGATGAACAGGCCGATTTCGATCAGCGGCACGGCGAGGAAGGCGATGAAGAGCCACATGGGCGGTCTCCCGGAACTCGATTGGCGTCCGCCCGCTCCCGCGACGTTCTGGGCCGGGTGGGTCGGTGGACTTGAACTGTTGCGTGGCTTACATAGGTGCCACACGGGGCCGGTGCGAGGCCCGTGCTGACAAGAGGCGCCGCATGAACTCTCCCATCATCCAGCTTCTGGTGCTCGCAGGCATCGCGATCTTCCTGATCCTGCGTCTGCGCGGCGTGCTGGGAACGCGGGAAGGGTTCGAGAAGCCGACCTTGCCCGCGCAGTCCGACAAGCGCCGTCCGCGCCCGGAATTCGAAGTGATCGAAGGCGGTCCCGACCGCGACATCACCGATCACGTTCCCGAGGGCAGCGATGCCGCCCGGGCGCTGCACGCGATGAAGGCAGCGGATCCCGATTTCGGCCTCAACGACTTCCTGCAGGGGGCCCGCGCAGCCTACGAGATGATCCTGATGGCCTTCGAGAACGGCGATCTCGACAGCGTGCGGCCCTTCCTGTCGCAGGAGGTCCACGACGCCTTCGCCGAGGTGATCGCGACGCGCGAGCGCGAGGGGCTGAAGGTCGAGGCGACCTTCGTCGGCCTGTCCGAGATCGCGGTCCGCGACGCCAGCTTCGACACTGCCACCCGCGAGGGCGAGATCGCGGTGCGCTTCACCGGCGAGCTGACATATGTGGTGCGCAACACCGCCGGCGAGGTGGTCGAGGGTTCGACCACCGAGATCAAACGCCAGCGCGACGTCTGGACCTTCGGCCGGGTGATGGGCAGCGACGATCCCAACTGGAAGCTGGTGGCGACCGGGGAATGACCCGTCTCGCCGCGGCACTGGCGCTGGCTCTGGGCCTGCCGCTGAGTGCGGCGGCCTCGCCCAAGCTGCTGAGCTTCGACCAGCTCCGGGGCTGGAAAGCCGACGATCACCGCGCCGCGCTCGAGACCTTTCTCGAAACCTGCCGCGATTTGCGTGACCGCGACTGGCAGGCGCTGTGCGGGCTGGCTCGTGAGACCGAGGATGCGCGCGGCTTTTTCGAGTTGTTCTTCCTGCCGGTGCTGGTCGAGGACGGGCGCGAGGCGCTGTTCACGGGCTATTACGAGCCGGAACTGCGCGGCTCCGAGGTGCCCGACGGCCGTTACGTCGCGCCGGTCTACCGTGTCCCCGATGAGCTGCCGCCCGAGGGGCCATGGTTGACCCGCCAGGAGATCGAGGAAGGTGGCGCACTCAGGGGGCGCGGGCTCGAGATCGCCTATGTCGATCCGATCGAGCTGTTCTTCCTGCAGATCCAGGGTTCGGGTCGGGTCCGGCTGCCCAGCGGCAAGGTGATCCGGCTGGGCTTCGGGGCGGCCAACCGCCAGCCTTATTCCTCGATCGGTCAGGAGCTGGTGTCGCGCGGCGTCTACGAGCCGCATCAGGTCTCGGCCGACGTGATCCGATCCTGGGTGCGCCGCAACCCGGTCGACGGCAAGAAGCTGATGTGGACCAACCGATCCTACGTCTTCTTTCGCGAGGTGAACGAGGTCCCGGCCGAGCGCGGTCCGCTGGGCGCGATGAACCGCTCGATCACCCCGCTCAGGACGATCGCGGTCGATCCTGCTTTCGTGCCGCTGGGCGCACCGGTCTGGATCGAGACCGAGGGCGAGGACGAGTTCCGCCGCCTGATGGTGGCGCAGGACACCGGCTCGGCGATCAAGGGGGCGCAGCGCGCCGACATCTTCTTCGGCACCGGTCGGCTGGCCGGCAAACGCGCGGGCCGGACCCGTGACACCGGGCGGATGGTGATGCTGCTGCCGATCCAGCGCGCCCTTGACATGATGCCGCAGACCCTGGCCGACCCGGCCTGATGTCTCGAAAGCCGCGCCATCTATCGCCCGAGGAACGGGCCCTGTGGGATAGCGTCGCCCGTCAGGCCGCGCCGATGCACAAGCGGCGCAAACCACCTGCCGCGCCGCCCGAGCCCAAGGCACCTCCGAAGACACCCGACCCCGCGCCCCGCTACGATCCCCTGCCCCGGTTCCGCGTTGGCCAACTGGCAGATCCCAAGCGCCCGGACGACGTCCTGCCGGGGCTGGGCGAGAGGCTGCGCGCGGCGCCGGTGGCGATGGACGCCAAGGCGCATGGCCGGATGAAGCGCGGTAAGCTGCATCCCGAGGGGCGGCTCGACCTGCATGGCATGACACTGTCGGAGGCCCATCCCGAGCTGATCGCCTTCATCCTGTCGAGCCAGGCGATGGGACGGCGGCTGGTGCTGGTGATCACCGGCAAGGGGCGCGCGCGCGACTACGAGGCGCCGATGCCGGTGCGGCACGGGGTGTTGCGCCACCAGGTGCCGCAATGGCTCAACCTGCCGCCGTTGCGGCAGGCTGTGCTGCAGATCGCCCCGGCCCATATCCGGCATGGCGGCGAAGGCGCCTACTACGTCTATCTGCGCAAACCACGCTGACGCGTTCCGCGCGAAACCGAACCGAAGCCCAAGCGTTTGTCCGGGAAGCCTTTCAGGAGCCCCCGGATGTCCGAACCCATCATCGCCCGACCCGTCCCGGACCGGGCCGGCATCCGCGTGATCTGCAATGATCGCTCGGGGCGCAACAGCCGGGAAGCCGAAGCCATCGAGCAGGCGATGCGCGTGCTTGGCCCCGATGCCGAGTTGCGCCACGTCAAGGGGCGCGACATCGATACCGCCGCGCGACAGGCCGTGCGCGACGGCTGCGACGTGGTCGTCGCGGCGGGAGGCGACGGCACGATCATGGCGGTGGCCTCGGCGCTCAATGGTTCGGGCTGCGCGCTGGGCGTGCTGCCGCTCGGCACCTTCAACTTCTTCGCCCGCGGCTATGGCATCCCCGAGGATCCCGAAGCGGCGGCGCAGGTGATCGCCGCCGGGCATCGCCGCCCGATCGATCTGGGTGCGGTCAACGGCCGGCTGTTCCTCAACAACGCCAGCATCGGGGTCTATCCGGCGATCCTCAAGGAGCGCGAGACCGTCTATCGCCGCTGGGGCCGCCGCCGCATCGCCGCGCATTGGTCGGTGCTCAAGACCTTCTGGCGCTTCCGCCGGCCGCTCAAGGTCGAAATCGAGGTTGATGGCGAGCGGCGCAAGTTCCGCACGCCGCTGGTCTTTGCCGCGCGGTCGGCCTTCCAGCTCGAACATTTCGGCCTGCAGGGCGTCGACTGCATCCGCAATGGCGGCTTTTCGATCTTCGTGGCGCCCGATGAGGGGCGGATGGGCCTGTTGTCGGACGCGGTGCGGCTCGCGGTGCGGCAGATGCGGTTGGGCGAGGATTTCGAGTTGATCTGCGCCGACCGGCTGACGATCCACGTGAAACGCCAGCGCCAGCTCGTCGCCTGTGACGGCGAAAAGTTCGTGATGGAGGCGCCGCTGGAGTTCGAGATGATCCGTGGCGCCTTCGAGGTGATCGTCCCCGAGACCGTGGGCGAGACGGCCGCATGAGGCGAGTGCTGCATATCTCCGACCTGCATTTCGGCCGCACCCGCGAGGATCTGCTGGAGCCGTTGATCGAGACGATCAACCGGCTCGCTCCCGATATCGTGGCGTTTTCCGGCGATCTCACCCAGCGCGCCCGTGAGAGCCAGTTCGTCCAGGCCGCCGAATTCGTCTCGCGGCTGGAAATGCCGGTGCTGATCGTGCCGGGAAATCACGACACGCCGATCGACAATCCCTGGCTGCGCTTCATCAAGCCGTTCCATCGGTACCGCACGCTGATCTCCGAGGATCTCGAGCCGGAATACATCGATGACGAGGTGGCGTTGGTGGGCGTCAACACGGTCAACCGGTTTGCCTGGCAGTCGGGCAAGATCAGCAATCGCACGATCCGCAGGGTCTGCGACGCCTTCGCGGGCGCGCCGGACGGGCGGACGCATCTAGCGATGATGCACCATCCGCTCGAACATGATCCGGGCGTCGAGAAGCGGCTGATGCGGGGCGCCCGCGCCGCCGTGGCCTGTCTCGGCCGTTGCGGCGCCGACGTGGTGCTGTCGGGGCATCTGCACAACGCCGCGGTGGCACCGCTGACCGCGGCGCCGGGCGTGTTGCTGGTGCAGGCGGGGACTGGGCTGTCGTCGCGGCTGCGCGAGGAGACCAACAACTTCAACCTGCTCTACATCGAGCCGGAGCGGATCAAGGTGGAGCGATACGGGGCCTGCGAAAGGCCCCGCTTCGAGATCATACAGACCGCACGCTTCGCCAAGGCGAAGGGGGTCTGGCGCGAGGTCTAGAGCACGTAGCGCGACAGGTCGGTCGAGCGCGACAGCTCGCCCAGATGCGCCTCGACGAAGGCCTCGTCGACGCTGATCGTCTCGCCGGCACGATCGGGCGCGGTGAAGCTCAGCTCCTCGAACACCCGTTCGAGCACCGTGTAGAGCCTGCGCGCGCCGATATTCTCGACCGAACGGTTCACCTCGGCCGCGATCCGCGCCAGCGCCGCGATACCCTCGGGCGTGAACTCGACCGTCACCTCCTCGGTGCCCATCAGCGCCGCGTATTGGCGGGTCAGGGCGTTGTCGGTCTCGGTCAGGATGCGGACGAAATCCTCCTCGGTCAGCGCGCGCAGCTCGACCCGGATCGGCAGACGGCCCTGAAGCTCGGGCAGCAGATCCGAGGGCTTGGCCACATGGAACGCGCCGCTCGCGATGAACAGGATGTGGTCGGTGCGGATCGGGCCATGCTTGGTCGACACCGTCGTGCCTTCGATCAGCGGCAACAGGTCGCGCTGCACGCCCTCGCGGCTGACATCAGCGCCGCGCGCATCCGCCTTGGCGCAGACCTTGTCGATCTCGTCAAGGAACACGATGCCGTTCTGCTCGACATTCTCGACCGCGGCCTTGGTCACGGTCTCGTCGTCGAGCAGCTTGTCGGCCTCGTCGGCGATCAGCAGCTCGTAGCTCTCGGCCACGGTGACGCGCTTCTTGACCTTGCGGCCGCCCATCGCCTTGCCGAACAGGTCGCCCAGATTCATCATCCCGCCGGGTTGGCCGGGGATGTCGAGGCCCTGCATCGGGTTCGAGCTGTCGGTCACCTCGATCTCGATCATCGTGCCGTCGAGCTCGCCCGACTTCAGCTTGCGACGGAACATCTCGCGGGTCTGGTCGCGGGCATCGGTGCCGGCGATGGCCGAGATCACGCGGTTCTCCGCAGCTTCATGCGCCTTGGCCTTCACGTCCTCGCGCATCTGCTCGCGGGTCTGGAAGATCGCGGCATCGACGAGATCGCGGATGATCTGCTCCACGTCGCGGCCGACATAGCCGACTTCGGTGAATTTCGTGGCTTCGACCTTGAGGAAGGGCGCGCGCGCCAGCTTGGCGAGACGGCGCGAGATCTCGGTCTTGCCGACGCCGGTGGGGCCGATCATCAGGATGTTCTTGGGATACACCTCGTCGCGCAGGTCGGCGCCGAGCTGCTTGCGCCGCCAGCGCGAGCGCAGGGCGACGGCGACGGCGCGCTTGGCCTCCTTCTGGCCGATGATGAAGCGGTCGAGCTCGGAGACGATCTCGCGGGGGGTCAGGTCGGTCATGGGACTGTCCTTGTCTGGGGAACGGAAAACGCGAGGCCTCAGGCCTCGAGCGTCTCCACGGTCAGCTTGCCATTGGTGTAGACACAGATATCGGAGGCGATCGCCATGGCGCGCCGCGCGATGGCCTCGGCATCCATATCGGTGTCCATGAGCGCGCGTCCGGCGGCGAGGGCGAAGTTGCCACCCGAGCCGATCGCGGTGACGTCATGTTCCGGTTCGAGCACGTCGCCGGCGCCGGTGATGACCAGAAGGTCCTTGCCGTCCGAGACGATCAGCATCGCCTCGAGCTTCTGCAGGTACTTGTCGGTGCGCCAGTCCTTGGCGAGCTCGACGCTGGCGCGTGCCAGCTGGCCCGGCGTCGCCTCCAGCTTTTTCTCGAGCCGCTCCAGCAGGGTGAAGGCGTCGGCGGTCGATCCGGCGAAGCCCGCGATGACCTCGTAGCCGCCGGGGGAGAGCCTGCGCACCTTGCGCGCGGTGCCCTTGATCACGGTCTGGCCGAGGCTCACCTGGCCGTCGCCCGCGATCACCACCTTGCCGCCCTTGCGCACGCCGATGATCGTGGTGCCGTGCCAGCCGGGGAAGTCGTCGCTCATCATGCCTCCTGTCGGGCGCGGGGCCGCCCGCGCACCATGCGTATTTTTCGAATGGTGAAAGAGGGACCTCCTTCGCCGTGTCCGGGCCGATATGGGGGCCGTGGCCGGGAAGGGCAAGTTTGGCCCCGATCAGAGCCTGATCGGACACGAAAAAGGCGCCCGAAGGCGCCTTGATCGTCGTCATGTCCGGTGGATCAGAGCGACTCGTCGATCCAGCCCTTGAGCGCGGCCTTGGGGGCAGCGCCGGCACGGTTCGAGACGATCTCGCCATCCTTGAACAGGAACAGCGCCGGAATGCCGCGCACGCCGAGCTGGGCGGGCGAGTTCGGGTTCTCGTCGACGTTGACCTTCACGATCTTCACGCGGCCCTGATACTCGTCCGACAGCTCCTCGAGAGCGGGGCCGATGGTCTTGCAGGGGCCGCACCACTCGGCCCAGAAATCCACCACGACGGGGATGTCGGACTGGCGCACTTCGGTGTCGAAATTCGCGTCATTGACTGCAACGGTGGCCATCGGGGCTCTCCTTGGTCTGGGCTTGGGTCAGTCAGGTAAGGATGCGGGTGGGGCGCGTCAATGGGCGGCGCGGCGCAGGGCCGCCATGACCAGATCGCGTGGCAAGGGCATCAGCCTGGCGCCATGGGTCCACAGCACCGCCACCTCCACCCGGCGGTCGGGCCAGAGCGCCTCCAGCATCGCCGCATAGGCGCCCATCTGCCGCAGGATCCCCTCCGGGACCTGCTCGGGACGGTCGGGCACCAGCCGGTTGGTCTTGAAGTCTACCGCCAGCACCCGCTCCTCCCCGATCAGCAGCCGGTCGATGGCGCCGTGCAGCCGCTGCCCGCCCAGCGCGTCGAGATCGGCGGTGATCGCAGCCTCGGCCAGCGCATCGGGGGCGAAGATCTCCTCCAGCCCCGGCGCCGCGACGAGGCCCAGCGCATCCGTCAGGATCGCTTCCGGATCATCGCATTCGACCGTTTCCTCGGCGTTGTCGAGGAGCCTGCGCCCCTGCGCGGCGCGATGCGCCTCAGGCAGGGCGGGCAGATGTTCGAGCAGCAGATGCATCAGGGTGCCGCGCGCACGCGCCGCCTCGCCCTGCTCGGGTTCGGTCTCGCCAGGCATCACCTTGGCACCGCCGAGATCCGAGGGGGTGAGGATGGCGGGCGCGCTCTCGGGCATGGCCACCGCCGGGTAGGACGGCGCCTGCGGCAGCGCCGCGACGGGGGCGCGGGGCGCGAGCAGCTCGCCGCAGGCCCAGTCGAGATGGGCGTAGCGCCGCCCTTCCCCGCCGGGCATCGGCGCGGCCCCGGCACCGATCCGGTCGAGCCCCTCGGCCATGGTCGCGTGCCAGCTGTCGCCGCCCTCGCCCACATCGCCCGCAGCGCAGCAGATCAGCCAGCTCTCGGCCCGGGTCATCGCCACGTAGAGCAGCCGCCGCCGCTCGCGCTCCTGCGCGTCGATCAGCTCGGCACGCAGCGCCTGCAGCGGCTCGGGGCTCTCGGCCACCGGCACGGCCCAGAGCTGCGCGCCCTCGGCCTCGTAGAGCTTGTCGCGCAGGTCCACCCGGCGCTTGGCAGTGTCGGGCAGGATCACGATCGGCGCCTCGAGGCCCTTGGCGCCATGCACCGACATCACCCTGAGCCGGTCGCCCGCGGACTCCGCCTGCCGCTTGATCTCCAGCTCGTCGGTTTCCATCCATTCGAGGAAACCGGTCAATCCGGGCACCTGCGTCTGCTCGTAGGAGAGCGCCTGCGACAGCAGCGCGTCGATGCCGTCCTCGGCCTCTGCGCCGAGCCGGGCCAGCAGCTTGCGGCGGCCGTCATGGCGCAGCAGCAGCCGGTTGATCAGGTCGTAGGGCCGCAGGAAGTCGGCCTGGCGGCGCATGTCGTCGATCACTGCCATGGTGTCGGGATATCGGTCGCGAGCGTCGCGCAGCCGTGGCCACAGATGGCCGGGGCGGCCCTGGGCGAGGTCGTAGAGATCCCCCTCGCTCCAGCCCAGTATCGGCGAACGCAGCGCGCAGGCCAGCGACAGATCGTCCTCTGGCAGCGCGAGGAAGCGCAGGAAGGCGGCGATGTCCTTGACCGCCAGCTCGCCGCCGATGCGCAACCGGTCGGCCCCCGCCACGTCGAGCCCGGCCGCCTTGCAGGCGCGGATGATCTCGTGAAACAGCGCCGAGCGGCGCTGCACCAGGATCAGCACGTCGCCCTCGCTGACGGGGCGGCGGTCATAGACACCGGAATGACCACGCTCGACCGGGATGGTCTCCTCGGCCTTCATGCGCTTGATCTCGTCGGCGATGCGCCGCGCCAGCACCACCGAGGGGTCGGTCGCGCCGGGCCGGTCGACCGGGTCGGTCCAGGGCGTGTCGTCCTCCTCCTTCTCGGGCGGCTCGACCGGCGGCCAGAGATCGACCCGGCCCGGCATCGCCGATTTGAAGGCGCGGTGCGGCACCTCCTGGCCCAGCCCCTCGCGATGCGGGCCGACGAAGGTGGCGTCGACCGCGCGCAGCACCGCCTCGGAGGAGCGGAAGGAATATTCGAGATCGAGCCTGTTGAGCCCCTGCCCCGCGGCCTCCAGCCGCTCTGCGAAATGGCGCTGCATCTCGTCGAAACCCTCGGGATCGGCGCCCTGGAAGGAGTAGATCGACTGCTTCTTGTCGCCGACGACGAAGATGGTGCGGCGGTGCTCGGCGCGTGCGCCCTCCCCGGCCGCGAATTCCTGCGCCAGCCGCTCGATCACCGCCCATTGCGCCGGAGAGGTGTCCTGCGCCTCGTCGACGAGGATGTGATCGATGCCGCCATCGAGCCTGAACAGCACCCATTGCGCCACCGCCGGATCGGTCAGCAGCTTGCGGGCGCGGCCGATCAAATCGTCGAAATCGAGCATGCCGCCAAGCAGCTTGCGCCGCTCATAGGCCGGCACGAAAGCGCGGGCGAAGGCGTCGAGGGTGCGGGTCTTGTCGAAGGCCGCGAGCGCCAGCCGCGTCTGACGCCCCTCCTCGACGCGCGCCATGAGGTCGTCGAGTCGCTCGATCAGCGCCGGTTCGCTCTCGCGCAGCGCCTTGGTCGGGAACTTGCCGATCTTGGCGCCGTAAGGCGTCTTGGCCGAGGCACCGAACAGGAACAGACTCTCGAGCAGGTCAAACAGCGCCGCATCGGGCGCGGCCTTGAGATCCACCTTGTCGAGCCGGTCGGCGGCCTTGAGATCGGTCGAAGTACCCCGGCGCAGCAGCACCCGCAGGGCCCCGAGCGTGTCGAAATCATCCGGTTCGAGCGCGACGTCGTGGAACCGCTCGGTGGTGAGCCCGGCCGGCAGGTCGAAATGCCGCGCCAGCGCCGTCGGGTCGGCCGCGCCCAGAAAAGCCTCGCGCCGGGCGGTGATCTCGCGCAGCAGCGTGTCGAAATCACCTTCAGAGGCGAGCATCGCCAGCGCGTCGACCAGCGACCGCTCCGGCCCGGCCGCCATTGCGTCGACCACCTCGGCGCGCAGCAGCTGGGCGGCGCGGTCCTCCATCTCGGTGAATTGCGGGCTGACCCCGGCTTCGAGCGGGAAGCGGCGTAGCAGCCCCGCGCAGAAGGAATGGATGGTCTGGATGCGTAGCCCGCCCGGCGTCTCGATCGCGCGGGCGAAAAGCGTGCGCGCGGCCCGCAGCGAGATCGCCTGCGGCGTGCCGAGCCGCTCCAGCGCGTCGCGCAGGGCCCGGTCCTCCATCATCGCCCATTGCCCGAGCCGCTGGAACAGCCGGTTCTGCATCTCGGAGGCGGCGGCCTTGGTATAGGTCAGGCACAGGATGTTCTGCGGGTCGGTGCCGTCGAGCAGCAGCCGCGCCACCCGGTCGGTGAGCACGCGAGTCTTGCCCGACCCGGCATTGGCCGAGAGCCAAGTGGAATTGGCCGGGTCGGCGGCGCGGACCTGCCGTTCGGTCGCCTCGTCGCGGATCATCCGACCTCCTCCCCCTCGGCCTCGGCCGAGAAATCCCATTCGCCAAAGCGCGACAGGTGGTCGTAGTCGCTGCGGTCCTTGTCGCTCATCAGCGCCATCCTGGCCGAGTAGCCGCGATCGCGCTCCTGCCAGCGGGCGATCAGCTCGCGCAGCTGGGCCCAGACCATGTCCGGCGGGATCTCGTCGAGCGGTGCCTCCACCACCCGGCCGCTGCCGGCGAGGCCGATATAGGCCGCGCCCGCGACCCGGCCCGGCCCGGCCTTCTCGAAACCGCCGCGCTCGGCCATCGCCGCCTCGAGCAGGAGCTGCTTTTCGAAGTTCTTCTGCTGTGGCCCGGTGGGCGGGCTGCCGGTCTTGTAGTCGTAGATCCTGAAGCCGTCATCGCCGACATCGATCCGGTCGGCCTGCGCGGTCAGGGTGAAGTTCAGATCCTCGATGGTGGCGGCGCCGTCGATCTCTAAGTGGCGCGGGGTCGCCAGCTTCTGCCGCGCCGCCTCGGTGGTCAGGAACCAGTCGCTGATCCGGGCGATCCGCGCGATCCAGAGCCTGCGCACCGTGGGCCAGGGGCATTCGGCCTCAAGCACCCGCTCGGTCACGGCGAGGAGCCGCGCCTTGGCGATCGGGTCGCTCGGCGCGAGCCCTTCCTTGAGGAACTCCTCGAACACCTTGTGGAGCACCGTGCCGCGCAGCGCCGCGTCCGGGCTCGGCGTCAGCGGATCGAGACAGCGCAGACGCAGCACGTGACGGGCATAGATCGCGTAGGGGTCGCGGATCAGCGTGCGGATCGCGGTGACCGAGAGCCTGTCGGGCCGGGCCGCCAGCGGCGGGCGCGGGCTGGGGCGACGGGCGGGCGGCACCCGCGCCTCGGGCACCGAGAGCGCCGTGGCCCGGGCCAGCCAGTCCGCGCCGCGGGCACGCATCGCCGCCAGCGCCTGGCGCCCGCCCTGTTCCGGCAGCCCGTCGAGCAGGTTGGTCAGCCGGTTGATCCAGCGCGACGGCACCGTCTCGCTATCCGCGGAGCGGGTCGAGCGGGTGATCCAGACCTCGCGGACCGCGACCGCCTGCTGGTAGTCATGTGCCGAGAGGCCGATCCGCCGTTCGGGCAGCAACAGCCCGGCCTGCGCCCGCATCCGGCGGTTGAGCCACGGGTCGGCCGGCGGCGCCTCGGGCCAAGAGCCCTCGTTCATCGAGGCGAGGATGGTGAGATCGGCGCCCTGCACCCGCGCCTCGAGCGTGCCGCGGATCAGCACCTGCGGATGGCCGATATCGGGGTTGCGTACCTCGACCCGGCGCATCACCCCGAGGAACAGCGACCGGTAATCGCGCAGCGGCATGGCGCCCGCCGCCTCGGCATGCTCGGCCAGACCGTCGCAGGCTTGCCACGCGGCGCGGCCCGCCGCCTCGTCCCAGAGCCCGCCGGCGCCCTCGATCCCGGGACCGGCGGCGAGGCATTCGGCGAGCTTGAGATGGCAGGCGAGGTGCTCGGAGAGCGGCTTTTCCGCGCCGTTCGGCACGAGGTCGAGCGCCTCGCAGACCCAATCGGCCCAGCCCATCCGGCCCGGATCGCGCGTGCCGGTCTTCTCCGCCCAGCGCCGCAGCACCGCGTCGTCGGGATAGGCCGCCCCCTCGCGCCGGAGCCAGAACTCCAGCTCGCGGGTGCGCAGCAGGTGCGGGCCGCGTTCGCGGCCCGAATGGCACAGCGGATGCTTGAGCAGCGACAGGATCGCCGCCGGGCCGGGGCGCTCGCCCATCACCTCGCCGGCGAGCCGCAGGAACCGGCCCGGGGGCGTCAGCGGCAGCGGCACGCCGGCGCTGTCGTCGGCCACGAGGTTCCAGCGGTCGAGCGCGGCCGAGACCTGCCGGGTCAGCATCCGGTCGGGGGTGACGAGGGCGACGGTCTTGCCCTCGTCGACGGCGGCGCGCATCCGCAGCGCGATGGTCTCGGCCTCCATCCGGGGCGAGGGCGCCTCGAGCAGGGTCATGCCCTCGGTTGCGGGGCCGAGATCGCCCAGGCCCGGCCCTTCCTCGCGCCACTGGTCGGTCACCGGCGCCGGGCGCAGCGACAGCGATACCAGCCGGTTGCGCGCGGGCGAGGGCGCGGGCGTGTCGTGCCACAGCCGCAGCTCCTCGGCCTCCATGTCGAGCATCCGCAGGATGCGGCGGAAGCGGAACTGCGGGTGATCCTCGGCGGCCAGCGCCTCGTCCAGCCGCTCCCAGACCTCCTGCGGCTGATCCATGTCGACGCCGGGCAGCACCACCGCCCCCTTGTCCTGACGCGCCACCGCCTGCAGCAGGAGCGCCGTCGCGCCGCGCGATCCGGTGGATCCGGCGACGATCACCGGGTCGGTCGGGGGGGTGGCCTCCCAGCCCTCGATCAGCCGCTCCACCGAGATCCGCTGGCGGGCCTCGCGGTCGGGCGCGGCGTCCGGCCCGAACCAATGGGTGACGATGTGCAGGAATTGCAGCGACCGGGCCCAGTGGCCGGATAGGTCGCTGACGTCGAGGGCCGAGAGATCGTCGGGGCTCACGCCCTCGCCCTGCATCTCGTCCATCAGCCCGGCGAGGCTGTCGGCGAGATCGTAGACCGCCGCGCGCGGGGCGAGGTCGGGCTGCGCATCGACCAGCCTCGAGACCAGCTGCGTCAGTTCCAGCCGGCGGCGCAGCGGCGCCACGGGCAGCGGCAAGTCCGGCCCCAGCGGGTCGAGCGCCAGCTCGGTGATCAGCCGCAATCGGGGCAGCAGCGTGGCGGGACCGGTGTCGAACACCTCGCGCACCCGCCGGCGCATCCGGTTGGTGCCCAGATAGACCGTGACCCGGGCCATCGCCTCGGGTCCCTGCGCCCCGAACCGGGCCCGCAGACCGGCGACCAACCCTTCGGCGAAATCGACGCCGCAGGGCAGGGCGTAAAGATGCGCCGCCCCCGCGTCGGGGAAGGTCTCAGACGGCATGGGCGTCCTGCAGCATGGATTCGGCGATCTCGATGCAGTCGGGGCGGCCGACATCGCACCAGCGCCCGTCATGCACCACGCCGTAGAGCCGGCCCCGGGCCGCGATCTCGTTCCACAGCAGGTTGAGCGAGAAGGCCTCCTCGGGGATCGCGTCGAGCCCGTCGGGCACGATGATCTGCGCCCCGGAATAGACATGGCCGGGCCCGCGCGACAGCCGCCCCTCGGCATCGATCAGGAAATCGCCGGCGCCGGAATGGGCCATCGCGTTCTCGCGCGGGAGCAGCAGCAGCAGCGCCTCCATCCGCGACGGATCCCAAGCCCGGCGCAGCGCCAGAAGCGGGTTCGGCCCGGCCCAGATCGCGTCGGAATTGAGCGTGTAGACCGGGCCGGGGCCGAGCAGCGGCCGCGCCTTGCGGAGCCCGCCGCCAGTCTCGAGGAGCTTCTCCGTCTCGTCCGAGAGGATCACCTCGCGTTCCGCGAGATGCTCGCGCAGCACCTCGCCCCGGTGATGCAGGTTGACGACCCGCCGGAGCGGCATCAGCGGCGCGGTGAGATCGAGCGCGTGGTCGATCAGCGGCCGGCCCGCCACCTCGACCATCGGCTTGGGGCGCTGGGCGGTGAGCGGGCCCATGCGACGGCCGAGACCGGCGGCGAAGATCATGATGGCGCCGGGCGCTTGGGTGGTCATGCGGCGGTCTCCTCGGGGGCGGGGATGGCGGCGGCGAGAGGGGCGAGCCCGGCCAGCGCCGGATGGTCGAGATCGGCGCGGATCTGGCGCCAGACGCGCGGCATCAGCGCGAGATAGCGGGTCTTGCCGTCGCGCCGCGCGAGCCGGGCAAAGATGCCGAGAATGCGCAGGTTGCGCTGCACGCCCAGCGCGGCGCAGGCGGCGGCCACCGCCTCCGGGTCGCGCCCCGTCGCGGCGGCGAAGCGCTGCATCATGGCATGGCGCAGATCCTCGGAGACGTCGCGCCGCGCGTCGCGCAGCAGCGAGACCAGATCGTATTCGGGCGGAGCCAGCAGCGCGTCCTGGAAGTCCAACAGACCGATCCGGTCGGTCCCGCTACGCTCGGGCCGCCAGATCAGGTTCTCGGCATGGTAATCTCTGAGCGCCAGCACCGAGGCCGCGGGCGCGTGCCGCTCAAGCGCGTCATGCAGGGCCGATTGCAGCGCGCCGAGGTCGAGGCCGGGCGCGTACCATTCGCCCAAGGGGGCGATCATCTCCGCCCCGATCGACGGGGTCAGCGCGGCAAGCCCGGGGGGCGGGGCCGCCGCCTGCAGCCGGGCCAGCGCGTCGATCGCGGTCGCGTAGGGGGTGATGTCACGGGGATGCGCCTCGGCCCAGCCCGCCACCTGGATCTCGCCCAGATCCTCGATCACCGCGAGACCGGCCTCGCGGTCGAGCGCGTGCAGGCGCGGTGCGCAAAGGCCGATCTCCGTCAGATGTCCGGCGATGGTGACGAAGGCATCGAGCGCGGCGCGGCCCTCCGGCGGACAGATCATCAGGATCAGGCTGTCGCCACCGGGCACGGCCAGCCGCTCGTAGCGGCGCGCCGAGGCATCACCGGCCAGCGGCAGGCGGGCATGGCTACCGAAGCCGTGCCGGGCGAGGAAGGCGTCGATGTCAGCCAAGGAGCGGCTCCAGTCGCTCGCGCCAGGGAGCGGGTCCGGAAACGGTGAGCAGATGTCTCTCGGGGCGCGCCTCGAAGGCCAGCGACAGCGCGTCCGCCGGGGCCATGTCGCCCATCCGGTCGGGCCATTCGATCAGGCAGATGGCCCGGCCCATCGCCTCTTCGAGGCCAAGCTCGACAAGCTCGAACGGGTCGGAGAGGCGGTAGAGGTCGCAATGCCAGATCTCGGCCCCCGGAGCCTCGTAGCTCTGCACCAGCGTGAAGGTGGGCGAGGGCACTTCCTCGTCGGGGTTGCCGGTGCGGGCGCGGATCAGCGCGCGCGCGAAGAAGCTCTTGCCGGCGCCGATCTGGCCGGAGAGCAGCAGCGTGTCGCCCGGACGCAGCAATGGCGCCAGCCGCGCGGCGAGGGCGTGGCTGTGCGATTCGTCGGGCAGGGGGATCGGACCGGCCTGGAACGTCATGGCCGCAACCTAGGCGCTGGGCCGTGTGCTGCAAGCTGAAACGGCCCTCAGCGGCCCCTTGCGCGGACCGGCGCTTCCGGATCGTGCTGGCCGGGCGTCCCGGTCTCGGCGGTGGCGATGCGGGGGCCTTCGGCGGCATCCTCGGCAAAGCCGATCAGCATGGCGCCGCCCGGCAGCGGCAGGTGGCGACAGGTGAGCCCGCGCCCATCGGCCCGGCGCAGCCGTTCCGTTCCGGCGCTGCGCTCTCCAAAGCCGCCGACGAGGTCGCGCAGACGGCCCGGCGCCGGGCTTGGGGCGAGACCCTGCTGCCAACGTGCGACCTCTTCGGTGATGCCGGTCTCGGCCAGACCGGGGTCGGGTGCGCCCCAGAGGGTCTCGTAGGCCTCGTTGTGCAGCAGGCGGGTGCCGCTCGCCGAGAAGACCGCGATCGCCTCTGGCAGCGTGTCGAGCACGGCGCGGGCGGTGTCGATCTCGGCCCGGAAATGCCGGGTCAGGGAGATCTCGGCGCTGATGTCTTCGAAGAGAAAGGCGACGGCGCCGTCGGGATGCGGCCTGCCGGTGACGCGGTAGGTCTGGCCGCCGGGCAGGGACCATGTCTCGCAATAGGTGCCGCGCGTGGCTTGCGCCTCGAGCGCCGCGACCTGCTCGCGCCAGCTGGCGTAATCCTTGGGCTCGGGCAGCATGCTGCGGTCGCGCAGCCGGTCGAGCACGGTCTGCACCTGCGGGCGCGAGCTGAGAAAGGCGATCGGCAGGCCGGTGAGGTCGTGGAAAGCGGGGTTGAACATCACCAGCTTGCGGTCGCGGTCGAAGATGGCGAGGCCGATGGCGAGCTGCGCGAAGGTCTTGGTCAGGGTCTGCACGAACTTGCGGCGGGCCTGCTCGGCCTCGACGATCTCGGTCACGTCGAGCGCGAAATGCACCGTTTCGGTGCCGCGATGCAGCCGGGTGACCTCGAACCAGCGGCGGGCGGGCCGCCCGGGCTGCGACAGGCTGACCCTGCAGCTCTCGCCCTCGGCCCCGGCAGGCTTGAACTCGCCCAGTTCAAAGAGCCGGTCGGGCGGCCAGCCGCGCCCGTGCTCGGCCCCCTCGGGCGGGGTCTGTCCCGCGTCCCCGGCGGCCTGCATCGCCTCGGCCTGCGCCTCGGCGAGCCGCAGATAGGCGCGGTTGGCCCAGCTCAGCCGGCCCTCGCCGTCGATCTTCCAGATCAGCTGCGGCGCGTCCTCGCCGATGCAGCGCAGGGTCTCCAGCTCGTCCTGGAGCGCTGCGAAGGCGATCGCGTCGATCGGGGTCTGATCTGGGGCGGAGGGCCCGCCCGGGCAGAGGCTGAGCCGCAGCAGCCCGTCCCAATGCTCCAGCTCGAGCCATCCGATGCCGCCGCGCGCCTCGATCCGCCGCCGCCCGTCGCCCTCGAGCCCCGCGAGCCGCCGCGCCAGACCCGGAAAGCGGTGATCGAGCAGCGATACCAGCAGGTCGCGCTCGGTGCCCGGCCCCTCGAGCCGGTCGAGCAGCCGTCGCGCCGGGGCGGTGGCGTCGATCAGGCAGTCGCCGTCGAACAGGAAGACCGACCGCAGCTCCGCCGGGGTGGGACGGGACCGGCCGCCGGGGGCCAGCCGCGCCAGCAAAGTCACGATCGCCGCCGCCGCGAAGGTCGAGACGCAGATCACGATCAGCAGGGGCAGGAGCGGGGTCAAGGTCATGGAGCATGCAACCAGAGCGAAATCGCGCCCAGATTGTGTGCGAAGTCTTAACCGTGTGTTAACCAGCCGCGCCGGCTCAGGGCAGGAAATGCGGGTTCGGCGCTGTGCCGGCGTCGGTCGCCTCGATGGTCTCGCGCGGCCAGACGATCATCACGATGGCGCCCCCCGCCGCGTCGCCGCTGGCGCGCAGCCGGTCGCCGCCATTGGCAAAGCTGAGACGGGCACCCGATCTTTCGAGCAATGTCTTGGCGATGAACAGCCCCAGCCCCATCCCCTCATAGCCGGGCCTGCGGCGCGAGCGCATGAAGGGGTCTCCGATCCGGCCGATCAGCCCCGGCGGGAAGCCCGGCCCGTCATCCTCGATCGTCACCATCACCGCCTCGGGGGTCCAGGAGAGGTCGATCTCGACCCGGCCGCGGGCGAAATCGACCGCGTTCTGGATCAGGTTGCGCAGCCCGTGGACGATCTCGGGGCGGCGGTGGATCAGCGGCTGCAGCTCGGCCTCGGCGCCGCTGCCGGGCTCGGCGCCGACTGCGAAGACGACATCCCGGCCGCGCGCCAGATGCGGCTCCGCCGCCTCGCGCACCACTGCCTCGAGCGGCGCCTGCCGCAGATGGGTGTCTTCCTTTCCGGCCCGGCCCATGGAGCGCAGGATGTCGCGGCAACGGATCGCCTGGGCCCGGATCAGCGCCGCGTCCTCGGCCGCGTCGGGCCGATCGGCCAGATCGTCGACCAGCTCGCTGGCGGTGAGGGTGATGGTGGCCAGCGGCGTGCCCAGCTCATGCGCGGCTGCCGCCACCACGCCGCCCAGATCGGTGAGCTTCTGCTCGCGCGCAAGCGCCAGCTGGGTCGCGGCCAGCGCGTCGCCCATCGCCTGCATCTCGAGCGTCACCCGCCGCACGTAGAGGGCGATGAACAGGATGCCGATCGCCAGCGCCAACCAGAAGCCGAAGCGCAGAAGCTCGGGCAGCGACAGCGCCACCATCTGCGGTGACAGCACCGGTCGGCTCCACAGCCACAGCACCGTCACCGAGACCAGCGCCAGCCCGCTGACCAGCAGCACGCCGGGCAGCCGCAGCATGGTGGCGGAGATCGTGACCGGCGCCAGCATCAGCAGCGCGAAGGGATTGTCGAGCCCGCCTGTGAGCCACAGGAGCACCGAGAGCTGCGCCACGTCGAAGACCAGCATCGCGGCGGCCTCGCCCTCGCTCAGCCGGCGAGTCGCCGGCAGCAGGAAGGCGGCGAGCAGGTTGGCCAGCACCGCCGCGCCGATGGTGATCGCCACGAGCCCGCTGGGAAAAACGAGGCCATAGACCGTCGCCGCCACCAGCGCGGCCGCGGTCTGCCCGGCGACCGCGATCCAGCGCAGCAGGATCTGTGTCTTGAGCCGGACGCGGTTGCGGCGGCCCAGATCGCGCAGCATCGCGAGCTCGGTATCGGCTGGGGGCAAGGCGCGGCTCCGGCTCGTGCGTCAATCTCGCCCATTGATAGGGCGGAGGCGGACAGGCATCAATGCGGCGCCCCGTCCCACAGGAGATACGATGCAACGCCCTGTCGCCCTCGCCGCCGCCGGCATTCTTGTCACCCTCGCCGGGGGGGCGCTGATCGCCACGACGATACTCGCCCCGGCGGACCGGATGGCGGCCTGCCGGGCCAGCAACGTGGCGGGCGGGTTCGACCGGCTGGGTGGGCCGTTCACGCTGCTCGACGGGGCCGGGCGCGAGGTCACCGACGCGGATGTCATCACCGAGCCGAGCCTGATCTATTTCGGCTACACTTCCTGCCCGGATGTCTGCCCGGTCGACAACGCCCGCAACGCCGCCGCGGTCGACATCCTCGCCGAGGATCACGGCATCGCCGCGCAGCCGGTCTTCATCACGGTCGACCCGGCCCGCGACACGCCCGAGGTGATGGCCGACTATGCCGCCAACATGCATCCCGAGATGGTCGGGCTGTCGGGCAGCGAGTCGCAGATCGCCGCGGCGGCGAAGGCTTATTCCACCTATTACGCCAAGGCTGACGAGGACCCGGACTATTACCTGATGAACCACCAGACCATGACTTATCTGGCGCTGCCGGGGCTGGGCACGGTCGAGTTCTTCAACCGCGATGACGGGCCAGAGGAAGTGGCGGAGCGCACGGCCTGCCTCGTCGAGGCCGCGGATTGACCGGGCCGCGCCTGCGCCTAGTTTCGCAACACGATACCAAGGAGATCCGGCCATGAACGCGGAGGCGATCGATCTCGGCCCCGATCCGAGCCTGCTCCTCGTCGATGACGACGAGGCGTTTCTCAAGCGGCTCGGCAAGGCGATGGAGAAGCGCGGCTTCGCGGTGACCATGGCCGGCACGGTCGAGGAGGGGCGGCGCATCGCCACCCAGCAGCCCCCGGCCTACGCGGTGGTCGACCTGCGGCTCGAGGATGGCAACGGGCTCGACGTGGTCGAGGCGCTGCGCGAAGCGCGGCCCGAGGCACGAATCGTGGTGCTCACCGGTTACGGCGCCATCGCCACCGCCGTGGCCGCCGTGAAGATCGGCGCGACCGACTACCTGTCGAAGCCCGCCGATGCGACCGAGGTGACCAACGCGCTCTTGGCGCGGGGCGACGCGCTGCCGCCGCCGCCCGAGAACCCGATGAGCGCCGACCGCGTGCGCTGGGAGCATATCCAGCGGGTCTACGAGCTGTGCGACCGCAATGTCAGCGAGACCGCCCGCCGTCTGGGCATGCATCGCCGGACGCTGCAGCGCATCCTCGCCAAGCGCAGCCCGCGATAGGCCCGGCATCGGAACGGGACCTGCGGAACCGGGCCGAAACCGCGTATTCGGCACCGAAACGACGACGGCCGCCCCGGTGGGGCGGCCGTTTGTGTGTGAGTGTCCGTGGATCAGGCGGCGCAGTCGAGGAAGCCGCGATAGCCGACGGTCAGGCCCTTCTCGAGATGGAACACCATGTCGGCCTCGGCGCGGCGCAGGCTGTCGTCGGTGTCGGTCCAATCGGCCTCGGGGTCGGGCATGATCGTGATCTCGGTCCCCGGCGCGGTGAGCCGCGCGCCATCCTCCAGCGTCTCGACCGCGACGGGGGCGTCGGCGGCGAGCCGGATCAGCGTGCCCGACAGCTTAATCGCACCGCTCTCGCCCGCCATCGCCAGCACCGGCTCGCCGGCATTGGTGCGGCGAAACTCGCAGGCGGCCCCGGACGACAGAACGGTCTCGATCTCCTCGGGCTTGAGACCGGCGGGATCGATCCCGGCCAGCTCGGACGCGCCCAGCGCCTCATCGACGCTGCCTTCCTCGGCAGGGGCCTCCGGCTCACCCAGGGCGGGGTCGGTGGCGATGCCGTTCTGCTCGATATCCTCGATCAGGTAGCGCATCTCGCCGATCTCCTTGCGCTGGGCGGCGATGATCTCGTCGGCGAGCTTGCGCACGCGCGGGTCCTCGATCTGCGCCCGTTCGGAGGTCATGATGGCGATCGAATGGTGCGGGATCATCGCCGCCATGTAGCTGGTGTCGTCCACCGTCTCCTGGCTGCGGATCAGCCAGAGCGTCACGCCGAAGACCACGACCGCGCCGGAATAGATCGCGATGTTGATCGCCTTGTTCGCGTACATGGACAGCATGAAGCTGAGCATGATCACCGCCATCACCGCGCCCATCAGGAGCGCCATGTAGGTCCGGGTTTCGCTGAAGAAGATGTGCTCGAAGGCGTAGGTGTTGATGTACATCAGCCCGAACATCACCACCGTCGAGGTCGCGATCATCGCGGCGAAACGCCAGTAGGACATGGGAACTCCTTTCGACTGCGGGGATCGTCCCCGGAAAACTCGTGACCGCCCTGCCGTCTCGGAACGGCCTTGGCCCGGAGAGAGACGACCGCCTGGCGCCTCGGATGGCACCGGTCTCGCCACCATGGGCAGCCTTTGTGCATACCCTCGCCGGGTATAGCGGGAACCCTTCGCCTCCCCTATGGTTCCATCAACGGAGGCACCGGGAATGCAGGAAAAAAAGAACAAGGCCGCCATTCTGAAACGACTGGCTCGGCTCGAAGGGCAGCTTCGCGGCATCACCAAGATGGTGGAGACGGATCGCTACTGCGTCGATGTGCTGATGCAGACGGCAGCGGTGCGTTCCGCGCTCCGGGCAGTGGAGCGGCTGATCATCGCGGATCACGCCGATCACTGCATGGAGAAGGCCATTCTCTCGGGCGATCCGGACGAGCAGCGTGCCAAGTTCGGCGAGCTGGTCGCGCTTCTGGAACGGGCCCGCGATTGAGGCCGACCCTGCTACGACCGGACAGCCATGCAAGCGAAAGGACCATCATGGACAGACGGCATATCCTCAAAGGCGCGATCGGGCTGGGCACGCTCGCCTTGCCGGGGCTGCTACGGGCACACGGGGCCGAGGCGCTGCCCGAGCGCTTCCTGCCGCGCGAGGTGGATGTCGCCGCCGGGCTGACGCCGGGCGAGATCCACGTCATGCCCGACGAGTTCGCGCTCTACTGGACGCTGCCCGGAAGCCGGGCGATCCGATACAGCGTCGGCATCGGCCGCAACGACCTCTACCATGCCGGCAGCTATGTCGTCGGCGCCAAGAAGGAATGGCCGAGCTGGAAGCCGACGCCCGCGATGATCAAGCGCGAGCCCGAGAAATACGAGAAATACGCCGAAGAAGGCATGCCCGGCGGCATCGACAACCCGCTCGGCGCGCGGGCGCTCTACCTGTTCGTCAACGGCCGCGACACCTATCTGCGGATCCACGGCACCAACGCGCCCTCGACCATCGGCCGGGCGGTTTCGAACGGCTGTGCGCGCCTGATCAACGAGCACATGATCGAGCTCTACGAGAAGGTGCCGGTGGGCACCAAGGTGTTCCTCTACCCCAAGGCGGGCAATCCCTACCGCCCCGACGCGCATGGCATGGACCACCACGGCTGAGTGCGAGCCGAAAGGGCGGGGCCCGGCGCATGAGGGCGCCGGGCCCCGTTTTCGTTAATCAGCCGGCCAGGGCGTGACGGTGCCGTCGGTGCCGATCATCACGACGTTCAACTCGGCCTCAGGGTCGTCGCCCATGCCGGGCGCCCCCATCGGCATGCCGGGCAGGCTGAGGCCCACCGCTTCTGGCTTTTCCGCGAGAAAGCGCGACAGGATGTCGGCGGGGATGTGACCGCTCACCGCGTAGCCGTCGATCAGCGCGGTGTGGCAGCCCTGCTGGCCGAGCGGCACGCCCGCCTCCTTGTTGACGGTGACGAGGTCGTAGGTCTCGACGATCTCCACCTCGAGGCCGTTCTCGCGCAGATACTCGGCATGGGCGGCGCAGCAGCCGCAATTGGGATCCTTGTAGAGGGTCATGGTCTCGGCCAGCACCGGCAGGGCGGTGAGGCTGAACAGGGTCGCGGTGGTGAGGGTTCTGAGGGTCTTCATAGGTGTCTCCTTGGGGGGATCAATTGGCGACGCGGGCCAGCGCCGCTCCACCCGGCGCCGAAGCGCCGGCAAGTAAGCCGCGTCGGGTGAAACCCGTTGGTGCATGTGGATGGTCCTCGGTCGCATAGGGGCCGCGCATGCGGCGTTCGCCCGGGACCCTGCGGGTCCGGACGGCGTCAGGACAGGTGACGTGGCGGTCGCGGGATCGGGGCAGGGCGGAGGCCGGCCAGGGCCACGGCATCCGAAAAGCGCGGCAGGGCGCGGGCACGCGGCGCAAAGGCTGTCTCGGGCGCGCGGGCCGTGGTGATGGCCGTAGGCGCGAGGCACATGCCCGTGGCGCCGCAGCCCATGCGGTCCAGCGGTGCGCCGGTCTCGCATTCGGCGCAATCGGTCATGCCCATCTCGCCATGCCCGGCTTGCGCCGCCTCCGAGCCGGTCGGCGCGAGCGGCAACAGCAGGCCGAAAATCAGCAGGCAGATGGCGAGAATCCGTGTCACGCGGCGACTATGGCCGGGCCGCCCCGGGCTTCGCAAGGGGCGGCCGATCACGGCAGGGTGGGCGCGATGTCGCGGTCCTTCCCGGAGCGGTCCGGGGGCAGGATCGTTTGTGGCAGGTCAGGCTGAGGCGGGCTCGGGGGATGCGGCGGCGGCGCGGATGGCCCGGCCCTGTCCCAGCATCAGCATGGCGGGGGTCACCACCAGCGTCAGCACCGTCGCCACGATCAGCCCGCCGGCGATCGCGCTCGACAGCTCGGTCCACCACTGGGTCGAGGGCGCGCCGAGCACGATCTCGCGGGTGAAGAAGTTGAGGTTCGCGCCGATCACCATCGGCATCAGCCCCAGCGCGGTGGTCACCGAGGTAAGCAGCACCGGCCGCAGACGCTGCGCGCCGCTGCGCAGCGCCGCCTCGCGCGGGCTCATCCCGGACCGGCGCAGGTCGTTGAAGGTGTCGATCAGCACGATGTTGTTGTTCACCACGATGCCGGCCAGCGCGATCACACCGATGCCGCCCATGACGACGCCAAAGGGGCGGCCGGTGACGATCAGGCCGAACAGGACCCCGGCGACCGAGAAGACGATCGCCGACATCACCACGAGGCTCTGCCAGACGCTGTTGAACTGGGTCAGCAGGATCGTGAACATCAGCAGGATCGCGGAGACGAAGGCCCCGAGGAGGAAGATCATCGCCTCGGCCTGATCCTGTGCCTCGCCGCCGAAGGACCACTCCACGCTGTCGGGCAGTTCGGCCGAGGCTAGTGCCCCGCGCAGCGCGGTGATCCGCTCGTCGACCAGCTCTCCCGGCGCGACATTGGCCTCGATCGACAGCACCCGGCGTTGATCGATGCGGCGGATGATGCCGGTGCGCGGGCTGGGCTCGAAGGTCACGAAGTTCGAGATCGGCACCAGCCCGGCATTGGTCGGCACGCGCAGCGATTGCAGCTCCTCGAGCGTGCGCGCGTCGGAGGGAAAGCGCACGCGGATGTCGACCGAACCCTCGGCATCGGCGGGGCGGTAGTCGGCCACGGTGATGCCCTGGGTCAGAAGCTGAACCGCCTGGCCGAGGAGCGAGACGTCGGCACCGAAGCGGGCCGCCTCGGAGCGGTTGACGCGGATGCTCCATTCGACGCCGGGCAGGGGGCGGGTGTCGGTGACATCGGTGAAGCCGCCGAGCCGCTCCATCTCCTCGCGGATCGTGGCCACCGCCGCGGTCTGCGCCTCCGGGTCGGAGCCGCGCAGTTCGAGCCGCACCGGCTTGCCGGCGGAGGGGCCGTTCGAGGCGGTCTGCACCTGCACCTCGATCCCGGCGATATCAGCCATCTCCTCGCGGATTTCGGCGCCGATCGTCTCGGCGGTGCGGCGGCTGTCCCATTCGGTCAGCTCGAGCTGGATCGTGCCGATCACCTCCTCGTCGCCTAGGCCCGAGGCCGAGGACGAGCGGGCATAGACCGAGGCGATCTCGGGGTCGTCGAGCAGCCGCTCCTCGACCCGGCGCACCAGCGCGTCGCGCTCGAAGACCGAGAAGTTGTCGCGGGCGCGCAGCTGCACCTGCATGAAATCCGGCTCGACCGAGGGGAAGAAGCTGACGCCGTTGCCCAGCTGGCCATAGGTGCCGAAGGCGGCGAGCAGGAAGGCCACGGCGAAGAGCAGGGTCGCGCCGGGGCGTAGGATCGCCTTTTCCAAGAGCCGCACATAGGTGCCGGTGAAGCCCGGCAGGCGGCGGGGGTCGCCACGCTCGGCCGCGTGCAGCACCGCCTTGTCGATGGCCGATTGCGGCGGCCTGCGGCCGATCAGCCCGCCCAGCACCGGGATGAAGACCAGCGCCATGAACAGCGAGGCGGTCAGCGTCAGCAGCACGGTGATCGGCAGGAACTTCATGAACTCGCCGACCGTGCCGCTCCAGAACAGCAGCGGGAAGAACACCGACAGGGTGGTGGCGGTCGAGGCGATCACCGGCCAGGCCATGCGCTTGGCCGCGTCGGCATAGGCCTGCTTCGGGCTCGCCCCCTCCTGCAGCCGCCGGTCGGCCAGCTCGGTGGTGACGATGGCGCCGTCGACCAGCATGCCGACCACCAGGATCAGCGAGAACAGCACCACGAGGTTCATCGTGTAGCCCATCGCCCACAGCATCGCGACGCCGGCGAGGAAGGCGCCCGGGATCGACAGCCCGACCAGCAGCGCCGAGCGGATGCCGAGCGCCCAGACGATGACGATCATCACCAGGATGACGGCGGCGATGACGTTGGCCTCGAGATCGGAGAGCATGGTCTTCACCTGCTCGCTCTCGTCCTGCATGTAGTTGATGTCGACGCTGTCAGGCCAGTCGGCCTGGGCCTCGGCCACCACCGCCTTGACCGCCTCGACCGTGTCGATGACGTTGGCGCCGATCCGCTTCTTGATCTCGAGCGCCAGCGCCGGCTGGCCGTCGATGCGGGCGAAACCGGAGGGGTCGGCAAAGCTGCGGCGGATCGTGGCGACGTCGCCAAAGGTGACGACCGTGTCGCCGCGCACCTTGACCGGCAGCGCCATCACGTCCTCGACGTTCTCGATCAGCCCCGGCACCTTGAGCACGATGCGCCCGGCGCCGGTCTCGATCGCGCCGGCGGCGATCAGCCGGTTGTTGCGGCTGATCTGGCCGATCAGCTCTTCGAAGGAGATGTTGTAGGTCTCGAAGACGGTGGGGTCGATCAGCACCTCGAGCAGCTCGTCGCGGGCGCCGGCGAGATCGACCTCGAGCACGCCGCCCAGCCCCTCGATCCGGTCCTGTAGATCCTCGGCGAGGCCGTTGAGCGTGCGCTCGGGCACCGGGCCCGACAGGATCGCGGTCAGGATCGGAAACAGCGCGGTGTTGGTCTCGGTCACTACCGGCTCGGCCGCGTCCTCCGGCAGCTCGTTCGCGGCGCGATCGGCCGCCTCGCGCACCGAGTCGAGCGCCTGGTCGGCGTCGAAGCCGGGCTCGAACTCCAGCATCACCGCGCCGTGGCCCTCGCGCGCCGTGCCTTCCATCTTGCGCAGCCCGGTGAGCGACGCGAATTCGGTCTCCATCGGCTCGACCAGCAGCCGTTCCGCGTCCTGCGGGGCGATGCCTTCGAGCGTGGTGAAGACATGGACCAGCGGGATCGGGATCTCGGGCGAGCTTTCCTTGGGGATCGCCATGTAGGAGACGGCGCCGACCCCGAGGATCGCGATCAGTGCCAGCATCACCGTCCGGGTGCGCCCGAAGGCGGCGTCGATCAGATGGTTCATCGGGCCGCCTCGACCAGCACGCGCGGCGCCCCATCGTCCTGCGCGGCGGCGGCGCCCTCGGCCGAGGCCGTGTCGGCGGCCGGGTCGCGCGGGTCGACCAGCTCGCCGTCATTCACGAAGCCCTGGCCCACGGTGATGATCCGCGCCTCGTCGGGCAGCCCGGCGAGCCAGACGCCGTCGGTCTGGGCGCGGATGATCTGGACGGGTTGGAACACCACCCGCGCCGCGTCGTCGACCGTCTTGACCCCAAGCGTGCCGTCGGTGTCGAGCGACAGGATCGCCGGCGAGACGAAATGCCCGGTCCGCTCGCCGGTGGCGATGCGGACCTGGGCGCTGACCCCGGCCGGGATCGCGCCCTCGGGGTTGGCGACCTCGATCTCGGCGGTAAAGGTGCGGGTCTGGGGATCGGCGCTGCGGCTGACGAAGCGGACCTCGCCGGGGGCGGTGTCGCCGGTGATGAAGACCACCTCCGCCTCCAGCCCCGAGGTGATCTGGGAGAGCTGCTGCTGCGGGACCTGGATCTCGATCCTGAGCGGGGTGGCGTCGACCACCCGGGCGATCGCGGCGCCGGCGGTGACGAATTCGCCCGCCTCGACCTCGAGATCCTCGATCCGGCCATCGAAGGGCGCGCGCACGACGGTTTCATCCATCGCCTCCTGCGCGGCGGCCAGGGCGGCTTCAGCGCCGGCCAGATCGGCGCGGGCCTCGGTGACGCGGTCCTGCGTGGCGCTGCCGCGCTCGAGGAGGGTGCGGGCATTCTCGAGCTCGCGCGCGGCGCGTGTGCGCTCTTCCTCCGCTCGTGTCAGATCGGCCGCGCTCCGGGTGGTTTCAAAACGGGCGATGACGTCTCCCGCCGCGACGCTGTCGCCGCGCCGCACCGGCACCTCGGCGATCTGGCCGCGGGTCTCGGCGAGCACCTGGGTGTCGCGCTCGGGCAGGGCCTGGCCTTCGGCGGCGAAGACCTGCGCCACGGCGCGGGCGCGGGAGGGCTGGACCTCGACCGCGACGCGGCGCGGGGCGGGATCGGAGGCCGCCGCCTCGGGGGCGGGTTCCGACGGCAGCACGAGGCCGCTCCCCATCCAGCCGACCAGCGCCAGCACGAGCCCGCCCGCGACGTATTTGGCCCGCCCGCTGCCGGCATCGTCGTCGAAGCGCAGCGGCGCGGGGGCGGTCTCGGTCTCGATGGTCATGGAGGCTCTCCTGCAGCCGCGCCGAAGGGCGGCCCTTGCGCGCGTCGAGGCCGCATATAGGTAGCGGGCAGGTATCCGTCCAGTGGTTTCAGTATTGACTGAACGATCTGTAAATACGATGTGCGGCACCCGGCGCTATATGGACCCTCGCGGGCCTTGCGACTAATTTCAAGGCCTAGGAGGGCCCGTGATGAGCGACACCGACACCGCGAAGACGGGCGACGATCTCGCGGCGATCCGCAGCGAGTTCATCGAGAAGGTCGGCCTGATCGCGCAGTCCAAGGGTCTGCCGCGCATCGCGGGGCGGGTCTTCGCGCTGCTGGTTTTCGACGGCGAGACCGTCTCCTTCGCCGATCTCGCCACCCGGCTCGGCGTCAGCCGCGGCAGCGTCAGCTCGGCCACTCGGCTGCTCGAGGATCGGGGCATGATCAAGCGGGTCGGCAAGCCCGGCCAGCGGCAGGACTTCTTTCGCCTCGCCGACAACCCTTATGAGAGCATGCTGGCGGCCGAGGCTGCGAGCCTCGATCGGGCTCGGGCCGAGATCGGCGCGACCCTCGAACAGTTGCCCGATGGCTGCGCCGGGATATGGCAGCGGGTCGAGGGCTATGCGCGCTTCTACGAGCGGATGGTCGAGGCGCTGAGCGGCGCGGAACCTTCGGATCATTCGTCGCGACGTCAGCAGGGCTGACCCGGGGTCACGACGTAACGGCCGCGTGGGGGAGGCTGGACTGCCGCCGGCGTTGTCTTATCTTCTGCCTTCGTATGACGAGCCGGGCCGCGATCCGGCGAGACGCATGGGTTTGACATGAGCGACCAAGCACATCGCAGCACGCGGGACGAGCACGGCAAGGAATTCGACCGGGCGCGCAACCAGGCGCAGCGGATGCCGATCCATTCCGAGTCCGGGGTGCTGTTCGAGCAGGCGATGGCCCAGACCCGCATGGCGATCTGCCTCGCCGACCCGAACCTGCCCGACCAGCCGCTCGTCTTCGTCAATCGCGCCTTCCGAGACCTGACCGGCTATGAGGAAGAGGAGATCATCGGCCGGAACTGCCGCTTCCTGCAGGGGCCGGGCACCGATCCCGAGCAGGTCCGCAAGCTGCGCCAGGCGATCGCCAACGAAGACGTGGTGGTGGTCGAGCTGCTCAACTACCGCAAGGACGGCTCGGCCTTCTGGAACGCGCTGCATCTGGGGCCGATCTACAACGAGGACGGCTCGGTGCGGTATCTGTTCGGGTCGCAATGGGACGTGACCGACGTCCACGCCGCCCGTGCCGACGAGAAGCATGCGCGGATGATGGAGCGCGAGATCAGCCACCGCATGAAGAACATGTTCGCGGTGATCTCGTCGGTCGTCACCATGACCGGCAAGCTCGACGACGCCGAGGAGCTGGCCGAGAAGATCAATGCCCGGATCCGGTCGCTGGGGCGCGCCCACGAGGCGATGCTGGAGGTGTCCTTCACCGAGGGCCCGACCGATCCCCACCCGCTGTTCCGCGACCTGCTGCTGCCCTATGCGCCGAGCGGCGAGGCGGGTTTGACGCTGGAGGGCGGGGCGGTCCCGCTCGACAGCAACATCGTCTCGGTGCTGGCGCTGACGCTGCACGAGCTGGCGATCAACGCCGTCAAGCACGGCGCCTATTCGGTGCCGGAGGGCCATGTCCGGCTTGCTTGGGCGCGCGAGACCGATGCCGAGGGCGAGGAACGGCTGCGGCTCGACTGGCGCGAAAGCGGCGGGCCTGTGCCCGAGGGGCCGCCCAAGCGCCGCGGGGTCGGCACCACCATCATCCGCCGCATGCTCGCCATGGGCGACGGCGAGATCAGCCATGACTGGCGCCCTGAAGGGTTGCGGGTCGAGATCAGCTTTCCGACCAGCCTGTGAGGGACGTCATGACCGAGATCAACAGGCCGGGGTCCGGCCACCGCCCGCTCGCAGGCCTCACCGTTCTGGTGGTCGAGGACGAGGTGCTGATCGCCATGGACATCAACGAGACGCTGGAGGAGGCGGGGGCCGAGGTGGTCTATGGCCGCAACCTGCGCCAGGGGATGCAGCGGCTGGAGCAGGATCTCGACGTGGCGCTGCTCGACGTGACCCTCGGCCGCTCGGAAACCTGCCTGCCGATCGTCGAGGCGCTGCGGGCCCGCGGGGTGCCCTTCGTCCTGCATTCGGGCGATTTGCAGCGTCTTGGCGAGACCATCTCCAATATCGGCGCGCCGGTGCTGGAGAAGCCCTGCGACATGGGGATGATCATCGAGGCGCTGCAGGAAGCGGTCGGCAGCGCGCAGCCGGGCGCGATTCGCAGCCGCGGGTAGATTGATCTCTCCACTACTGCATTCACTGGGTGAAAACTTCGCCCGGTGCGAGTGGTGCACACGTCGATCTTCGAACTCTGCGGGCTCGGGAAATGCCGTCCGATTGCATCGGCTTGCCCCTTGCACAGCTCTGTCCCATCGGCGATCCGCACCGCCACCGGATCGTGGTGCGATTGCATCGAAGGGCCCGCGCTGGCACGATGACGATGCGTGTTACCCTGCGTCACTTCTCTCGGGGGCGCGTCATCCGAAGTCCATGAACGGCGTCATGACGACCGTGCCCCATGCCGTGGTGCAGGGCCGGGACGCTCTTGCTTGATGATTGGAAATTTTATGAGAATCGCAATTTTCGCGACGGGCCTCGGGCTCGCCGTGCTAGTGCAGCCATGGGCCGCGGCGGCACAGGATGCGGCCGTGCCGGGCTATCTGGAGGGGGTCGCGTCGCAGTTGCAGGAGAACGGCTACCGCCATGTGCGGCTGGTCGACACCGCCGCCCGCAGGATCGTCGCCTTCGACCGAAACGGCAGCGAGGTCGCCCTGACCATCCACCCACGCAACGGCAGCATTTCGTCGTTGGATTATGTCCGTTCCCACGATCGTTGAAATCGGGAGGGAAGGAGAACGTCTCCGCGACGTGGTTTCGCCTCTGACCGTTCAGTGCGTGTGATGGGCGGCCCCATGCGTCTGCATGGGGCCGTTCGGCGCTGACGAGGCTCCGGCGGAGCCTCATCGGGGCGCGCCTTACCCCTTCTTGAGGGCCTTCTGGCCGAGCACTTCGGCGATCTGCACCGCGTTGAGCGCCGCGCCCTTGCGCAGGTTGTCGGAGACGCACCACAGGTTCAGGCCGTTCTCGATGGTCGAGTCCTGGCGGATCCGGCTGATGAAGGTGGCGAAGTCGCCCACGCATTCGACCGGGGTCACGTAGCCACCGGGCTCGCGCTTGTCGATCACCATGACGCCCGGCGCCTCGCGCAGGATGTCGCGAGCCTCGTCCTCATCGAGGAATTCCTCGAACTCGATGTTGATCGCCTCGGAGTGACCGACGAAGACCGGCACCCGCACGCAGGTCGCGGTGAGCTTGATCGAGGGGTCGAGGATCTTCTTCGTCTCGACCATCATCTTCCACTCTTCCTTGGTCCCGCCGTCTTCCATGAAGACGTCGATATGCGGGATCACGTTGAAGGCGATCTGGCGCGGATAGACCGAAGGGGCGACCTCCTGGCCGGGCACGTACATGCCCTTGGTCTGGTTCCACAGCTCGTCGATCGCGTCCTTGCCGGTGCCGGAGACCGACTGGTAGGTCGAGACGACGACCCGCTTGATCTTCGCGCGGTCATGCAGCGGCTTGAGCGCCACCACCATCTGCGCGGTCGAGCAGTTGGGGTTCGCGATGATGTTCTTCTTGGTGTAGCCCAGCACGGCGTCGGCGTTGACCTCGGGCACCACCAGCGGGACGTCGGGGTCCATCCGGTAAAGCGAGGAGTTGTCGATCACCACGCAGCCCTGCGAGGCGGCCTTGGGGGCGTATTCCTTGGTGGCCTCGGAGCCCACGGCGAAGAGCGCGATGTCCCAGCCGGTGAAATCGAAGGCAGCGAGGTCCTGGGTTTTCAAAGTTCGGTCGCCGAAGCTCACCTCGGTGCCGAGCGAGCGGCGGCTGGCGAGAACGGCGATTTCCTCGATCGGAAACGCGCGCTCGTCCAGGATGTTGAGCATTTCGCGACCCACGTTGCCCGTGGCGCCGACGACGACGACCTTGTAGCCCATGTTCTGGAGCCTCCTGAAAGTTCGAGCGGTCCCTACACGTTTCGCGACGGAAGGGAAAGCGCCCGGCTGCGCATCGAGGCTGTCATGTGGGGAAAAACTGGTCGGAGTGAGAGGATTCGAACCTCCGACCCCCTGCTCCCGAAGCAGGTGCGCTACCAGGCTGCGCTACACTCCGACCGTGGCGCCGACCTAACGCCTTGTTTGCCGCTTTGCAAGAGGGGCTGGCGATCATTCCTGGCGGAACCGTCCGGGCCGCAGGAACCGCTTGAGCACGCTGGCGCGCGGCGCGCTGCCGGTCTCCCAGCGCAGCCGGGTCTGCGAGACGGGGCGGTGCGCCGACCGGCCGCCGCGGCCCTCGCGCAGCACGATGTAGATGCCGGAGGCGATGATGATTCCGGTGCCGAGGATGGTCGCCCCGTCGGGCAGCTCGTCGAAGAACATCGCGCCATAGGCGGTGGCCCAGATGATCTGGCTGTACTGCATCGGCGCGACCACGACCGCCTCGCCGGTGGAATAGGCCGCGACCATGATCCGCCCGCCGATCCAGCCCAGCACCGCGATCAGCGCCATCAGCCCGAAATCCGAGATCGGCATCGGCTTGTAGACGAAGGCCAGCGCCGCACCCATCAGTACGAAATTGGCGATCATCGGGTAGAGCAGCAGCACGACGGGGCGCTCGTCATGACCGATCTTGCGCACCACGATCGACGCGGTGGAGCCGCCGATCGCCACGCCGAGCGCCGCGAGATGGCCCAGCGACAGCTCGGTCTGGCCGGGCCTGAGCACCACCAGCACCCCCGCGAGACCCACCAGGACCGCCGCCCAGCGGTGGATGCCGACGGTTTCACCCAGCACTGGGATGGCCAGCACGGTGATCAACAGCGGCGTCGCGAAGATCAGCGCGTAGACCTGCGCCAATGGCAGCTGCGAGAAGGCGTAGAAGGCCGATGTCGCGGTCAGGAAACCGGCGGCGGTCCGCAGCGCGACCCACCAGGGGTGGCGCGGGCGCAGGGTGCCGGGTTCGGGATCGCCGATGATCATCACCAGCGCCAGAGGGAAGGCGAGCGTCACCGAGAAGAAGATCAACTGCACCGGCGAGTAGCCGCTGCCCAGCACCTTGATGACCACGTCATGCGTGGCAAAGACGCCGAAGGAAGCAAGCGCCAGCAGCGCGCCTCTCGCATTGTCACCCATGCGCGTTCTCCCGGTCGAAATGGCGATGATAGCGCCACCATTGTCCGAGCCCCGCGCGCGATGCAAGCCGGGGAGGGTTATGCGGGCAGGTTTCCCCGCCCGCATGACCGGTGTCAGATCGAGGCGTCGAGCGCGGCGATGATGGCGTCGCCCATCTCGGCGGTGGAGATCGGCGTGCCGCCCTCGGGGCCGAGCAGGTCGGCGGTGCGCTTGCCATCGGCCAGCACCTTCTCGACGGCCTGCTCGAGGCGGGTCGCCTCGTCGCCATTGTCGAAGCTGTAGCGCAGCGCCATGGCGAACGACAGGATGCAGGCGATCGGGTTGGCCTTGCCCTGACCCGCGATGTCGGGAGCCGAGCCGTGCACCGGCTCGTAGAGCGCCTTGGGGCGGCCATTGGCCATCGGCGCACCCAGGGACGCGGAGGGCAGCATGCCCAGGCTACCGGTCAGCATCGCCGCGGCGTCCGAGAGCAGGTCGCCGAACAGGTTGTCGGTGACGATCACGTCGAACTGCTTGGGCCAGCGGCAGAGCTGCATGGCGCCGGCATCGGCATACATGTGGCTCAGTTCCACATCCGGGTACTCGGCCTCGTGGATCTCGGTCACCACCTGGCGCCAGAGCACGCCCGATTCCATGACGTTGGCCTTCTCCATCGAGCAGACCTTGTTGTTCCGGCGGCGGGCCAGCTCGAAGGCGGAGCGCGCGACGCGGGCGATCTCGCTCTCGGTGTAGCGCTGGGTGTTGATGCCGACGCGCTCGTTGCCTTCCTTGTGGATGCCGCGCGGCTCGCCGAAATAGACGCCCGAGGTCAGCTCGCGCACGATCATGATGTCGAGGCCGGCGACCACGTCGCGCTTGAGCGAGGAGAAATCGGCCAGCGCGTCGAAGCACTGCGCCGGGCGCAGGTTCGAGAACAGGTCCATCTCCTTGCGCAGGCGCAGCAGGCCGCGCTCGGGCTTCACCGAGAAGTCGAGCGTGTCGTATTTCGGGCCGCCCACGGCGCCGAGCAGCACGGCGTCGGCGTTCTGGGCGCGCTCCATGGTGGCGTCGGTGAGCGGGGTGCCATGCGCGTCATAGGCCGCGCCGCCGACGAGGTCCTCCTCGACGTCGAAGGCGAGATCGCGCTTCTCGCCGTACCAGCCGATGATCTTCTTCACCTCGTTCATGACTTCGGGACCGATGCCGTCGCCGGCGAGGATCAGAAGGGAAGGATTGGACACTTTGGCGCTCCGGGTTGAAACGAATGGAATGGCGATGCGGTAGCCCGTGGTCGCCCTCGGGTCAAGTTCGCGCCCGGCCGCACGCGCTCACTCCAGTTCGAGATCGACCCAAACCAGCCGATGCGCCGCGGCGCGCGCCGCAGCCTCGGCCAGCGGGCCAGTCGCGGGCCAGACCACGCCGGCATCGATAACGGCCAGCCCGCCGCGCGAGGGCAGGACATAATCGACCCGCAGGTTGCCGGGGCCGTCCGGCGGGGCATCCCAATCGGCCGTGTCGTGCGAAGGGTCGCCCGCATGGGCGGGATCAGCCGCCGCGCGGCCGCCCTCGCTGCCGGGGAGGGGGTCGACGAGACGCGGGTCGTCGAGCAGCGCGCGCATCGCGTCGCGGCGTCCTTCCCCATCGGCGGGGTCGAGATTGGCAAGGCCCAGGATGACGAAGGGCGGCGCGGGGGCGGGGCCGAGATCCCCGTCCATGAGGCGCGGCCACAGCCGGATTTCGTCGCGGTTGCGCAGCCCGTTGAGATCCTCGGGCCCGTCGAAGACCGGCGGGGTCGCGGCGAAGGCCAGCAGCCGGAGCGGCCCGGACGGGGTCTCGGCCCGCACCACCCAGTGTCCCGCGCTCGACAGCCGCCGCGCTGCCTGCGCTTCGGCCGAGGGAAACGGTGTGCCCTCGATCGCGGGCTGCTCCGCGCCCGGCAGGTCGCGCCAGAGCAGCCCGGTCAGGTCGCGCTCCAGCCGCAGCGGGAAGCGCGACAGCAGCGCCATGGCCCCGTCGCCGGTGAAGCGACCGTAGCCATGGGAATCGCGCGCCCCGTCGATGCGGCCATCGCCGTCGAGGTCGAGCCCGGAGGCCAGCCCTGCATTGGATGGCGGGGCGAGGCGATACGGGTAGTCGGGAGCGCCTTCCGCCTGCAGCCGGGCCGCGAGCGCGTCGAGCGTCGCGCCCTGCGCGTCGCGGTCGACGCCCGTGAGCAGCAGGATGTCGGGGGCGGCATGGGCGACGATCCGGGCCATGGCGGCGATCTGCGGATCCTCGCCGCGTTGCAGGTCGCGCAGGAGCAGGCCGGGGCCGTCGCGGCTCAGTTCGGGGTCGTAGCTGGCGATCCGGATCGGTTCGGCCGTGAGCGGGAGGGCAAGCGTGGAGAGCAGGGCGCCGAGCCGCGCCCCGCGCATTAGGCCGGGATCAGCCCGGCCTCGCGGGCCGAGGCGCGCTCGCGCTGGGCGCCGATCATGTCGGCGACGCGCTGCAGCGCGACGCCGCGCATCAGCAGGCTGGCGGGCAGGAAGGCCCAGCCGGTCAGCGCCCAGATCATCGTGTGCGGGTTGGACAGGTCGAGCTGGCCGAACATCGGCATGCCGAGGCTGAGCAGCGCCGGGATCACGAAGGGCAGCAGGAAGCCCAGCACCAGGTTCACCTGACCGTCGCGGCGCAGCCGCCAGATCACGTCCGGCCCGGAGGTCGGGTCGAAGGTCGGCAGGTTGATCCAGACGTTGAAATTGCCCGAGCGCATCGGCCAGCCACGAAACCGCAGCAGCCCGGCGAACAGCGCCATCGAGGCGAGCGAGAGTAGGTAGCTCAGCGCCGCGCCGGCCCGGACCTGATCGGCGAGCGCGCCGGGCGTGCCGTCGGGCAGGGTCAGCATCAGCAGCCGCACCGGCGAATAGGGAATGTCGAGCAGGTGGCCCAGCGGCGCGGTCAGCGCGGCGACCAGCGCGGTGATGGTCGCGGGCTCGCTGGCGTCGCGTGCCAGCAGCGACAGCAGGAACACCGCCGCGCCGAGGGTGACGAAGCGGATCCGGTTGAAGGGCGGCGCGTCCCGAAACTCCACCAGGCTGGGCGAGACCGAGGTATATTCCACCGCCGTGAACAGGCCGGCGCCGAGCGCGACCAGCGCGACGATCTCGGGCGTGCCCGAGGCGCCGGTCTGCAACAGCATCGATGGTGTCGCGATCAGCAACATCATCAGCGCCGCGCGCAGGAGTCCTCCTGTCAGTCGCGTGACCATAGTCTGCCCATTCCTGTGCCGAGCGGCCACGATTGAAATCCGCGGCTCTTCATCGGCGATGTGCGGCCCATGCAGGCCGGCTTGCCTCAATCCTGCCACTATTTGGGCCCTTTCCGAGTTCAGGCGCAACGATCAAGACTCAGGAAGCGCTCGAACTGCGGCTCTTTTGCGACGCGGAGGCAGCCGAACTGGTCCGATAATGGGACGGACGCGCCCAATTCTATGCCTTATTCGGGCCATATCTTGTGGAAGAGGGTGGGGGATGCCCTACCAGCGGTGGGTATATATGACTTTACGTCATATTCTTTTGGATTGGGCCCCACGAAAAACGGGGCGACCCCGGCGGGTCGCCCCATTCTTGTCCGAATCATCGCCCACCCGCGCCGAGGCGTAGTGCCTTAATCAGACCCAGGGACGGGCCTGTGCGGCTTGGCTTTCAAAACTGTCGATCGCGGCGGCTTTCTCCATGGTCAGGCCGATATCGTCGAGCCCCTCGAGCAGGCAGTGCTTGCGGAAGGGGTCAACCTCGAAGTGGAAGCTCTCGCCCTCCGAGGTGGTCACGGTCTGGTTCTCGAGGTCGATGTCGAGCCGGGCGTTGGCGCCCTTCTCGGCGTCGCGCATCAGCACCTCGACCTGCTCCTCGGGGAGGGTGATCGGCAGGATGCCGTTCTTGAAGCAGTTGTTGAAGAAGATGTCGGCGAAGCTGGTCGAGATCACGCATTTGATCCCGAAATCCTTGATCGCCCAAGGCGCGTGCTCGCGCGAGGACCCGCAGCCGAAATTGTCGCCGGCGACGATGATCTCGGCGTTGCGGTAGGCCGGGTTGTTGAGCACGAAATCCGGGTTCTCGGAGCCGTCGTCGAGGTAGCGCATCTCGGCGAACAGGTTCACCCCGAGCCCCGACCGCTTGATGGTCTTGAGGAACTGCTTGGGGATGATCATGTCCGTGTCGATGTTGACCAACGGCATCGGCGCGGCGATGCCGCTGAAGCTTTCGAACTTGTCCATCACATCATCTCCCGCACGTCGGTCAGGTGTCCGGTGATCGCGGCGGCCGCCGCCATCGCCGGGCTCATCAGGTGGGTGCGCCCGCCCTTGCCCTGGCGCCCCTCGAAGTTGCGGTTCGAGGTCGCGGCGCAGCGCTCGCCGGGGGCGAGCTGGTCGGGGTTCATCGCCAGGCACATCGAGCAGCCGGCGAGGCGCCACTCGAAGCCCGCCTCCTTGAAGATGTCGGCCAGGCCCTCTTCCTCGGCTTGGGCGCGCACGAGGCCCGAGCCGGGCACGACCATGGCGCGCATGCCGTCCTTGATCTTCTTGCCCTTGAGGATCGCGGCCGCGGCGCGCAGATCCTCGATCCGGCCATTGGTGCAGGAGCCGATGAAGACCGTGTCGATCTTGATCTCCTTGAGCGGCGTACCGGCCTTGAGGCCCATGTAGTCGAGCGCGCGCTTCGCGGCCTCGACCTTGCCACCCTTGAAGGCGGCCGGGTCCGGCACGACGTCGGTGATCGGCAGCACGTCCTCGGGGGAGGTGCCCCAGGTGACGACCGGGGCGATGTCCTCGCCGCGGATGGTGACGACCTTGTCCCAATGCGCGTCGTCATCGGAATAGAGCGTCTTCCACCACTCCATCGCCGCTTCCCACTGCGCGCCCTTGGGCGCGTGGGGCCGACCCTTGACGTATTCGAAGGTGGTCTCGTCGGGCGCGATCAGGCCGGCGCGGGCGCCGCCCTCGATCGCCATGTTGCAGACCGTCATCCGGCCTTCCATCGACAGCGCGCGGATCGCTTCGCCGCAATACTCGATGACATAGCCGGTGCCGCCAGCAGTGCCGGTCTTGCCGATCACCGACAGGGTGATGTCCTTAGCGGTGACGCCCGGCGCGAGCTTGCCGGTGATCTCCACCTTCATGTTCTTGGACTTCGACTGGATCAGCGTCTGCGTGGCGAGCACGTGCTCGACCTCGGAGGTGCCGATGCCATGCGCCAGCGCACCGAAGGCGCCATGCGTCGCGGTGTGGCTGTCGCCGCAGACCACGGTCATGCCGGGCAGGGTCCAGCCCTGCTCGGGGCCGACGATGTGGACGATGCCCTGACGGATATCGGAGACCGGGTAGTAGTTGATCCCGAACTCGCGCGCGTTCTTGTCGAGCGCCTCGACCTGGATCCGGCTGTCCTCGTTCTCGATGACCTTGTCGCGGCCCTCGGTGGTGGGGACGTTGTGGTCCGGCACGGCGATGGTCTTCTCGGGCGCGCGCACCTGGCGACCGGCCATGCGCAGCCCCTCGAAGGCCTGCGGGCTGGTCACCTCGTGGACGAGGTGACGGTCGATATAGAGCAGGCCGGTGCCGTCGGCATCCTGCTGGACGAGGTGGGCGTCCCAGATCTTGTCGTAGAGTGTCTTGCCGGTCATGGAGTGGTCCTCTTGCGGCTGGATATGTGTGACGGGCGCGCGCTGGCGCCGGGGGTCGTGCGGGCGCGAAAGCGCCCCGCCGCGTCAGAGTCGCGCGAGGATCGTGCAGGTCGCGCCGAAGAACCGCCAAGGCAGCCGCGCGCGATCATCCATGTCGAAGACCCGTGTCATGGCGTCCAGATACTCCTTCGGACCTTGCGGCACAAGAGCCTGTGCAGCCGCTGGACCGGGGGGGCGGGGCGCTACATTCTGCGGACAGTCGAACGGGCAGGGGATGGGTGATGGAGCCGGAGACGGGCGGGGACGAGGTGGCCGGGACCGCGGCGCAGGAAGCCGAGGCGGCCGCCGCCGAGATGGCCCGTCAGGCCGAGGAGGCGCCCGAGGTGATCGCCCAGGCGGCGACCGATCTGGGCGACCGGCTGCTCGCGGATGCCGAGCGGGTGGCGCAGGGCGTGATGCAGCCCTGGAACGCCTGGCAGCTGGTGATCGTGCTCGGCGTCTTCGTGCTGGCGCATCTGGGCCGGGCCTGGCTCGGGCCGAAGCTGCATGACTGGATGCGGCACCGCACGGGCTGGCCGCGCTGGCGGATGCGCTACGCGGTGACGCTGCACCGGCGGTTGCGCGGGGTGCTGTTCGTGCTGCTGCTGTGGATCGCGCTGGCGGTGGTGCGGCAGATCGACCCCGGCGGCGGGGCCGGGGTGCTCAGGATCGTGGCCAACCTCGCCACCGGCTGGCTGATCGTGGCGCTGGTGGCGCGGATGATCGTCAACCCGATCCTGCGCGGCATCGTGCGCTACGGCGCCTGGAGCTGGATCACCCTGCGCATCCTCGACCTGACGGAGGAGACCTCGCGGCTGCTCGACAGCCTGTCGATCCAGACCGGCGATCTGCGGATCTCGGTGCTCCTGGTGCTCCAGGCGGCGCTGGTGCTGGGCGTCGCCTTCTTCCTGGCGCGGCTGCTGGCGCGGACCTCGGCGCACCGGATCGAGAGCAATGCCGAGATCAGCCCCTCGATGCAGGTGCTGGCGGTGAAGCTGTCGCAGCTGCTGTTCTACGGCATCGCGGTCTTTGTCGGGCTGCGCGCGGTGGGGGTGGACCTCACCGGTCTCGCGGTGCTGTCGGGCGCGATCGGCGTGGGTCTCGGCTTCGGCCTGCAGAAGGTGGTGTCGAACCTCGTCTCGGGCCTGATCATCCTGCTCGACAAGTCGATCAAGCCCGGCGACGTGATCTCGCTGGGCGAGACCTTCGGCTGGATCTCGACGCTTGGCGCGCGCTACGCCAGCGTCGTCACCCGCGACGGCAAGGAATACCTGATCCCGAACGAGGACCTGATCACCACGCAGGTGGTCAACTGGACCCATTCCGACAACTCGGTGCGGATCGACATCGCTTTCGGCGCCTCCTATGGCGACGATCCGCATCTCGTACGGCGGGTGGCGGTGGCCGCGGCGGCGGGCTGCGGGCGGGTTCTGGAAAAGCCCGCGCCGGTCTGCCATATCACCGCCTTCGGCGATTCGAGCGTGGATTACACGTTGCGCTTCTGGATCGACGACGCGACGGCGGGACTCACCAATATCCGCGGCGACGTGTTCCTCGCCTTGTGGGACGCGTTCAAGGCCGAGGGCATCTCGATTCCCTTTCCGCAGCGCGAGGTTCGGGTGCTCGATGGCTCCGCCTTGCAGGTCGCGCAACGCACCGCCGAGTGATCGGACGAGAGGGGCGGGATCGTTGAAAACGGCCACCCCCCTTGCTACATTGAAACCATGCCTGGCGCCGGGGCAAAGTCGGCGGCGTGAAACCGGAGGATGATGACCTGTCCCTTTCCACCCATGCGGCGCAGGCCGCTTCCCGGGGCGCGGGCCTGATGGCCGGGGCGCCCTCCGCGACGAGTGAAACGCTGCTCGCAGCAATCCTCGCTTCCCTCGATGACGACAAGGCCGAAGAGATCGTGCAGATTGATCTGCGCGGACGCTCGGAGATGGGCGATTACATGGTGATCGCATCGGGCCGTTCGACCCGCCAGGTCGCGGCCATTGCCGAGCATCTCACCGACAAGCTCAAGCAGGAGTTCGGCGTGCTCTCGAAGACCGAGGGCAAGGAGACCGGCGACTGGGTGCTGATCGATACCGGCGACGTGATCGTTCACGTGTTCCGACCCGAGGTGCGCGAGTTCTACCAGCTGGAGAAGATGTGGGCGCCCCAGGGGGCGGCCGCCGACGCCTTCCGCTGATGCGCGTGAGGATCTGCGCGGTGGGCCGGATGAAAGCCGGCCCCGAACGCGCTCTGGTTGATGACTATACTGCCCGGTTCGACCGGACCGGGCGGGCGCTGGGCCTCGGTCCGCTCGCCGTCTCCGAGGTCGACGACCGCAAGGGCGGCGGCATGGCCGCCGAGGCGGCCCTGCTGGAGCGCGCGATCCCGCAAGGCGCGGTGATCTGCGCCATGGACGAACGCGGCCGCCAGATGACCTCCCCCGATTTTGCCGAGATGCTGGCCGGTTGGCGCGACCAGGGTCGCTCCGAGGTTGCCTTCGTGATCGGCGGCGCCGACGGGATCGACCCGGCGCTCAGGTCGCGCGCCGACGCCATGCTCTCCTTCGGGCCGATGGTCTGGCCGCACATGCTGGTGCGGGCGATGCTGACCGAGCAGCTCTACCGCGCCGCCTCGATCCTCGCGGGCGCGCCCTATCACCGGGTCTGAGCCGGGGGCCCTCGGTGGACAAACGGGGCGCTTTGGCTCAGGACTTGCCCGACCCATTGCAGGAGGCCCCCCGATGACGACACCCAAACCCGTGGTCCTGTGCATCCTCGACGGCTGGGGCCTGCGCGCGGAGCGCGAGGGCAACGCGCCCGCATTGGCCCGGACCCCCGCCTTCGACCGGATCATGCAAGGTCCGAACGCCACGTTGGTGACGCATGGGCCGGATGTCGGGCTGCCTTCCGGGCAGATGGGCAACTCCGAGGTCGGTCACACCAATATCGGCGCCGGGCGGGTGGTCGCCATGGATCTCGGCCAGATCGACCTCGCGGTCGAGGATGGCTCCTTCCACGACGCCGAGGCGATCGTCGATTTCGCCAAGACCCTGGAGGATTCGGGCGGCACCGCGCATCTGTTCGGCGTCGTCTCGGATGGCGGCGTGCACGGCCATCTCGATCATATCGTGGCGGCGGCCAAGGCGCTGCGCGACCGTGATGTCGCGGTGACGATCCACGCCATCACCGACGGGCGCGACGTCGCGCCCTCCTCGGCCGACGCCTATGTCGAGGACCTGCTGCAGAAGCTGCCCGAGGGCACGCGGATCGCCACCGTGATCGGCCGCTACTTCGCGATGGATCGCGACAACCGCTGGGACCGGGTGAAGACCGCCTACGAGGCCATCGTGACTGGCAAAGGCAACCGCGCTGAGGATCCGCTCGCGGCGGTGAAGGCGGCCTGGGATGCCGGCAAGACCGACGAGTTCATCCCCGCCACGGTGATCGGCGACTATGCCGGCATGCAGCCGCAGGACGGGCTGTTCTGCCTCAACTTCCGGGCCGACCGGGCGCGCGAGATCCTCGCCGCCATCGCCGATCCGGAGTTCGATGGCTGGGATCGCGGCGAGGCCCCGGCGCTGGCCGCGCGGCTCGGCATGGTCGAATACTCCGACAAGCATGTCGCCTGGTACGAGACCGTGTTTCCCAAGCGCGACATCGCCAACACGCTCGGCGCCTGGGTCGCGTCCAAGGGGCTGCGGCAGTTCCGTCTCGCCGAGACCGAGAAATACCCGCATGTCACCTTCTTCCTCAACGGCGGCAAGGAAGAGGCCGAGCCGGGCGAAGACCGCTTCATGCCGAAATCGCCGAACGTCGCCACTTATGACATGCAGCCCGAGATGTCGGCCGGCGAAGTGACCGAGAAGTTCGTCGAGGCGATCGGCCAGGGCTACGACCTGATCGTCACCAACTTCGCCAACCCCGACATGGTCGGCCATACCGGCGATCTCGACGCCGCGATCCGCGCTTGCGAGGCGGTGGATCAGGGCCTCGCGCGGGTCTGCGAGGCGCTGGAGCAGGCGGGCGGCGCGATGATCGTCACCGCCGATCACGGCAATTGCGAGATGATGATCGACCCCGAGACCGGCGGGCCGCACACCTCGCACACGCTGAACCCGGTGCCGGTGGCGCTGTTCGGCGGGCCCAAGGGTGCGCGGCTGCGCGACGGGCGGCTGGCCGATCTGGCGCCGACGCTGCTGGACCTGATGGGCCTCGACCTGCCGCCCGAGATGACCGGGCGCAGCCTCATCGAATGAGGTCGGCGCTCGCCCTTGCGCTGGCGTTGCTCGCCACGCCGGCCGCCGCGCAGGACACCGCGACCGCGGCGCGCGAGGCCGCCGCACGTCTCGCCGCCGCCT
>Ga0208794_1000208_pt1 | contig 47747 bp, 41 predicted proteins | sample 32_taG_FD_184106 | JGI IMG/M metagenome (GOLD analysis project Ga0208794, IMG submission 184106) | Marine viral communities from the Gulf of Mexico - 32_GoM_OMZ_CsCl metaG (SPAdes) (version 2) | ecosystem: Environmental > Aquatic > Marine > Oceanic | place: Atlantic Ocean: Gulf of Mexico... | reverse complement strand
AAAATGGCCGGTATGGAGGGTATGGACCACGGCGACATGGCCGGGATGAAAGGTATGGACCATTCCAAAATGGCCGGTATGGAGGGTATGGATCATTCCAAGATGGATCAGGGGGCAGCGATGGCTGACGCGGGTGCCAGCGATCCCTTCTACGCTCAGGGCAGTGGCCTAATTCCAACGGCAGCCAATGGTGGCAAGTTCCTCTCCTATGCAGACCTGAAAGCTCAGAAACCACTCTTTGAGGAACGTGAGGCCACCCGGGAAATTGAACTGCGTCTTACCGGGAACATGGAACGCTATATCTGGAGCATTAACGGCATCAAGTATGAGGATGCTGACCCCATTCGGCTGCAGTACGGTGAAAGAGTCCGTTTCAAATTCGTGAACGAAACAATGATGACTCATCCGATGCACCTGCATGGCATGTGGTCCATTCTGGACGTAGGCGCTGGCCAGTTAAACCCTGTCAAGCATACGATCAGCGTCCAACCAGGCACCACCGTCTATATGGAAACCGAGGTAGATGCGCCTGGGCAGTGGGCATTCCATTGTCACCTGTCCTATCACGCTGCGGCGGGCATGTTCCGCAAGATTATTGTTGAAGGCGGACCTGAGACTCCAACGGCAGCCGTGAGCGAGCAACCGGTCAAACTGGGAGGTGGGGCATGAGATTTTCTAAGTCTTTTGCGATAACGACCCTTGCCTGTCTGGTAATGATGCCTGCCCTGGGTCTTGCCCAGGAGCGAAGGCAAGATACAACAGCCCGTAAGGAGCCTTTAAAGATCTGGGGTGCTCAATTCGAAGAGTTTGAATACCGCTACAGTGATGACGACGAAGAGCTGGCTACGTGGAATGGAGACTTTTTCTACGGTACAGATGAACTGAAATTCCGCTGGCTCACCAGCGGTGAGTACGCTATCGAAGAGCGAGCTTATGAAGGGCTCGAAAATCAGATAGTTGGCCAGGTGCCCATTTCCACGTTTTTTGATGCTAAAGCGGGAATACGGTTCGACACTCCGGAGGGTCCAGACCGCACATATGCAGTTTTGGGTGTTGCAGGTCTGGCGCCCCAGTGGTTTGAGATAGATGCAAACTTCTACTTGAGCAAGGACGGCGACACCTCCGCTGAACTGGATGCCGAGTACGAGCTTTTGCTGACTAATTACTGGATCCTGGCAGCCGCCTTGGACGCGACCGTGGCGTTCAGCGAGGACAGCGAGATAGGTGTAGGCAAAGGTCTGGTATCGACCGAAATGGGGTTACGCCTGAGGTATGACCTGGTAGATCGCTCATTCTCCCCCTATATCGGCGTCGTGCATGAGCGCAAATATGGAGACACTGCGGACTTTGCCAGAGCCGATGGGGCTGGCACCGAGCAATGGTTCGCCGTCATCGGAGCTAGACTGTCCTTTTGAGGGTCTGACCTGCTATTGATCCAGCGCGGCCCGAGTTTAACAGCGTCGGGTCGCTTGCTGGATATCTTGTTTACAAAGATTCAACAGGAGGCAGTATGGGCAAGGAGCAGGATAGAACCACGCACTATAACGAGGGTAGCCTGACACTCGCGGGCACTGTCATGTTGGGCACTGGCGTCATGATTGGCGCTGGTATTTTTGCACTTACAGGTCAAATGGCCGAGATGACAGGCGCGCTTTTTCCGCTGGCCTTCCTGGCTGCGGCTGTCATCGTGTCTTTCAGTTCGTACTCCTACATCAAAATTTCCAATGCCTATCCGTCCGCTGGCGGTATCGGCATGTATCTGCACAAGGCATACGGTGATCGGCTACCGACCGTATTTCATGCCTTGCTGATGTATTTCTCGATGGTGATCGCTCAGAGTTTTCTCGCCCGTACATTTGGCTCCTATACGATGCAGTTGTTTGGCGGCGATGAGAGTGGACTTATGGTGCCGATTCTCGGGGTATCACTGATCCTGACAGCGTTCGTGATTAATTTGCTGGGCAACCAGATGGTCCAGGGAGTTGCATCTGTGATTGGTGTGTTAAAGATCACCGGTATTTTGATCATCGGCGTGGTAGGTGTCTGGTTGGCAGATAGTCTTGCTGTCGACTTTTCCAGCACGGGTGAGACCGGGGTCGCTGGCAACTTCTTGGCTGCAACTGCGCTGGGCATACTGGCGTTCAAAGGTTTCACCACCATTACTAACAGCGGGTCCGAGGTGAAACACCCGCGTCGCAATGTGGGCCGTGCCATCATCGTTTCCATTGCCGCCTGCGTGGTGATCTATACCCTGGTTGGCTTCGCTGTCGCCAGTAACCTCACGCTCGCCGAGATTATCGAAACCCGAGACTACTCCTTGGCTGCCGCAGCTCGCCCGGTACTGGGTGAGTACGGAGTATGGTTTACCGTGGCAATCGCCATGATGGCGACAGCCGGCGGCATCCTCGCCAGTATCTTCGCCGTATCGCGCATGCTCGCCATGTTGACCGAAATGAAACTGGTACCGCATAGCCACTTCGGGATGTCGGGCAGCATTCAAAAACACACCCTCGTTTACACGGTAGTGCTGGGCCTGATCCTGACCGCCTTCTTTGATCTTTCCCGGATTGCGGCCCTCGGGATTATCTTCTACCTGATTATGGACATCGCCATTCATTGGGGGGTGTTGCGCTATCTGCGCGAAGATATCAAGGCGGTGAGGTGGGTACCGGTAGTAGCCATTGTGCTAGATCTGCTGGCGCTTGGCGGCTTTGTCTGGGTCAAGCTGAACTCGGATCCCTTCGTGCTTGCCGTGGCCGTTGTGGCCATGATCGTGATTGCAATTGGCGAGCAGATATTCCTGACCTCCTCTGCACGAAAAAAAACGGTCTATGATAATGAGGATACTCACCCAGACCATAATTGATATCTACGATTTGAGAAGGAAATCAACACTGTGATGAACGAGAACATGTCAGGTGGCATGATGTGGGCGGGGCACTGGCTGTGGATGGTATTAATAGCTATCGTCGTCGTCGTTCCGGTATGGCGCATATGCCGGCGCACTGGATATCCGGGCTGGCTGGGACTGTTGATGCTGATTCCAATAGTCAATCTGGTTTTGTTGTACTTTATCGCCTTTGCCGACTGGCCTGCCAGTAAAACCGGAGCAGGCAACGAGTGATCACCTGCACGATAATCATGATCATGAAAGCCACGGCGAAAAGCTGTCAAAGACCCCGTTTTCGGCATGTCGGTCGATCCTGACCTTTTTACACATTGCCCTACATGAATTCGATGAGAGTTCCCGCCAACCTAGCACGATAGATTCTCCATATGAAGAAAACGCGCTATAGCGAAGAGCAGATGATTGACGCTTTCAGGGAACACCAGTCCGGCGTCAAGGTCGAAGGCATCTGCAGCAAACTCAACAAACCCAGGAACGTTCTACAACTGACGAAGCAAATATTCCGGCTTGGAAGTGAACGAAGCGAAGCGTCTACGTGAGCTGGAATCAACGGGTAACGAGCCCAAAAAAATTTTGGCAGACAAGCGGCTTGAAGTTGAACCGATGAAGGGCGTGCTTTTAAGAAAGTAGTATCGCCTGCCGGCCGATGGCCGCCGCCCGGCGGTTGATTGAGCAGCATCGAATCAGTAAGCGAAGCGCCTATCAGCTTGTAGGCATTTTCCGTAGCGTGTTTCGGTTAGGCCCAGGCCAAGACGACCGCCTTTTGAGAGCGAGGCTCATAGAGCTTGGCGCGCAGCAGTCTGCTCGTGGCTATTTGTTTTTGCACAGTATGCTAGAGACCGAGGGCTTGGTGATCAACCGCAAGCGACCCTTCTGGATATATACGGAAGAGATGCTTCAAGTCCGTACCAAGCGGCATAATACGCAAAGACGTCCTCCGCAACCGTATGAAGTCCCTGGTGTTAATGACCAATTAATCTGACCCACTCGAGGGTGCGGCGGAAATTTTGGCCCACCCATGGTGGCATTGGCCACCGATCCATGTAGCGCCCCCCGCCTTATGCACAGGCCGGGGACAGATCATTGAAGGAGTGGGTTGTGATTCACAAGATCACGGGGTTGTACGACCAGGGCCGGGGCCCGTCGGTCCGTGCCATCAGCCGTGAGCTGGGGATATACCGGAACACCGTTCGCAAGTATCTGCACCTGAGTGCGGTGCAGATCAGCGCTGCCATTGCTGCCCCTTCACGCACCAAGCTGCTCTACGAGCACCGCGACTACCTGATCAATAAGCTGGGTCAGTTTCCAGCTCTGAGCGCAGTCAAGCTGGCCCGGCGCCAGAGGGAACGCACAACTGACCTGGCGGTATCAGACCGGAGCATCCGCCGCTATGTGCAAGCAGCAGGTTGCCAGCGGTCAGCTGCGCTCTTACGAGCCGGTCGTTGAGTCGGTGCCGGGCACGATGTGCTGATCATCGACGAGCTGGGCTACCTGCCGATGAAGCGCCAAGCCCGTTACGACCTGTCCCAGTTGATCACAACCTCTACGAGCACCGCTCCGTCATTCAGACCCACAACAATGACTTCACCAGCTGGGGTGAATTCTTCCATGGCGACAACGTGGCCGTGCCCATCATCGACCGCGTGACCCACCATTCACACATCTTTATACCGAAAGGTGAGAGCTCTCGACTGAAGCAGACAACAGGCGGTTAGCGGTACGTAAGTAGGTCAATATTATTGGCCAAAAGTGGTTCAAAATTAATGGCCATTGAAAAGCGGGAAATACTTTCGAGGAGCCATGGCGAAATTGTTCCAGCAAAACTACGAGGCTTTTCCCGCGACTGCGGGGACGGGTACGCCAAGTTTGAAGATAGGCTACAATCATAGGATTATCAGCCCAAGGAGCTATTGGTGGGTCAATCACTATCAATGCGTACAGTAGCAGGCATGGTGCTTATCGCATTTCTTTGGGCGATTTGCTTTCCCTTCATTGTGGTGGGCTTACCCGACGCGCCACCTTTGCTTTTTGCCGCTTTGCGGGCAATTTCGGCTGGCTTCTGCCTGATTCTGATCGCCGTTGGTAAGGGCAAGCGAATTAGTTTCTCGCCTCGAAAGTTTCTCATGCTAACTGTCATTGGCTTCAGTTACACCGGCATGGGCCTTGGAGGAATGTTTCTCGGGGCGGGCAAGCTGGGCCCAGGACTTGCAACGGTGCTGGCAAACGCACAGCCGCTTTTTGCCGCAGTTCTTGGGCTGTTCATTTTTAGGGAATTGGTCACCGGGCGCATGTTCGCAGGACTGATCGTTGGCTTTATTGGGGTTGTGGTCCTTGCGACGCCAGAGATGGAATTTGGTAACGCTAGGTTCACAGGGGCCGTCTACGTTTTAGTCGGAGCCATTGGAACCGCTTTTGGGAACGTGCTACTTAAATATCAAGCTGGCAGCGATGATATTTACTGGGCCATGGGTATTCAGCTTGTCATCGGTTCGGCGTTCCTGGGCATCGCATCCGTGGGTCTTGGCGAGGGAATGGAGATTGACTGGACCTGGTCGTTTTCTGCGGCCCTCTTCGTTCTGGCCATTCCAGCGACGGCGTTGATGGTCGTGCTTTGGTATGCCTTACTCGCCAGCGCTCCGTTAAACAGCCTCAATTCGTTCACTTTTCTGACGCCCGTCTTCGGTCTTGTGATGGGCATATTGCTAGTTGGCGAAACCTTTAGCTTTGTGGAGGTTATCGGAATAGGAATCACCGTTATAGGCCTGGTTATCATTGTGAAGGCCCCACGACGTACCCCCGCCACTCCGAACGTCGGGTTCAGACGAATGTAGACCGCGACCTCTATTGAGAAAGGGCCTGGACTATGAAACCTTAGATAAGCGCTCTTCCGTTGCGTGCCATGTTCGATCGTCTTTTCGCGGCTACTCCATCGGCTTTTTCTTTGATCGAAGGGTTGATATAGACCCTGTGGCCGATTCATTCCATCCAGTTTGTTCATCAATACCGCGTCAGGGTTGCTGGCCCACCCCATTCAACAACTGGTACAGTTCGCTTTCTGTGGTTAATACCAGCGTGGTGGAATGATCAATCACCTTCTTGTAGGTTTCCAATGTCTTCACAAGGTCATACAGTTCACGTGATGACTTGGTTTGGTTGTAGGCCGCCGCGTAGATTTCTGTCGCCTTGGCATCGGCCACACCCTGAATAGATTGAATTTTTCGGTACGCTTCGGACTCAATGCGCTGCAGGTCCTTTTCCTTGTTGCCGATAATTTTGGCGGCCTCACCGGCACCTTCGGAACGAAACCGCTCAGCAATCTGCTGGCGTTCACTGATCATTCTGGCGTAGATTTTCTGCCGGACGCTTTCGTTATAGTTAATCCGCTTAAACCGGATATCGAGCAACTCAATACCAAACTCCGCCAATTTTACAGACGCGGCGGCAAAAATATCTTCTTCAATTTGCCGCCTACCGCGCTTAATCGGTAGCAATTTTCCAACGTCCGCTTCTGCCAGCAGGGGATCAACAGCAGGCGTTCTGTCTTTGGTGGTTCGGACAATTTCAATCAATTCGTGTTTGGCGACGGCGTTGCGGGTTTCACTGCCGAGAATATCCTCCAGTCGGGACTGGGCACTGCGCTCGTCCCGTAACCGTAGGAAATACTGCAGCGGATCTTTGATGCGCCAGCGGCCGAAGGTATCAACCGTGATATAAAGCTTGTCCTTGGTTGGCATATCGTTGGCGGAACCGTCCCAGAGCAATATCCGTTTTTCGATACGATTGACTTTCTGGATAAAGGGAATCTTTAATTTCAGGCCTGCTTCATTAACAATTCCACCCACGGGTTTACCGAACTGCGTCATGATCACCTGCTCGGTTTCGTTCACGGTGTAGAACGCTTCATAGGCAACGATCAGTAGCGGAAATAATACCGCCAGCGCGATGTAGATGAATCTGTTCATCGGGGTTCTCCTTGCATGGCGTTGAGTTGGAGCAACGGCAAAACGGACGCAGCTTTATCGTCGAGCACAATTTTGTTTTTCACGACTGGCAATACCTCCTGCAGGGTTTCTAGGTAGAGTCGCCGCTTGGTAACCCCCGGTGCCTTGATATATTCAGCCAGCAGCGCGTTAAATTTGGCCGCGTCCCCTTCCGCCTGATTGACACGCTGGATCGCATACCCTTCCCCTGCCTGGATGGAGCGTTCCGCCGTACCCCTGGCTTGGGGCACGGCCTTGTTGTACTCGCCGCGGGCTACATTAATCATGCGCTCCCGTTCCTGCTGCGCCTCGTTGACTTCATCAAAGGAAGCTTTTACCGGTTTCGGCGGATTAACGTTCTTGAGCTGCACCTGATCTATGCGCAAGCCCATTTCATAGAGGTTGACCACTTCCTGCATCTTGGTCTGGGCATTGGCCTCAATGTCCTGACGACCGATGGTCAACACTTCATCTACCGTACGATCACCGACAACTTCGCGCATCACCGACTCGGAAATGTCCCGCAGGGCATCCCCCGGATCGCGCACTTTGAAAAGGAAATCGAAGGCGTTCTCGATACGAAACTGAATCACCCACTCCACCAGCGCCGCATTCAAGTCGCCGGTAACGATAGTAGTTTCCAGCTCCCATTCCCTGGGATCGGACATCTGTCGCGTAAACGTCGCACCGGGCGTACCGAAGCCAAATTCTTCCTTGAGCTGACGTTTCACTGGGACCTGAACCACCTGATCCACACCGAAGGGAATTTTGAAATGCAGGCCAGGATCGACGACATAGTGGTAGTGACCAAAGCGCTGTACGACGCCGACGGATTCCGCCGAGACAGTGTAAAAACTGCTGTAGCCCAGATACACCGCGAGCGCGACGACAACACCCAAAGCAATCTGACGTGGTGAAATGGGTATGTCCGGCAATGATTGTTCAAACTTATCATTCATAGCTGTTTCCTTATCTTTGATTGCTTAGGTGGCGCGGTTTTGGCTGAATGGCGCTAGCTGGTGGTGGCATCGGAACCGACCACTAATACGTTGTTTCCCAAGTACTGATGTGGAGGAATAATCAGGTTGGTAGGGGCCGGCACTCCTTTAAATACCCGCCCGGCCAGATCGAACTTGGAGCCGTGACAGGAGCAGAAGAAAAGTGCATGCTTCACTCTGCTCTGCCATCCGGCTCATACACATCCCAAACGGGTACAAGGCGTTCTCAGGGACCGGGCCCGAGGTTCATTCACCTAAGTCATTTCATGCCTCTCCTCTGTTTATTTGCTGCATAACCACTGTGGCAATGGACTGCGCATCAGACTGATTCGCCCGTAATAAACCTGGCGTATCCAAAGTACCGCCTTGATTGCGGTAACCAAAAGCGATACATCGATCAACGCCAAGATCCAAAGGGCGGCAGACACCGAGCAATATTTCCGGTCGCAGGTGCGATACAAAAATGCGCAAACGAATGTCATCGGGAAACAGGCTTATGCGGGCAGCCACATCGCTGACATAAGTCTGCTCATAGAGGTCTCGCGGCTGCCGGAAGCGACCAGGTTCTAACAGATACGTTATGCGGCATTGAATACCTTGTTTAGACAAAGTGCGTTTTACTTCCTGACAAACACCTAATTGATAGGCGCCCACTGCGACCAGTTGTACCGGTGCACCGTCAGTCTTATCCAACGTCAATGCGCCCTGCGCTACCAACTGGGCTGCCTGCTTGGGTGTGAATGCTGTAACAACGTCATTTTTGGGAACCGTCATCCCCCAGACTTGACCATGGGTCTGATAACAGGCATCGAGGCAGGCAACTGCACTATTGGCATCGGCTGGATACACGACCCGCGCTATATCGCTCATTTCCCCGAGCAGCACCTCTCCGAAAGCAGAATCCTGATGGGATTGTTCGTTCTTGCCGTTCTCCCACAGATGCGAGGTGACAATCACCGGTACCGACAGCCAACCCGGTGCGCGTCCCAACGATTTTTGATGACGTGCAAAAATAATCTCCTGTCGCAAGGCACCGATCATTTTCATAGCGAAAGCTTCGTAGCTCACCACCAGGTTAAGTCCGCCTTTGTTAGCCAACGCTGCGCTGACTACCGCCTCTTCATTAAGCGCGGTAATTACCGATCCGTGAATGGATTCGGCCACGCCCTGTTCCGGCTTCAGCACCCGGTGCTTTAGCAAATCCAGTGTCTTGCCCATCCGGTTGCTGCGCAGCTCATCCGGGTTGCCGATACGGACCCGCCTATCGGGATTACCGAGGTGCCATTCACAAAAGCGTGTGTCCACCGCTGCCATCGGCGATGTCGGGTCGCCCTCGGTATGCCATTGTGGTTCTATGGGAGATTGAAGCCTGACGTTGCGCATACACAGGGCATGGTGTTTTTCCGGCGCTCGATTATCGGCCTCATGCTGCGCAATTTGTGCGTTGGCGAGCTCCAGTTCACCTCGTGGAAGAAATAATTTGGCTACGTGTTCGTTAAACAGGTTACGGGAGTGTTCATCGCTACCTGGGTTACCCGGCAGGGGTGTGCCGTGGGCGGCATTGGTACCGGCACCGTAAAAGCCGTAGCCTTTTTCTGTTTCCGCTATCAGGTAGGGCAATTTCACCGGATAGTGCATATGGCCTTCACGGATGTGCGCACTGCAGGCCTCCAGCCGCGCTTCCGATTCAAAAATACCCCAGATAAAAGCCGCCGGATCACGTCCGTCGATGGCGATGGGGTGAAAATCATTGTGTTCCAGATGCTCGTAGAACCAGGACAAACCGCCCTGCTGATACATGGTGGAGCGCTGGTCAATGCGCCTGCCATTGGCAATCATCACCGGTGTCACCAGCCCGCAATCCTCGGCGCGCCACCAGCGGCTGGCCCAGTCGCTACCGCGCTGTTCTTCAAAAGCACCGTCACTTAGAAACGCCACTAGCCGTTCCCCGGGCAGCGGCATATGCACATATTGCAGTTCGGCAAAACCCAGATAGCCGCCTTCAATCATTCCACCAGCGGTGTGCGGATTCACGTGGCTACCCAATGGAACACCAGGACGACCATCATCCGCTATGGCATAGCTGTAAAAATCCCGCGCCAACTGCGTCAGCCCTTCATCACTCAATGGATAGCGTTCAGACTGCTCCGGATAGAGGTTTTGCAACAGCACATTGACCGCATCGATGGCGGCCACGCAGTGCCCCTGTCCCATCAACCAGCTGCGGGTGATACCGGCCAGGCGATTGGCAACCATATAGCCCACATAGGCAGGCACCATATTCAGGGAGCCGCCGGTATGCCCCTGTGGGTTTGATTTAAAGTCGTCTGCATCGAGTGCGCTGCCGCTGAAATCCACTCTGTTGCTATAGGTCATATGCACTACCAACCACATGGCCGCACTGGCCAGGCGATCTGCGGCAGACAATATCTCCAACACTTCATCGATCTGTTTAAACCGCCCTGTACACAGCAGTTGCTGGCAAAGATCGAACACTCTCACCTGCGTTTCGTCCCGGTGTTGGATCACACCATAACCTTCCGCCCAGCGCCCAAAGGAGGGATAAGTATCGCGATATAACTTTGCCCGCTGTTGTGTCCGATGATCGTTTTGTTGATCTATGGCATACATGGAATTTCCTCAATCAGCCAACGACTGAAATTCATTCTCAAAAGACAAGTGGTGTTGTATGGAGCGCAACATGGAATCCGCCTCATCGGCGGCCACCACCCAACACTGCACTGTTGACGCTGGTTGCGATAAAATTAGTGGTAAAACGGATCGAGTCAGAGGCTCTTTTAACGTAATACCCAAGTGGGAAAGACCGGACAACAAGCGACAGCGAATATCGACGTTGTTTTCCGCAATACCGCCGCTAAGAACGACACCGTCCAGCCCGCCCAGAATGGCGAAATACGCGCCCAGTGTTTTCTGGAATCGATAACGGAAAAAATCAAACGCCAGTTGGTGTTGCGGCTGTTCACTCGCAAACAAATCCGCCATGTTATCGATTCCGCCGGACAGACCCCGCCAGCCGGATTCGCAATTGAGAACCCTGTCGGTATCCTCGGGCGTCCAACCCTCCTGCCACTGCAACCAGGTCAGCAAACCGGGATCGACATCACCGCTTCGCGTGCGCATGAGCAAGCCTTCATTGGGCGTAAACCCCATGGTGGTATCGACCGGTTTGCCATCGCGGATGGCTGTCATGGAACAGCCGCTGCCCAACTGCGCGGTCACCAGGGTGTAGTGTTCGATATCGGGATTCACTGTCTCCCAGTGTTTGACCATGGATTCATGAGCAAAACCGTGAAACCCGTAACGGCGTAATCCATATTTCTCAGTGAGCGCGACGGGCAGTCCATAAATCTGTGACAGCACCGGCAGGTCGCTGAAAAACTCACTATCGAAAACCGCAAAAACGGGAATGGAAAATCGGGTATTCCGAAGCTGCTCAATCAGTTCAATGGCCGCCTTATTGTGCAGTGGCGCCATTGGTATCAGGGTTTGCAGTTGCCGAAAATTATCGTCGTTGATGGGTATAGGTTTATGATATTCAGAGCCCCCGTGTACGACTCTGATAATCACCGCGCGAACATCATGATTTGTCAGCACATCGGTCAGCCAAGGGGGCGCGCCAGGATAAGTCTGCGCAGCTGATTGGCCGACACCTGCTTGCCCAATAGCAACAGGCACCGTTGCACCCGCATATTCAAGCGCCGAGACGTTATGCGTGCTCCACTTGATGGATGAACTACCCGGATTCAACACCAACAGAACCGGTTTGTCATAGCGCGGCAAACTGCTCATCAGCTGGATAATCAGGCGGATGACTGCAAGCGGTTATAAATGGCCGCCAGCAACCACCCGGCGATACCCGCCACCACGAACCAGGCCACCAGCCCGATAACGACACCAGTGAGAGTCAAGTGCCAATCCATCTCATTCAGTTGCATATGCACCATTTCTCCGGACATGGACAACATCATGGAAGGCATTAACATCACCAGCAGACTGCAAGCCAGCCACAGTATCGCCGCGGTAATCGCGCTGGCCATCCCGAATTTGAACGCATTAAGTGTCATGATTATTCCTCCGTTTATGGTGGTGTATCTGTGAGAAATTAGTGTCTCTACAAATCCCCGAACCGGTTGGCAGACTGCGCCATACGCATCATTTCGTGCTCTTCCAGCGACCGGAGTGATTCCATCAACTCTTTGGCAGAGGTGATATCCGCCCTGGAGGCGAGATAGCGATACAGTTCAATCACCTGCTGGTGTTGATCGACTATCACCTCCATGATTTGCATGGCATCCAGCTCGGCAAAGGGCGCGTCGCAATGCGCATGCCGAACGATGGGGTGCTTTGCCACATATTCGTAACACCAGGTATTCAGTGCATGCTCGTCGCCTGAGGTTTCAAACCCGCTGACTACCTTGGTCAGTGCCTTCTCATGATCGGACAGATACGCAAGGATCATCCGGGCCCGTTCATCCATATTCTTGTCCGCACAGTGGGATAAACACTGGCTGAGGTGTTGGTGAAATTCCCGGGTCCAGTGCAGCACATCTTTTAAGGTTTCAATTTGCATAACTTTTTCTCCGCTGTGGATTATCTCTTCGATTACAGGCGCAAAATATCGCGATAACCCGCCACATTCACCGCAAACGTGGTGTGCTCCTGCAAGTGCACCCGCATGCCTTCAAGGGCTTCCGGGTCACCGTGAATCAGTTGAATTCGAGTAGTATCGGTCAGCGCTGACTGCTGTAACCACTGGGTCAGTTCGAGGTAGTCTGCGTGCCCCGACAAACCGGAGATGACTTTGACAGTGGCTCTCAACGGTACCCAGCCTCCGTGGATTTTCACCGCATCAACACCCTCCAGCATTTTTGCGCCGCGAGTGCCGCCCGCCTGATAACCGGTAAACAGCACCGTGGTTTTAGAACTGCCTAACAGGCGTTTGAAGTGGTGGAGAATACGACCCCCGGTAGCCATGCCGCTGCCAGCGATAACAATATGGGGGAAAGCCTGTCCGGCAATCGCCTTCGATTCGTCCACCGTGCGGGTATAGGTCACGCCATCGCATAGGCGGTAGCATTGCTCGTGACTCAACCGGTGCTGATCACTGAACTGGCAGAAAATATCCGATACTTTGATCGCCATGGGGCTGTCGAGATAGATGGGCATTTTGGGGATATCGCCCTGATCCATCAGGGTTGCCAACAGATGTTGCACGGCCTGCGCCCGCCCTACCGCAAAGGCCGGAACCAGCAACACGCCGCCGCTTTTGGCGACACGGTTAACAATTTCCGCCAACTGCTGAAACGGATCTTGGGTGTCGTGCCGGCGGTTGCCGTAGGTGGACTCCATCAACAGCAGATCCAGCTCCGGCAATGGCCGAGGGGGTTTCATCAGCACATCATCGAAGCGACCGACATCACCAGAAAAGCCGATTCGTTTCCCTTCCGCTTCAACGATAATGCTGGCGGCGCCGAGAATATGCCCGGCAGGCTGTAAATAAAAACGGATATCCCCGACCTCGATCTGTTCATCGAACTCCACGGACTGAAATAGCCTCATGCTGGCTTCCGCCGTTTGACGGTCGTAAAGCGGCTCAGGGTGCGCGTGCTTGCCCAATTTATGTTTGCTGTAATACTTGGCGTCTTCCTCCTGGATATGGCCGCTGTCGGCCAATAAAATCTGACACAGGGCCTTAGTGGCGTGATGGGTAAACACCGGGCCGCGAAAGCCGCGCTCGTATAGCACCGGGATATAACCGGAGTGATCCAGATGTGCGTGAGTGAGCAGCACCGCATCCAGTTTGTCGATGTCCAGGGGCAAGGTTTGCCAGTTGCGTTCCCGCAGCCACTTGTAGCCCTGGAACAAACCGCAATCGACTAATACGGTTGTCGTTTCAGTTTCCAGCAGAAATTTTGAGCCGGTAACGGTCTCGGTGCCGCCGACAAAGGTAATTTTCATAATGATTTCCCTGGCAATTTAAGCATGCTGATAACGGGCGCAATCAGTTGCGACGTAATATCAATAGCGTTGGAAGGATGGGGGATGGTATTGGATGTGACCAGTTGGCTCAGGCCTGAGGCCAGTAAGGTTTTATCGGAGTGATCGGCAAATATGCCGTGCACCGCCACGCACTGAATGTTGTCGATACCTTTGGACCGAAGTGTTTTAACGCATTCCAGGATTGTTTGCCCGCTGGAAATAACGTCGTCGATAATCACTGCCGTTCTATCCCTGAATTCGTTGATGTCGGGCAGCATCACTTCGACTTGGCGATCCCCGAAGCGCTGCTTTTCTCCAATCACAAAAGGATGTTGACTAAAGGCAGCAATCTCATCAACCCATTGCTCGCTTTCGCTGTCCGGCCCTACCAACAGTAGGTTGCTTTGCGTTTTGAGCCAGTGCGCCAATGCCGGAGCCCCTTGCACAACACGACTGGGTATGGAATAGATTTCATCCAGAGAATGATAGCGATGCAAATGTGGATCGACCGTAACCAGCCAATCAGCATGTTGAGAAAGGCACTTGGCAAAAATACGTGAAGTAACCGCTTCCCCATCGACAAAACGGCGATCCTGACGCATATAACTGAGGTAAGGCGCCACTAACCCCACTTGCGACGCTCCCAGCTCCCGCAGTGTTTCCAATAAAAACAACAACGGCAGATATTTGATGTTTGGGTGTGACAGATCAGCCACCACAATACAGGCGCGATTTTCTACATCAGATTGAATACGCAGATAGGACTCCCCATCAGGAAACTGCCGAGCGTTAAACTCGCCAGGTTGACCACCAATCGCGTTACTGAGTGACTCAGCCAACGGATGATTGTTCAGGGAAAACACCACTGGAGATTTATCTTTCACAGCCATCGCCTCGCTCATCGTTCCTTCTCGACCGTAAAAATTGTCGATTGGCGATAAAACGCCATCGCATACTGTTGCTCTCCGATCGTATCGGAACAGAGCGTTAATAAAGGTTGTCCGACGGTGACCTTGTCGCCGACGCGAGCATGTAGACGCAACCCCGCAGCCGCTGTCGCCGGAGCGCCTGCCAGCTTCGCCAGACGCGCGAGTTGACGATTGTCGATAGCGGTAAGTGTGCCCGCTGCTGTGGCTGCTTCGGTATGTTGGTAGCTGGCGTCAGGCAGGGCTTTCATCCCACCCTGCGCGGCCAAAATGCGCTGGAACTGCTGCCAGGCTTTACCTTCATCCAAAATCGCGATCGCTCTTTCCAGCCCTTGTTCATAACGCTCTTGATAAGCAAGTGAAAACAGATGTGCAGCCAGAAACAAGGCACGCTCCCGAAGATCCTGTGGTGCACTGTGCTCGCGCTGCAATACTGCCAGCACATCCCGCGCTTCTTCTACCGGGCCGATACCACGCCCAACCGGCTGACTACCATCCGTAATAAGGCAGCGAATTTGAATACCACAGGCGGCTCCCACCTGGGTAAAGAGTGAGGAAAGGCGCTCGGCGTCGTTCTGGGAACGCACTTTAGCGGTGGGGCCGACGGGAATATCTATCACCGCATGAGTGGAACCGGCAGCGATTTTTTTGGATAAAACCGAGGCGATCAACTGCCCTTCACCATCCAAATCCAGGGCCCGTTCAATGCGAATCAACAAATCGTCGGCCGGACTCAGGTTGACAGCGCCACCCCAAACAAGACAGGCATGGGTCTCAGCCACTACACGTTGAATCTCATTGAGCTCCAGATTGACGGTAGTCAGTGCCTCCATGGTATCCGCAGTACCGGCAGGAGAGGTGATCGCCCGCGAGGAGGTTTTAGGGATGGTGAGTCCCGCAGCGCTGACAATGGACACCACGAGCGGTGTGGTGCGGTTGCCCGGCAGCCCACCGATGCAGTGTTTATCAAGAACCATGGCTTCGTCTGGCCAGTTCAGCCGCTTACCACAGGCCACCATGGCCTGGGTGAGACTGATGATTTCATCTACGTCTAAACGGCTACCCGCGCACACACTGAGGAAACTGGCGATTTCTATATCCGAATAGCGGTGGTCGCTGATGTCCTCGACGATAGCGGTAATCTCTCGATCACTGAGTTTGTGCCCAAATATTTTTTTGCGAACCGCAGCGAGCGATGTCACCACAGGTGCATGACCGACAATAATCGCAGCGCCATCGATGGCACCCAGGCGGCGCATGGCAATTTTGGATAACCCTGCACTCCCCGAAACCAATACCTGTTCGTCCACCACATTCAACGTGGCGATAACGCTGTTTTCCCCGTACCGCAGCATGACACGGCTGTTGGCAATGAACCCTTCGGAGCGGCAGATATGGCAATCGCTACGCATATATACCACCGGTTCCTGGTGAGTGTTTATGCCCATGTCTGCTGCTTTAAGCTCGTTTACGGCATTCATTAACGTTTCCCACACGCACTAGGTGGTGACTTATGGCAGCTCCAAGGTTCACGTCTAGCATTTTCCTTTATGTTGCCATCAACAAATTTGCAATAATCTTCTTTATAGCGCGTCCACCAATCATGACTCACGTCAACGCCATAGTTTTTCAAAGTCTCTTCTATATCATCCAGACAAATCCTGGAGGCGTCATAAGCGAGACTCAGCACATGATTTTTTCCGTCAAAGGTAACCGCATCAAGACCATAAAGCTGATCTACCTCGGCAATAGCCGCTTGTAGCTTTATCTGGCCGACAGGTTCCAATTTTAAATGGCGCCTCACCAGATTGACTTCGGAGACACCCAACCTATGTTTTCTATCTCTCATTTATAGTTTCCTCGGACAGACAAAGTGAGCAAACAATCCATCTATTTTTTTGTTTAGGGGCGGGTTTGTTTTTCAGGCTCGGATTCATGCTCCATCATCGTTCCACCAATAGGGGAGATAGTTTTTTTCATCGGAGCACCTTCACCTGTTGGAAACATTTGTATCGATGTTAAAATCTGGGATCCATGCTGGCGTAACTTCCATATAGCTTCGATACTCATCACCAAATTCCTTCAGTGCCATGCGCTCCTCGCGCTTAGCGAGTCGCACGTAAACCACTACCAGAACCGGAAACATAATCACGGTAAGGATCGTCGGCCACTGCAACAGGAAACCGAACATAATCAGAATAAACGCAATGTATTGCGGATGACGACAGCGGGCATACCAGCCAGTGGTGGCCAGCGACCGGCTCTGCTGCGCCTTGTGCAATACGCCCCACGCTGAGGCCAGCAAAAAGAAGCCCATGATAATCAGGACGTTACTGGCGATATGCAGCGGATCAAAATGAGGGTTGCCTTCTAAGCCAAAAAGGGTATGCAGAAGATGGCCGTTCTCGTGAGAAAGAAAATCAATGCCCGGATATTTTTCCGCCAACCAACCAGAGAGAAAATAAATGGTTAATGGAAAGCCATACATTTCAGTAAATAGCGCAATAACAAACGCCGAAAAAGCGCCAAAGCTACGCCAGTCAGTTTTCGTTTGCGGTTTGGTAAAGCTGAAAGCAAAGAAAACAAATATCGCCGAATTGAGTATTACCAGCGTCCAGAGGCCGTATGCAGGTTCACTGTCCATAGCTCTTCTCCTGTTAGAATTATTTTAGTGATGATGCTCATTTTCCTTTCGACCGTGTTCCATCCCACGCTGATAGGCACCTTTGTCGGATTCATCCTCGTGCCGGCCATGTCCACCATGCATAAACAAATGCATAAACGGACAGGCCAAGAGAATCAAGAAAGGCATAAACTGCCAGACGTGTTGCCGGTGCTCAATCAGTAGAAAATAGCTTGCCGCTACAATTAAACCCAGGGCGGATAAGCCTTTAGGTGTCAACCAGAATGATGGTTTTTGGCTTGCCATATCACACCTCACTAATAAATTTGAAATGTTCTGCCTATTGAGCCGTACTGTTTACTGGTTGTCAGATCACTTATCTACATTCAGCTTTACCCGCTTGAGACGCAAAGAATTGCCGATCACTGACAGGGAACTGATAGTCATAGCGATCACCCCGATCATAGGATGGAGCAGGCCCACTGCGGCAATGGGGATGGCCGCAACGTTGTAGAACCAGGCCCAGAACAGATTTTCGACAATCTTGCGGAAGGTGGCGCGCGACAGGCGAATGGCCTCCACTACCTTCGATAACTCGCCTTTCACCAGGGTGACATCCGCCGCTTCGATGGCGACGTCGGCGCCAGCACCGATGGCGATGCCCACATTGGCCTGTTTGAGTGCCGGCGCGTCGTTGATGCCGTCGCCCACCATGGCCACCAGCTGTCCATATTTGTCCTGCAGCTTTTTGATGGCGTCTACCTTGCCTTCCGGCAAGACACCCGCCAGCACCTCGTCGATGCCCACCTGATCGGCGACGTGTCGTGCGGTGCGTTCGTTGTCCCCGGTGATCATGACGGTATGAATGCCCAACTGGTGAAGAGCGGCAATGGCAGCTTTCGAGTCTTCCTTTATGGTATCGGCCACGGCGACAATGCCGGCCGCGCGGTGTCCGACGGCCACCAGCATGGCGGTCTTACCCTCTTTTTCCAACAGAACCAGGGCCTCTTCCAGGTCGCTCAGCTCGATATCCGCTTCATTAAGAAGCCGGCGGCTGCCGACGCGAACGAGCTGGTCGTCGACCCGGCCTTCCACACCGCGGGCAGTGATGGCTCGAAAATCCCTCACGGTGGGAACTTCCAGGTTCTTTTCCCTGGCACCCGCCACGATGGATTGCCCCAAAGGGTGTTCGGAACCAGCTTCCACTGATGCGGCGAACCTAAGTACATCGGCCTCATTGAAATCGGCGGTGGCAATCACGTCGGTAAGTGCCGGCTCGCCTTTGGTGATGGTACCGGTCTTGTCGAGGACCACGGCCTTGATGTCCTTGAGGGACTGAATGGCTTCGCCGGAGCGGATCAACACGCCGCTCTCGGCGCCCAAACCCGATCCCACCATGATGGCAGTGGGGGTGGCCAGTCCCAAAGCGCAGGGGCAGGCGATGACCAGCACGGAAATCGCCGAGAGAATCCCCAACATTAAAGGAGAAAGCTCCGGGTTCACCCAAGGCAGGAACTCGGCACCCCAGTAGAGAATTGGTCGCAGCGGCTCAGCGAACAGCACCCACACCACAAAACTCGTCAAACTGATGAAAATAACTCCCGGGACAAATTTTGCGGTCAATTTGTCGGCAAATTCTTGTATGGGCACCTTTGAACCCTGTGCCTGCTCTACCAACCGGACGACCTGTGACAAAAAGGTATCGGCACCCACCCGGGTGGCCCGTACCTGAAGCATGCCTTCCTTGTTGATGGTCGCACCAATCACCCCGTCACCCGTCCCTTTTTCCACCGGCACTGACTCCCCGGTGGCAATAGATTCATCCAAATGGCTGCTACCCTCGACGATCTCGCCGTCGGTAGGGACCTTGGCGCCGGGCCGGACCACCATGATGTCTCCCACTTGTAATTCTGCCACAGGGACTTCAACTTCCTGCCCGTCCCGCAACACAGAGGCGGTCTTGGCGCCGAGCTTCAGCAGCTTTTTGATCGCCTGCGACGCTCTACCCTTGGCCCGAGTTTCAAGGTAGCGGCCGAGCATGTGGAATGTCATGATGGTGGCGGCCATCTCAATAAAGGAGGTCATGGGATAGACAAAGCCCACCAGTCCAATCAGATACGGTGGCAGGCTGCCCATGGAGATGAGCACGTCCATATTGGCGGTACGGTTGGTTAGGGAGCGCCAGGAAGAGCGATGGGTGGCCCACCCGCCGCTGAGGAACACTACTGGAAAGGCAAGCAGGGCCACCCATGCCAGGTACCCTGGTACTGACATCCAGAGCATGTGTACCATCATCAGCACCATGATGAGGGTAGTGGGTATGGCGGCGAACCACAGGCGCTTCCATGCCTGGTCGAGGTAGCGCTCCTCGATAGCTTCGTCCACTGCCGTGTCCGCTTGGGCCCGGCTTTGACTAATGCCTGCCACTTCGTACCCTGCCTTCTCAATGGCAACTTTGATCCTTTCCGCATCCACCGCTGCCTCATCAAAACGAACCGTCACCTTGTGATTGGCAATGTTGGTGGAAATGTCCGTGATGCCGGCGAGACGTTTGATGGAGCTGGAGACCAGTCCGGCACAATGATCGCTGCCCATGCCGGGGACAGTGAGACTGGCCTCACCTCCAGTCTCTGGTGTTGAAGATGTCGTGCTGGTCACGTCGTAGCCAACTTTTTCAATGGCGCCTCGGATCTGGTTGACGCTGGTCAGGTTGGCGTCGAATTCAACGTCGACGCGGTGATTGGCGATATTAGTGGTGAGGTTGATGATACCCGTTAGCCGCTCAACCGAAGTGGTGATCAGACCAGCGCAGTGGTTACTCCCCATGCCTGGGACTATCAGTTGAACGAACTTACTTATCGAGCTGTTGACTGATTTCGACGAGGGAAAAGTTGTGGGGTGATCCATGTATCTCTCCGACTTTCAGACCATTTTTTACCGAAGGGGGAGTCTCTTTTCAATTTATCAAGCAGCTAACAAACCAGATTTCACGCCTGTAACATGCTTAGACTTACCAACTGCTAATTACTCCAACCATCAGCCATAAACTAATTGATTTGGGTCGAAGGAAAACCCGCTCGATCCAACGCCTCTATTAGAGCGTTAGACTCGACCATGCCAACGACCGAAGCGACACCCGTCGCCAAGTCCATACATGCGTCGCTTACGCCGGAGACAGAGCACAGCGCTTGCTCAATGCTTCTTACACAACCACCGCACGTTGCGCCCTGCACCTGAAGCCGCTGCAGCGGGATATCGCTATCTGAGTCAACACTGCGCCGAGTATTAGCTGCAGTGGATGACTTGCTGGCGCAACAGCAGCCGCCCCGGTAATGAGTAGGGTTCTCGAATTTCTGTGTATTCATGGCAAATCCTCTATGTTGATTTACTGGGCAAACTCTTCAATCAGGTGACAGATCATATGGCCAGTCGGCACCTTATCTGGCTTTTGGCTCCACTCGGTCACGGCCTGCTGCATCCGTTCACGCAGTTGCAGAGTATCCAGAAACCGTTGTTCAGTTTCATTCAGACGTTGATCAATCAAATGGCGAACGGTCGGGCAAGGCGATCTCTTCTTATCTGCGTGGTCCAAAATCTCCTGAATATCCCCGACAGAAAATCCCAGTTGCCGTGCACTCAGCACGAATCGCAAGCGACTGTAATCCTCTTCGCTATAATCTCGATAGCCATTGATTTTGTTCTTAACCGGTTTCAGAACCTTTATCCGGGTATAAAACCGCACAGTATCGGACGTAACTCCTAAACGTCTGACTAGTTCGATTACTCTCACACAGATCTCCTCGCAGCCCGGTTTTTCTATCGCAGGTCTCAGTTTAAACCGAGGATCTGTTGGTAATATTGATGTGAGTCAATCCTGAGTTATAGACCGAAGAGTAAATCAAAAGAATCTATGCTGTTTTTTTATTACCATACACCTGTGTCCAAGACACAGGTAAAGCAGTTTTCGTGACCAACCATCAGGCTGGCGGTGTTTCTCGTACTCGTTATTTGTTGTGCCAGCCGCTAGCTTATACGTCCGCAATCGTAATATTCGCCAGATTTCTCTTCCTGTGACTTCGGCGTTGAGCAGTTCCTGACCGTCCGCAAATTCCGAGCCATTACTTCGATAATATCTCCCGCCAACCTAGGGACGGTCTGAAAAAGACTTTCTGAACGGTCCGTTGACAGCCATCAATTTATCTGCATCAGGCATCCAAGCTGAAAAGCGTCAGAGAGGTTAGAATATTCCGTCGTAGCTGTGCACAATGGGTCACTGCCTAGGAGTTGAGTCGTGAAAATTTTGATTGCCGAGGATGAACCCAAGACTGGCGTTTACCTTAAACAAGGTCTGACGGAGGCTGGGTTCGTTGTTGACCTGGTCACCAATGGAATCGATGCGGTCCAACAGGCTTTTGATGACGAATACGACCTGCTCATCCTCGACGTGATGATGCCAGGATTGGATGGCTGGGAAGTACTTGAAAAGGTCCGAGCGGTCGGTAAGGAGACACCTGCACTGTTCCTGACAGCGCGTGATCAGGTCGAGGACCGGGTTAAAGGGCTGGAGCTAGGCGCAGACGACTACCTGATCAAGCCCTTTGCCTTTTCAGAGCTGCTGGCCAGAGTAAGATCGTTGTTACGGCGTGGGGCCGGCACCCAGGTCCAGACGACTTTGACCGTTGAGGATCTTCATCTTGACTTGCTCAAGCGAAGAGTAGAGCGCGGCGGGAAGCGCATCGACCTGACTGCAAAGGAATTCCTACTCTTAGAACTCCTTCTCCGCCGCCGGGGCGAGGTCTTATCGAAGTCGCTCATCGCCTCGAAGGTGTGGGATATCAACTTTGACAGCGATACCAACATCATTGAGGTTGCTATTCGCCGCCTGCGCGCAAAAGTCGACGATGAGTTTCCCGTCAAGTTAATCCATACCGTGCGGGGTATGGGCTACTTTATCGATGCTCCAGAGGCCCGCTGAAATGCCTGCCTGGCTAGCCCTTCGCCGCCGGGAGCTTCAGGTCAAACGTGGTAACTCCGTCGCCAGACCTGCAGCCGACCGATCCCTCATGCGCCTCCACTATGGAACGAGTGATCGCCATGCCTAGACCGACATTCAAAGTACTCCCCTCCCGGCGGGCGGTATCGATTCGGTAGAAACGATCGAATAGCTTTTCGATATGCTCCGGCGCAACGGTCGGTCCTTGGTTGGTTACCTTGAGACGAACCCATTGAGCTTCTTGCAGCACCTGGATATCGATGGTTGTGCCTGGCTCTCCGTAGCGAACCGCATTTGACATCAGGTTACTGATTGCCCGGCGCAGCATGAGGTCGTCTCCTCGCACCAATGTCTTTCCGCTGCTGTGCAGCGCTAGCTTTATATCTTTTTCTTCAGCGGCGTATTCGTAATATTCCAGCACACCTGAAGCGACCGAAGTCAGATTCTGAGACTCGAAATTCAGAGCGATCATACCGTTATCGGCCTTGGCGAGAAAAAGCATGTCGTCGACCATTCGTGACATTCGGCGAAGCTCGTCAAGGGTCGAAAAAAGAATGTCCTTATAGTCACCGTTCTCTCGCTCCTTCATCAACGCTACCTCGGTCTGCGTCAACATACTATTGAGCGGTGTTCGCAGCTCATGCGCTATATCAGCAGAAAAACTGGAAAGGCTTAGGAACGATTGGTCTAGACGCTCAAGCATCGCATTGAAGTTGCCCACCAGCTCATGCAGTTCCACCGGCATCGACTCGGGAGGTATACGGGTATCCAGGCAATTGGCGGTAATGGTTGAGGTTGTCTTGGACAGCCGGGAGATCGGCTTAAGCCCACGCCCAATCAATGCAAAGCCGAGGGCTCCGCTCAGCACTGCGCTGATGAGAAGCGTATACACAAACCATTGACGGATCATTTCAAAAAAATGGTAACGGTGCGTGATATCAAGCGCGAGGTGTATCGTCGCTACTTGGTCATTGGCCCATCCTTCAATCACCTGAGTAGTGCCGGTGTATAGGTGGTCGCCGAGTTGAACCTGCCACTCGCCCAAGCCACCGAGGCTGTACATTGGCAGTTGTTTTTCCGTCAGGTTGTGATGCGAATAAACCATGCGACTGTCTATTGTGATCGCGGCAGCATAGCCGTATGAGTTATCCAACAACTCGTCGATGACCAAAGCCGTGGACGGATCGAAGGGGGCACTGCGCGCTAGGACTGTTTTCAGCGCTTCGAGTTTGTGGCCGAGTACCTGGGCATCCTGTTTCTTGAAATGTAGATGGCAAAAATAATCGAAACTCAAAGCTGCGAACGCCAGCACTGCTGTTACGACCACCATAAAAAGAAGCGCCATTCTGCCGCGCATGGACAACCTGGTCATAACTGCGTCTCGCTCATTTCAAAGGCTGGGGTAGTGACGACCAGACAATCTGTCCTGTCCACCCAGCACCTGACGCCGGACAAACCATAATTGCAAAAGCGGTAGCACGATCCACTGGGCTATGGGCGACAAGCCCACATTGGTAAAGGGCAGCATCGGCATGGATTGGGCATAGGTCCAGCGTTGTAATGGGCCCGTAGCCAAAAGCTCGAACACGACAGTAATCAGCAGCCCAGCAACCAGGAAAATACCTAAGGGCAGACGCCGATTTGCCAAAAACCAATACCTTGATCGGGCGACTGCACTAGCAGTCCAAAACGCTGCAAGAGAAATAATCACGTCGCCGCCGGTAGCTTTGGTGCAGTGCAGAATAACGTAAAAATAGTGAGCGTCGTCGAATCCTGCGAATAACGGCAATTGCATCAGTTCCCAGATAAAATGCAAAAAGAATGCAAAAATCGCGACGTGCAGCTCGGGCAGGTTCAGTACTTTGTTAATAAGCAGATCTCCTTCGCTACGCAATCAAACGGACCAATAGCACCCTGTGAATGATGCATGACGCTGTAGTCCTTATCATAGCCGAAGAAAAAGGGGCTCGACACCGAGCCCCTCGTTTGCGTTACCTCGTTTGAGTGCTCATCGAGTCCATCATCTGGCGACAGTATCTCATCAACTCGCGCATTTTAGACATCATGCACAATTATTCCAGTGCCCCGCTTATTGGTTTATTAGCAATGATGTTCATCCTTGTCCCAATATGGGTTTTGGTGCGCCATCTGCGGCACCATGGAAGGCGCTTGAGCATCGGGCACACCGCTCATTGCGTAATCACTACCATCTTCGGCCATTGCTGCAGTAGCCGCGAACGCCAGAACCAGCGGGAAAAGCACTTTAGTAAATTTGTTCATGTGACACCTCTCTGTTGGGAATAGGTACAGCTTACGGGTATGAACCTGACGACAAGCTGTTGGCATCCTTACAGTTATGTAATGCTTGAGCGGGATGGCTACCGTACCGACCTGGTAGATAGCCATCTCCTTCTTTTAAAGCTGCTTGATCGACGTAATGGTAGAGTTCATCCCTTTTGAGGTGAACTCGAACTCGATCTCATCACCTTCCTGAAGGTCCTCAAGCTGTTCGACAGTCGCCTTGAACCCCATGACCATGGCGGGCCATTGAAGCTCCGGTACGGGTCCGTGAGCGATGGTTACAGAGCCTTTATCTTGCTTGATCTTGCGCACGGTGCCGGTTGCCTTCGCGGTCTGCGCCTCAGTATCCGACTGCTCCATTTTCATATTGTCCATGGGCATGCTTTGTTTCATGTCCATACCTTTCATCTCTTCGGCAAAGGCTGCCGGGGTCAGGACCATAGCGAGAACGAGTGTCAGTTTGGTTTTCATATTGAATCTCCAGGTCGTGGTTTGCCTTGCTTAATGGACCGCCGCCTCATCAGGAGATAAGCCGCCGGCAGTACAAATAGGGACAGAAGTGGTGCGGTAATCATGCCGCCGACCATTGGCGCGGCAATCCGGCTCATGATTTCACTACCGGTACCGCTGCCGAGAAGGATCGGAAGCAGGCCGGCGATAATGACCGCGACAGTCATTGCCTTGGGCCTTACCCTCTGTACGGCACCTTCGCGGATCGCTTCAAGAAGTGCAGGTCTGTCCGCATGTCCTGCGTTCACGCGATCGTTCCAGGCATTGGTCAGATAAAGCAGCATGATGACGCCAAACTCGGCTGACACTCCCGCGAGTGCGATGAACCCCACGCCCGTAGCCACTGACAGATTGAAATCCAGCAGGTACAGGAACCAGACACCGCCAGTCAAAGCGAATGGAAGTGTCGCCATGATCAGCAGGGCTTCGCTGAAGCGATTGAAGATGAGGTACAGCAGCACGAATATGATGAGCAGCGTAGCCGGCACAACCATCTTCAATTTCGCATTGGCGCGCTCCATGAACTCGAACTGGCCGGAATAGCTTATGCTCATGCCTGAGTCCAAGGGCACTTCGTTGCCGATTCTGGTACGCAGGTCCTCCACCACTGCAGCCATGTCGCGATCACGCACGTCTATGTAGACCCAGCCAGTGAGACGGGCGTTTTCGCTTTTGAGCATCGGAGGGCCATCTGTAACCTTGATCTGCGCAACCGTTCCGAGAGTGATCTGACTTCCCTCCGGCGTGTAGATCGGCAGGTTGCGCAAGTCGGTCAATGAATCACGCCATTCGCGCGGATAGCGCAGACTGATGGGGTAGCGAGCCAGACCCTCTACCGTTTCGCCAATGTTGGCACCCCCGACCGCACCCGCCACAATGGACTGCACATCGGAAATATTCAGTCCATAACGTGCAGCCGTGCTGCGGTCAATATCGACATCGATATAGCGTCCACCTGTGAGTCGCTCGGCGACAGCCGAACTAACCCCGGGAACCGTCTTGGCGATGCGCTCGACCGCCTGGCTGGTCTTGTCAATCTGCACCAGGTCCGAACCGTATATCTTGACCCCGATCGGACTCTTGATACCTGTAGCCAGCATATCGATGCGGTTGCGAATAGGCGGTATCCACAGGTTGGCCAACCCAGGCACCTGCACAGCCTTGTCGAGTTCCTCCACCAGCTTCTCAGGCGTCATTCCGGGACGCCATTGATCCTTGGGCTTGAACTGGATGGTCGTCTCAAACATGGTCAGCGGGGCCGGATCGGTCGCGGTGTCAGCCCGACCCGCCTTACCGAATACGCGCTTTACTTCAGGCACGCTTTTGATCATGCGGTCGGTCTGCTGCAACAGCTCCGATGCTTTCTGAACCGACAGGCCGGGCAATGCAGTTGGCATATACAGCAGGTCCCCTTCGTCCAGCGGCGGCAAGAATTCACCACCCAGCCGGGAGATCGGCCAGAGTGCGGTCAGAAAAATAGCGAATGCGACCACGATGGTTGTCTTAGGCCAGCGCAGTACTGCTTCGAGAGCTGGCTGATATATCCAGATGAGCCCACGATTGATTGGGTTGCGATGCTCGTCGGGAATTTTACCGCGGATCCAGTACCCCATCAGCACCGGAACCAGGGTGACCGACAGCCCTGCGGCTGCCGCCATGGCATAGGTCTTGGTGAAGGCGAGCGGGCCGAATAGCCGTCCTTCCTGGGCTTCCAGTGTGAAAACCGGAATAAACGACAAAGTGATAATAAGTAGACTGAAGAAAAGAGCTGGACCGACCTCGACCGCTGCATTGGTGATGACTTTCCAGTGTTCGGCGCCCTCCAGTTTCTTGTCGAGGTTTTTCTTGTGCCAGGCTTCTATGTGCTTATGGGCGTTCTCGATCATCACAATCGCCGCGTCCACCATGGCTCCGATCGCGATCGCGATCCCCCCTAGAGACATGATGTTGGCGTTAACGCCCTGGCGCTGCATGATGATGAACGCGATGAGAATTCCGATGGGCAGGGAGACAATCGCGACCAGCGATGAACGCAGATGCCAGAGGAACAAGGCGCAGACCAGTGCAACAATAGCGAACTCCTCAAGCAGCTTGAAACTGAGGTTGGCCACTGCGCTGTCAATCAGTGTGCTGCGGTCATAGGTTGTCACCACCTCGACCCCATCAGGCAAACTTTTCTGCAAGTCTTCAAGTTTGGCTTTCACCGCGGTGATGGTATCGCGGGCATTTTTCCCGCTACGTAGGATCACTACGCCACCCACCACCTCGCCCTCGCCGTCCAGTTCGGCAATCCCCCGACGCATCTCCGGGCCTAGTTGAATATGCGCGACATCGCCAAGCGTTATCGGCGTGCCGGTAGCGCCAAGGCTTAGCGGAATGCTGCGAAAGTCCTTCAGTGAGGAAAGATAGCCGGAGGCGCGAACCATAAACTCGGTTTCGGCGAGTTCCAGCACGCTTCCACCGGTTTCCTGGTTGGCCTCTTCAACTGCCTCCCTGACTTGCTGCTGAGTGATTTGCTGGCTGGCCATCCGTACCGGATCTAAAACCACCTGATATTGCTTGACCATACCGCCAATGGGCGCGACCTCTGCAACGTTGGGGAGGGTTTTGAGCTCGTAACGCAGGAACCAATCCTGTAACGACCTCAGTTGAGCAAGGTCGTGTTGACCAGTGCGATCCACCAGAGCGTACTGATAGATCCAGCCTACCCCGGTGGCGTCAGGGCCCAGCGATGGCGCAGCGCCTTCGGGAAGGCGGCTCTGCACCTGGCTTAGGTATTCGAGCACCCGCGAACGCGCCCAGTACAAGTCTGTGCCATCCTCGAAGAGAACATACACATAGCTATCGCCGAAAAATGAATATCCCCGAACGGTCTTTGCCCCGGGAACCGACAACATGGTCGTTGCCAGCGGATAGGTCACTTGATTTTCAACAATCTGGGGAGCTTGTCCGGCATAAGGTGTGCGGACGATGACCTGAACGTCCGACAGGTCGGGTAGCGCATCAATAGGTGTGTTCTGGATCGACCATATGCCCCAGGCAACGGAAAATAACGTCGCCAGCAACACAAGAAACCGGTTGGTTACTGACCATCGAATGATCTTGGCAATCATGGCTGGTCTCCGAGTTGCTCGATCCGTTCGATAACAAGGCCTTCATCGGTTTCGCTGACGCCGACCCGGACCTGGGTACCTTCTTGCAGTCCTTCCAGCAGGGCAGTATCTGCGACTGAAAATGCCATCGTCATACCCGGCATGTTCAACGTTTTGAACGGACCATGGGACAAGTTGACCATGTCGTCCTCCAGTCCCACGATGGTGCCCTCGGCCTCGTGTAGGGCTGAGCTGGTGGTGTCTGGCGCTTGCGCTGGCCCGACGGTCAATCCGCGCAGACTGGCTTCGGAATCGAGCAAAAACTGTCCGGACGCAACAACGCGCTGCCCCTCATCAAGGCCGGAGATCACTTCCGTCTTGAAATCGGTTTCGCGGCCAGTCACGACCTCTACCGGTCTGAACTTGCCATCATCCTCAGCGAGCATAACCAGGGTTCGCCGACCTGTTCTGATCAGTGCTTCGGTGGGGACCACCAGAGCTTCAGCTTCACCGCGGCTCAGCGTGACGTCGGCGGTCATGCCGGGGCGCAGGAGCTGGTCGGGATTGGGCAGCACGACCCGGACCCGAACAGTCCGGCTGTCCAGATTGGCCTCGGGCAAGATCGCCGCGACAACGCCTTCCAGGCTTTCGCCTGGGAAGGCAGGCAGCCTGGCCTCAACCTTTTGTCCCATCGTCAGGTTACTCGCTTGAGCTTCAGGAACTGCAACATCCAGCCAGACCTTATCCAGACCATTGATGCGAGCAAGAGATGCTCCCGCAGGCAGCGTCATTCCTTCTCGGACATCAAGCGAGCGCAGTACACCGCCGATGGGGCTTGTGATGGTCCAGCTAATGCTGGCCTTGCCGCTACGCTCCAGCGCTGCGATATGCTCTGAGGGCATCCCGGCAAGACGCAGGCGCTGACGCGCTGCAGCAAGCAGTTGCGGCTCGCCCATGCCGCGCAATGCCAGATACTCCTCCTGGGCGGCCAGCCATTCAGGGAACAGAAGGTCGGCCAGCGGCGCATTTTCAGCAATCACGTCTTCCGGTGCGAGGTCGTAAATCTTCTCGACAAAGCCAGCGCTGCGGGCCTGCACAACGGCTACATCACGCTCATTGTAGGCCAGGGTGCCTACTGCTTCGACGGTCTGGCTAATAGATTCCCGAGTGACCGGCGTGACCCGCATACCCAGATTTTGGGTCACTGAGGGGTCGATGAGCATAGAAGCACTATCGCCACCCTCCTCGGCATAACGAGGCACTAGATCCATGTCCATGAATGGCGATGGACCTGGCGCGTCAAAGCGTTGCTGTGGGTACATGGGATCGTACCAATAAAGCACTTCTTTCTCGTTCTGCTCGGCAGACTGAGCCTGGGCGCTGCTAGCAATAACACTGATCCCGGCTACTGTGCCCGTAATGAACATGGGTAGGCTAATCAACAGCGCTAATCGCTTGATCCGAAATATCATGGCTGGGTATCTCCAAAAGAAAAATGTAGGCGGGCGTTGAGCATCGAGCGCTCTCCGGCGAGCTCGACGCGGCGCAGGCGCAGGTCAATAAGTTCCTGCCGCGCAGCGATCACTGTGGTAAGTTCGCCGCTGCCTGACCGGTAGTCGGCCATAGCCAGACGGACTTTCTCTTCAGCGAGCGGAAGCAATGTCATTTCGACTCGCGCAAGCGCTTGCTCGAGTCGTTGCATTTCAGCAAGCTCGGTAGCAAGCTCCTGGTTATGCATACGCAGCATGGCTTGCCGTTCGGCTTCAATTTCTGCCAGGCGTGCGCGCTCAGCGGATATTTTCGGATCCTGTCTGGAACCCGCAAACACTGGCAGATCGAAGCTGACGTTGAAGCTGACCATGTCGCCGAATTCACTCCGGCGCTTATAATCCAGCCCCCACGCCCAGTCAGGTCTCTTCTCAGAGATTGCTTCGGCAATCTTCGCTTCAGCACGGTCAAGCATGGGATCGAAAGCCAGCAGCTCAGGATGTCGGTGCAAGTTGTGTCGATAGTGGTCAAAGTCCGCCGGCCACGCAGGCCAACTGCCCTCAAGAGGCTGGCTTGCAGCCGCACCGATCCAACTACGCAGCTGCGCACGGGCAACTGCTTCATTGCGAACCAGTACATCCTGCTTTTCTGCTAGAAGAGCCGCTTCTTGCTTAGGCAGAACGCTGTCGCTGGACAGCCCTCGACCAGACGCAATCCGGGCCTTGACCGCTTGTGCCAGAAGACGATTCTCTGCGTACAACTCATCGAAAATGCCTAGCTTCTGCTCGGCCGATAGCGTCGCAATCCAGGCTTCAGCCGTGAATTGACGAACCTGCAGACGTTCTACCGTTCGCTCCACACGGGCCAGCTCCACCGAAGCTTCGGCAGTCCTTACGCGTGCTCTGCGCTTGGCTCGGTTGGGGACCTCTTGCATAACGCCGATCATTTGCGCGGTCATCCGTTCAGCGCCCAAGCGCAGACTGGAGTCACCTTCGATAGGAAGATTCTGTACGCCGACGCTCAAACGCGGGTCAGGCAACTCGCCAGCCGGCGTGACCAGGTTCTGGGCAGCTTGCAGGCTCGCGTTACGCGCAGCCAGGGATGGGGCTTGCTGTTCGGCAAGCTCAATCGCTTCTTCGAGCGTCAGTGCGGCCGACATGCCAGGCACTGCACCCAAGCCAATAATCAGGGCGGTCGCATACTTGCGCACCCGTTGAATTCGGTGATTCATATCTCGATTCCGTTGATGTTCTAGCGCATGCCATAGGCGTGCCTTGACCGCCTGTTCCTATCGATCAGGCGAAACTAGGTGACACAAGCAAAATCAGCGGCGTGGAGGATGCCAAACAATGTCAGGCGCTCGAAAAGGAGCCTGACCCGTTAGGAGCAAAGCGGGACGGGGGGGGAGCGTCGGTGATACGACCTTGTCGAGCGCGAGCTGGAGCAAACTACTGGTTTTACATTCTTGCCCATTTTCACAGACCGAGGTGAGCTCGTCCGGATCACAACACTCGTGCGAAGGAGTTGTCAGTTCGGGAGCCGCGACATCGGAAATTATGCTCGAGGGGCTCATGTCGTGATGGGTATCGAACGCCATGGCCTGCGCCGTCCCATTGATGGGAAGCGCGAGAAACATAAGCAAAGCGATCAATACTTTTCTGCACGTCATCATAGGCTCTGGCCATTGGGAAGCGAAGCGGGGTGCACCCGGTTCTACTCCCCTTTTCTCCCTAGAAACTGAGACTGATGATATCAGAGCTCGCTGACGCAAAACTGAGCCGAAGATTACATTTTTGTCAGTTTCAAATTTCACAGTCATTCGATATGGGAACGCTGCAAGCGCAGCGCATTGAAGACAACCGATGCGGAACTTAAGCTCATCGCCAAAGCCGCAATCATTGGCGACAATAGCCAACCGGTGAAAGGATAAAGCACGCCTGCCGCGATTGGGATGCTTAGTCCGTTGTACAAAAACGCTAGTAGTAGATTCTGGCGCATGTTTCCTACCGTCTTGACCGACAAGGCGCGCGCTCGCAAAATCCCCATAAGGTCTCCTTTTACTAGCGTTACCTGTGCGCTGCTCATCGCCACGTCCGTCCCTGTCCCCATGGCTATGCCGACGTCCGCTCTGGCTAGAGCAGGCGCGTCGTTGATGCCATCCCCGGCCATGGCCACAAATTGGCCTTCGTTCTGTAAGCGCGACGCAAGCTGCTCCTTGTCCTGAGGTTTGACTTCGCCATATACCTCGTCGATGCCCAAGTCCTCCGCGACTGCTTTCGCTGTAGTCAGTCCATCCCCGGTCGCCATGATTACTCTGATGCCCTCTTCATGTAGCCGAGACACTGCTTCCTTGGAGGTCGGCTTGATTGGGTCAGAGACCGCCAACACCCCGGCGAGCCGGTCATCGACTGCCAGGAACATGACGCTGCTGCCGCGTTGGCGGAGCGCTTCTGCTTTGCCCTTCAGCGGAGCGACGTCGATACCCGCCTCTTCCATCAAAGCGGTATTACCCAGCTGTAGCTGGCGACCCTCGACTTGACCGCGAACGCCGATGCCTGAACCTGATTCGAAGGTATCCGGCTTGGTTAGTACAATACCTTCAGACCGGGCATGGTCAACGATTGCGTGAGCCAGCGGGTGTTCGCTTCCCTGATCCAGGCTCGCTGCCAACCGAAGCACCTCCTCCGAATTGAACGACCCGAAGCCTTCAGAGGACTCGAAGACTGGACGACCTTCAGTCAGAGTCCCGGTCTTGTCTACGATCAAGGTTGTCACCTTTTTGAAGTTCTCGATCGCGGCCGCATCCCGGAACAACACTCCGCTGCCAGCAGCTTTGCCGGTGGCAACCATGATAGACATGGGTGTGGCCAATCCCAGAGCGCAAGGGCAAGCGATAATCAGCACCGCTACGGCATTGATCAAGCCATATACCCATCCAGGCTCAGGACCGAGAAAGCCCCAGACGAAAAATGTCGTAATAGCGATTCCCACCACGACCATTACGAAGTAACCAGCGACCACGTCGGCCATCCGCTGCATAGGGGCTTTGGAGCGCTGCGCATTGGCAACCATCTGCACGATCTGCGACAGCATCGTATCTGAGCCAACACGGGTTGCCTCGATGACCAGGGCGCCATGCGTGTTCAGCGTGGCTCCAATAGCGTTGTCCCCCGGCCTTTTGGTGACAGGTACCGGTTCTCCTGTGAGCATCGACTCGTCGACGGCGCTTTCCCCTTCTACGACGAGGCCATCCACAGGGACTTTCTCACCGGGGCGAACCCTTAGCCGATCCCCCTCTTGCACCTGCTCCAGCGGAACATCTTCTTCGCTTCCGTTTTCGTTAATGCGTCTCGCCGTTTTTGGCGAAAGGCCCAGCAGGGCTTTGATGGCCGAAGAAGTCTTCGACCGCGCCCTGAGCTCCATCATCTGACCCAAGAGAGTCAGCGAGATGATCACTGCAGCCGCTTCGTAATACACACCGATACGTCCGCCAACGCTGAAAGATGCAGGGAACAGCTCGGGTAGCACCGTAGCGACCATACTGTAGAGGTACGCCGCGCCGGTCCCCAAACCGATAAGCGTCCACATATTGGGGCTGCGCTGGCGTACCGAAGCCAGACCGCGGACGAAGAAAGGTAAACCGCCCCACAGTACGACGGGGGAGGCCAAAGCAAGCTCAACCCAATTCTGGGATTGCCCATGGAACAGGCCGAATCCATGACCAAACATGGCCAGGCCGGTCACTAGGACCGTGAATGGAAGGGTCCGCCAAAATCGTCGCCGAAAGTCCTCATACTCCGGATCTGTTTCATTGTCCAAATCAGGCAACACCGGTTCCAGGGCCATCCCACAGATAGGGCAACTTCCTGGCCCCATCTGTCGAACCTCCGGATGCATGGGGCAGATGTACTCTGAGTTGGTGTTGCCTTCCTTACCCGAAGGCGAGGCCGAGGGCTGGGACAACAGATATTTCGCTGGCTCTTTTTTAAAGCGAGTCTGGCACCCTTGGCTGCAGAAATAGTAGCTTTTGCCTTGATGTTCTGTATGGAACGGGCTATCTGGCGTAACCACCATCCCGCAAACAGGGTCGTTCAGCTCCCGGTGTGGTTCGTCAGCTTTCGAGTGCGACGGATAGTCTGAGGATGGCGGCATGTTCATTCCTCCATTTGCGTTTCGAGTCGGTACGGACGAGTCATTAGCGAAACCAAGCTTCCGGCTTCTCAAGCGCACCGGACGTTAGCGGGAGTCGTCAGACCGCAACATTCAAGTGATTGGACCGCCTTTATGACATTTGTATCACTTCCAAACAATTACAATTCTGCAAGCAATAGCCGAACGTTTGCCTTCCAGCACTCAGCAATCTGGCCGGGTGACAGGCAGTTTGCATCCGCGAAGGTTAGGCATCTAGCAAGTCGAAAACGCGATGCACAGCCGCCATCGGTTCAAGCGTAGATACAATCCGAACTTCTTCATAACTGTTGGAACACGGTCCAACACCAGGTCTGCTTGCAACCGAAGCAAACAACCCGTCCGTGCGGCGCTACCAGCCAACGGCCCGACCGTGCTACACGCCAGCCATACCCTGCGCTGTGGCTTTGCCATCTGCGCCAACGCAAATGTTGGCGCATCAAGTTGTCGATGAGCCAGGTCGGCTGGAAAGGCGTCAGGTGGGCGATGGGCCACATCGACTCTCGTTTCATTTGGCGGATCGGCTGCAAAGCCCTTCCTCCCTATCTTGGATGCAGGCTCTAGAATACCTCCCGCATAACCCGTGGAAGTCTACTGGGGAAGTCCGCGAGCTACGCGTCTCTGTTAGCGAAGGCAAGTGTGACTCTCATCAGGTTAGTTAGGCTTTCAATGCCAGAATTCGGCGTGCACCGTTAAGTACAATGATGCCAACGACCGCACCAATTACCAGATCTGGATAGGAAGAGCCTGTCCACGCAACCAGAGCTCCTGCGGCGATAACGCCAATATTCGCTAGTACATCATTGGCCGAAAAAATCCAACTCGCTTTCATGTGTGCACCGCCTTCGCGATGGCCATATATCATCAAGAGACAGATGGCGTTTGCTACGAGTGCAACTAAGCCGATCCCCATCATAAGCAACGACTCGGGTTCGCTGCCGTAGATGAAACGTCTAGCCACCTCCACCAGTACCCCCAGAGCCAACACGATCTGAAACAAACCCGCCAGGTGCGCAGCGCGAACCTGCAGCCGCGCAGCCCGACCGACCGCAAAGAGAGCAAGGCCATAGACGGCAGCATCAGCAAACATGTCCAGGGAGTCGGCGATTAGACCCGTCGAATGAGCAATCAAGCCTGTACCCATCTCGACGATAAACATCCCGGCATTGATACCGAGCAGGATTTTGAGCACACCAGCCTCCTTTGAAGCAGCCTCCTTTTCACTGGCGCTATTGGCCGAAGCTGCGTCCTGACTGACCGGTTGAGTACCGAGCAACGTTGCCCCTAAACCAAGTGATTCCAGCTTGGTCGCGATATGATCAACAGGACCGTCGTGGAAAGCGCGTACCTGTCTGGTGCTCAGATCAAACGCCAACGAATTGAGTTCAGGAAAGCCATTGAGAGCAAGCCGAATCATTCGCTCTTCTGAAGGGCAATCCATCTTGGGTACAGAGAAACTACTGACCCAAGTTCCTTCATTCGAAGGCGCGGCTGCCGTTTCAGTGGTTACCGGGTCAGGGCCACAGTCACAGGATTTATCACAAGAAGTCATAATTCGCCTCTCCTATAGGTCGTTATTACATCGATTTAAGACCATGTAGTAGCTATAGGGTCAAGGCCGGATACAATGACTTTTTACCAAGGAGCAGACCATGCGCATCGGCCAACTTGCACACCAGGCAGGAGTGGACATTCAGACGATTCGCTTTTATGAACGTCGGGGACTGCTTCCACCACCTAATCGCCAGGACAATGGCTATCGAATCTATAAAGCACACCATGCGGACAAACTGCTGTTCATTCGCCGATGCCGCTCTTTTGGAATGTCACTGGAAGAAATTGGGGTTTTGCAAAGCTATCAGGAACAGCCGCAGCAACCCTGCGTTGCGGTCAATGAGCTCCTTGATAGACATATCACCCAGGTAAGGGCTCAGATCGCATCCTTACAGGCTCTCGAAAACCAGCTGGTGACATTGCGAGGCTGCTGCGATAACGGACGACAAAGCCTGGACTGCGGGATACTTTCGGGGCTGCTGGGGGACGACAAACCTCTTTCGTAATTCCGACATGAAGCCATTTTTTGCGTCGTCTCAATCCATAGCGCTTGACCCTATAGCGGCTATAGGGTGTTCACTTGGGCATATACTGCGTAAGTGAGATCCAGATGAATACAGCTCTCGGCATTGCCATTGATGAGGCGTTCTGCGAGGCCCGGAAAGCGCTTAATGAAGAGGCGCCAACCGAGGCTTTCTCCTGGCTGGAGCGAGCCCACATATTGAGCCAGCGAATGCCTATTCTTCATGCTCAGAGCCATTGGCTGATGCTGAGGGCCGGCTGGCAGTTGCGCGACTTTCGGGAGGTGCTCAGCCAAGTACCGCGAATCATGGCGGCCCTGCTGTTCTCGAAGATCTGGGTGCCGTTCGGAAACAGCGAACGCGCGAGGGTTAGTGCTTTTGCGCCGATGCCCCTTTCACCTGAGCTGCAGCGACTTCTTCAAGAAGAAACGCGATGAGCTCGCCTCCGAGAAGGTCATCTTTTGTTGCTCCCTGGTTCTTGTGGATGCTATCGCTGACCATTGCCTCGGCCGACCAAGCGTTGAAAAGCGCAATTACGGGCTCGCTCCCGGTCGGCACCGTAATCCCTCTTACCTCGTTCTTTAATCTGGTTCATTTCTGGAATACCGGTGCAGCGTTCAGTTTCCTGGCAGACTCAAGTGGTTGGCAGCGTTACTTCTTCGTCGTCATAGCTTTGGTCGTTTCGATAGTGCTGGCTCTGATACTTCGTAAACCCCGACCCAACAATGAAGCACTAGGCTATAGCCTTATCTTGGGCGGGGCAGTTGGAAATCTGATTGATCGCGCACTTCGAGGACATGTAATCGACTACCTGGATTTTTATTGGCAGTCCTGGCATTGGCCTGCGTTTAACCTGGCAGATATTGCTATTGTCGGTGGCGCCGCCATGTTGATCCTGAGCAGTTTGCTAAGCCCAAATGCGGAAGCCGGCAGAGTCAAAAAATGAAAGGCTCACCGTCAACGGATACGGTACGCTGGGCAAGCAAGGCCTAGATAGGGCACGGCATCGTTATCTTTTTCATGGCCGTGCCGGCCATCAGGAGTGATACCACCATCAGGCGCATCAGAGTTCTGCGGGCCTCGATTCAGCTGGATCGGTTAAAACCCCGTTGGGCATACAAACAGGGGCAGCCATCTGCATCGCCGCAGGCCTTAAACACCACGTCAGTGCTGGTGTCGAGCATTTTCTGTCTGGCTGGTTGCCCTATCCGATGATAGTCACCACTATAAACCGAAGACGCAAGGTAATCATGGTTGCCCCGGCGGGCCTGGTGCGGTTTTCGGGTAAAAGGTCAACGTTATGTCAGCTCTGCGTCATGCCTTAAATTGATGCGATAATCGTTACCATTTGCTGACGCTTGCCAGCAGCTCAAGAAACGGCGTTTATAATGAGAAAAGATATGGGCACAAGAAAAATGTGCTGTTTAAGGATGCGAGTGGCCAATGGCAGCGACAGATCGGGCTTCGACCAGGAAGCGTCGGAAGGGGCTGAGAATACCTAAGTGATGGATCAAATTCCCTCTTTACACGTCGGCGGTCAGATCTTAATGGCGACAGTGGCGGGTTTGCTGCTCAACCTGACGCCTTGCGTTTTGCCTGCAATTCCCATTAAGGTCCGGATCATTTTGCGAGAGGCAGGCAGCCAACGATCGCACCGCGTGTTGGCCGCATTAGCGTTCATCGCAGGAACACTCGCGTTCTTCCTGACGTTGGGCGGGCTGACCGCACTTCTGCAGTGGAGTTGGGGCACTTTGTTTCAGTCTACGGGGTTCGTCGGTGCTCTTGTCGCGTTGTTGGTCGGGTTTGCTGTGATCACCTTGATAGATGTACCCATCCCGATTCCGGCATTCGCCGCCTCTACCTATGGTCGGCGCTATTTTGAACCGTTCTTATCGGGGTTATTGAGTGCTGTTTTGGCCGCGCCTTGCGCGGGCCCTTTCCTAGGCGGAGTCTTAGCCTTTGCCGTTACTCAGCCGGCGCCGGTAATTATGGGGATATTCGGCAGTATCGGCCTCGGACTGTCGTTCCCCTACGCAGTATTAATGCTCAAACCCGATTGGCTGAGCCGGTTACCCAAGGCGGGACCCTGGAGCCTGGCCGTTCGAGAAGTACTCGCGTTGGTCTTGCTGGCCGCAGCCGTCTTTTTCACCGCGAGCCTGGTGCCCAAAGCGGTTTATCCCTGGCTATGGTGGTCTTGGCTGGCACTAGTGCTGGCTTGGGGTGCCCGCCGGTTCGTGCAAGGTGGTTGTACCGTTCGGGTGATCGCCACAACGGCGGCAGGTCTTGCCCTTGCGATGACTGTTGAATTCTCATCCCCCCCGGGCAGCAGCGGAAACGAAGTCGTTTGGCAACCTTACTCCGCAAAACTACTGGCGGAGACAAAAGCCCGAAATACACCATATTTGCTGGAGTTCACCGCCGATTGGTGCATCAACTGCAAGATACTTGAGCGCACGGTCTATAAGGAGGCCGCGGTGGCCGATGCTGTGCGGCGCGCCGAAATGGTGCCAATACAAGTTGACGTGACAGTAAGCAACCCTGAAAAAGACGCGCTATTAACTGCTACCGGCGGGCAGGCCTTACCCTTCGCGGTGGTTGTTGACCGCAACGGCACCGTTATCGCGCGTTTCACGGGGCTTTTTGACACAGACAGCTTGGTCGCCGCTATAAGTCGCACCAAAAGCCCATAACCTTAAATACTGGAGGCCGATCATGATTATTCGACGCGAAGGAGTACTGGCTGGAGTGGTGGTATTTGTGATTGCGATCGCTGCGTTCGTGATGACCGACAGAAACGGAAACAATCTTCATGCTGCCCAAACTGAACATGCCGAGCCTGAAGTCCCGATCTCGATCCCGATCCCGACCCGGACAGGGTTGGCAAATTCCGCTGGTAAAATCCGTGTCACTGTTGCGAAAGGAGCGGCAGCAATGGTGGGGAGGAAGGGTGATTTCGTTGTGACACTGAATATTGAGCCGGGCTGGCATGTGAACGCAAACCCGGCCTCGTCGGACTTCCTGATTCCCACTGTCGTAAGCTCTTCGGTCAACGGCCAGGCGCTCGAAATTCCGACGCAGTACCCACGAGGCCGGGTTAGTGACGTTGTGCTGGCTGACATCCCCCTTGTGGTGTATGACGATGGTGCAATTATCCGGCTGCGACCAGACGAAAAACACACCGCTGTGCTGGAAAAAGTAGGCAGGCTCGAAATGATTGTACGGGTGCAAGCCTGCAGTGATGAGGGTGTTTGTCTAGCACCGACCGATCTGCCCGTTGCGCTGAACCTGGACGATATCACGCGACAATAAGCAAGACGACCCTCGGTAACGACTCAGTTTGGGAATCGCTGCGAACAACTGATTCAGAGTATTTTCGATTGTTCTGCTTGCTCTGGGCAGTTCGATAACGTGCCCACCGTTCACATTTTGAGGCGGGCGAACCACAAAACGGGCAGCAACGCTCATCATGGTGTCGGCAACGCCTTTTCCTGGTCAGCGATGGTAAACCTGCGGTTTCCATGGCCCACTCTCCGGGATGCCAAATTTACGCATACTCCCAACAACGGACCTCGCTCAACTCTCCTAGTTCTTACACGCTAGCGGGCGCGAGTCTCCCATGAAAAGGGCCTTTCGATTACGGTGCGCATCGCCTCCAAACCTTGGACGCCACCTGGTCCGCATAAGCTCTTTTGCAGTCTCTTGGCCGCAGCGTTCTATCGACCGAATCGGTCAGGGTTGCTTTTGAGCCTTTTTCCTGCAAACCAGTTGCCACAGGTAGAACAACCCCTCCTCCCCCGATATAGAGTCTGCCCACTATGAGAGTGGTGACCGTCATGTATTTAACCGATGATACCTCCGAATTCGACGAAGTAGGAGCAAACCAAGTACGAGTGCGATCGCGCCGAGGATAGGCCAATCCTGCCAGCGCACATAAGGGGTAGCGCCAGTTCGGGGGGTCACTTTCGCACTGAGGCTAGCTACGCGGAACTGAGGAGCTCGTGCAAGGATCTCTCCCTCGTAGCTGACAGCTGCTGTGACACCCGTGTTAGTAGCTCGCAGTAGGTCACGTCCGGTTTCGATGGCACGCATGCGGACCATTTGGAAGTGCTGGAGAGGCCCGATTGAACGGCCGAACCAGGCATCGTTGCTGACATTTGCCAGCAGCTGTGCTTCGGGCAGAAGTTCCGTGACTTCTGAGCCAAAGACCGCCTCGTAGCAGATGAGCGCCCCTACAGCCACCCCTGCTATATTCAGTACATGTGCTTCTCGTCCCGGTGTGAAATCGGACATGGGCGTCCCGAGCACGTCGAGGGCGGAACCTAAAAACTCCCGAAACGGAACATACTCACCGAAGGGCACCAAGTGGCGTTTGTAGTAGAAGCCTGAGGGATCGGAGAGGCTTACCACAGCATTATAGGCGCGGCCATCCGTCTCACGGACCGGGACCCCAATCATTAATGAGGTGCCTGCTTGATCGGCTAAGGCCTCAAGCTCAGCAAGATATTTTTTGGCCTGGTCATGCCACATCGGGATTGCCGTTTCTGGCCAAAGCACCATATCGGCCCCGAGATGCCGCTTTGTAAGCGCCTGATAGCGCTCAAGTGTGATGACCTGGGAATCCGGGTCCCATTTCCTGTCTTGCGGAATGTTTCCTTGCAAGAGGGCAATACTAATAGGGTCGGCGGCTGGCTGCGTCCAATCCCGATCCAGAAGCTGCAAGCCGGCGAGAGTAACGATTAAAACGGCAGCTCCTACCGTCGCACGGCACAGGCTTAAGCCCAAAATAACCCACGCAAGCCCGCCAGCGAGTAAGGCCACCAGAAAGCTCACGCCAAGAACGCCAAAGACAGGAGCGATAATGGCAAGGGTGGTGTCGGTCTGGCTGTACCCAAGTAAAAGCCAAGGAAAGCCGGTTAAAAACCAGGTGCGCACCCATTCACTCAGGACCCATGCCGCTGGTAGCCCCAACCAAAGCGCCGTCGCATCCATCTCGAGTTGCAGACGGCGTACGAGATACACAACGCCCCATGGGAAGAGAGCTAACAGCGAGACTAGGGCCGCTGTGGCGGTAACTGCTACCACGATCCCATTGCCGTACTGGCTGATGCTGATGTAGACCCAGGAGACACCAACTCCGAAGTAACCAAGACCAAATAGGTAAGCCGACCATAGCGCCTGACGTCTTGAAGGTTGCGAGACCAGGACAAATAGTGCGGCGAGAGCAATCACTGCAATCCATGCCCAACCCACAGGAGCAAATGCAAGCGGCATGGTGCCTCCGGCTAGCAAAGCCATCACCCTTTTTAGAAACGTGTTGCAGCGCATTCCCCAGGTTAGGTCGGAGGTTAGTGCACACTTATCATCCAATGCTCTCGCCTCCAAAGCCAAGATCAAGCCTGTAGCGCATGTCTTCTTGCTCCGCTCAACTCAGGCCCATCAACCCATTGCAGGATTCCGTGCGAGTAAACTGACATCGACTCCTCCAGATGATTGTGTACGCGCAACAACACATTGCTACCTACTCATAACTCAACGACCGGACCCGGAAATGAATCGGTGGTGATTGTGATGGCCCGCCGTGGAGATATCAATGAATTGCCGCCGAATATAGAAGACCCATCACTAGGTCACGCGCACGCCGCTCGGGCTGCGCCTCGCGGCGAGGGCAGTGCCAATGGAATTACCGATGCGCGTACAATTCGGTAACCGCGGCCCAATCCGAGAAGCCTAGACTGACCAAGGCCTGAAGAATCCGCCGTTATTCCTCTCGAATTTGCCTTCGGTCATCAGAACACCCTGGACGGTCTGAATACCAAGCGAATACAAGCTATCATCAGAAAGTTCGTTAAAGTCTACAATATTTGTGTGAAATGGCGCTTATTGAAATGCTGAGCGAAGCATTATATTTCGGCTACTCACCAAGGGGCGCGGCATTTTCAGCCTCTTGTATGTGGGTGATACTTCAATGATATTTTGTTTAAACCCGCGAGACCGGTTTTTTCGGTCGGCCAGGACGCAAACGCTATATAATAAGCAGACCAGGTTGCCGGCGGGTACGATTATCAGAATGCCGTGCCAGCCTGGATATCCGGCGAGCTGTCAGATGCGCCAGATCGAAAAAATACACCGCCCTGGCTAGCGTCCAGAGCACGTGCTCCGTCCACAGCTTTCCGTCCTATATTGCTGCATCATGTAGCTACTCTCCTCTATTTTTGCCAGAACATCATTGCTTATCGGGTTCTACTCCATGACTGCAAACAATTTCTCAAGCGCACCGGACGTTAGCGGGAATCGTTAGACCGCAACATTCAGCTGATTGGACCGCCTTTATTACATTTGTATCACTTCCAAACAATTACAATTCTGCAAGCAATAGCCGAACGTTTGCCTTCCAGCACTCCGCAATCTGGCCGGGTCACAGGCAGTTTGCGTCCGCGAAGGTCAGGCTCCTTGCAAGTCGAAAACGCGGTGCATAGCCGCCATCGGTTCAAGCGTAGATACAACCCGAACCTCTTCAGACCTGTTAGAACACAGTCCGACGACAGGTCTGCCTGCAACCGAAGCAAACAACCCGTCCATGCGGCGCTACCGACCGACGGCATGGCCGTCTAGGAGCTCGATCAGCAATCAATCCAACGGAATGGGCTATCAAACCGGTAGCCAGCTCGGCGACAAACATAGATGCATTAATCCTAGCAACACGCCGAGCGCACATGTTTTTCGGCGCCTGAATAAGCTGAGTCCTCGGTGGCCCGACTATCTTCACAAGCCGCATCTCGATTTTTCTCAGAGATGCTCTTAGTCTGAGGGCAAAGGTTCGTTCGTGATAGCGTCGTCCGAGCCGTTGTGCAAAGTCGTTGAATGACCATCCACCAGATTAAAAGCCAAGCTGCAGATTTCGTCGAAGCTGCTCAGAGCAAGACGTATCAATCGCTCCACCGAGGGGCAATCGAGCTTAAGCACGTCATAGATACTGATCGACCTGCCGGCCGATGAAGAGCTATTCGGGTGAGGAGTCACTTACCCGTTACCGCAGCCGCCCGCGTCCCCACAAGCTTTATACATTCACACCTCCGGACCATCAAACCCAAAAGTAGTAGTAGGAACTCTCTACCGGACAGAGGGTCAAGAAAGGTCCTAGAGCATGCTTGGAACTAGCACCTACCTTGCTTCGAGGTTGATATGAGTGACATATGGTCAGTGATAGGTCTCGCACTACTACCTGCTATTGGAAACCTGACTGGTGGCCTGGTAGCCGAATTCACGCGTACGCCAGGCAGGCGGCTGAACAAAGCACTGCATGCGGCATCCGGCATCGTTCTGGCAGTCGTTTCTGTCGAATTGATGCCGGAAGTATTGGCCGTACTGTCGGGCTGGACGGTCGGAATCGCGTTTGGCGTCGGTGGTAGTGCTTATATTGTGATCGAAAGTTTGGTCGATAAGATCCAGCAATCGCGGGGCGGAGCGCGCGCGAAAAACCGCGGCATGTGGATGATCTATATCGCCGTGTCTATTGATCTCTTCAGTGACGGGCTTTTGATCGGGGCCGGTTCTGCAGTGGCGATGTCGATGGCGGTAGTTCTTGCGCTGGGGCAAGTGCTGGCGAACTTTCCTGAAGGTTACGCGACAATGGCGAACATGAAAGACAAGGGTATCCCTCGGCTACAGCGGATGGCGCTCTCCACGTTCTTTTTCGTTCCGGTGCTGGGCGCTGCCATCCTCGCTTATTATGGTCTGCGAGGCCAGAGTGAAACGCTCAAGATGATCGCGCTAACTGTCACCGCAGGTCTGTTAACCGTAGCGGCAGTCGAGGACATGTTGAGTGAAGGTCACGATGCCAACGCGGATACCAAAGGTTCGATCGTTGCGTTCACGGGTGGTTTCGTCGTGTTCACTTTCGTTTCGGCAGGGCTGGGGAGTATCAGCAGCAACGGCTGAAATCACTCATTTGCGCCAAGCCACACGCAAGGGGGTCTTCACGCAGAAAATGTGTTTGATGTTGGGGTGGATAGAATGGCTCCACTCAGGAACTTCGATTGTCGCGCTTTGTGCTCTTCAATATATTGGCCAGGTCTTCTGGAACATGCATCGGCTCAAACGGGCTTACGCTGGCTCGGCCTGTATTGCCGAGGGGCACCCAGATTCGCGAAAACACCAGCGCAGCGGCAGCACGAGTCAGTTGTCCGAATATCTCGCGGGCATCACGTGTGCGCCAGCCAAGCCGCAGCATACGTAAATGCGTTGCGGCGTGTGCGAACGCGAACTTCTGGCTCAGGATATGCGCACGTTCGAGATGGCTGAACGCTGTGGTGAAGTCGGACTGATGCGCGGCGTCCGCAGCTGCCGCCAGCTCTGCTTGATAGGACATCTTGAGTTCGTTGTTCATTGCCCCGCTCTCCTGGTGTTTAACCCACCGGCATTTCCGCCTGCTGCAAAGCCATCACGCAGGCTCTCCGACTTTTGACGATCTAGTTTTGCGCCTTCGGCAACGATTCCTCAACAAGCCGCAGCAGAGGGTCGGGCCCGAACTGGGTCAGTTGGCGGCCATTCACGAAGAAGGTGGGCGTACCACGAATTCCTACGGCTTCTACGTCCTGCATGTCTTTCTCAAGAATGCCGTCTATCCTCGCCGAGTGCATGTCCTCGCGAGCTTTAGCTATATCCAGACCGGCTGCTTTGGCGGCCTCCCAGGCTTTGGTCACCTGCGGGTCGTCATGCCAAGCGGGCTGTGCTTCCAACACTGCTTCAAGTACCGGCTCGTAAATATCCTGCAGGCGAGCAGCCTCCAGAAGTCTGGAAACTTCCTCGGAGCCCTGGTGAAACAACGTGTATCGCAAGACCAGGCGCACCTGGTCCGGGTACTTGGCCATAATCTGTTTGACGATGGGGTAGAAGGCGCGGCAAGCCTCGCAGGAGGGGTCGAAAAACTCGACGATGGTCACGGGCGCATCGGCAGGTCCGAAGGTGGGCGAGTGGAAGCGAACCAATGCCTGCTGGTTCTCCACGGCCCCGGTTGAGGCATCAGACGTTTCGACAGCGGGGGCAGTTTGTTGCGGCGGCTGAGGCTGTGGCTTGAATAAGACCGCGGCCCCGAACCCTGCGATAAGAAGGATACATACGGCGACGACGATGGAACGACGATTCATTAGCGAGTTCTCCGACGAATAAGCAAAAGCATAACGATGATGGCAGCGAAGATGCCCAACGCGAGGAATGGAAGCGGTAACCCGCCGAAAATGGTCATTCCGGCGCCCGAGCAGGATGGGCCCGTGGCCGTGCAGGGCTGAATGGGCTGGGGAATCAGCCCTACATAAAGCAGCGAGTGCGCCAAAGCGAATAGCGCACCGAGCGCCGCAAGCGGCAAGGCATAGCGCCAGACTTTGAAGTCCGAGTGGAAGCAGGCTATTGCCAGAATCACCGTCAACGGAAACATGAAGGCGCGCTGAAACCAGCACAGCACGCAAGGCGCCTGACCAAGAACTTCGCCGATGTATATAGCTGAAAGCGAAGACACCGCTGCCAGCAGCCAGGCTGCGAACAATAACAACCAGGGAGCAACTCGGTTAGCCATCATCGGGAATCTGCTCCGCGTTCACTGGAGCAGCTGCTCTGCGATGAAGAGCAACAGCTATCGACAGGTCTATCGGAATCGTCGCTGGCTGGGGTAACGGCAGCTTCGGAATCACCCGCGCGCCACTCCACAAGACCTTCGCGGATGACCTGCCAGGCGGATTGCAGAAAGAGCAAGGCGATGGCGACGCCGACGATAACGTCTGGCCAGAGAGTACCGGTGACGGCGACCATTCCAGCGGCAAGAATCACACTGCTGTTGGCGATCAGATCATTTCTGGAACAGAGCCAGGTCGAGCGCATATTCAGGTCGTCGGCACGATGACTGTAGAGCATCGCGAAGCAGACGCCGTTTGCCAGCAGGGCAAGAGTACCCACTATGCCCATCAAGTCCGCGGCGGGCACTTCCTGAAGCACCAGTTTGCGTATTGCATCGGCAATCACCACCACACCGAACAACAGCATGAAGCCGCCCTTGAACAGCGCAGCGCCGGCACGGGCGCGGCGACTCTTGTCCAGTACGAAGAGCGTCAGCGCATATACTGCGGCATCGCCGAACATATCCAGCGAATCACCGAGCAGTGCCGTTGAGCTTGCGATCCAGCCTGCAGTGAACTCGACACAAAACATCACCGCATTGATGGCCAGCACCACATACAGGACGCGGCTCTGGCTGGCCCTCAGTTGCGCCAGTTCCCCGGCCTTGTTCTCACAGCAGCTATCCATGACAGCCCCCACTAAACGCGAAAGCAGGAATTCTAAGGGTTATATTGCAGTGGTCAACTGATTCCGGACAGTGGATAAAGTTTTTCCTCTGCCTTGGCAGGTGCTAGACCATCATTGAATTGATGTGGTCTCAGCCAGTTGTAGCGTGTCATCAGGTAAGAACTGATGTCTCGTTGTGCTTCGTTGAACGTGGTGTATCCGGTGCTTGGTACCCATTCTGACTTCAAGCTGCGGAACAGCCTTTCCATGAGCGCGTTGTTCCAGCAGTTGCCCCGTCGGCTCATGCTTTGCCTCATACGGTAGCGCCATAACCGTTGCCTGAGTTTGCGGCTGACATACTGGCTTCCCTGGTCCGAGTGGAACATCACGTTCTGAGGCCGGCCTCGCTGCTCGTAAGCCATATCCAGCGCTTTTATGACCAGCTCTGCATTTGGTTGACTCGATAGCGCACAGCCCACGACACGACGGCTAAACAGATACAGGACAACGGCAAGGTAACACCAGCCCCCTTGAGCCCAGATATAGGTAATGTCTCCGCACCAGACTTGGTTAGGCGCCTGCACAGCGAACTCCCTGTTCAGGTGATTCGGGATATTTAGTCGCTCGATAGTGGCCGACTTGTACGCATGGCGCCCGGGCTGTTTGGATACAAGCCCAAGACCGCGCGTGAGGCTTCGGACCTTGAATCGGCCAATTTGATACCCTTGTTCACGCATCGATCCCATGATTGTCTGCTACCCGCAGAGCTCCGGCTCTCGTTAAACAGCTGATTTACCTTGCTCCGCAGCATCAATTTATCTGGATCAATATGCTCCCTGCGACGCCGGGAATCGTAGTAGCTGGATCGGGAGATTCCGAACGCTTCACAGACCAATTCAACAGGCTCATGCTACTTAACCGGTCTATCAGCGCGAACGATCGAGCCCTCCGCCATCAAGAGAGCAGTAGCCTTTTTTAATATCGCTTTCTCCCGTTCAAGCCGGTTGATCCGGGCTTCAAGTTCCTGAATATTCTGTTGTTCTGGGGTTAAAGCTTTACCCTTGGGAGTACCGCCATCACACTCGATTCGTACCTGGTCGACCCAGCGTCGTAGGGCCGTTTCTCCAATCCCCAGGGACTTGCTTGCCTCTATGACCGAGTATCCCTGGTCTGGAACCAGCAACGCGGCATCGTGCTTGAACTCGGTTGAAAACGTACGACGTTGTCTTGTCATAGCTATGGCAGTAAATTTGGTTCATCACTGAAGTCCGGGGCTACCCGGACTTTTTGTTTCTGGAATGAGGTGAGGCGGTGACATCTCGGTCATGATGGTTGTGCGACCAACACCATAATCCGAGAGCACCGCCTCATGAGTGATCATACCGATTGG
>Ga0208794_1000206_pt1 | contig 48268 bp, 50 predicted proteins | sample 32_taG_FD_184106 | JGI IMG/M metagenome (GOLD analysis project Ga0208794, IMG submission 184106) | Marine viral communities from the Gulf of Mexico - 32_GoM_OMZ_CsCl metaG (SPAdes) (version 2) | ecosystem: Environmental > Aquatic > Marine > Oceanic | place: Atlantic Ocean: Gulf of Mexico... | reverse complement strand
GCGAGACACCCCTGTCCGGCGCGCAATCTCGCGGATGGGCATCTTGTCTCGCAGAGCCCATTTCCGAATAATCCTCAGAAATCCCATGTCTAACACTCCAATAGCTCCCAGCTGATTCAAGCAGGGGAAAGGTTGCACATGGGTCAATTCTCAATGACAATTTCTGCAGTTGCCGGGTCAGTGCTCGGTGACAATCAACACCTCAATTGCCTCAACGGCGGCTTTCTGATGCGCGTGTAGCCCTGCCAGCACGCGGCTTTTTCCCGGATTTCGACCCCATAACAAAATGCGCTCCAAACCCGGAAAAAGCGCAGAATATGCGCCTACCAGACTGTCCGCCACGATGCCCGACCCCACTATCAAAAGTGTCTTACTATTAGGGCGCGCCAAAAGAGACGCGCCATAAACGGAATCCGCGGCCGTTTTCCAATAGGTCACCAAGCCACTATCGACGACGGCCAGCGGCGCTCCTGTTCGATCAGCATCGCGCCCTGCACGGAGGGCCTTTGCTGCTGCACATTGTCGGGAAAAACGGTGAAGGATTTCACCCGACGGCCCAGCCCACTTCGAACAGGCCTGCGAGAACAAGGAGAAACCAAGCCATTTACCGATCCTTTGCTGCCAAAGCTTATTGGTTTGCGCGTTCGAACATGCCGAATAGGTCGCGGGGGTCGTCGGGGTCCGCGACCATATCAAGGTTGGAAAACCAAGGCGTGCCCTTGATCGCCGTCAGCACGTAGCGCAATGCGCTGAAATCCTCGATCGCAAAGCCGACGCTGTCGAACAGCGTGATCTGTTTTGCATCAGTGCGGCCCTTGGCCTTGCCGGAGATCACTTCCCACAATTCGGTCACGGGGTGGCCGTCTTCCAGCTGCTGGATTTCGCCTTCGATGCGGGTTTGCGGCGGGTATTCCACGAATATTTCGGAACGCAACAGGATGTCGCGGTGCAATTCGGTTTTTCCCGGACAATCGCCACCAATCGCGTTGATATGCACGCCGCTGCCAACCATGTTGTCAGTAAGGATTGTGGCATTCTGCTTGTCCGCAGTGCAGGTCGTGATGATCTCTGCCCCCTCCATGGCCTCTTGGCCCGATGTGCAGGACACTACTTTCAACCCGTGCCGTTTCAGGTTGGCCGCACAACGCGCCGTGGCCGACGGGTCGATATCATAAAGGCGCACGGTGTCGATCCCGCAGATTGCCTTGAACGCGAGGCACTGGAACTCCGACTGCGCACCATTGCCGATCATCGCCATGAAACGTGCGCCTTTGGGTGCAAGGTGGCGCGCGGCCATTGCCGAAGAAGCGGCCGTGCGTAATGCGGTCAGCAAGGTCATTTCCGACAGGAGTTTCGGATAGCCTGTATCCACATCCGCAAGAAGGCCAAATGCGGTGACCGTCTGCAACCCCTCTTTGGTGTTCTTGGGATGGCCGTTCACGTATTTGAAACCGTACATCTCTCCGTCAGATGTCGGCATCAATTCGATTACGCCCACTGCGGAATGGCTGGCGACGCGCGGTGTCTTGTCGAATAGCTCCCATCGTTTGAAGTCGGCCTCGATAGCATCGGCAAGGTCGCACAGGACTTTTTCGATTCCGATCTGGTGGACAAGGCCCATCATGTTTTCGACAGACACAAAGGGGACATAGGCGAGTTCAGACGGCGATGGGGGCATTTGCTTTTTCTTTCTGGCTGAGGGCCATCACGATGCCAGAGAGCAAGATCACAGCGATCCCCGCCCAGGCGAGTGGATTGGTGGCCGTGCCCCAAAGCAAAAACGCCCAGAGGCTGGCAAAAATTAGGAACGAATACTCGAATACGGCGACCACGGCAGGGTTTCCTATCCGGTAGGCTTGGGCAATCAGTGTTACCGCGATTACAGCGCCCACGGCTTGGAACAAGGTGAGCCACAAGAAGCGAGCGCTCGGCGCAGTCCAAGGCGCGGTGAGGAAGGTATCACCGGGCCAGATCGTTACGACTGCCAACATGATCAGGCCAGCCGCGCCGATGGTGGCAAATATTCCGATTGCCAAGGCAATTGCGCTTTCATCGCTGCACCAGTGACGGGTCAACATCATGCCCAGACCATAGAATAACCCGGCGGCCAGAGGCATTAAGGACAGTAGGGTCAGGTTCGCAAAGTCGGGCTGCAGCAGCATCAAAGCGCCAGCGAAACCGATGACGACGGCGAAGGCCCCGACTGGACCGATCCTATGGCGGAACAAAAGGGCGGACAACAATACCACCCAAAGCGGCGCGCTGAACAGACCAGCCCCCGCTTGTGACACAGGCAAGGTTCCGAGTGCGGCAAAGTAGATCAATAAACCGACCGAGACCGCAAGGCTGCGCCCCGCCAGCCGTGGCAGGTTGACCGGGCGTATTACACGCCCCGACATCCGCGCTGCCACCAGCAATAGTGGGACGGCGAACAGGGTACGAAACACCTGAAACTGCCACAGGCCTGCCTCTTGGCTGACGGGGGCAACGAAGTTGTCTATGAAGCTAAGGACCGCTGAGGCGGCCAGCGCGAGGCCAACCGCCATAAGCGTTTTATCAGGCAGCATCGGTTGCCACATTGGATTGCATGGCCTCCAGCACCTCTTCGAGCGAACGCACTGCGCCGTGTTGCAGGTACTCGACTGCTTTAAGCGACGCATCATGCGCCTCGCGGCTTGAGCCTGCGACGCAATCCTCGATCACGCGGCAGAAGTAATCACCCTGATGCGCATCAACAAAGGTGTAGTGTACGCATACATCGGTCAAGCCGCCCACAAGGATCAGCGTCTCCGCCTTGAGGCCCTTCAACAGGATTTCCAGATCGGTGCCGTAGAATGCGGAATAGCGGCGTTTGGAAATGCGATAATCATCCGGGCGCATGCCGAGTTCTTCTTCGGCGAAGGCAGTCAGCGGGTTGCTGTCAAGGCAATGCACGTCCTCGTCACCATCGGTTTCGCGGCCCATGTCGATCAGGTTGGCGCGGTGAATTTCCTGAATGAAGACCACCGGAATGCCGACCTCGCGCGCCTTGTCGATCGCCACTTTGGAACGTGCCATGCGCTCTGCGTAGTCCGGCATATGAGCGATGGCACGTTTGTCGTCGGGAATTGGCGCAAAGGTGGATTTCTGGATGTCGATGACGATCAGCGCCGCGCGCCCTTCGATCAAGTCTCGTTTTTTTGAAGTTGTCATTGTTTTGCCTCTTACAGGAAGTGATATGAGATTTTGTGGATCGAGGAGTGGGACCCGCCGGTCATGCCGCCACTCTGGCGCTGCCGGGCGCGGGCGTTTCACGGGGCCGCAAGTGCCCAAGGAAACGTTTTTCGGCCATTCGGAAAACAAAGGTGATCAGGAAGACGATTGCCATGTAGAACACCATCGCCGTCAAAAACCCCTCATAGGCCAGATAGTAACGGCCATTCAGCCAGCGCCCCACGCCCAACAGATCCTGCAAGGTGACAGTGCTGGCGATGACAGACCCGTGCAGCGTAAAGATGACTTCGTTGGAATAGGCCGGCAGGGCGCGGCGGAACGCATTGGGCAAAACCACCAACCGCATCCGGGTGAAGGGCGACATGCCACAAGCTTTGGCTGCTTCGACTTCACCGTGGGGTGTCGCCTCAATCGCGCCGCGCAGAAACTCGGTGGTATAGGCGGCGGTGTTCAGCGTGAAGGCGATGATCACGCACCACCACGGATTGCTGAGGATCGGCTCCCATAGGAAGCTTTCCTGCACGACGGTAAATTGCCCGAGACCGAAATAGAACAGATAGACCTGCACCAAGAGCGGCGTGCCGCAGAAAACATAGGTATAGACGCGGATTGCCGGGCTCAGGAACGGGTTGCGATAGGCGCGCGCGATGGCCAGTGGTACAGCGATCATCCCGCCCACAAGAAGAGCGAGGAATGTCAGTTGAAGCGTGACCAATGCACCATCAAAGAACCGCGGCAGGTTGTCATAGATCAACACGAAATCAATCGGTGATCGCGTCTCGCTAAAGCTTTGAAGGTACTCGTAAAAGCTGCGTTCAGATTCCATCGTCTTACGCCTTTCTCACGCCGGCGGCGTATTTGCGGTCAACCGCTCGCAGAGCAAGGTCCGAGATACCGGTGATGATCAGATAGACAACCATGACCGCGATCATGAAGCTGAAAAGCTGGTGGGTGGAGCGACCTGCCGAAAAGGCATTCCAAACCAGATCATGCAGGCCGATCACCGAAACAAGTGCTGTGGATTTGACCAAGACTAACCAGTTATTAGTAAAACTGGGCAGGGCGAAGCGAACCATTTGAGGCCAAGTGACGATGCGGAAGATCTGGCCCGGTTTCATGCCCACAGCCATTGCCGCCTCGATTTGGCCGCGCGGAATGGCAAGAATTGCTCCCCGAAAGGTTTCCGACATATAGGCCCCGAAAATGAACCCGAGGGTCAGCACCCCAGCAAGGAACTGGTTGATTTCAACGTATCCCCAAAGCCCTGTTGAACTGCCAATCTGGTTTACCAGTGTTTGACCGCCAAAAAAAATGAGCATCATCAACACAAGGTCGGGCACGCTACGTACGAAAAGGGTATAGACACTTCCCGCACGGCGGATGCTTGGTTTGGCAGACAGTTTAGCAAAGGCACCGATCAGTCCCATGATGATGGACAAAAGCAGCGACAGGACCGCAAGCGCGACTGTGACCAAAGTTCCTTCGATCAGGATCTGTCTGTATTCAAAGATCACGTCCATGCGCTGAACCCGTTAGAAAAAATGGAAGGGAGGTCAGGGAAACCAGATGGTCCCCCTGACTTTTGGGTTTGGCTGATCACTTGCCGTAAATATCAACGTCGAAATATTTATCGTTAATAGTCGCGTAGGTGCCGTCGTCCCGGATGGCGGCGATCGCCTCGCTCAACTCGCCTGCAAGCGGGTCGCCTTTGCGCACCGCAATGCCTGTGCCTTCGCCAAGACACTCAGGGTCATCCACATCCTCGCCATAAAAGGCAAACCCATCCCCCTGAGGGGTGTTCAGAAAGCCGTCCAATGCACCCAGCGTGTTGTTCAGTTGAAGGTCCAGCCGCCCTGTTGCGAGGTCAGCAAACACATCCTCTTGTGTGTTGTAGAGGCGCAGGTCGGCCTTCGGGAAAGCTTTCTCGACGTGACATTGCAGGGTCGTTCCTCGCAGAACGCCAATCTTGACGCCTTCTGTGCCGTCTTCAGTCATCTCAAAGGTGGCTCCCTCTTTGGCGATAAACCGCGACGGGGTGAAATAGTATTTCTCCGAAAAATCTACCCGCTTCTTGCGGTCCTCGGTGATCGACAGAGAAGCAACAATGGCGTCGTATTTCCCAGCGATCAAGGCTGGGATCATGCCGTCCCACTCCTGCTCAACCAGCTCACATTCGCGATCCAGCTCTGCGCAGAGGGCCATTGCCATATCGATGTCAAAGCCTGACAGAGTGCCATCAGCCCCTTTTTGCGAGAACGGAGGGTAAGCGCCCTCAACGCCGATGCGCAAAGTGTCCGCGGTAGCCATGCCAGCCACCAGTGCAACTGCCCCAACTGCGGTGGCAAGTAATGTGTTTTTGAGTGTCATATTCGTACTCCCTTGTTTTCATTATGTTTGTGAAGGCACCTTGCGCGCCCTGTGGTTACTGCCGCGTGGTCGACAGGAATTCTTTGAAACGTACGGTTTCAGGGTCACTGAACATCTGAGCGGGGGCACCCTGCTCCTCGATCAGACCTTGGTGCAGAAAAACAACCTGTGACGAGACATCTCGCGCAAAGGCCATTTCGTGAGTGACAACAACCATCGTGCGGCCTTCTTCGGCCAGCGACCGGATCACCCTCAACACCTCACCCACAAGCTCCGGATCAAGTGCGGAGGTCGGCTCATCGAACAACATCACTTCGGGTTTCATAGCCAGCGCGCGGGCGATGGCTGCACGTTGTTGCTGACCGCCTGAAATGTGGGCGGGGTAGTAGTTTCGGCGCTCATACATGCCAACGCGTTCCAACACCTCTTTGGCGTGTTCAATCGCTTCGGCCCGCGACTGTTTTAGAACATGGATCGGTCCTGCAATAACATTCTCCAAGACAGTCATGTGCGACCACAGGTTGAAGGATTGGAAGACCATCGCCAGCCGGGCGCGGATGCGTTCAACCTGTCGCGGATCAGTTGGGTGAGACACGCCGTGGCGATCCTTTGACATTTTGATGTCTTCACCATGGACCGTGATCAAACCGGATGTCGGCGTTTCCAATAGATTGATGCAGCGTAGGAAGGTACTCTTGCCAGAACCGGACGATCCAAGAAGAGAAATCACATCGCCTTCACAGGCCTTGAGGGAAACACCTTTGAGCACCTCATGCGATCCGAAGGATTTGTGCAGATCGGTTACGCTGAGCGAGACATTGGATTTATCGGCGGACAAGGCAGCGACCATGCGGGTTTCCGTTCTGCGTTAGGGAGCAATTCGTTGAATGAAGGCTACTCATCATCAGCCTCAAATCAAAAGCGCGTTTAACTTGCTCTCAGCGAAGGTTTTAACTACGCTGGATTAATGAAGAACACGCTCCGTCATCTGAATGCGCTTAGGGTTTTTGAGGCCGCCGCACGGCATTGTAATTTCGCTAAAGCGGCCAGTGAATTGAATGTCAGCCACAGCGTTGTCAGCCAGCACATCAAAAATCTTGAGGCATGGTTCGGAACCGATCTTTTCATCAGGCATCGCAACCGGGTCGAGCTCAGTGAAAACGGGCGGGACTTGTTGCCCCAAGTCGCGAGCGGCCTTCAAACGCTTACTGACGCCAGTGAAACCCTGTTGCGCAAAACCCGTTCTGGGGCCGTCATAGTCAGCGCAGAACCCGCCATTGCGTCCCTGTGGCTGCGCAAGCGGATCACAGAGTTTTGCAGCCTTTTTCCGCGGATCGAAGTAGATTTAAGGCCAGCGTGGAGCCCCGCGCAGATCGGCGAAGGGCATGCGGATATCGCTATTCACTTCGAAACCAGAATGCCCGGGAGCGGGATTACCAAAGACCGTCTGTTTCCCATAGATGGCTTTCCCGCCGCGTCCCCACACCTCAATGCCCAACTCACGTCTCAAAATGCCTCTGTGGACTGGAGCAGCGCAACCCTCATTCACGACAATGGCAAAGAGACATGGCACAAATGGTACGCGGCGCATGAACCGCAAAGCCTTGGCTGGAAAACTGGCAAGGTTTATTCGGACCTTTCACTCGCCATTGATGCCGCAATAGATGGTGAAGGCGTTATCCTCGCAGATAATATCCTATGCGAGCGCGAGTTATCTTCGGGCCAGCTTGTCGCTGTGGATCAACGGGCGATAAGGTGTATCTGGTACGAAATTGGTCTGGACAAGAATACCTCAGGATCGTCCGCCCCGGCGTTCTTCAAGAATTGGTTATTGGAACAGGCTAAACATTTGCGGACCTGAATTGTTGCGGGTCTGCGCCGATCGGAAAAACGATAGGTTCAGTCCTGAACGCCAGCAACAGCCAAGACATCGCATCAAGCCAGCCTAATTTATAAAAGCTGATGAATAGTGGCGTCGTCGAAAGCTTAAAAACGCGCTCAATTAGTATCAAGATACAGCAATCCCCCCGTTTTTCGGGGGTTTGGTTGTAGAAGCTAATGGCGGCTTCGAGCCCTCTTCGACCGATGCTGCGCATGGCATGAATGTCCGTTTTTCCGGATGTCGCTTTGAGGTATCGGCTTAACCATTCGACTTCGCGACCCCCGGTGTTACCCACTCGTTCAGGTTGGCTTTTGTCCGTCGGGCTTGTTTCATTGAAGCGATGTTCTTTTGGTCACAACAGCCGGTCAAAAGCCTGCTTCAGGTTGGCATCGAACCGCTGCGTCAACTCTGTACCACGAACGATGTCGAACCCGTGGATCGCACCAGGATAGATGGTGAAATCGACCGGGACGCCATCACGGCTGAGGCGGAGTGCATAGGCCGCGTTTTCTTCCATGAACAGGTCCAGCGCGCCCACGACCATGAAACATGGTGGCAATCCCTCCAGCGTGGCGGCGTGGCTGGGTGAGAAATGCCCGACCCGGTCATCATCCAGCCCATAGTCGCCGCGCAGAGAAGTCCAGCCGAAACGGTTTGCGGCCCGGCCCCAGACGAATTCCCCGGTGGTCGGGTTGTCTACGGGTGCGGCTTGGGTACCGGTGCGATAGTCCAGCATCGGATAGATTGGGAATTGCGCCTTCACCGGGATCTGTCCGCGGTCGCGCGCCAGAAGCGCCAATGCCGCCGTCAGACCACCGCCTGCACTGGCGCCCATTATGCTGATTCGGTCAGGGTCGATGCCAAGTCGTGCCGCAGTCCGAAACACATAAGAAAGGACGTCATAGCAGTCTTCGACCGGCCCGGGGAACGGTGTTTCCGGGGCGAGCCGATATTCGACACTGGCCACAACGGCGCCAGATTTCTGCGCAAGATCATAGCAATAGGCATGATAGCTGACCGCGCTGCCCAGGATATAGCCGCCGCCATGGATATAGACGATGGCGGGCGTTGGCGTGGCGCGCAGTGTGTCGGGCCGATAGAGGAAAAAGCTGGCGGGACTGTCAGGCAGCTCAAAGCTCTCGAATACCGGATTCTCCGACCCCGGAACCGTAGTGGCATCTTGCGCCGCCCTGATATCCGGCAGGATGTCCGGCGTGAACTGCATGGCGGGCATCGCCTGCGCCATCTCGCGATATTGCGGGTCAACCAGATGAAGTGTGCTGTCCTCAGGATCCACTGCCGGAGTAGAAATCTGGGCTCGCGCGCTTCCGGGCTTCAATGCAAGTGCTGCAGTACTGGCAATACCTGCTGCCAGGAACGCTCGACGGGTGGGAATGAGGGGCATGGGGGGGTCCTTTCTTTAAGGGAGATACTTCAATTCTGGCGACCAAAGTTTTTGGTGCTGATGCACGCCATCCGTTGATTGGCGCGTCTCGACGCTGTTACGCGTCTTTCGGCACCAGCTGGTCTGAGATGAACTGGGACATCTCCTGTTCTGACAGCGACTTCTTCATCTGCAGAAATGATTCCGCATCACGGCCGCAAACATTGTGGATGGGCCTATCTTCGGTCGCGCATTCATAGACTTTTTCGGCCACCTCACGCGGGTCAGATGTCTCACCACCCTGTTGGGCCATCTGGGTCACGTTATCGTTCATTTTCGTAGCGAGTTTGGCCGAATACGCCCTTATCTGGTCGTCACCGTTTGCCAGTATCCCTTCGTCCATCGACGTATAGAGGCTCGTCTCGTATGACCCGGGCGCAATGGCCTTCACAGAGATGTTGAACGGCGCGTATTCAAGCGCCAGAGCCTCGGTCAGGCCCTCTACGGCGAATTTCGCGGAGCTGTATACGGAAGCAAACGGAAAAGCGATCAAGGCCGCGAGCGACGAGATGTTAATTATCGTCCCCTCGCGCTGCCGCCGCATGACGGGAAGGACCGCTTTCGTCACGCGCATCAAGCCAAACACATTGGTGTCAAACAGGCCGTGGATTGAGCCCTCATCCCATTGCTCGAAAACCCCAACACCGGATATCCCTGCGTTGTTGACCAGAACGTCAATCCGTCCGAAGGCATCAAGGCTCTTGTCGACGACCTCCTTGATGCTCTGCGGATCGGTCACATCGAGCCGGCACAGAAGCGTGTTTTCCAACTCACCCAGATCGGCCTCCTTCTCGGGAGAGCGCATCGTTGCAACGACATTCCAGCCTTTGGATTGAAACAGCTTCGCGGACTGCTTGCCAAAGCCGGAGCTGCATCCGGTGATGAGGACTGTTTTGCTGTTCATCTTGTTATCCTAAGTTTCAGGCATTCGGTGCCAATGGATGTCAACTGAGGAGGTTCTCGTGTTCGGGATCTGTTTTTGCGGACGGGCTGCGGAGCCGGGCATGGTGCCCATCCGGCCCTCATGAGCCCGCGCCTTTGGGAGGAAAGCCTGCCAAGTGCTTGGTCTCTGGAAGGGCCGGATCAATCTGGCCCGCCAAAGAAAACGTCGTTGGCGTGCATTGTATCCATGTATTCCTTCCATTCCTGGACCTTGCCGTCCCGGATCACCATCAGGATATGGAAATGGTTGTTATAGATCTTGCCGCTGACATGCTTGCCCAATGACACGGCCTCAACCGCAACACGCTCACCTTCCGCTGTCAGTGCCTTGGGCGTAAGACTCATGCCCTCCGGAAAGAACGCCTTGGTTCGCCCTCCCGAGGCCAGAACGAACGCCTTGCCGTGATTTCCAGAGATCGGCATTGATCCCGCCACCCAGACCTTTGCATCCTCAGCAAAGGCTTCTTCGACGAACGTCCAGTCGCCAGCGCCGATTGCTTGAATGACCTTATTCGCAAGGGCCTTGTTCTCTTGGGTATCCATAGTGTTTCTCCTTTGCGATCCTTGATCGCGTCTTGTTAGGCCAGTTTGGCCAGGGTGTTGATTTCGGCTGAGCCGAGGCGGATTCTTGCAGGCTGTTCTGGACCCTTTCCCAGAACCGCAGCGATGAACGCGCGTCCTATTTCTTCCGTTGATGTTGCCATCCCGAACGGGCGCATTAGCGGGGCCAGCCAGGCCGCCAGGCCGTACACTGGAACGTTGTGTTTGATGCCCCGCCGGGGCGCGATCGTACCCGGCCGAAAGATCAGCGCCTGCTTGAAGCCCATACCCAGAACGGCGTTTTCGGCCCGCCCTTTGACACGGGCCCAAAGCTGCCGAGAGGTCTCGGTTTCGTCGGCACCTGCGCCGGACCCGAAGACGAAGCAGCATTGCGGACTTTGCTTGTGCAAGGCCCGGGCGGCGGCGGCGACGTAATCATGCTCCACCCGGATATAGGCTTGCTCATCAGCGCCGGAACTGGGTGTTCCGACCGCCCAGAAGCATCCGTCGATGTCGTGCATGTCACTGGCAATCGTCGCGAAGTCCAGGAAATCACGATGAATGATCTCTCGCAGCTTCGGGTGCGATCTTCCTGTCGGGCGTCTGACAATGCAGAGGACCTCGCCGATTTCCGGATGATCCAGACATTCGAGAAGGGCACCGGCACCCACTGTGCCAGTGGCACCAAAGATCAGGACGCACTTTTTCATAGCAGCACCGCTTCTCCGGACGCAGGCTCATCTGCCGGGAGCCAGTTTTTCAGGGTTCGTTCCGTGATCCGGGAGAGCTGCTTCCGCAGCGACGCGTTCTGCGCTTCGGGATGCGCCGGGCGGATAGTGTCTTCGACAAGATAGGCCCCGGTAATGCCGTCAAATTCGGAAGAGGCCGCAAGGCGCACAATCCTGTCGGCCCCCACCTCGGTGGGTGAGGCTGCGACACGTATGACGTATCCCATGATCCGTTCGGCTCCGGTCAGGTCTCGCAGCAGGTTGGACCGGATATTGCCGGGATGCAGGTAATTCACGGTAACGCCCTTGCTCTCAAGCTCTTGCGCCAGATCGATCATGAACATCGACCCCGAAAGTTTGGATTCCACATAAGCCTCGCTCGTGGCGAAGTCTGGCTTGGCGGCGATCTCGTCCATGTTGATCCGGTCGAGAAAGGCCAGATTGGTTACCAGATAGACGATACGCGCCGGAGCCGAGGCAGTGATCCGGTCGGCCAGCAACCGGGTCAACAGGATCGGTGCCAGATAGTTTACCGCCCAATTCATCTCGAACCCATCCTCGGTGAAGGTCGGCCTGGTTGCGTTGACCCCTGCGCCATTGATCAGAACGTCGATCCGATCATGCGCGGCGAGTATCCGTTCGGCACAGGCTTTGACGCTGTCCATCGAGGCCAGATCGCAGACCTGAAAACTGACGGTTCCTGCGCCGCCTGTCGCCGCCAGTTCCCGTATCACGCGATCACCCACGGCCTGCCTGCGCCCCAGAAGGACAAGGTTCGCCCCCATGTCACATAGCATCCCGGCGGCTACGCGACCTATACCGTCTGTGCCGCCGGTCATAACGATGGTCTTGCCCGTCAGATCACGGTCGGCTTGGGGAATTGCGTGGCGTGGATCGGGCGTCCGGCGCTGCGGCAGGAACAGGTTGATCGTGATGCGGGTGCGGTCGCTGATCAGGGGCATGTCAGTCTCAATTTCCGAGGTTTTTCTTGAAGAATGCGCTCAGCGCGTCGGCGCCCTGCACCACGAGGTCTGGCGTGTCGTAGGTGCGCAGATGGCTGCCGCCTTCAAGGACCACCATCTCGGCCGCGCCTTGCGTTTTGGCTGCGATAAAGCGTTCGGTGAACGGTTTGGTGAAGGCCTGTTCACCCACGATGCCCAGATACGGACAGGTGATCTGACCGGCGTAGTCCAGCCCGTGCGAGCGCGCGAGTTGCTGATACGAAAACGGCACCATGTGGTTGCTGTAGTTTGGCCATTCGGCGGCCACCCGGCAAAAGTAGTAATCATACTGCTCGGCCAGGAACGGATCGGCCCCGGCTGGGGGCTCTTCGGTCATGTCCGGGATGAGCATGTCATCCGGCTCGGCCTCACCTGTCTCGAAATAGAGCTGCCGCGCCGTGTTGGACCTGTCATACATGACACGCTTCCGTTCGTCTGTCACAAGCGGGTTCGAGACCAACGCCTCACGCAGGCTGAAATGACCGCTGACTGTGCCAAAGGCCTTGACCCGCCGGTCGCCTTGCAGGGCGTCGGCAGTGTAGGACGCGCCCGCGCAGATCCCCAATGCACCCACGGTCCCCACGTTTTCATGAGCGCATAGGAAGCAAATCGCGTTCTGGATGTCCTCGGTCTTGGAATTCGGGTCTTCGTATTGACGCGGCTGCCCGCCGCTTTCCCCGAAGGTCCGGTGATCGAAGGCGAGCGCGATCAGACCCCGTTCCGCCAGCGCCTTGGCGAAGACGCCCTGTGATTGCTCCTTGACGGTCGCCATCGGGCCAGCAACGGCGATCGCGGGGTATTTCTGACCGGCGTCGAAATTTTCAGGGAGGTAGAGATGTCCCCGAATGACCTCTCCATGGCTTTTGAAACTCACGTTCTGTCGGATGTCGCGACCCCCTTGTCGAATGGACATTTTTCATATGATTGTCTATATTGACATTATTCGTCCAAATGTCAATATGCGCAGCATGACCGACAGAGATAAGTATATCCTCGACGCTGCGGTGCGCCTGTTCTCGCGTTATGGCGTCAAGCGCACCAGCATGGGCGACCTGGCTGAAGAGGCCGGGGTGGCGCGCCAGACGCTCTACAATGCCTACAAGAACAAGGATGACGTTCTGAGGGCTCTGATCCGCTACCACACAGATATGGCGATCGACGAGATCGAGGCCGGACTGGATGGCGTCCAGGCTCTTGGCGACCAACTCGACATTATCTTCAACAGGATGTCCGTCGCTGGCTTCGACTTGGTTCAAGCCACACCGAATGCCCAAGACATCATCGAAGGGTTCAACGCAATCGGTCAGAGGGAATTGGAGGCCTCGGCGGAGAAATTCCGAGCTGTGATTGAAAGGATCCTGTCACCTCACGAAGCCGCATTATTGCGCTCGGGGCTGACCGCCATTGGTCTCTCTGACTTTGTTCAGCGTTCCGCCAAAGCAGCCAGCAGCGATGCACGTGACAGAGACCATTTGATCGGTCAACTCAACACCCTCAAAAACCTCTGCCAGGTGGCAACTGCAACTGATGCAGCATCGTTAAATACAATGGTTTAAAAAAGCGCTATTTGACGGTCTTGGGCATTTAACGCACTTGCAGCGACAGCTTTCCAAACGCGGTACTGGCAGTGACGCAAAACCGGACATTGGCGCAGTTGCAGCGAAAGGCAGCTTGGTCCGCACACCGGACATCTACAAATGGTGTAGCGAAGGGCCGTCACCGCCCAATTGTTGCTCACCACCTAATTGGTCCAGCGTTCTTTGACGACAGGTGACTTCACCGTCGGGCTGAATTACCCTCTTCCTTCGCGACCGAAACAAGAAATAGAGGCTCTTCGTGAACACGCGCTTTTTAGAGACATTCGTCACAGTTGCCAATTTGGGCAGTTTCCGAGCGGCGGCCGAGCAATTGAATGTGAGCCAAGCGACGGTCTCCAGCCGGATTTCGTCGCTGGAGACGGACCTCCAGGTCGACCTGTTTGACCGTGAGTTTCACGCCACCCGGATCACTGTGGCCGGGGCCATGATTCTTGAAACAGCGCAAGAGATGCTCGCGACGGAGCGCAATCTGCGCGCCACCTTGTCCGATCCGACCACCGCGGTGGGGCGGGTGCGTCTGGGGCTGGTATCTTCGGTCGTTCATACTTGGCTTTGCGATCTGATCGAAGAGGTGGCGCGCTGCTATCCCCGGCTAGAGCTTGAACTGACGGTTGAGCCAACGCCGAACATCGCGGCCGCCTTTGAACGCGGTGCTTTGGATATGTTGCTGACGACAGATGACCGCCATGATCAAACCTGTGTCTGCGCCGACTTGCCGCCACTGGCCATGGGCTGGTTCGGGCCAGAGGGGATGCGCGACGAAAAACTCTCCCTCGCTGATGTTGTCACCAGCCCGCTGATCACCTTCACCCGCAATTCGCGCCCCCATGCCAATGTACTCGCGCTTTTCAGCGATCGCGGCCTGCGGCCTTCGATCGTACATTGTATCACATCAATGGCCGCGATTGCCCGTTTGACACAGCGCGGACTTGGGATTGCGACCATGCCACTGGCCTGTGATTTGGCCGGGCCAGGTATTTACGAGCTTGATGTCGATGCGGAACTGCCGCCCCTGCCGCTGTATTGCATCTGGCGGCGCAGTTCCGATGTGGCCACTTACAAGGCAATCGCCGATCTTGCGCGGGTCTGTGCAGAGCGTCATCAGCGCCAAACCTGACGCGGTGTGAAACGGGCCTGATCGGAAAACCCTATCACCCCCCCCTGAATAATCCCGTTTGTCGTTGGGCCCCATCTCGGCAAGGGTGCCCCAACAACAATCGACAGAGCTTGACCGCACCTCGACGGAGGCGGGCCGTGCCCCGCCACGTGACGGGAAAGCTATGTCCAAGATCAGGACGCAGAATGAGCAATATCCGTACAACCGATCAGGCACAGCTTTTCGTCTGGAGCGATATCGACCCAGATCATGAAGCAGATTTCAACCAGTGGTATGACAGAGAGCATATGGAGGAGCGCGTTCGTATTCCGGGCTTCACCGGTGCGCGGCGCTATCGGGCGGTATCCGGCTCGGCCCGGCGCTACCTCGCGCTTTACCGCGCCAGCAGCCTTGCCGATTTCACCTCCGACGCCTACCGCAAAGCCTTTACCAAGCAGACGCAGTGGTCGATCACCAACTTCGGTCGGATGTCCAACACCCGCCGTCGGGTGATGCATGTCGCGCAAGAGGGCGGCTTTGGCTGGGGCGGCGCACTGGTGCTGATCGAGCTGGTGCCAGATGCCATGGATCGCGACGCCGTCGCCGACGTGCTTGGCAAGTTGATGGCCGAGGAAGGCGTGTTGCGCGTGCATCATATGATCCCCGACGAGACCCTTTCGACCCCGCTGCCGTCCGAAACCATCGAAGGGCGCGTTCTGGCCCCTTGCATCGCGATAGATGTGACGTCAGAGCCTATCGCCGAAGCGACCCTGCGCCAATTGACCGAGCAATTGGGCGGCGCGGTGCGCGAGGCCGAAACCTTCCGCCTAATGTGGTCATTGGATGCGCAGGACCTGCCCGCATTAGCAGACTGAGTGAACCACCCAGCCCTGCCAAAACGGCAGGGCAAGAACAACAAACAACCCCAACAGGAGATACCTCACATGAAACACCTTCTCATCGGAACTGCGATCGCAGCCCTGACAGCCGGTCTGGCCCATGCCGAAACGTGGAAAATGTCAGCGGACGCACCAGACGGCAACTATCTGACCCAGAACATCCGCGCCTTTGCCGATGACGTGGCCCGCCTGTCGGATGGCGCGCTGGAAATCGACGTTGTGTCGAACTCGGTCCTGCTCAAACGCCCCGAACTGAAGCGCGGCGTTCAGCGCGGCATCGTTCCCATCGGCGAGGTCCTGATCTCGGCCCTTGGCAACGAAGACGCCGTTTACTCTGCCGATGCCGTGCCGCTTTTGGCGACCACATTTGACGAGGCCCGCGCGCTTTGGGAAGCCTCCCGCCCCATCTACGAAGAAAAACTGGCCGAAGATGGACTGGTTCTGCTGTTCGCTGCCCCTTGGCCACCGCAAGGCGTCTACATGAACCAAGAGGTGACCAACGCCTCCTCCTTCGACGGGGTAAAGTTCCGCGCCTATAACCCATCGACCGCGCGCCTGGCCGAGCTTTTGGGTGCCGTTCCCGCCACCATCGCCACCTCCGAGATCAGCCAAGCCTTCTCGACCGGGGTCATCAACGGTATGATCACCTCGCCGTCGACGGGTGTGGACAGCCAAGCTTGGGATTTCGTGTCGCATTACTATGACGTTCAGGCCTTCCTGCCCAAGAACATGGTGATCGTGAACAAAGGGGCCTACGACGGTCTGTCTGACGAGGTGAAAACCGCACTGCAAGAAGCGGCTGAACTGGCAGAAACCCGTGGCTTTGAAATGGCCGAAGTGGCCACTACCGAAGCGACAGATACAATGGCTGACAATGGCATGAACGTGCTGCCGACCCCCGAAGGACTGGCTGCCGACTTCGAGACGATTGCCGCGACTATGCGTGCAGAATGGCTGGAACAGGCAGGTGAAGACGGTCAAAAGATCGTCGATGCGTTGAACTGATCCAAGCAGGCTCGGGCTGTCAAAAGCCCGGGCCTTTATGCAAACAGCTAGGGGTATCCCTACCCCGCCCGCCCCACCAATCCGGAGCCCCCGCCATGTTGCTAACCCGCCATTTATTCAACTTTTGCGGAGTCTTGGCCGCGCTGTCCCTTCTGGGGATCGCGGCCCTGATCCTGTCGCAAATCGGCCTTCGCCTGATGGGAAGTCAAATCCCGTCGGCGGATGATTTCGCGGCATGGGGGTTAAGCGCGTCGATTTTCCTCGCGCTGCCGGCGACCCTGATACGGGGCGATCATATCCGCGTCACCTCGCTACGCCAGCTGATGCCGGATCGTCTGGGACATATCGCTGACATTCTGGCCGCTGCCTTTGCCACCGCGATGATGGGCTGGGTCGCTTGGGCGATCTTTGGCTATGTCCACGAAAGCTGGACCTACAACGAAGTCAGCCAAGGTGTGGTGGCCGTTCCACTTTGGTGGCCTCAATCTGCGATGGTTTTGGGGTCGGTGCTCTTTGCGCTAGCCTTTGCCGAGCGCACGCTGCGCCTCATCCTCGGCCTACCGGTCGAGAGCGACGATACAAACGAACAAGGTCGGGGCGAATAACCATGGATATTTTTCTGCAATCCGCCGTTCTGGTCGTGTCCCTGCTCGTCCTTTTGGGCTTGGGCATCTGGGTTGGCGTGGCACTGATGGCGTCGGGCGTCGTGATCTTCATGATGTTCACCTCGACGCCGGTCGATGCGATCCTCGGCACCACCATGTGGGCGCATTCCGCCAGCTGGACACTAACGGCGCTGCCGCTGTTCATCTGGATGGGCGAAATTCTCTACCGCACCCGTCTGGCCGAAGACCTGTTTTCCGGTCTCGCCCCTTGGGTCGGGCGGCTGCCCGGTGGGTTGGCGCATGTCAACGTTGCGGGCTGCGGGATCTTTGCCGCTGTGTCGGGATCATCGGCAGCCACCACCGCCACCGTTGGCCGCATTTCCCTGCCCGAGCTGAAATCGCGCGGCTATGCCGACCGTCTTGCCATCGGCTCTTTGGCTGGATCGGGCACGCTTGGCCTGTTGATTCCGCCGTCGATCGTGATGATCGTCTACGGCGTCGCGGCCCAAGTGTCCGTGAACCGTCTGTTCATTGCGGGCGTGGTGCCGGGGCTGATGCTCATGGCGTTGTTCTCGGGCTATATCGCCATCTGGGCAAAAATGAACCCCGATGGCGTGCCCGCCCCCGAACCTCGCCTACCGATCGCTGAGCGCCTGCACCGCCTGCGCATGTTGCTCCCGGTGGTCGGTTTGATCATCGGGGTCATCGGGTCGATCTATGCCGGGGTCGCCACCGCGACCGAAGCCGCCGCCATCGGTGTGGCCGGGGCGCTCATCATCGCGGCCTTTGGCCGGTCGCTGAACCGCGACAGTTTCATCGCCTCGCTTTTTGGGGCCACACGCACCTCTGCCATGATCGGCCTGATCCTGCTTGGCGCGGCCTTTCTCACTTCGGCCATGAGCTTCTCCGGCTTGCCCGGGCAACTGGCCGAAATCATCTCTGCCAGTGGGTTGGGCGCACCGGGGTTGATTGCTGTGCTGACGGTGTTCTTCGTGTTGCTTGGCTGTTTCCTAGACGGAATCTCCATCGTGGTGCTCACGACCTCGGTTGTGATGCCCGCCGTGGCTGCCGTTGGGATCGATCCGGTATGGTTCGGGATCTATCTGATCATCGTCGTCGAAATGGCGCAGATCACGCCGCCGCTGGGGTTCAACCTGTTCGTGATCCAGAACCTGACAGGCAAGTCGATCTTCGAGATCACTCGTATGATCGTCCCCTATTTCTTGATCCTTGTGCTGGCCGTGATCCTGCTGACGGCTTTCCCCGGCATCGCGACATGGCTTGTAGAGCAAACGATTTAAAGGCTGATTTGATGACACAGACCCCTCAATCTCTCCTCGACGCGGCCCGCGTGCGCGCTTTGGCGCCCGATTTCACCCGCACCTTCGATGATCCGGTCGAAGGCGAAGGGCCGCTATCAGGGCTGAACGTAGCAGTCAAAGACCTGTTCGACGTGCGGGGCCAAGTCACCCGTGCGGGATCGCTGGTCCGTCAAGACGCGGCACCCGCCATCACGGACGCTGTGACGGTCGCGCGGCTGCGCGGTGCAGGTGCGGGCCTCGTTGGTCACGCAAATATGACGGAATTCGCCTATTCCGGTCTTGGCCTGAACCCACATTACGGCACCCCCCTCACCCCGTTGAAAGAAGGCTGTATCGCGGGTGGATCGACCTCGGGCGGTGCCTCTGCCGTGGCGCGAGGTGTGGCTGACATCGCGCTTGGGACAGACACCGGAGGCTCCGCACGTATTCCGGCGGCCTTTTGCGGGTTATTCGGGTTCAAAGCGACAGCGCAAACGATCTCGCGCGAGGGGGCGGTGCCGCTGTCGCATTCGCTGGATAGTGTCGGGGTGCTAACCCGAGACGTTGGCCTGCTGCGGCCGGTGTTGAACGTGCTACGAGACCGTCCGCTTCCCGCATCCTCTGCACCGCGTGCAGTCATCGTGCCAGAGAACTTCGGCATGGACGGGTTGGATGCCGAAGTCATCGACGCCTTTGAAGCCGCGCTCGAGGTGCTTCGGGCATCTGGCGTCAGCGTACGACGACAGACCCTCGATTTTTTCGAGGACTACCGCGCCCTACCCGTTTGGCAATTCTCGGCAGTCGAGTCCCGCGCCCACCACGGGGCCTATTTTGATCAGACACGTACCGAGCTTGATCCGCGCGTCGCCTCGCGTATGGCCCGGGCGGACGGCGTCACCGGCATCGAATTCGCCCGCACGATAGCCGCGCGGGAAGCACTGATCGCACGGGCAGACCGGCTCTTTGGCGACACGCCCGTGGCCTTGCCAAGCGTGGCCATCATGCCGCCGAAGCTGGATGATCTGAACGACGACGCGACCTATGACCGGATCAACCTGCTGGCGCTGCGCAACACCAGCCTTGCGAATGTGATCGACGGCTGTTCGGTCAGCATACCCATCACCGACCACCCCGGCACGGGGCTGATGCTGACCGCTCCGGCAGGCCGGGATGCGATGCTCATCACCATGGCCGAAACACTGCAGGGCGCATTGTGAGCGAAACGACGAAACGCCCTTGCGCCTATGTGGCCTTGGGCACGCAACGTTACCGCGTGCGCCATGTCAGCGATCCAATGCTGTCGGGCCTTTCCGATGTCGCAGTCTTGGGCGACAGGATCGTTGTTCTCAGACGGCAAGCGCCTGAGCTGGTCATACTCGGGCCAAACGGTGCAATGATTGGGGAAAGCACCGATCTGCCGCAGTTCGTATGCGGCCATGGGCTGCGCGCCACCTCTGCGCACCAATTGGCCGCCACGGACATGGATGGCCACAAGATCGTGCTACTTGATGAAACGATGCACGAGATCACGCGGATGGACTGCGCGGAGCGGCCGGGCTTGGGGCGCCCCTTCAACCATCCCTGCGACTGCACCCAAGGTCCCGACGGCCGCTATTATGTCGCTGACGGATACGGGAACAGCGCGGTTCACATCTTTGACCCGGAACTGCGCCACCTCAAGACCTTTGGACACCCCGGTGCTGAACCGGGCGCGTTCTCGACCCCGCACAGCCTTTTGTTCGACGGGCAAGGCAGGCTCTGTGTCGCAGACCGTGAGAACAACCGCGTTCAGCTTTTTGATGGGGATGGCACTTGGCTGGGTCAGATTGAGGGATTGTACAAGCCGATGGCGCTAGCGCTAACGCCAGATGGCCTATTGCTGGTCAGTGACCAGACCCCGCGTCTGTCCGCTTATACTCCGAGTGGTGAGTTGGTCGGTCGCTGTCGCACCTTTTCAACCTTTGGTCACGGATTGGCTGTTCAGCGAGATGGGACCATCATCATCGCAGAAATGAACCCAGACCGTGTCACCTTGCTGTTCCCGGTGCCCGAAGTGGATACATTCTGAGGTACCGTTGGAATGCAACGACAGTTGACTAAAGTATCTAAGATTTCGCGGTGAGCTGCGCACGGTGTCGCTCGGCGCGCATGCAGCATGGGAAATGCTGCGTCGGTGTAAAATCTAGTGCTGCCGCGCGGTGGATAGACCAGCCATGCGTACATAGCGCCGCAAAAATTTGGTTCAAAATTCAGTGACTGCGGGCAAAATCGTCGTCGGCTTTATGAATTTTGTACTCAAAAGACGAAGGACTCGCGATGACGTCGCCCTTCTTCGACGTTTAGTGTGCTGAGGGTTGCTTCGCTCCACCTCATTAACGTATCGGGTCCGCACATATAGACCTCTCGCTTGTCGAGTGCGGAGATGGATTGGATATCTTCAATCTGCGCACGACGTTCTTTGATCTGAAGCGCATCCTCAGAAAATGTCAGACACAGATCCTCCCGTGCAGATTTTGCGACCCATGAATTATCGCCGATGCTTTGAAACGCCACAATGCGCAGTTTCACATTGGCTGGGGCAGGACCAACTTGCCGGACAAAATGCTTCAGAACTTTGATGTCATCACCACGACCAGAAAACAGGAGGACGATGTCGGTCGTTGTTTGCGGGTGAGCGTTCGCCAGTTGGAGGATACCGTCCCACATCGCCATAAATAGTGTAATGCCGACACCGCCCGCGATCCAGAGCATCTTGGATGAAACACTTGGAGGAGCATTCTGAGTACCTGGCGTAAAGCATGTAAAGCCTGCACCAGAACCTTTGAACTCAACCGGCAGCCTTTGTTCGATAAGTTTGAAAGCGTTGGCGTGAAGAACATTGGACATCAAGCCGCCCGGTTTCTTTTTGACGGTGACGCTCAGCTGATTGGTGGCAGCAAACTCGTTGTTGTCAGGGTCGAAAACGGGCGTATTCGAAATCGTCCAAGTTCGCACGTAGTCTTCGTTGACCAGCTGCGGATTGGCTTCGTTCATATGCCTGTATCCCGAGCCCAAAAGGTTTGAGAAGTCGAAGACACCGAACCCGCCGGGCAATGGCGTACTGACAGGCTGTGACAGTTCGAAATTGAAAGTCTTGATGCTCTCAGAAAGCGTTTCTGTCGATGCGAGTATGGCTGTGATGGGGGTTTCGGTTTCGTGAGCAACCAGTACATGCCCCATTTCTTGCATTTCCCGACGCAGGAGCTTGACCGGCGGGTTATACGGCGAGAACTGCTCTTGAGATGTTAACTTGAGGTTTAGACCGTCTTTGACAAAGACGGCACCTGTCACTTTGATACGCGTGAGCAGGCTCACGCGTGGAATAAGTGCTTCTGCATCGTCATCAAGCAAGTTTTCGGCATTCCCCGTAATGTAAAGGACACTGCCTGTCGTGAAATCTGGAAAAACGAGTCCGACTTGTGGGTCCGTCTCGATATTTCCCAAAGATTGATAGAACCGATTGCCAGAATGGTCGGGCAAAACCAGATACGTCGTGATGTCATCACCATTGGCGTCTTCGTAGATGCGGGTAAAACCCGGTGCGCCGCCGCGGTGATTGACGCCCATGTCGGTCTTGATGCCAGAACTGGCCTCATCTGCACTGTGCTTTGTCGCCAAAAACACCGTGCTGGCTTGGTCCACAACGGCTTTGGCGGCATCCGGCAAGGCGGCGGTGTGGGTTTCAAAGCTGTCAGACACGAGGCCTGCACTGCGTTTTTCATACGCCAACTCACGCACGGTAATATATTTGGGACAGTTTCCCAGATGTTGGTCGGACGCCAAGTGCAGGCGAATTTTTCCGCTCTCTTCAACAGATGCCGCACTAATTTGCCCGGCGATTTTGTTGCGCCGACGATTGCTGAAATCGACCCCTACGCCGGCAAAGAGTTTCTGCGCATGACCAGAGATCGGATCTTGCATCAATGCCCGCGCGAAGGGATCGTATGGGTTGCTTTCGGCAACAACCTCCATTGTGTTTTGATCGGAAATTTTGATGTCTACCGACGGGTCACTCTCCGATCGTGTGACCAGAAGGCTCACCCAAGGCCGCCCGTCGTGATCCAGTGTTGCGAGCGGCAAATAGGGCAATTCAGCAAAGAAATCCGCGTGCTGCTGTGGCATGTCAGGGGCGATGTACTGGGGAATGGATGAGATCAATTCCTTGGGCGTGTTGCGCCGCTCTTGAAGCCGCAGCTCGCCTTTATGGGATTTATGAAACTGGGCCATTTCGTATTCCAATCGTTCGTCTGAAAAGCGGTCCTGTTGCGGTGTTTGCGCTGACGCCTTTCTTTAGGACTGAAAGGCGTCAGCGGTTATTGGTGTTACGGCGTCAGCGCTATAGCCCCAGATCACTTAGACCCGGATGGCGCGGGGCTTCGGATGTCATGGCCCCCCCCCTATTCAGCCGCAAGGCCAACAGCGGTTGCTGGCATGGCCTGAAACCCGGGCAGGGCTTCGAAACGGGCGAGCCATGCGCGGACATTCGGGTAGGGATCAAGCGAGACGTTCCCCTCGGGCGCATGGGCGGTATAGGAATAATTCGCCACATCGGCGATCGTCGCGCGATCGCCAACCAACCAATCGCGACCTTCCAGCCCATGTTCCAGTTTTTGCATTGCCTTGGTCGCTGTTGCATCGGCGAAATCTACGTCCAAGGGCGCGCCGAAAACGGTGATCAGACGTGCGGCACAGGACCCGAAGGCAACTTCGCCTGCCGCGAGTGTCAGCCAACGTTGAACATTGGCCTCATCGATCGGAGTGCTTGGCATCCAGTCCGGCGCATATGTCCGTGCGAGATAGACGAGAATCGCGTTGGAATCCGATACGATTACATCGCCATCTTGCAAGACGGGGACCTGCCCGTTCGGGTTCATGGCCAGAAACTCAGGCGACTTATGCGCACCATTTGCGAGATCTACGGGAACTTCCTCATGTGCGATCCCTGCGAGTTTCGCAAACACCAAGGCTCGGTGGGCGTGACCTGATTTTGCGAAATGGTGAATGCGAACGGCGTTTGACATCGATGTCTCCAGTCATTTTTCAAGATATGTGCAAGCCCTACCAGTTGCGCATTCCAGCGATAATTGTCTAAATTGGCGTATATTTAAGCCCTGATAAGGCGCAATGAGATGGATAAAATCGACCGGATGCGGGCCTTTGCGCTTGTCGCCAAGAACGCCTCTTTCACGATTGCCGCGCAGCGTATGGGGCGATCTGCCCGATTGGTCAGCAAATATGTCGCTGACTTGGAAAACGCGCTCGGGGTGCAGCTACTCAATCGCACGACGCGGAGTGTCTCTTTGACGGACGCTGGTGCGACATATCTTGCGCTATGTGAGCCGCTTCTTGATGGCTTTGACGAGTTGGAGGAGAGGGTCAGACACGATCAGACCTCGCTCAGGGGGGCGATACATATTTCGGCCCCCACTGGGTTCGGAGCTTTGCGGCTGACGCCGTCGCTGGCAAAGTTCGGGGCGGAACACCCCAATGTGGACCTTAATTTGCAATTCTCTGACCGCCGCGTGTCGATCATTGAGGAGGGCTTTGACCTCGCCATCAGGATTGGCCCGATGCGTGACAGCTCGCTCAAGGTACGGCAACTGGGCCCGATGCCGTTGGTCGTATGTGCGTCGCCCGCCTATCTGGAGCGCACCGGAACGCCGGATCATCCGCGGGCGCTGGCCACGCATGAGTGTATTCTTGACGGGAACATGACCGAGCCGACCATCTGGAGGTTTGATATCAATGGTCAGGAAGAGGCTGTTCCGGTCCGCGGGCGTTTTCGCATGAACGCGCCCGCAGCTGCAGCCCGGCTTGCCGCAACAGGCGCTGCAATTGCCCGTTGCCCCGCCTACACGGTGGCGGATGCCTTCAGGTCCGGTGATCTGGTGGAGCTTTTCGCCGAGCATCGGGTTTCGCCCTATGCCGTTGCTGCGCTCTTCCCCCAGAACAGGCGCCTTACAACGCGGGTGCGGGCGCTTATTGACCATCTCGCGGATGATCCGGAGCTTTGTTCAGATAGCGCCAAGACCTGACTTGCGCTACGCCTTTGCCATATCGACGAAGGCTCTGAGCCGGCGCCTCATGTTCCGCTTGCTGCGGTAATTCAAGGAATAGCGCGGAAGCTGCCCCACATGGCCGCTGAGAACTTCGGTCAGGCCGCCTTTTTCCAGATGAGGCAGGGCTATTTCCCTGTACAGATACGCAAGACCAAGCCCTTGCTGTGCATAGGTCAGAAGCGACCGCATGTCGTTCGCCACCATGCGCGGTTTCGGCTGCATCGTGTACATGCCCTCCGGCCCGTCGAACCCCCACGGGGCCAGATGAGCGCCCGAGCCAAAGGCATAGCAGATTGCATCGTGCTTCAGGATATCGCGCGGATGCGCAGGCGTCCCCTTCCCCGCAAGGTACTCGGCCGAACCGACGATGGTCATTTCCAGCTCTGGTCCAACAGCGACAGCATGTGTATCTGGTCCAAGCAGCGTGTTTGAACGGATCGCGGCGTCGATGCCTGACGTCAGAAGATCGACCTTTTTGTCATCATAGATGACTTCAACATCGACCGTTGGAAATGCAGTCGCGAAACGTGCGACCAGATCATCCAGAAAGAAGGGGCCAGCGCTGTAGGGGGCCGAAAGCCTCAAGGTGCCTGCGACCTCGTCCTTCTGCGCGTGGATGTCATCCAGCGCACTTTCCAGATCCACAATGGCGGGCAGGCTCTTATCATAGAGCTGTTCGCCTGCGCGTGTCAGCACGACGGAGCGTGATGATCGTTCAAAAAGACGCACACCCAGACGGTCCTCGAACCGTTGGATGGCCTCGCTCACCGAGGCGGGGGCTTGCTGAAGGTGCTCGGCCGCTGCACGGAAGCCCCCGCGGCGCGCGACTTCGACAAAAACACGAATGTCACCAAAGCTGCTACGGGTCATTGTTCGCTTTCCCGATCACTGTGTCAGTTTAAAGTGGGGTTATCCTTACGATACCAGCCGCCTACATTCTCAGCAACATGGAAATGAAAACGCAAAGATCAGGTCGATGACCGGGCCTTCAATCAACAGACCAAGGAGCAAGACAATGACAGTACTTGAAGAAATCCAAGCCGCCATCGCTGAGTGGAACACTGGCCTCGATAATGGTGACATCGAACGGATGGTGGCGTCATGTCATCCTGATGTGATGACGGTGAACGAACGCCAGCCTGTCACAACCGGCACGCAGGCGATCCGCGACAAGTACAACCCGCGTATCGCCGCCGCAGAAATCACCTCTGGTTATGATATCGAAGACCTACAGGAATACGGCGACACTGTCATCGTATCGGGCCGTTTCTACGGCACGATGAAGATGCGCGACACAGGCGAGGTCAAGACGCCCGAGGGCCGCTTGGTGCTTGGCTATAAGCGCGACAAAACCGGCGCGTGGAAGATGTTCCTCGACATGGACAACAACGGCCCGGCCTAGGCCGTTACTGCCGCGCCTGTTCTGGCGCGGCCTTCCTACATTTCAGGAAAGACCAAGGAGTTCGAGATGACCACACTGCAGATTGTCACAAAGGAAATCGTCGATTTGCACGACTTCTTTACCGAGTGGTTCAATGGAACCGTAGAGCGCGACCAACTGGAGCCACGGTTCCTGTCGCGTTTGGATGAGAATGTCGTCTTCATCCCGCCCGAAGGACACATCATGACGGGCGACATGCTCAAAGGCGGATTCGACCGCGGATATGGCGCAAACAAGGGCTTCCGCACCCAAATCCGTGACGTCACCATCCGGCATGAATTCGGTGATCTGGTGATGGCAACATATACCGAGTGGCAGACAGGTGCCGCGAATTCAGCCGAAAAGAAAAACGCGCGTCTGTCCAGCGTACTGATGAAAATCACCGATCCGGTGACTTGGCTGCACATTCAAGAAACATGGCTTCGTGATGATCTACGTGAAGCTGGCTCCTTCGACTTCTAATCAACCCTAATCCGAAAGCAATGACATGACACAACGTATCGCCCACCAGCCCCGCGAAATCGCGGAGTGCGTCAGCGCCTATCTGCAAGAGGGTGATCTGGATGGGATCATCTCGATGTTCCATCCCGATTGCCAGATCTTCTTTCCACCCGACCAGCCGCCCCTGACAGGGTTGGACGGTGCGCGCAAGGCCTTTGAGGGGTTCTTGGACATCCGGCCTCAGGTCAAAAGCGAGGTGTTCAGCGAGGTCATTAATGGCGATGTCGCTCTACTGCGCGCGAATTGGAGCGTGATTGCGCCGGACGGCACGGTGATGGCCGAAGGTCAATCCACCGAAGTCGCCAAAAAGCTGGCAAACGGCGGTTGGGGCTATCTGATCGACTGCCCTAACGGCCCTCCAAGCCTCACGTGATTGTATGAGCATTTAGAGCGTCCAAGGCTACTGGACGCTCTCGTGATCGTTGGGTGCGACTGCAAAACAGATGGGGATACGGGCAAAGGTCAAAGTGAGGTCCGCAGGTTACCAGTTCGTACACGATGCAGCGAACGGCAGGTGTACGGATATGTTGGGACTTCTGAGAATCTCATCGTACTAGCCGTATGACACACCAATGTGACCTATTTCACTCGGCTCAAGGGTGACGGGAGATCAAAAGGCAAAACGGCCCCCTTACTGGCAGCCTTAGCGGCGGATTCTGTCCTCTCCGGCATTCGACCCCACTTACCGATCTGGTGCCGCTTCAAGAGACGTTTCGAACCACTTGTCCGCCCCCGCTTCTTTCAAGAGCACGTCGAAATCGTCAGGTGGATTGCCATCTTCCAACATCTCTTTGAACGTCGCATAGGCATCCGTCTTGCTGCCATAAGCGCGCAGGGTCTTGTCTTCGTTCACCCATGCCACCACGATGACCTTCGCATCGCTGCTGAACCGGTAGAACAATCGATACTGCTGGAAAAATTTCGCCCTGAACCAGTGCTTGCGGTGATCGTCGAGTGTACCGCCCTGCCCGCGATGACGAAGGTTGGCAATCCCAAACGCCTTGCCGCCGCGGTCGAGGCCGTAGCCTCCTCCGGCGGGCAGATCATGCCACCCCTGATGGGTGCCGGTGCCTTTGTCATGGTCGAGCTTACGGGCGTGCCCTTCACCGGCATTATGCCCGCCGCAGCCCTGCTGGCGCTGCTGTATTTCGTCGCGGTCTGGATGGGCATCAACACCTATACCCGGCGCTTTTCGCTCAAGAGCATTGCCGAGGCCGATCGCCCTGCTCTGCGGGACGTGGTGATCACGTCGCTATTTTTTCTCGTGCCTTTCTCCGTGCTTCTTTGGGGGATGTTCGTCGCGCAGTTCACGCCCGAGTATTCCGCAGCTATGGCAATCTTGGCAGCGACGGTCTTATTGTTTGTCAACGCGCAGCTAACCTTCCTGCCGCGCCAAATTGCCGACCGATTGGCAAGCGCCGTTCTGAACGCCGCACGGCAGATGGCACTGATCGCGTCGATCATCCTTTGCGCGTCTATCATCATCGGCGTGCTGTCGATCACCGGGCTTGGCGTGAAAATCACTTCGCTCATTCTTGAAGGGTCAGGCGGCCTTTTGTGGCCATCCCTGCTGCTGACGGCGCTGGCCTGCCTGATCCTGGGGATGGAGGTGCCGACCACAGCGGCCTATGTGATTTGTGTCTCGGTCGCCGGACCTGCGCTTATTGGCCTGGGTCTCTCGCCGCTTCAGGCACATCTGTTTGTCTTCTGGTTCGCGCTCTTGTGGACGATTACGCCCCCCGTCTGCGGGGCGGTGTTCATTGCAGCGGGGATGATCGGCGAGAACTGGTTGAAGGTCGCGCTGACAGCAATGGCACTTGGCATCAGGCTTTATATCATTCCGTTGGGCATGGTCGCCAATCCAGACATGCTGCGGCTCTCGGACGCTCCACTGGCCGCTTTCTTGGCGGCGGCGCGCGTGGACTTGGGGCTGAGGTTACTCTCGTCCGGTCTGATCGGAGCGCGCCGACCCATACCGACGATCGCGCTCTGTGCGGCCGGGCTGATAGTTGTATTCTCAGGCCTATGGTTTTGACCAATTTAGTGTAGTTGCTGCTGGCTTTGACAAATGCACGTTAAACTGGGCGCAAACCTGTCCGAACGAATGAGACCACGACCGAACCCGGAGGCATTTGTCGCTAATCCCTCGGCTTTTCGATGGCACGGCTTACGGCTAAATTTAAATCCAAGACACGTATGAAAATTGACCCGACAACTTTGCAAAAGCAACAGTTCCGCGATCAGCAAGGCGATCTGGATAAGCTTTGTCGCTCAGTCGACAAACGCTACCGGGCGTTCCCACTGGATCAGGACGGTACATCCATCCACGGACCAGACCTCATGTTCGCTTCCCGTCGGGTTCAGCACGACATCCCCGGCGCGATACCGCCCATGATCATCGCTTTGGCTGCCGGACAGGACGATGATCACCTCCAACCCTTGATGGCGATGACGGGGAGCAGAGGCACCGGGGGCGTAGCGCAGCAAGGCGACGTCCGGACCACCGCGGCCAAGGTGGCAAATCTCGACCCCGTCGCGGAAGGGCTCGAACGTCATGTTTTGCCAACCGTCGGGCACGAGCCCCCGAAACACGTTTGGTGATGGCAGACCCTCAGCCATTGATCGCTCCTAGAATTGTATCCGTATCGGTTGCCCAGCCGACGATACCCCCTTGGGCGACGATCATCTCTATCGCGGCAGCTTTGAAGCTTGGGAAATAGCTTTCGGTGGCATCGGTCGCCAAAAGGCATTCAAACCCGCGATCATTGGCCTCGCGCATCGTGGTTTGTACGCAAACCTCGGTCGTGACACCTGCGCAGACAAGCTGGGTGATCCTTCGTGCGGCAAGCTGATCGCCGAGGTCTGTGGCGTAGAAGGCACCTTTGCCGGGTTTATCGATGACGGCTTCATCGGGCAGCGGGGTCAGCGCGGGGATGATCTCGCAACCGGGCGCGCCTGCGATCAACACACGGCCCATGGGCCCCGCGTCCCCGATGCGCAGCGCAGGCGCACCGCGCAGACGTTTGGCAGGCGGGCAATCGGACAGATCGGGGCGGTGTGCTTCGCGGGTGTGGAAGATCGGCAGGCCTGCGGTGCGAAAGCCTGCAAGCAGCTTCGCAACCGCGGGTATAGTGGCCTGCACCGGGCGGACATCGTTGCCAAGGCTTGCACCAAAGCCACCCGGTTCGACAAAATCGCGCTGCATGTCGATAATGATCAGCGCGACTTGATCACGGGCGAGCGGAAAACCGAAAGGTCGGGCGGGGATCTGTGTCATGCGGCATGCCCTGCCATATGCTGCCCGATCTCTGTCAGATCTGCCGCGGCGGCGGTGGTTTCAAAGGCAATGCGCCCTTCTGACATGACCAATATGCGGTCAGAAAGCTCCATGATCTCGTCAAGGTCCTCGCTGATCAGCAGCACTGCCGTGCCGTTGTTGCGGGCTTCGATGATGCGGTCGCGAATGGCGGAGACCGCACCAAAATCCAACCCGAAACAGGGGTTGGAGATGATCAGCGCATTCACCTCGCCGGTCAGCTCGCGCCCCAGAACAGCTCTCTGCACGTTCCCGCCCGACAGCGAAACGATACGGGCATCGGGCGAGGTTGTCTTGACGTTGAACTCGGCAATCAGCCGATCGGCATTGCGCGCCATATCTTTGCGATTGCACCAGAAGGCAGGCTGGCCGTTGCGCCCGACATCGAACATCTTGAACGCAAGATTATCGGCGACGCTCATCTTGGGGGCGCAGGCATTGCGCAGGGGTTCTTCGGGCAGGTAGCGGATTTTATGCTGCCGCGCCTCTGCCCGTGTGGCGGTGTATAGGGTGCCGTTTGCCCGTATCTCTCCGGCTTGAAGACGACGCTGACCTGTCAGGATTTCCATCAGCTCCATCTGGCCGTTACCCGAGATACCAGCGACACCCAGAACCTCGCCGGAATGCAGGGTAACGTCGTCAATCTGGATGCTGTTCAACCCGCTGCGGTCTTGTGCCCGAATGCCGTTGAGATGCAGCACAGGCTTGCGTGCCGTATCAACGCGAACACGCGGATTGTGTACAGGCGCTTTGCCCATCATGGCGGCGCTCATGTCTTCCACGCTCATCTCGGAAACTGCGCCACCGGCGACGTATTTTCCGTGGCGCAAGATCGTGACGTGATCGGCGAATGCCGTCACCTCGCGGAACTTGTGCGAGATCATGAGCACAGTCAGCGCGCCCGCGTCCGTCATCGCACGGATATGGCCGAGAACCTCATCTGCCTCGGCAGGGGTCAGCACGGATGTCGGCTCGTCTAAGATCAGAAATCGATTGCCAAGGTAGAGCTGTTTGATGATCTCGAGCTTTTGCTTTTCGCCTGCGGCAAGCTGGCTCACCGGTCGGTCAAGCGGCACGTTAAACGGCATCGTCGCCATGAAGGACCGAAGCGACTGATGTTCTTGTGCCCAGTCGATAACGCTTGGGGTGTCGGTGCGGCTGATCACGAGGTTTTCTGCACCGGTCAGCGCGGGCACGAGGGTAAAGTGCTGATAGACCATTCCCAGCCCCAGCGATTGCGCGACCTTCGGATCGGTCATGAAGGCCTGCGCCCCGTCCACGATCATCTCGCCCTGTGTCGCGCGGTTAAACCCCATGAGGCATTTCACCAACGTCGATTTCCCGGCACCGTTTTCGCCCAACAACACATGGAAGCTGCCCGCCGGTATTTTGAGCGAGACATCGTCGAGCGCTGTGAAGTCGCCAAAGCGCATGGTCATGCCGATAGCTTCGACGCTGATGGCATCGCCAGACGTACGCGCATGCACTGTCATGACGGCAGCCCCGCAATCAGATCAGCGCTGGTCGTCACGGCCCCAAAGACGCCGCCCTGCATTGTGACCATCTTGATGGCCGCGGCATGGTTTGCGGGGTCGGTTGCGCCGCAGCAATCCTCGACGACCACACATTCGAACCCGCGATCATTCGCCTCTCTCATGGTGGTGGAAACGCAGACATCGGTTGTGATGCCGGTGAGGATCAGATTGTCGATCTGCCTTGTGCGCAGGATCAGCTCCAGATCAGTGGCATAGAAGCTGCCCTTGCCGGGTTTGTCGATGATTGTCTCTCCCTCCAGCGGGGCGAGCTCCGGAATGATGTCCCACCCCGCCTCGCCACGGATCAGGATCTTGCCGCAGGGGCCGCTGTCGCCGATCCCTGCCCCGATCTGCTGACTGCGCCAGCGCTTGTTGGCGGGCAGATCCGCCATATCGGGGCGATGCCCTTCGCGGGTATGGATGATGTGGTAGCCTTTGGCCCGCATGTCCGCCAGCAGCGCCCTGATTGGCGCAATAGGTGCCTGGGTCAGGGACAGATCGTAGCCCATGTGATCGACATACCCGCCGACCCCGCAGAAATCGGTCTGCATATCGATAATGACCAGCGCCGTATTCTTGGGGCGCAGATCGCCGTTATAGGGCCAGGCGTAGGGGTGGCTTTGAACGGTGGTCACGACTGCGGCTCCTGCTCGTTGAATCTACGGTTGGGCAGCGGGAAGCCACAGCTTGTGCCGTCAGTGACCTTGACCTCATCCTCCCATGGCAGGCGATACGCCCCCTTGGCGAGATCGGTCATATACGTATAGGGGCAATCCTGCGCGCCCCCTTTCACGGCAACATATCCGCGATGCCCGAACTGATAGGGGTTGTTTTCCACGCCCCAGCCAATGCGCGCCTCGCGGACGATATCGGGGCGGACCTCGGCGGTAATAATCTCGTCCACGCGCCCGGTTTTGCCATGCGCGATGACGGTGCCTTCGTGGTCGATGATCATTGCCTCGCCCATGCTGTCGAACGTCCCGTCAGAGCCGCACATGCACACGTTCGCGGTGATCATCAGGTTGCAGAAGCTGTTGGATTGATTGGTAAACCGCCACGCCTCGCGCATCGGGGCGGTATAGCCCGCCGTGCGGATCATGATTTCGGCCCCTTTATACGCCGCTTCACGGGACATTTCGGGGAACATCCCGTCGTGGCAGATGATCAGCCCGATTTTGGCCCCTTTGGGGCCGGTGCAGACCGGAATGCCCCCATTGCCCGGCTCCCACGGTTCTACCGGGACCCAAGGATGCATCTTGCGGTAGTACAGCTGCACCTCGCCCTGCGGGTCAATAATCAGGCCCGTATTGTAAGGGTATCCGCCGGGGTTCAGCTCCATAATCGAAAAGCAGCCCCAGATGTCATTGTCGACGCAGGCCTGCTTGAGCGCCGCGACCTCGGGGCCATCCATCGTACACATGATCTCGGGGTCAGTGTTCATCGACAGCCCGTGCAACATGTATTCAGGGAATACCACGAGATCCATCGTCGCCATATTGCGACGCGCCTTGCCCACCAGATCAACCACACGGGCGGTTTGTGCTGTCAGCTCGGCTTTGGTCGCGACAGTCGGCAATTGCAACTGAACCATGCCAATCACAACACCTTGGTCAGATTTGTTCAGTCCACCTAAACCATTCATAATCTCTATCCTTATTTCGTCAGTGTCAGCGCAAGCGGTGCGCCTTGTACCGCGCGATCGGGCGCGCTGGTGAGGATCAAAAGGCCCAGTGTCAGGGCGTAGGGTGCAGCACCAAAAAGGTAATACCCTTCGGTGATGCCCACCGATTGCAAGGCCGGGCCCAGTGCGCCCGCCCCGCCAAAGAGCAATGCCGCCCAAAAGCAGTTGATCGGGTTCCAACGGGCAAAGATCACCAGCGCAATGGCCATCAGGCCTTGGCCCGAAGAAATGCCCTCCGTCCAGCTGCCGGGATAATAAAGCGACAGATAGGCACCGCCGACGCCTGCCAATGCCCCGCCTGCGCCAGTTGCTAACAGCCGGATGCGATCGGGACTTAACCCCATAGCACGCGCCGCATCGGTACTGTCCCCGACCACGCGCAAGCGCAGCCCCATGCGGGTGGTACGCAGCATCCATGCAATGGCAAGCGCCAGCAGCCCGCCGACGATGAACAACACATTTACCTCGAGTGCCGCCCGAAGCTGCGGGATATCCGACCACCAGCCCAAGCTGATCGCAGGCAGATCAGGTGCCTGCGGCTGGATGTAAGGTTTGCCGAAAAAGAAGGCGAGCCCCATGCCAAGCAGCATCATGGCGATGCCCACAGCAATGTCGTTCACCCCTTTGAACTTGCAGATCCACCCGTGCAATAACCCAAAGCAGGCCCCCGCCGCAGCCGCCGCCAAAACGCCGACAAACGCACTGTTGGTCTCGTAGGCAACGGCGTAGCCGCTCATTGCACCAAAGACCAATGTCCCTTCCAAGCCAAGGTTGAACCGGCCGGAACGTTCGGTCAGCAGCTCCCCCAGCGAGACAAATATAAACGGTGTCGAGACGCGGATGGCACCGCCCAGTATGGCGATGAGAACGCCCCAGAGGCCGACATCTACCTGTTCCATCAGCGTTTCTCCCAATATGCAGCGGTAAAGATCGGCACCCGCCCGTACAGCGCCTCGCTCAGCAGGATCACCAGGAACACGATGCCTTCAAAGACAAGGATCGTCGCATCGGGCAGCTCCATACGCCGCTGGATCAACCCGCTAGAGGCTTCGAACCCGCCGAGCAGAACCGCAACCGGCAGGATCGCCAACGGGTTATGCCGCGCGAGAAAGGCGATCAGTATGCCGGTATAGCCATAGCCCGCGATCAGCGACGCATTGGCGGAACCGTGCACCGCCGCCACTTCGAAATAACCCGCCAGCCCTGCAAAGGCACCGCCAAGTGCGGTAAAACCGATCACCAGACGCCCGACGGGTAACCCTTGCACCTGCGCGGCACGCACATTGTCACCCGCAATACGCGCGGCAAACCCCAGCGTCGTGCGTTCAATCAAGACCCATGCAAAGAGGCAGGCAAGCACGCCCGTAAGAATGCCCCAATGCGACGGCAGAAACGGCATATCCCCGACGCGCAAACTCTCTGTCATTGGCACGGTGGAGGGTTTGTTGAGCGACGCCGGATCGCGGAACGGACCCTCGACAAAGTGGTTTAGCAGGGCAATCGCGATATAGGCCATCAACAAGGATGCAATCGTTTCGTTCACGCCCCGTTTGATCCGCAGCGCGCCCACGGCACCGATCCAGACACCGCCGACGATCATCGCGGCAATCGCCATTGTGACCATGCCAAAAGCGGCGGGCATCCCGGCAACGGCGGTGCCTGCAACGGCGGCGGCAAGCCCGCCCAGGACGATCGCACCTTCGCCGCCGATAACAACAAGCCCCAGTCGTGCGGGAAGTGCGACGCACAATGCCGCCAGTACGAGAGGTGCCACGCGCGACAGCGTGTTCTGCCACGAGAAAGCAGACGAGAATCCCGCCTTCCAGACCAGCTGGTAAAACGCGACCGGGGATTTCCCGACCATCAGCACAAAGACACTAAATAACGCGAAACCGGCCAGCAAAGCACAGATCGGGATCACCACAGCCTCGGCCCGCGGCGCGATCCCGATAAAGGACCGCGCCGCAGTGGCCGCGGGCTTTTCAGCTTGAGCAACCAAAGTCATCTTAGCTTGTGGACCCGATCACGCCTTCGACAAGGTAGTCCATGCTCTCGATCGCGACATCGGTTTCGACAAAGGATTCCCCTTCGGCGGCAATCACATTGCCTTTGTTGTCCTTCAGCGGCCCTTTGATCGCGGCAAATCCGCCTGCTTCGATCTCTGCTTTCGTGGCTTCAAACTGTGCACGCGCCGCATCGCTGACCGCGGGGCCGAGGGGGCTCATCTTGATGAAGCCGTCCGCCAGCCCGCCGCGCACGAAGTTCGGGATCGGTTCCCCTGCCAAGGTCTTGGCCACCATGTCGGTATAAACATTGGCCCAGTTCCATTCCGCTCCTGTCAGGTATTTGTCCCCTGCAATCGGTGTCTGGTCGGCGTGGTAACCGCAAACAAAAATGTCGCGCGCGACAGCTGTTTCACAGATCACCTTCGGCCCATCGACGTGGCAAGTGACTACATCGCACCCTTGGTCCGCCAAGGCATTGGTAGCTTCGGCTTCTTTTACGGCAAGCGACCATTCACCGGTAAAGATCACCTGACAGACGATCGTGGGATCAACCGAACGCGCACCCAATAGGAAGGAGTTAATGTTGTTGAGCACCTGAGGGATCGGCTTGGCCGCGACGAAACCGATCTTTTTGGTCTTGGTCGCATGACCTGCGGCAACGCCGTTCAGATACTGCCCCATGCCGATATAGCCAAAGTAGGAACCGGCGTTCGATGGGTCATTTTCGGACCACAGGCCGCCACAGTGTTGAAAGCGCACGTCAGGATGTTTCGGCGCTGTCTCAAGCACATGAGGTTTGTAGTAGCCGAAGGACGTGGGGAAGATCAGCTTGGCCCCGTCAAAATTGATCATCGATTCCATGGAATTCTGCACGTCCTGGCTTTCGGGGACGTTCTCTTCTTCCAGCACGACCACGCCAGACATCGCCTTGACCGCCGCTGCCCCTTCGGCGTGCGCCTGATTATAGCCGAAATCGTCTTTCGGACCGACGTAGATGAACCCCACGGTCAAAGGATCAGCCGCCATTGCGGGACGGGCCAGACCACCGACTGCGGCAGTGCCCAGCAAAGCGGCGGAAGTACCAAGGAAACCACGGCGGTTCAGGAACGGTGCATGTGTCATTCAAATCTCCAATGATGATGCGCCGCCCTAGGAGGAGAGAGCGCATATGATGTGATTCAATGACTACAAAATCTCAGTGGTGATTACGTCTGCTCATTATTCCACAAAGCGGTGCAAAAAATGCATCGCTCGGTGTGTGGTCGCCCCAGAGTCGCCTGCTAGACGTCGGAAAACTGTTCCAATGCGGTGGAAAGTGCCAAGCCGAAACGGGCGGAAGCCACGGGCAAGGTCCGACCGCGCAACTGACACAGGACCAGACTACCCGCCGCGACGTCACGTAACGATAGCGGGCGCGAAGTCAGTTCGGCGCAATGCTCCATATCCAGACCGATGGGGATCTGGAATGCGATGGCATCCTCATGCAGCACATAGTGGCGCATGAACTCGAAACTGTCGGATGTGGCAATGGGGCGTAGCGGGCGCGACCCCCGCGCCGCAGCATCATCCAGCATGGCCCGGACCCCATACCGGCGGGACGGGATGACATGCGGCTGGTCCAGACAATCACGCAACCGCACGTCGGGCTTTGACGCCAAAGGGTGATCATGCCGCATAATCGCATGGATGACCTGAGGGATACGCATCAGCACATCGAGGTCTACCATATGGACAGGCTCGAATACCAAGGCCAGATCGCTTCTGAACTCGGCCAGATCGCGCTCTGCGTCTTCGCGATCACGCACTTGCACAGAAAAAGAAACCCCGGGATGGTCACGCCGGTAAGCTGCGGTGTGCGCAGGCATAAAATACGGGATCAGCGCCTGAGAGCAGGCCACCGTCACATGGCCCCGTCGTTCGCCGGACAGATCAGCCACTTGGCTTCTCACCCGCCGCAAGTCGGACTCCTGCATCAGGAAATGCTGCATCAGCAACTCACCGGCTGGGTTCAAGCGCACACCACGCGGCAGGCGTTCAAAAATTTCGACGCCAAACTCTTCTTCGAACCGCTGGATCCGACGGTTCAGGGCAGAGGCCGTGATGTTCATATCGTCCGCCGCTTTCCGGATTGAGCCCGCGCGCGACACTGCCTCGATGAAGCGGAAAGTTTGCAGATGTTTCATAGAAAAGACCTTCCAACCCATGATGATGCATTTTTTGCACCGCTTTTGTGAATTCTTAGCATTTGAATTCCGCAGCGCAACAGAGGACGACTGAGACACGTCAGCGGTACGGCCCGCAACGATGACCCCAGTGCAACTACAAAAGAGCCTCCTATGTCCGATATTGCGATGACCATCCCAGACCTTCACGCGGCCTATGCGCGCGGTGTGTCGCCTGAACAAATCATCGCCCAAGTCTATACCCGACTGCGTGAAGTGGACGACCCATGCATCTTTCTATCCATGGCAAGCGAGGCTGACGCCCAAGCGGCGGCGGCGGCTCTTGGCCCATACGACCCTGCCAAACCGTTGTGGGGTGTCCCTTTTGCGGTGAAAGACAACATCGATGTCGCGGGGTACGAGACAACCGCCGCATGCCCTGCCTATGCCTATACCCCCACGCAAGACGCCTTCGTCGTCGCCAAACTGCGCGAGGCGGGGGCAATTTTCATCGGGAAAACCAACCTTGACCAATTTGCGACAGGGCTTGTGGGCGTCCGCACCCCTTATGGCGCGCCGCGCAATTCTATCGATCCTGAAATTGTGCCCGGTGGGTCCTCAGGCGGCTCGGGCGTGGCGGTAGGCCATGGTATTGTCGCCTTCTCGCTTGGCACTGATACCGCAGGGTCCGGGCGGGTGCCGGCAGCGCTGAACAATATTGTAGGCCTGAAACCAACCCTCGGTGCCTTATCTGCAACTGGTGTCGTGCCCGCGTGCCGGTCGGTCGAGACGGTCTCGATCTTCGCACTTACCGTCGCCGACGCCTATACGGCTTTCACTGTCGCCTGCGCCTATGATGCCGCCGATGCCTATGCACGACACATCTCGGCCCCTCCCCTCGCTGCGCCAAAATCCGCCCCTGTGATCGGCATCCCCAGTCGCGACAGCATCCGCTTTTCGGGTGACGCCGTCCAAGAGGCTTCGTTCAACGCAGCGGTGGACCTGCTACGCGGCCAAGGGGCCGAGATACGCGAGATTGATTTCACGCCGCTCTATGATGTGGCGGATATGCTTTATGAAGGGGCATGGGTCGCGGAGCGGTATACCGTCATTGAGGATCTTTTGCATACAGACCCAGAGGCGATCCTGCCTGTCACGCGCCAGGTCATTTGCAAGGCGGAAGCGCTTTCTGCCGCAGATGCGTTTCGCGGTATGTACCGCCTGAAAGAGCTGTCGCGCATTGCTGAAACCCCAATGGAGGGCTTGGATATGCTCTGCGTGCCAACCATTCCGACCTTCCACACCGTCGCCGAGCTAGAAGCTGACCCCATCGGACCGAACTCGAACTTCGGCACCTATACGAACTTCGTCAACCTGCTGGATATGTGCGGTATCGCCGTGCCCGTGCCGGCGCGCAGTGATGGCCGTCCAGGCAGCGTCACATTGCTAGCAGCCGCGGGCAAAGATGCGGATATCGCCGCCTCAGGTCTTGCACTGGAGGCCGCAGGGAAGCGGAACCTGGGCGCAACGGGTTGGCCGTTCAACGGCACGCCCACGCTTGAAGCTGCGGCGACCGACGGTCTGATCCTCGCGGTCTGCGGCGCTCACATGCACGGGCTCCCGTTGAATCATCAATTGACCGAGCGGGGCGCGACCTATCACGGCGCAGCGACGACCACCGATAGCTATCGTTTCTACGCGCTCGCCGGCGACCCTCCTGCAAGGCCGGGCTTGGTGAAAGGCACCCCCGGATCAGGTGCTTCCATTGCGGTAGAACTGTGGTCCCTTCCCTTTGAAAAGGTCGGCGGCTTTCTGGAAGCCATTCCCGCCCCTCTTGGTATCGGCACTGTCGATCTGTCCGACGGGCGGCAGGTAAAAGGGTTCATCTGTGAGGCCGAAGCCGTTGCAGATGGTACAGACATCACTCAGTCCGGCGATTGGCGACGTTATCTAGCGCAGCTGTGAGGTACGTAGCGCCCCATCTCTAAGTTGGCGTCGTATCTTCGGTTTCCCCGCTGTTCGGAATCGACGAGGGTTCATCTCTGGTAGTCGCAATTGCTCCCCATACCCTAACAACTTGGCAGAAGGCATGAACTTTCCTTGTATATAAACGCGCCACCAGCTCCCATACTTCTGGCTCAATGCAGCTAAGTGTCATCGAGCGATTTAAAGTTGCCCCTATGCGGTTGCGCTGACGCACCGATTAAACGCGCTCGATAACGCAGCCAGTTTTTCGGCCTGCCATAAAAGATAAGCGTCGCGCAGTGTCGTTGACAGCCAGCACGCCCCGCGTCGCCTTTCGTTTTCCCAGCCGATACCGCCGACCTGCTGTGCCTTTATCAGTATGCGCGAAATATGAGCGTCGGATACGTGGTAGCGTGCGGCCAAACCCGCTGTCGACACGGTGCCGAGCCAGAACCGGCCATCCCCATCCGGCTCGTTGGATTGGGTGGACAGCACCATTTCATGCAAGATGCTGCTGCCGGAGACGCTATTGGTAAAGCAGTTGACCATTGCCGGCGGATTGTACCACGCAGGGTTCAAACAAATTTTTCGGGCGAAAGCGGGTTGAAGCTTATGCAAAAGCGTCGGGGTCCGGTTAAAGAGTGCACTACGCCCGCCCCCATCAACCATATCGAGCGCGCGAAGGTGGATGTCGATGTAGACAAACATAAGCTTTTCGCTTTTTGCCGAGACTTCAGTCGCATGCTGGCGCAATGTCCCGGTTTTCGGCGGTTCTGTCAGCTTAGTTCGCAAAAGTTCTCGCAAGAAGGACTGCACAGTATTGCGACTGGCGATCCCTGTGCCAGCCAGTTCGGTCAGAAGCTTTTTCGGCGTTAAGGGCGGTGCAGCCGGGTCAATCTTGCGTTCGAAATGCAAGGCAATCGCCATATGGATCAAGATCCAGTGCCGTATATCGGCAAGGTAATGCACGACCTCTGGAGCAACGGCGTGGACCTTCAACAGATCGCTTGCCTCTCCCTTCAGCGCCTCCCAGAACATCGGGCGCGCAATAAGCTGTGCTGCGTCATAAGAAGGTGCGGTATCGGCAGTCTGGATCATGATCTATCTAGTTTCGCTTTTCAGAGGGGCGCACAACAGCATCGACCGCGCCGCTCTCAACTCATATCTGGGCTAAAAATTTTTGCCCATTGTGGACAAACGAACAACTTATAAACATCTCGTCTGAAAACATTTTCTTCAGAAGGTGCTCCCATGCATATCCGAAAAGCGTTCCGCCCACTGCTTTGCGCAGGGTTATGCGCGGTGCTACTGTACACCCAGGCACAAGCTAAGGAACCCGCGCTACATGTGACCGCCGCATCAACGTATTACGACAATAGATCAACAGCGCTTGATCTCGTCCAGTCTTACTACAACGCAATCGGCACGGGGCAGCTGGCACGCGCTTTCAGCTACACCCTTAAAGGCACTCCCGAAAAAGATGCGAACCAGCTTGCCGCTGATTACAATGCGTTTCGCAACAAATTCCAGGATATCCGCAGCATTAAGCTGCGCTTCGAACTGGGTTTCACCAGCGCTGGTGTCGGTACAGAGGTCTCGGCGGTGCCCGTCGTTGTAGAGATGGAAACCAATGAGGGTTCGACCATCGTCAGATCGAGTTGTCACTACGTCGTCCGGCTAGCCCCCGACACCCAAGACTATGCCCCTTTCGACCCGATCAGAATTGACGCCAGTTTCGACGAGCCCGTGGAAGGGGATTTTGACGCGACTGCCCTGCCCGATTGCCGGTTCTGATCCACTGGCCCCAACCCTGAATGCTCCACTTGGAATAGGAACCACCCTTTGAATACGCTTCTGATTATTATTACCGTAGTTGCGATTGCTGGTGTCTTGCTCATTTCTTTGTACAACGCGCTTGTGCGCGCCCGTCAGCGCGTTCGAGAGGGGTGGTCCGGTATCGATGTCCAGTTGAAACGACGCGCAGATCTGATCCCCAACCTGATCGAAACCGTAAAAGGATACGCCGCGCACGAACGCGCCACCTTTGACGAGATCGTCGCGGCCCGTAATTCGGCGGCCACCCTGAACCCTTCTGATGTGCAAAAACGTGCACGCGCGGAAAACTTGGTGGGGCAGGCCATCGGAAAGCTATTTGCCTTGGCCGAAGCCTATCCGGACTTAAAGGCAAGCAATAACTTCCGCGATCTGGCAGCTAACCTTGATACTGTCGAGAGTGAGATCCAAATGGCCCGACGCTACTACAATGGCGCGGCGCGAGATCTGAATATCAAGGTCGAAAGCTTCCCCTCCAATCTGGTCGCCAAAAGCTTCGGCTTCGAACAAAGTGCTTTCTTCGAGATCGAAGAGCCCGCGGATCGCAGACTCCCAACGGTTGGATTTTAACGCTGTGACCAAGCACATCGCGCGCGTCCTTGCCGCTGTATTACTTTCTATCTGGGCCTACGGGGCGCACGCTGGCGACGTGATCCGATCTTTCAACGCCGATATCCTCGTGCGGGAGGATGGTGTCCTTGATGTGACCGAAACGATCAAAGTGAATGCCGATGGAACAGATATCCAGCACGGGATTTATCGCGACTTCCCGCAATATGTCACTACGCCGGACGGCACGCGATACAAGGTAAGCTTCGAGATCCTTTCGGTCACACGCAACGGGGAGGATGAACCATGGGAGGCAACTGACACCGATCCGGGCACCAAGATTCGCATCGGTGATCAGTTTCAGCTCGTTTCGACCGGCAACCACACCTACCAGATCCGCTATTTGACCGACCGACAGATTATCTTCGGAGACGCGAGCGACAGATTGCGCTGGAACGTCACTGGCGACGAGTGGAGTTTCCCGATCCTGAGTGCATCTGCGCACGTCATCCTGTCGAGCGGCGCACAGCCTTTTGAACCGATAGCCTTTACCGGTTCCCGCGGCAGCAAGTTGGCCGATGCAGTCGCGACAGTATCCGGGCGCGGTGCCACGTTTGAAACCACCCACGCTCTTGATCCATTCGAAGGGCTGACGATCATGGTACAGCTCCCCAAGGGCGCTGTTGCACCTCCAACCACCGCGCAACTGTCAGACTGGTGGTGGCGGGACAATCTGGGATGGGTCGTCTTGATCTACGGCTTTGCGGCCGTTCTTGCTTATATGGTGTTTACGTGGCTTTGGTTCGGGCGCGATCCCAAGGCAGGGACAATCGTCCCACGGTGGGATCTACCAATGGGGATTTCGCCAGCATTGATGAGCTATATCTTTGATGGAACCTTGCGGGATGAAGGGAAAACGGCGCTTACTGCCACGGTTCTGGATCTCGCTGTGAAGGGCTACGTTGTTCTGGACGGCCTTGATCATCTGGTCACCATCAGGCGGACTGACTTGCCCATATCAGACGGGCTGCCTGCCGGTCATATCGCTATTCTGGACATGCTTCATGCGCATGAAGGTGAGATGTCCCTGGCCTCACTACACGAAGATGATATCGAAGCAGTTTTGCTTAACTTCAAAGTTGGCGTCGAGGCTGAAAACGACGGGCGCTTTTACCGTCAAAACAAAATTCTGTTCCATCTGGGCATCATCATATCGGGTGCCGCTGCCTTTGCCTGGCTGGTGGTTATCGATCTTAATGAGTCGGCCATGAAGCTCGTATTCTTCTCCAGTCTCGCGCCCCTATTCCTTAATGCAGGCATCTGGAAGCTGCTGAAATCGCGCAGGAATCCGTACTCTTGGATGAAGCGGCTCCTGAATTTTTTGGGATTGGCCATCCTTGCGGGCATGTGGGTCTTCGGGGCGCTATTGTTTTGCGCCATGCTCTACGAAGACACAGGAATGAATATCGCCTTTCAGGCTTTGTTGGTCGTCTGGGGTGGCGTGACGTTCAACCAGATCTTCCTTGTGCTGATCGGATCAACCACACGTGCAGGGGCAAAGATAAGGGATCACATCACGGGGCTGCGCCTCTATCTCACGGTAGGAGAGATGGACCGCATGAACATCCGCGACGCACCGGAATTGTCACCAGCGCATTTCGAAACCCTACTGCCAAGCGCGATCGCTCTCGGTATCGAAAAACCTTGGCGCGCGGCGTTCAAAGCTCATTTAATATCATGCCAGTCACTCACAGGACCCAGTTATGCACCAAGCTGGTTTGTGGGCGATGATGACGACGCAATCAGCGGACTTTCACGTTTCGCAGAAGCTGTTGCTGCATCGCTCCATAGCGGTGCAGACGATAGCAACAGCTCTGCCGGATCGGGCGGCGGCGGCGGCGGTGGTGGAGGTTGGTAGTCCCTGCGAAACCCCGTTAGGGTCAGGGCCTTGCAGGATCGACGCCCTGCGCGGACGGGCAGAGTTGCAATACCATAGTCACAATCGTAGCAGTCAAGTTTCAGAGATGTTATTCCAACCGGCACCGGGTTTTGCGTATTGAGCGATCTTGAACTTGCCAAGCTGGGATGCGTGCACTTCGTCGGGACCATCTGCAAGGCGGATAAAACGCTGTGTGGCGAGGATTTCTGCCAAGGGCACGTCATCGCTCACCCCCATGCCGCCGAAGATCTGAATCGCGCGATCCGCCACGGTTTGTGCCATTTGCGGGGCCACGACTTTGATCGCGCCGATCAAATCCTTGGCGTTCTTGGCCCCGTGACGGTCAATCGCATCCGCCGCTTTCAACGTGAGCAGGCGCGCCTGTTCGATGTCGCAATAGCTCTTTGCGATTTCCATCCGAATGCTGGAACGATCCGACAGCATCCGGCCAAAGGTCTTGCGCTCTGTCACGCGCTGACACATCAGCTCCAAGGCACGCTGCGCCGATCCGATGGAGCGCATGCAGTGATGAATGCGGCCAGGCCCAAGGCGGCCCTGTGCGATTTCAAAGCCCCGCCCCTCGCCAAGGATGATGTTCTTTTTGGGGATGCGCACATCCTTCAGATGCACTTCGCAATGCCCGCCGGGCGAATGGACATCGCCGAATACTGTCTGGGCGCGGATCACCTTAACACCCGGCGCGTCACGCGGAATGATAACGGTTGATTGCTGCGTATGGCGCGGGTTTTCCGGATTGGTCTGGTCCATCAGCAACAAGACCTTGCAGCGCGCGTCCATGACGCCCGAAATCCACCATTTCTCGCCGTTGATAACATAGTCGTCGCCGTCACTGCGGATTTCAGTGCGGACATTCGTCGCATTAGAGCAGGCATGATTGGGTTCGGTCATCAGATATGCAGACCGAATTTCCCCCGCGAGCAACGGCAGCAGCCATTCCTCTTTCTGGGCGGCGGTGCCGAACTTGGCAAAGACTTCCATATTGCCGGTGTCAGGTGCGGAGCAGTTGAAGACTTCGGCAGACCACATGTTGCGGCCCATGATCTCTGCCAGCGGCGCATACTCCAGGTTTGTCAGGCCGGGGCTGTATTCGCCATATTCCTCGGGCAGGAACAGGTTCCAAAGGCCAGCCGCCTTGGCCTTTTCCTTAAGAGGTTCCAAGCCGGGCCAAGGCTTCCTGCGATTGGCCGGATCGGCGTTTCATGCAAGGACCTCGCGATCCACAGGAAGGATGTTGGCATCGACAAAGGCTTGCAGCTTGTCGATCAGGTTTTGTGTTTTTTCGGTGTAATCAAAGAACATGATCTGGGTGTCCTAAAGTTTTCTGGGCTGCGCGTTACAGCGTGAGACCGCCATCAGCGATGAGAGTGTGGCCCTGCACATAGGACGCGAGCGGCGAGGCAAGGAACATGGCGGCACCGGCCATTTCTTCCGGCGTGCCCAAGCGGCGCACCGGGATTGCGCGCAAAGATGCCTCCGCGCGCTCCTTGTTCTGTGTGGTGACGGCAGTCAGCTTGGTTGGTACCAGTCCGGGGGCCAGTCCGTTCACCCTGATCCCGTCACGCGCCCAGGACTGGCCGAGCGTTTTGGTAAGGCTGATTGCCGCAGCCTTGGAGGCGGCATAGGCGGGGTTGCCGATATTCGCCTGCAAGCCAGAGACCGAACTGACAATCACGATGGAGCCTTTGGCCGCGCTGAGCATTTGCTTGAACTTGGTCGCCGTATGCATGACCGAGTTGATGTTGATATCCATCACCTCGTCCCAGCCCTTCTTGGCATATTCCGCCTGCTTGTACCGGACAAAGCCCTGAGACTGGACGAGCACATCCAGACTGTCGAAGGGCGGCGCATAAGCGTTAAACTCGTCGAAGTCCGCCACATTGACCTGCGCGTAATGCAGCCCTTCCAGATCAGAGCCTTCTTGGCCCGCGTAATCCGCTGCCGAGGCGCGCGTGCCCCAGACATGCACCTCTGCCCCGCGCGCGCTAAAGCCGCGGGCTATGCCGTTGCCGATCCCGCTAGAACCGCCGACGACCAGCACCCGCTTTCCCGAAAAGTCCAAATCATTCATAACAGTTCCCTTCTCAGTTCTTCGCGATCAATCGGTGGGCGCGATTGAACAATGAAATCGTCATCGCATGCAGGTGATCGCCGGTTTCCTTTGGCGCCTTGCCAGCACTGGCGCGTGCATGGGTCCCCTCCAGGAGTGTCCCCAGCTTGAAACAGGCCAGCACACCATACCAGGCGACCGCATCCAGACTGCGTGTCGAATGCCTGTCGTAATGTGCAATAAGTTCATCGAGGCTCGGGAAACCGTCCCAGGGTTCGATATCGCCCACCACGGGCGTATGTTCATCGGCCCATGTGGCCATGACCCAGCCAAGGTCGATCAAGGGATCGCCAATCGTGGCCAGCTCCCAATCGACAAAGGCGACGAGCTCGGGACTGTCAGGGGCAAACATCGTGTTTGCCAAATGGCAGTCTCCATGAAAAATTCCGCTCGTAAAATCTTGGGGGAGATTATCCTCAAGCCAAGAGACAATCCTTTCGACATCGGGCAGTTCTTTGAAGCCAGTGCATTCGTCGAAAGCGGCGTAGCCTTCCAGCTGGCTCATCCACCGGCCTGTCTGCCGTTGCAGAAACCCGTCGGGCTTGCCAAATCCTTCCAAGCCTACCGCCTTGTAGTCAACCGCCCCTAGTGCGGCCATCCCTTCGATATAGGAATACCCCATGCGCGCGCGGATCGCCGGGTCGCTGGCGTGAAGCTGCGGCAATCCGTTTGCAGGATTAAAGCCCTCAACCGGAGCCATAAGATAAAAGCAGGCACCAAGCACGGCTTCATCGTCACAACCTGCGATGAACTTGGGGTGCGGCACGTCAGTCGCGCTAAGCGCTTCCAGAATACGCGCCTCGCGCTTCATCGTCTCATTGGAATTCTTGCGCAGATGAAGCGGCGGCCTGCGCAGCACGAACTCTCTGCCGCCCCGGTCAAAGCGCAGCAAGATGTTCTGCGTCCCGCCTGCAAGATGCTGCAGATTGCTCAGCGAGCCGCGTTCCAACCCGATATCGTCCATCCACGCTGTGAGCGCTTGCAGGTCGACCGGGATCGTTTCTGTGTTTGCTTGATTTATCATAATTCACTTGTATTAGTCATTTGAATTATTGCAACCCACAATTTTCTGTGCTCTAGAGGATCGTGATATGACCAGACTGTCTTCAAAGGTGCCCAGCCCATCGGTTGAACGGCTCAAGGGCGAGGCACAGCGCCTCTTTGCCAATCGGGGCATTGATGGCGTTACAGTGCGTGACATCGCCAAAGCTGCAGGCCAAAAGAACCCCGCCGCTGTGGGGTATCACTTCGGCTCGAAGGAGGCGCTGATCCGCGAACTTATCGTGGACGGTGCAAAGGTTATCGACGCACGCCGAAACGCCCAGCTTGATGCTCTGGAAGCAGACGGCGGCCCCACGCGGATTTCGCAGATCGTGGATATTCTTGTCTATCCTTCTGTCAACTTAGCCGCAGATGGTGAAACGGACACATACAACCGCTTTCTCCACATGCTCACCATGTCCCACAGGGCCCTCTTCGATGACGCCCTAGAGGGCCGCTGGAACTCAGGCTATCAGCGTTGCCTGGAACATCTGCGTATGTTGATGCCGTCGCAAAGCCGGACCATACAAAATCAGCGATTTATATTTCTGGAATCCTATTTGGGCGGAGTGCTCAGCGCGCGTGAGACAAGGCTGGGTGACACGAGCCGCGCCCACGCCACTTGGAGCGACGCGTCAACGCTGGCCCATTTCGCAGCCACAGTCACATGGATGCTTGAGATGGAGTGATCCTTGCAAGCAGTGTAGATAGCATGGCGCGGTTTTTTTGCCCCGAGTGCGTTGATACGTATCAAAGATGTCAAAGCGCACGAAGTCCCCGCCACCGAGAGCGGCGCAGACAAATAGCGGTCAGGTTCGAGATGTCTCGTTAAGATTGGGGGCTAGCCATCAGCCCCCTAATGGAGTTCTCGTCAGCCGCGCTCAATCACTTCCAAACCACGTCTCGCGAAACATCTGGCAAGATGTACGGGGTCCGCACCGCCCGCGCCCGCCGCATTGCCCGCACGCACGCGGTCGGCGATGCCCACCCAGATGACCGAAAACCGGAACAACGCGAAAGCCTTGTGAAACGAGGTCAGCGGTGGCAGGTCGGGGCAGTGTGACATGTAGCGCTTCACGAATGCCTCTTCGGTCGGCATGTTTTCTGCCGCGAAGTCCAGCCCTAGGATTCCGCCGTATTCTTCGGGCGCCGTGTGCCAGGGCATGCAGCAATAGCCAAGATCGGCAAGCGGATGCCCTAGCGTAGAAAGCTCCCAATCCAGAATGGCGGCCACACGCGGTTCGGTCGGATGAAAAATGACGTTCCCCATCCGGTAGTCCCCGTGAGCGAGGCTCACCCGTCCGTCATCCTGCGGTTGATGTTCAACAAGCCAGGCCGACAATTCATCCAGCTCCGGGATCGGGTCGCTCTGGCTTTCTTCCCACTGTCGTGACCAGCGCGCGATTTGCCGGGCAAAGTAATTTCCCGGTTTGCCAAAATCCTCCAGCCCTA